>Ga0194035_1001160_pt1 | contig 14112 bp, 9 predicted proteins | sample JunL2320m_MetaG_FD_148680 | JGI IMG/M metagenome (GOLD analysis project Ga0194035, IMG submission 148680) | Anoxic zone freshwater microbial communities from boreal shield lake in IISD Experimental Lakes Area, Ontario, Canada - Jun2016-L239-20m | ecosystem: Environmental > Aquatic > Freshwater >...
ACATTGCACTGACCGGACTTGTCTTTGTCCAAAGCGCTACAGCAGTACGTCTAGGTCTTGATCTTCGAGGCGGAACTTCAGTCACTCTTCAACCGCGTATCGCACCAGGAGAGAATGGAAAAGTTACCAACGAAGCAATCGACCAAGCAGTCTCCATCATCCGCCAGCGCGTTAACTCACTCGGTGTTGCCGAATCTGAAGTAGCTGCGCAGGGAAGTGGAACTAATCGCCAGATTGTTATCTCTGTTCCTGGAGATACTGGTCGTCGTGTAGTTGAACTCGTAGGACAAACTGCAGAACTTCGTTTCCGCCAAGTGTTGGCAACTGCCACATCAACTGGTGCAGCCGATCCTGCTGCAACTCCAGCTACTGGAGTAAGTCCAGAAGCAAATGCAAAGTTTGTAGCACTTGATTGTACAAAGGCTGAAAACCTTCAAGGTTCAGGTGCTGATGCACCAGAAGACACAATCGTTAGTTGCGATCGTGCGGGATCAACTAAATATATTTTGGCGCCAGCAGAAGTACTCGGTCGTCAGATTTCAAAGGCATCTGCAGGACTTGATGCTCAAAGCGGTAGTGCTTGGTATGTAAGCCTTACTTTTAATGGTGAAGGCACATCAGCATTCGGTGCAATCACTTCACGTGTGACATCTCTGGCACCGCCACTTAACCAGGTGGCAATTGTGCTTGATGGTTTAGTTGTTTCAGCCCCGAGAATTAATGAAGCTATTCCATCTGGAAGTGCACAAATCACGGGAAGCTTCACACAACTTGAAGCCCAAGATTTAGCCAACGTTCTTAAATACGGTGCGCTGCCACTTGCCTTTGATCGCGGTGAAGTACAGCAAGTATCACCGACTTTGGGTGCTGATCAACTCAACGCTGGCCTATTAGCAGGAGGACTTGGTCTAGGCCTTGTTCTTCTCTATTCACTCCTCTATTACCGAGGTTTGGGTCTAGTAACTGTTGGTTCACTCGCCGTTGCTGGATCTCTTGTTTATCTACTCTTCTTGCTCCTTGGTAAGTGGATCGGATTCACATTAACCCTTGCAGGTATTGCAGGAGCGATTGTGGCTATTGGTGTTACTGCCGACTCATTTATTATCTACTTCGAGCGTATTCGAGATGAAATTCGAGAAGGTCGTTCTTTGCGAACTGCGGTTGAGACAGGCTGGAGCCGAGCACGCAGAACTATTCTGGTTGCTGACTTCGTTTCCATAATCGCTGCAGTCTTGCTGTATTTCTTTGCAGTAGGTGGCGTTCGAGGTTTCGCATTTACTCTAGGTTTAACAACACTTGTTGACTTAATTGTTGTCTTTGTTTTCACAAAGCCACTTGTGACGATCCTTTCAAAGGTTAATTTCTTTGCATCAGGTCATCCTTTATCAGGACTATCAGCCAAGAGCACTGGAACACTGCCAGTAGCAGGGGAGGCATAAGAAATGTCAAAGCTTTCAGGTTTAGGCGGCCGTCTCTATCGAGGCGAAACATCTATTGAAATCATTGGTCGACGTCGTCGCTGGTATGCAGTCTCAGCTGTTTTTGTTTTGCTCTCTCTCGGTGCACTGAGCATTCAAGGCTTGCACTTGGGCATTGAGTTCAAAGGTGGTTCCTCTTTTACTGTTACTAAGGCTGGCGCATCTATTGAAGATGCGCGTTCAGCCGTTGCAACAGCAGGAATTCCAGGAGAGGCAATTGTTCAAACAATTGGTAGCGACAAGATTCGTGTTCAGACAGGGGCGTTAAATACCGTGCAAAATAATGCTGTCCAAGATGCCCTCGCTGCTAAGTTCTCAGTTCCAGTTGAATCAATCGACACTCAAATTGTTGGACCTTCTTGGGGTAAAGAGATTACACGCAAGGCTCTCTACGGCCTCTTTGGCTTCTTGATCTGCGTGATGCTCTATCTTGCAATGGCCTTTGAGCCTAAGATGGCAGTTGCTGCGATTGCCGCTGTTATTCACGATGTTTTCATTACCGTTGGTATCTACGCACTCGTTGGCTTTGATGTTACTCCAGCGACTGTGATCGGGTTCTTAACCATTTTGGGCTATTCGCTCTATGACACTGTGGTTGTATTCGATAAGATTCGCGAAAACACACGCACAATCACAGCCAGCTCAAAGAGCACTTACTCGCAAGCAACTAACTTGGCAGTTAACCAAACTCTCATTCGATCAATGAATACCTCCTTGATTGCACTATTGCCTGTTGGCTCTATTCTCTTTGTTGGTGCTGGATTACTAGGTGCTGGAACTTTAAAGGATCTCTCTCTTGCACTCTTTATCGGTTTAGCGGTGGGTACATACTCTTCAATCTTCATCGCTCCACCTGTGCTAGCTCAGTTGCGTGAGAAAGAACCTGCGATGCAAGCTCTGGCAAAACGAGTCAATGGTCGCGGTGCACCAGTTGGTGTAACAACACCTGCTCCTGCGCATTCAGATGAGCGTCGCGGCCCACGCAATCAACCAAAACGTAAACATCGCAAATAGCGGTACCTAAATGGATACTTTGATTGCACCAGTTATTAGTGCGCTCAAAGAACACCATGCAACGAATAATTTTGCAGATGTAGAACGGGCTTTCCTTGTTGCTGAAAAGGCACACGATGGGCAACTTCGTAAATCAGGTGATGCATACATCACTCACCCAGTTGCCGTCGCCAATATCCTGGCTGAACTGGGCTTAACTTCTGAAGCAATTATCGCTGCGCTTTTGCACGACACTGTTGAAGACACTGCCTATTCATTAAAAGAGCTTCGCCATGATTTTGGTGATGAGATTGCGGGATTAGTTGATGGTGTTACAAAGCTAGACAAGCTCACGTACGGACCAACAGCAGAGGCTGAGACTGTGCGCAAGATGGTTGTTGCAATGTCTCGTGATATTCGAGTGCTGGTTATCAAGCTAGCTGATCGGCTGCACAACGCGCGCACATGGAAATATGTGTCACCCGAAAACGCTGCGCGTAAAGCCCGTGAGACGCTAGATATCTATGCACCCCTTGCACACCGTTTAGGTATGAACGCTATGAAGTGGGAGCTAGAAGATCTCTCTTTTGAAGTCTTAGAGCCTAAGAAGTTTGAAGAGATCGCGCGTTTAGTTGCTGAGCGCTCACCTTCACGCGATAAGTTAACACACGATGTGATTGAGATTGTTACGCAAGATTTAGATGCAGATGGAATCAAAGCAACTGTTACTGGACGGCAAAAGCACTTCTTCTCGGTCTATCAAAAGATGGTGGTTCGAGGCCGTGAATTCAACGACATCTATGACTTAGTTGGCATCCGCGTATTAGTAGAAGATGTCCGTGATTGCTACGCAGTGCTTGGCGCAATCCACGCTAGATGGAGTCCAGTTCCTGGTCGATTTAAAGACTACATCGCTATGCCCAAGTTCAACTTATATCAATCACTACACACAACTGTGATTGGACCAACCGGTAAGGCAATTGAAATTCAGATTCGCACATTTGACATGCATTCACGTGCTGAATTTGGTATCGCGGCTCATTGGAAATATAAACAGGGCCATGAAAACAATGAGGCTTCTCCAGAAATGCTCTGGCTGCGACAGTTGCATGAGTGGCAGAAGGAGACTGAGGATCCATCCGAGTTCTTAGAAGCTCTGCGCTTTGACTTGGGAACACCAGAGGTTTTCGTTTTCACACCAAAGGGAAGCGTTATTGCTCTTCCAGGTGGTTCAACTCCGGTGGACTTTGCCTTCTCTGTCCATACCGATGTTGGTATTCGTTGCGCCGGTGCAAAAGTAAATGGCCGACTTGTTCCACTGGAATCACGGTTAAATAATGGTGATGTAGTTGAGATTGTCACTAACAAGGGTGAACATGCGGGACCAAGTAGAGATTGGCTTAACTTTGTAAAAAGTCCTCGTGCTCGTTCAAAAATCAAGGCCTGGTTTAGCAAGGAACGGCGCGAAGAAGCAGTTGATGCAGGACGTGAATCTATTGCTCGCCAGATGCGAAAAGCTGGGCTTCCACTGCAAAAGATTTTTGCCGGTCACTCTCTTCTTGAACTAGCACATGAACTTCGCTATCCAGATATTGATGCGTTGTATTCAGCGGTGGGGGATGGCCATGTTTCAGCGGCCTCAATTATTGACAAGCTTGTTGTGTCAATGGGGGCTGAGGATTCACATCCAGAACCGACGATGGATACTTTTCCTTCCCGCGCTCCAGCTATAAGACGCTCTAGCAATGCAGTAGATGTTGAAGGCGCAGATGATGTACTGGTGAAGCTAGCACGCTGCTGCACACCAGTACCAGGTGATGCAATTATGGGATTTATAACTAAGGGCAGTGGAGTTTCCATTCATAGAAATGACTGCGTGAATGCAGATGATCTGCTTCGTAATCAAAGCGATCGCATCGTTAATGTGTCTTGGCGTTTGGGTGTGGCCAGTGTTTTCTTAGTTAATATCCAAATTGAAGCCTTAGATCGTGCTTCACTGCTGGCAGATGTGACACGTACGCTTTCAGATCAACAGGTCAATATTCTCAGCGCTGCGGTGAGTACATCAAAGGATCGCACGGCGATTTCACGCTTCACATTTGAAATGGCAGATGCAACGCATTTAGATGCGGTGTTGGCAGCGGTACGACATATTGAAGGTGTTTATGATGTTTATCGCACCACAAACAATTAGTTAAATTCAGCTAAACCCTTTTCAGCCTCTTCTAACCAGACTCTACGAGCTGCAGCGGACTCTCGAGCCTCTGTGGCTTTTTTAGCATTTCCAGCAGCTTCTGATTTTGCAGCGACCTTCTCGTAGTTTTCAATTGACTCAGTCAACTGCTTAACAACTTCTTCGGCGCGAGCTTTAGCGGCTGGATCTGTCTTTCGCCAGATTTCAGCTTCAGACTCTTTGATGACGCTTTCGACAGCGTGCACGCGGGCATCAAGGGATGCGCGCTTATCGCGGTGGGTCATACCGATCTTGCTCCAAGCGTTCAAATAATCGCGCAGCGCCTTCTTAGCTTGATCTACATTAGTGATAGGTAAAAGTGCTTCTATCTGCATAACCAACTCTTCGCGCTTAATCAGATTAGCTGCCATTGTTGTGTCGCGCTTTTCTAGATCGGCGTTCTTAGCGCTGAAGAATTGATCTTGCGCCGCCTTAAATCTCGCCCACATCTTTGCATCATCACTTGGCTTTCCACGACCAGCAGCTTTCCAAGTATCCATGAGTGCTTTGAAACGCTTAGCTGTTGGGACCCATTCAGTTGATGTCGCTAATTTTTCTGCTTCTTCAATGATGGTCTTTTTGGCATCCACAACAACTTTTTGAACAGATTCAAGAGCAGCAAAGTGGGTGCGACGACGCTTATCAAATTTATTACGAGATGATGAGAAACGCTTCCATAGATCAGCATCTGCCTTTTTATCTAAGCGGGGTGCAGATTTCCATTCATCAAGAAGGACCTTGAGACGATCTCCAGTTACTTTCCAACTCTCAGAGAGAGCAAGGCTTTCTGCCTCTGCCACAATCTTTTCCTTCTCAACGAGAATCTGTTCACGACGAGCAGCTTTAATTGCAGTTTCAGCTGCCTTCTTGGCTTCATAGGCTTCGCGATGTCCCTCAATGAGTGGTTCAATCTGTTCAACTGATGCAGCAAGTGCATCGAGGTCGCCAACACCATTTAATTCTTTCACTTGATCGCGCAGTTTCTTCACTGCCGTATAAGCATCTGATGGAACTAGTGCGCCACTCTTGATACGGGCTGCAAGGAGGGCAACTTCTGCTGCAAGGAGTTCGAATTTTCGAACGAAGTAAGCCAGAGCTTCTTCTGAAGTCTTACCAGGATATGAACCAACTGCTTTTTCACCGGAGGAGGTACGAACGTAGACAGTTCCATCTTCGGCCACTCGGCCAAATTCTGAAGGATCTCCGATTAGTGCTGATGCTGCACTGGCTTGATGTGTTGGATTGAATTCGCTCATGGTGTAAATCCTTTCAGCGCGTTGTTCTTATTTAGAACGTCGCTATCAGTGTGCGTGCTCACTCAAGGCGCACCTTGGATGAGCGTGAATCGTGCGGAGGTAAAAGGTACCCTGTCTAGGTGTGTGAGCGTCAATCGCTCCTAATTTTAAGCGTGGGCGAAGGGGTGAATTCGATGCTCGTCGACTCTTTTGCGGCCCCTATGTATGCCACTAACTGCTGGGTCATAGCCCCAAAGGCTGGCAGTGAGTGTGTAGTCATTGATCCAGGTATGCCTGATGTTTCGTCGATGTTGGATCAGATTCTAAAGAAACACTCTCTTAAGCCTGTTGCAGTCATTGCGACTCATGGACATCTCGACCATACCTTCTCTATTCAACCCATTGCCGATGGCTACTCCATTCCTGCCTACATTCATTCACTTGATCGCATCGCTCTTGTGCACCCAGAGCGATATTTGAGCCCAGAATTTGCAGCGACATTATCGGCTATGGACTTTGTCGAACCTGGGGATGTAAGAGAATTGCGCAATGAAGAAGTTGTGGAGCTGGTGGGCATGAAGTTCAAAGCTATCCACGCACCTGGTCACACACCAGGCTCTTTGGTTTTTGTAGTTGATGATGAGCTATTAGTCAGCGGCGATGTTCTCTTTGCTGGTTCGATAGGTCGCACTGATTTGCCGGGCGGATCAGCTGAGGCGATGGAGCAGACTTTGCGCAAAAAAATTATGCCGATGGCAGATCACTTAAGAGTCCTACCTGGCCACTATGGCGATAGCACCTTGGGTGCTGAGAAGAAGAGCAATCCTTACTTAACTGCTCTCAAGGGTCGTTACTAATGGCCGGACAAAAGATACAAGCGCCTAAAGGTGTCAGTGAATATGTTCCACCGCGTTCTGCAGCTTTTGAGTTTGTACGTGAATCCTTAATTGAGCCAGCACGTAAAGCGGGTTATCAGTTAATTGAACTTCCAGTATTTGAAGACACAGAACTCTTTACTCGCGGTGTTGGCGAATCAACTGATGTTGTTTCAAAAGAGATGTATACATTCCAAGATCGCGGAGATCGCTCCATCACATTGCGTCCAGAGGGAACTGCAGGTGTGATGCGCGCAGTTATTGAACATGGATTAGATCGCGGTCAACTACCTGCCAAACTTTGGTATTCGGGTCAGTTCTTTCGAGCAGAGCGTCCACAAGCTGGTAGATATCGCCAGTTCTACCAAGTGGGTATTGAAGCTATTGGATTAGATGATGCAGCTATTGATGCTGAAGTAATTGCCATTGCAGATGCTGGTTTCAAAGCTATTGGTCTGAGTAAATATCGTCTTGAAATTACTTCTTTAGGCGATGCACAATCACGAGCTGCCCACCGAGTTGATTTGGTGAAGTTCATTTCTAGCATGAGCTTGGATGAGGCAACGAGTGCGCGGGCAGCCCTCAATCCGCTGCGATTATTTGATGACAAGCGTGCTGAGATAAAAGATGCCATGGCCAAAGCACCTTTGCTTATTGATTATTTGAATGAGAGTTCGAGGTCTCACTTTGAGCAAGTTAAAAGATATCTTGATGTCTTAGGTATTTCTTACACACTCAATCCACGGATGGTGCGTGGCTTGGATTACTACACCGGAACTACTTTCGAATTTGTCCATGAACTTCTAGGTGCTCAGTCTGGGATTGGTGGGGGAGGCCGTTACGACGGACTTATGGCCGAACTCGGAGGGCAGTCTTTATCTGGAATAGGTTTTGGTTTAGGTGTTGATAGAGCACTTTTGGCGGCAGAAGCAGAAGGAGTAATCAATGAGAACTCCTTTGTCTCAGATTTATTCATCATCCCACTGGGGGATGTGGCAAAAGAGATGGCGATGAAGATTGCTAGCGAACTACGTGGTGCTGGAAAGTGTGTTGAGATTGCTTTTGGAGATCGGGCCTTGAAGGGTGCTATGAAAGGCGCGGACAAAAGCGGTGCGCGCTATGTCATTGTTTTAGGGGAATCAGAGATTTCTAGCGCAACGGTGGAGCTAAAAGAGATGAAGACTGGCGCCACTTCATCGGTTAAGATTGCCTCATTAATCAGCGCAATTTAACTATAGGGATGTAGAACGCACATATGTTAAGAACTCATGACGCAGGCTCATTGCGCAAATCCCATGCCGGAACGACCGTTACTTTGGCTGGCTGGGTTTCCAGGCGCCGCGATCATGGTGGAGTGGCTTTTATCGATCTGCGCGATGCCTCAGGTTCTGTTCAAGTAGTTATCCGTGATGAAAAGATGGCGGGATCACTTCGCGCTGAGTGGTGTCTAATGATTACCGGTGAAGTTTTAGCTAGACCCGCAGGAAATGAGAATCCAAATATTCCGACCGGTGAAATTGAAATTATGGGTGACATCGTTGTTGTTTTAAGTGAATCTGCGGCGTTGCCGTTTCCGGTTGATTCAGGAAATGATTCGGATATCAGCGAAGAAGTGCGCTTGAAGTATCGTTATTTAGATCTACGACGCGAGAAGCCAGCAGCAAATCTTCGCCTGCGTTCTAAGGTCACTTCAGTAATCCGTCGGGTGATGGAAGATGAAGCTTTTCTTGAGATTGAAACTCCATATTTAACCCGCTCAACACCAGAAGGTGCCCGTGACTTCTTAGTTCCAGTGCGCCTGCAACCAGGTAGTTGGTATGCATTGCCTCAGTCACCACAGCTCTTTAAGCAGTTGTTGATGGTGGCTGGAATGGAAAAGTACTACCAAATCGCACGTTGTTTTCGTGATGAGGACTTTAGAGCCGATCGCCAGCCAGAGTTCACACAGCTCGATATCGAAATGTCATTTATTGATCAAGAGGACATCTTGGCTGTTGCTGAAAAGATCGTTGCAAAGATTTGGAAAGAAGCTGTTGGTTACACCATCCCACTTCCGCTCCAGCGCATCGCGTATGCAGATGCAATGTCTCGATATGGTTCCGATAAGCCAGATCTTCGTTTTGGTTATGAATTAACCGAGCAGACTCAATACTTCGCACAAACCACTTTTAGAGTTTTCCAAGCACCATACGTTGGAAGCGTTGTTATGCCTGGGGGAGCAGCATCACCTCGCCGTGAATTAGATGCGTGGCAAGACTGGGCTAAGGCGCGCGGTGCTAAGGGTCTTGCATACATCTTGGTAAATAAAGATGGAACTTTAGGCGGACCGGTTGCTAAGAATCTTTCAGAGCAAGAATCTGCAGGAATTGCAGCAGCAGCTGGAGCGAAGATTGGAGATGCAATCTTCTTTGCTGCAGGTGAGCGAAGCGCGTCACTGAGTTTGTTAGGAGCAGTTCGTTTAGAGATTGGTAAGCGTTGCAATTTGATTCCTGCAGATAAGTGGGAGTTCCTATGGGTTGTTGACGCACCTATGTTCGAGCCTACTGATAATGGTGGCTGGACTGCCGTTCACCACCCTTTTACTGGACCTAAGCCAGAGTTTGCACAAACATTTGCAAAGGATCCAGCTTCAGCTCTTGCCTATGCCTATGACATTGTTTTAAATGGCACTGAATTAGGTGGTGGATCTATTCGTATCCATGATCGCCAAATTCAAAAAGATGTTTTCAACGTTATTGGTTTAAGTGATGAAGAAGCACAGAGCAAGTTTGGTTTCCTACTAGAAGCCTTCAACTACGGACCACCTCCTCATGGTGGAATTGCATTGGGTCTTGATCGTGTGTGTGCTTTGCTCACCGGTTCAGATTCGATCCGTGAAGTTATTGCTTTCCCAAAGACTGCAAGCGGTGGAGACCCATTAACGGGTGCTCCAACTCCTATTACTACGGCGCAACGCAAGGAGAGCGGTATTGATGGCGCTCCTAAAGCAGCGCCTCAGGTAGGCTAACAACATGGGTCCAGGTGGAGTTGCAACAATAATCGCTAGTTGCGCGCTGATGGTTATCGCCATTGCAGTCGCCTACGTAATTATTCGTCTTGGCCGTTTTATTGATGAGGCTAAAGCTTCTCTGAAAGTAATCACCGATGAAGCTGCACCGTTAATTGATGAAGTTCACACCACTGTTACTTTGGTCAACGGACCACTTAAGAGCATTAATCGCATTACTAAAAACGCTGAAGATCTCTCTGACAAAGTAAATGAAGCCACAACCTCTTTCATGAACAAAAATGGCTCAGCCGTTAAAGTGGCCGGAGCTTTGCTTTCTGCTGCATCTAAGAAATCTCGATCTAAGAAGAAGGCTGAGTGATCCCCACAAGTGGAATCCGCCGAGATCCGTTCGCGCTGGCTGCGCTTCTTTGAATCAGATAACCGTCAAGGGTTAACTCACACCGTCGTTCCTTCGGCGTCTTTGATCGCTGATGATCCCAATCTTTTGCTCGTGAATGCAGGAATGGTTCCTTTTAAGCCATATTTCCTCGGTGAAATTACTCCGCCATACAAGCGCGCAACTTCAGTTCAAAAGTGTGTTCGAACGTTAGATATAGATGAAGTGGGTAAGACAACGCGTCACGCTTCATTTTTCCAGATGTGTGGAAACTTCTCCTTTGGTGATTACTTCAAAGAGGGTGCGATCGCACTTGCGTGGGAGCTACTGACTCGTCCCATTAATGATGGTGGTTATGGTTTTGCAGAGGATTGTTTATGGGTCACGGTTTATCTAGATGATGACGAAGCTGCAGATATTTGGCATACGAAGGTGGGTGTGCCAAAAGAGCGCATTCAACGTCGCGATATGGAAGATAACTTTTGGTCGATGGGCGTTCCAGGACCATGTGGTCCGTGTTCTGAGATTTATTATGATCGCGGCCCTGCATATGGCGCAGAGGGCGGACCGATCGCAGATGAAAACCGTTACATGGAAGTGTGGAATCTGGTGTTCATGCAAAATGAGCGCGGAGTTGGTTCTGGCAAAAACGATTTTCCTATTCTTGGAGAACTTCCAGCAAAGAGTATTGATACTGGCTTAGGACTTGAGCGCATGGCCGCTCTATTGCAAGGCGTTGAGAACATTTACGAAATTGATACAACGATGCAGATTTTGACTAAGGCATCACAGCTCACAGGTGTTAAATACGGTTCATCTGAAAAATCAGATATCTCACTGCGCATCATTGCCGATCATGCTCGCACGTCAGCAATGCTCATCGGTGATGGTGTAACACCTGGAAATGAAGGCCGTGGTTATGTTCTGCGTCGTATGATGCGTCGCACCATTCGCAACATGCGCCTACTTGGATCTATGGATCCCATCATGTCTGATCTCACCGTTGCTGCAATTGGTGCAATGGGAGCTCAGTATCCAGGGTTGGTTACTGATTCAAAGCGAATCCTTTCAGTGAGTGTTTCAGAAGAAGAAAGTTTCTTGCAAACACTTAAGAGTGGAACACAGATTTTCGATGTGGCAAGTGCAGCGTTGAAGAAAAGCAAGAGCGCAGTTCTTCCCGGAGAAGATGCCTTCAAACTCCATGACACCTATGGATTTCCTTTTGATCTCACTCTTGAAATGGCGCGTGAAGAGGGTCTTGAAGTAGATGAAGATGGCTTCCGCCGTTTAATGAAGGAACAAAAGGATCGCGCTAAAGCCGATTCTAAGGCTAAAAAGAGTGGGCACACAGATCTCTCCGTTTATCGCCAAGTGGCAGATAAGAATGGTAAATCAGAGTTCATTGGGTATTCACATCTGACAAGTGAAGCAAAAGTAACTGCAGTTTTAGTTGATGGAAATTTGGTTGGCTCAGCTGGCTCGGATGAGGATGTTGAAATTGTTCTAGATCGCACACCTTTCTATGCCGAAGGTGGTGGCCAGTTAGCAGATGGCGGAAGGATTACCTTGGCTAATGGCGCCGTCGTTGAGATTGATGATGTACAAACTCCAGTGCCAGGTGTATTTGTTCACCGTGGTCGAGTTCTCTCTGGATCACTTGAAAGTGGATCCCAGGGACAAGCAGCTATCGATGTTGAACGCCGGGATGCTATTTCTCGTGCTCACACTGCAACACACATGGTCCACAAAGCCTTTCGCGAACTATTAGGAGAAACTGCCACACAGGCAGGTTCTGAGAACTCACCAGGAAGATTCCGTTTTGATTTCCCTTCAACTGGGGCAGTTCCTGCATCTGTTCTCAATGATGTTGAATCTCGCGTTAATACTTTGTTACTAGATAATTTAGAAATTAGCGCAGAAGTGATGTCACAAGAGGCCGCCAAGAAGATCGGGGCCATGGCCCTGTTTGGTGAGAAGTACGGTGACCAAGTCCGTGTTGTGAGCGTCGGTGACTGGGCCCGCGAACTCTGCGGTGGAACACACGTATCTCGCTCTGGTCAATTAGGAGTAGTTAAACTTTTGAGTGAATCATCAATTGGTGCCGGAGTCCGCCGCGTTGAAGCTCTTGTGGGTGTTGATGCTTATAAGTTTTTGGCTCGCGAACATGTCTTGCTCAACTCTCTTACAGAGATTATCAAGGGTGCCCGAGTTGAAGAGCTTCCAGAGCGCATTAATGGGTTGATCAACTCTATGAAAGAGATTGAAAAAGAGCTAAGTGTCTTGCGTTCTGCTCAGGCACTTTCACAAGTGGGAGAGATAGCCAAGAGTGCAAAGGTTATTAATGGAACAACAGTCATTACATCTGCCCTAGGTGATGGTATTTCTGGAGATGATTTAAGAAAGATTGCTTTGGAATTACGTTCAAAGGCTGCAAACAGCGTTGTTGCACTCATCAGTGTGAATGATTCAAAGCCGGTATTAGTTGTGGCGGCCAGTGATGCAGCTCGTGCTGCTGGTGTTAAGGCAGGAGCGTTAGTAAAGATTGGTTCAACCGTATTAGGCGGAGGCGGAGGCGGCAAAGATGACTTCGCCCAAGGCGGAGGAATAGATGCGGCTAAATCAGTTGAAGCATTAGCCGCAATTTCACAAGCCCTCGTTGGATAATCACTCCATGCAAAGAGGTCGCCGAATCGCCTTTGATTATGGCGATGTCAGAATCGGCGTTGCAGTCTGTGATCCAGATGGCATATTAGCTACTCCGGTGTCAACGCTTACCAGGAGTGATATAAAACTTAAAGACCAGATTATGCAAATTTTGGCCGAATATGAGCCCATTCATATCTATGTTGGAAAACCCTCGCATATGGATGGAGGAGAAAGTCTGTCAGCCATCAAAGCGACTAATTTCGCAAAGATGTTGCGTGAAGTGACATCTTGCCCAGTGACCTTAATTGATGAGCGCTTAAGTACCGTCACAGCCACACGCAATATGCGAGATTCTGGCGTTAATAGCAAAGATGCGCGAGCTTCAATCGATCAGGCTGCAGCTGTGGCGATTTTAAACTTTGCGTTAGAAATTGAAAAGAAGCAAGGATGAAGATATTCAATAATCCTCTTGTTCGTATCATCGCAGCTTTCTTGTTTGTGGGAGTCCTTAGTCTCTCTATTCACACGGTGAGATCGAATGTTTCAGCAGCGCCCGATTTTCCAACTGCGACTATCGAAGCTAAATCACCAGTGGTAGTGATCGAAATTCCAACAGGTGCTACGGGTTCTGATGTGGGACGAATACTCTATGAAAACAATGTGACTAAGTCCGCACTTGCATACTTTCGAGCCGCAGTTGCTGATCCGCGCTCTGCCCAGGTGGCCCCGGGGGCACATGAGTTGAATGTAGAGATTTCTGCACGTCAAGCGTTAGAACAACTACTTGATCCTGCGCGTATACCTAACCTGATAAAGATTTTTGAAGGTGGATGGAAGAGTGAAATCGTTTACTCACTTATTAAGTATGGCTTCACTAAAAATGAAGTTGATACTGCCTTCAAGAAAGTAGCCCTCCCTGAAGGTTTTTCAAACGCGGAAGGTTTGCTTTTCCCAGCACAGTATTCATTCCCAGCAGGCACGAGTGCGTTAGAGGCTGTGCAAGCGATGGTTGATCGCTTTTTGGGTGAAGTAACTGGGCGACAAATGTTAGCTTCTCAAGGCAAATTAACTCCAGGGCAATTGCTCATTATTGCGTCCTTGATTCAAGCTGAGGGAGATACAAAAGATTTTGATAAGGTCTCGCGCGTTATTAGAAATCGTCTAGATATTTCCATGCCATTGCAGTTGGATTCGACCGTTCATTATGTAAAAAAAGTGCGTGGGCAAATCTTTTTGAGCACTAATTCCACCTTGATTAAGTCCCCC
>Ga0194035_1001161_pt1 | contig 14102 bp, 12 predicted proteins | sample JunL2320m_MetaG_FD_148680 | JGI IMG/M metagenome (GOLD analysis project Ga0194035, IMG submission 148680) | Anoxic zone freshwater microbial communities from boreal shield lake in IISD Experimental Lakes Area, Ontario, Canada - Jun2016-L239-20m | ecosystem: Environmental > Aquatic > Freshwater >...
GGACGACACTGTGATGGCTCCTTCCGCGCTTGGCGCCCGCTGTCGACTTGACGGTTCGCCGCTGGCACTATTAGAACACGTTCTAGTGGGCTGAGGTCTGACTTAAGCTCATCTGACATCAAACCTGAGGAGCCGACGGTGACTGCCACTATCGCGGACGAACAGTTCGCTGCCCGCGAGTTGGTTCGGAGTTGGGCGGTTGGTTCAGGCGCACCCGACGCCATCCGCGATATCGAGGGTGGGGATAGCGAAGCCTGGCGGTCGGCGTACAACGGTGTCGCCGAACTCGGCTTGTTCGGCGTCGCTGTCGACGAGGACGCCGGAGGAGCCGGTGGTTCGGTTGTCGATCTGTGCGCCATGGTGGAGGAGGCGGCCCGGGCATTGATCCCCGGCCCAGTCGCCACTACGGCACTGGCGTCACTGGTGGTGACCGATCCTGAACTGCTGCAGGAATTGTCATCAGGACAGATCACCGCAGGCGCAGCGTTGACCGCCGAACTGCGTGAAGACACCGGCCGGGTATCCGGTTCGGCCGACTACGTGCTGGGTGCGGTGGCGACCGGACTGTTGCTGCTGCCGGTCGATGAGCACGTGGTACTGATCAATGCCGGAGCCGATGGCGTCACCGTCGAACCACTGGAGGCTACGGACTTCTCCCGCCCACTGGCTCGGATCACGTTGAACTCTGTGCCGGCAACCCGCCTTACGGTGTCGCGGCAGCGCTTCGCCGATCTCGCCGTGACCGTTCTGGCTGCCGAGGCCGCCGGCGTAGCCCGGTGGACCCTGGATACCGCGGCCGAATACGCCAAGGTTCGTGAGCAGTTCGGCAAGCCGATCGGCAGCTTCCAGGCCGTCAAGCACATGTGCGCGGAGATGCTGTTGCGATCCCAGCAGATTTCGGTCGCAGCCCGGGACGCAGCGGAGGCCGCCGCGGTCGCTTCAGCTGATGGTAACGATCTCCAGTTATCGATTGCTGCGGCCGTCGCGTCGGCTGCGGGGATGGATGCCGCAAAGGGCAACGCCAAGGACTGCATTCAGGTGTTGGGCGGCATCGGCATCACCTGGGAACACGACGCACATCTGTATCTGCGCCGCGCTTACGGGATCGCCCAGTTCCTCGGTGGTCTTTCGCACAGTCTTCGCCGGGTAGCGGACTTGACCCTTGACGGGGTTCGTCGCGAACTCCATATCGACCTCGATTCCGTCGCGCATCTGCGGCCGGAGATCGCTGCGGCCGTTTCGGAGGTGGCCGCACTCCCAGTCGACCGACGTCAGGTCGCCATGGCCGGTAACGGCCTGCTGGCTCCGCATTGGCCCAAGCCGTTTGGTCGCGAAGCTATGCCTGCAGAGCAGCTATTGATAGATCAGGAACTCGCGGCCGCCGGTGTCGACCGACCAGACCTCGTCATCGGGTGGTGGGCGGTGCCGACGATTCTCGAGCACGGCACACCCGAGCAGATCGCCCACTTCGTACCGGCCACTCTTCGTGGTGAATTAATCTGGTGCCAGCTGTTCAGCGAACCCGGTGCGGGTTCAGATCTGGCCGCACTTCGCACCAAAGCCGTTCGCGCAGAAGGCGGTTGGAAGCTCAACGGTCAAAAGGTGTGGACGTCAGCGGCGCACCGGGCGGACTGGGGGGTCTGCCTGGCCCGGACCGACACCGATGCGCCGAAGCATAAGGGCATCACCTACTTCCTGGTCGATATGCGCTCGCCGGGTATCGATATCCGTCCACTGCGTGAGATCACCGGCCACCGGAATTTCAACGAGGTTTTCTTCGACGATCTGTTTGTTCCCGACGAGATGGTGGTCGGTGATATCAATGGTGGCTGGCCGCTGGCCCGCAACACATTGGCCAACGAGCGGGTGGCTATGGCGCATGGCACCGCGCTCGGCAACCCGATGGAGGAGATGCTGCGCAACTTCTCGCAGCGGCAACTTGATCCAGCGATGACCGACCGGCTCGGCGAGTTATTGCTGGCCGCCCAGGTGGGCTCTCTACTGGACCACCGAATCGCCCAACTGGCCGTGACCGGGCAGGACACCAGTGCCGAAGCCAGCGCAAGAAAGCTGATCGGTGTGCGCTACCGGCAAGCGCTCGAGGAGTTCCGGATGGAGCTGTCCCCGGGGGCCGGGGTGGTCATCAACGACGCGACCCAGATGTTCCTCAACACCCGCTGCCTGTCGATCGCCGGCGGCACCGAGCAAATTTTGCTGACGATGGCCGGGGAGCGGTTGCTCGGTTTGCCGCGGTAGTCCCGGCCGCCGGGACTTTGCCGCGGTAGTCCCGGCCACCAAGACTTAGTCGTAGCTGACTTCTACCGAGTCGGAAATTGGTTGTGCCTGACATGCCAGGATCAGTCCCTCGGCGAGATCGTCGGGTTCCAGGACGTCGTTGACTTCCATCTCCACCTGGCCGGCGACGGTGGTCACCGCACACGCCCCGCAGTGTCCCTCCCGGCATGAGAACGGCGCCTCAAGGCCCTGTTCCAACAGGACATCGAGCAGTTTCTTGGTGCGAGGCCATGACACGGTGTGGGTGTTGCCATCAAGGTGCACGACGACGGTGGCCGGCTGGTCGGTGGTCGCCACGAAGCGATCAGCCCCTTCAATAACTAGAACACGTTGCAGAAATGACAATACAATGAACTAGCTGGCACAAGCTTGCGCTGCTCGACACAAATCGTAACGTGTTCTAGTCTGATATGCAGTAAAGCACTCTCCGGGAGGCACGCAGTGACGTCCATTCAACAGCGCGATGCGCAGACGGTTCTGGCCGCTATCGACGATCTCCTTCCGCGTCTGCGCGAGCGCAATCAAGAGACCGAGGATCTGCGCCGGATCCCCGACGCGACGATCGCCGACCTTGATGAGGCTGGCTACTTCAAGATGTTGCAGCCCGAGCAGTGGGGCGGACTTCAGTGCGACCCGACGCTGTTCTTCGAGGCGGTGCGCCGAATCGCCAGCGCATGCGGTTCGACGGGATGGGCCACCTCGATCCTCGGCGTTCACAATTGGCACCTCGCCCAGTTCGACCAGCAGGCGCAGGATGACGTATGGGGCGATGCCCCGACGGTCCGGGTCTCCTCGTCGTACGCCCCCATGGGCGTCGGCACGGTTGTCGACGGCGGCTATCTGGTCAACGGCACCTGGCTGTGGTCGTCCGGTTGCGACCACGCCACGTGGACCTTCGCCGGTGGCCCGGTGATCAAGGACGGCCGCCCCGTTGACTTCGGCAGCTTCCTGATGCCGCTCGGCGACTATCAGATCCGGGATGACTGGAACGTGGTCGGCCTCAAGGGCACCGGCAGCAACACCCTGATGGTCAAGGACGTTTTCGTGCCGCGCCACCGGTTCCTGTCCTACGGTGCGATGAACGATCACACCGCAGGCGGACTGAAGAACAATACCGCGCCGGTTTACCGGATGCCCTGGGGCACAATGCATCCCACCACAATTTCCACGCCCATTGTCGGTATGGCCTACGGTGCCTACGCTGCGCATGTCGAGCATCAGGGAAAGCGAGTGCGCGCGGCCTTCGCCGGCGAGAAGGCGAAGGACGATCCGTTCGGCAAGGTCCGTATTGCTGAGGCGGCCAGCGATATTGACGCCGCCTGGCGCCAGCTCAAGGGAAACCTCGCCGAGGAGTATGCCTTGGTGTGCGCCGGCGAGGAGGTTCCGATGGAATTACGGGCCCGCGCGCGCCGCGATCAGGTTCGTGCCACCGGTCGGGCCATCGCCTCCATCGACAGGCTTTTCGAGGCGGCCGGAGCCACCGCTCTCAACAGCGACCAGGCGCTGCAACGGTTCTGGCGTGATGCGCACGCCGGCCGGGTGCACGCGGCCAACGACGCTGAGCGGGCCTATGTCATGTATGGCAATCACGAGTTCGGGTTGCCCATCGGCGACACGATGGTCTAACGCGGCGATGACGTCGTTCGTCCATGAAGCCGAGTCACAACAGGACCTGACTTTCGAATCCACCTCCAAGTTCGCTGAGGTGCGCGCTGGCGATCGTGACATGCGCTTGCACTATCACGAGGCCGGCGTCGGCAATGAGAAGACCGTGGTGCTCCTTCATGGCGGCGGTCCGGGTGCGTCGAGTTGGTCGAACTTCGGGCGAAACATCGGTGTTCTGGCGCAGCACTTTCACGTGCTGGCCGTTGATCAGCCTGGTTATGGGCACTCCGATAAACACACCGAGCATGAGCAGTACAACCGCTACAGCGCTAACGCCGTTCTGGCGCTGTTCGACCACCTCGGCATCCAGCGTCCCGCGCTGGTGGGTAACTCACTCGGTGGCGGCACCGCGGTGCGGTTCGCACTCGACAACCCCGACCGTGCCGGCCGGCTGGTGCTGATGGGCCCCGGAGGGCTCTCGGTCAACCTGTTCGCGCCGGACCCCACCGAGGGTGTCAAGTTGCTGGGCCGCTTCACCGCAGATCCGACGCGAGAGAACATGGAGCGCTTCCTGCGCATCATGGTTTACGACCAGAAGCTGATCACGCCGGAACTCGTCGACGAGCGCTTCGCCATCGCCAGCGCGCCCGAGTCCTTGGCCGCCGCGCGGGCGATGGGGATGTCCTTCGCGGGCCCCGACTTCGAGCTCGGCATGATGTGGCGCGAGGTATACAAGCTACGTCAACCTGTGCTGCTGATCTGGGGTCGCGAAGACCGCGTCAACCCACTTGACGGCGCGCTCGTCGCGCTCAAGCAGATTCCGCGGGTGCAACTGCACGTTTTCGGACAGTGCGGGCACTGGGCCCAACTGGAGAAGTTCGCCGAGTTCAACAAGCTGACCATCGACTTCCTCGGAGGTACGGCGTGAGTCCCATCCGCTCACTGGGCTATCTGCGTTTCGAGTCCACCGATATTGCCGCCTGGCGGGACTACGGCCTGAAGGTTCTCGGCATGGTCGAGGGTAAGGGCACCACCGAAGGTGCGCTGTATCTGCGGATGGACGAATTTCCAGCTCGACTGGTGATCGTCCCGGGCACCCATGACCGGTTGTCTGAAGCGGGCTGGGAATGCGCGAATGCCGCTGCCCTGCAGCAGGTCCGCGACGCACTTGACCTCGAAGGCGTGCCGTACAAGGAGGCGACCGCAACGGAATTGGCCGACCGGCGCGTCGACGAGATGATCCGGTTTGCCGACCCGTCCGGCAATGGACTCGAGGTGTTTCATGGCGCAGCGCTGGAACATCGTCGCGTGGTCAGCCCGTACGGGCATAAGTTCGTGACCGGGGAACAGGGCCTGGGCCATATCGTGCTCACCACCAAGGATGACGCCGAGTCGCTGCACTTTTACCGTGACGTTCTGGGATTCACATTGCGCGACTCGATGCGCCTGCCGCCCCAGGTGGTCGGACGACCTGCAGATGGCCCTCCGGCCTGGTTGCGGTTCTTCGGCTGTAACCCGCGCCATCACAGCCTCGCTTTCCTGCCGATGCCCACGCCCAGTGGCGTCGTGCACCTGATGGTCGAGGTGGGGGAGAGCGACGACGTCGGGCTGTGTCTGGACCGTGCCCTGCGGCGCAAGGTACCTATGTCGGCTACGCTCGGCCGACACGTGAACGACAAGATGCTGTCGTTCTATATGAAAACCCCGAGCGGTTTCGACATCGAGTTTGGTTGCGAGGGGCTTGAAGTCGACGATGACGATTGGGTCGCCAGGGAGAGCACCGCGGTCAGCTTGTGGGGGCATGACTTCACCATCGGTTCGCACGCCAAGTAAGTTGCCCCAGTGACGGCTGAACCGATCGACCCGCGCGCGTTTAGGCACGTTCTGGGCCAGTTCTGTACCGGCATCACCATCATCACCACGATGCATGAAGGCGAGCCGAACGGGTTCGCCTGCCAGTCCTTCGCGGCCTTATCGCTGGATCCTCCGCTGGTGCTGTTCTGCCCGACCAAGGTATCTCGCTCGTGGCAGGCCATCGAGGCAAGCGGCGTGTTCTGCGTCAACGTTCTCACCGAGAAACAACGCGAGATCTGTGCGCGATTCGGCTCCAGGGAGCCCGATAAATTTGCCGGCATCGACTGGCACCTGTCGGAACTCGGGTCGCCGATCCTCGATGGTTCCCTGGCTCATATCGACTGCACCGTGGCATCCGTGCACGACGGTGGCGATCACTTCGTCGTATTCGGCGCGGTGCAATCGCTCTCGGAGGTTCCGGCCGTCAAGCCGCGCCCACTGCTGTTCTACCGCGGGGAGTACACCGGTATTGAGCCGGACAAGAACACCCCTGCGCAGTGGCGCGACGACCTGGAGTCGTTCCTGACCGCCACCACGCCCGATACCTGGTTGTAGTTTTATCCCGCGAGCAGACACAAAATCGCATAAATCTCCCCGCTGGAGTGCGATTTTATGTCTGCTCGTCGATGGGGCCGACGCATCAGTGCTGGCGGCTCAACCAGGGTTCCAGCCGCCGCAGCGCCTCGTCGAGATCAGCAGCGGGCCCGGCGAACGAGAGTCGCACAAACGAATCGCCTTTGGCGGTGTCGAAGTCCACCCCGGGCGCGATCGCCAGGCCGGTTTCGGCCAAGATTCGTTCGCAGAATCGCAGTGAGTCGGTGGTGAAGTCCGATACGTCGGCGTAGACGTAGAACGCACCGTCTGCCGGTGCCAGCCGGGTCAGGCCGAGTTGCTGTAGGCCGACAAGAAGTGTCTCCCGGTTCGCCGCGTAGTGATGCAGATGTCCCTCGGCCTCGGCGATGGCTTCCGGTGTGAATGCTGCGACGGCCGCGTGTTGTTGTAGTACTGGAGGGCAGATCGTGAAGTTTCCGGTGAGACAGTCAACGGTTCGGCGTAATTCCTCGGGAACCAGCAGCCAGCCCAGCCGCCAGCCCGTCATGGCGAAGTACTTCGAAAAACTATTCACGACAACGGCGTTGCGAGATATCTCCCACGCGCATGATGTCGCCGGAGCCCCTGGATACACCAGCCCGTGATAGACCTCATCGCTGATGAGCCGAACCCCGTTCACATCGCACCAACGGGCGATGGCGGTTAGTTCTGCTGGCTCGATCACCGTTCCAGTCGGGTTGGCAGGACTGGCCACGATCACACCCTTCACCGGTGGATCAAGTTCGGCGAGCATCGCAACGGTTGGCTGGAACCTGGTTTGCGGACCACACTCCATCTCGACGACCTCGCAGCCCAGGGCCGAGAGAACATTGCGGTAGCAGGGATAGCCGGGACTGGCGATAGCGACCCGGTCTCCGACATCGAAGGAGGCCAGAAAAGTCAGCAGGAAGCCGCCGGAGGAACCGGTGGTGAGAACAACGTCGTCAGCTGTTACAGCCAGACCGTGTTTCCGCGTGTAGGAATCGGCAATCGCCACTCGAAGTTCCGGGATACCCAGAGCCACGGTATATCCCAACTGGTTGGACTCAAGGGCGTTCATCGCGGCGGCGCGGACCGGACCCGGCGCCCCAGCGCTCGGCTGGCCGGCTGAGAGGTTGATCAGGTCGCCATGGGTGCGCTGCCGCTCCGCCGCGGCCAGCCATACATCCATGACATAAAACGGCGGGATACCCGCCCGGCTGGCGGTGGTTGGCTTCACAACCGCTACAGCACTTCGGATTCGAGCCGCTGCAGTTGGTCGCGGGGCGATCCGAACAACTGCGCGCTACTGTAGGCACGCTTGAAGTACAGCTGCATATCGTGTTCCCACGTAATTGCAATACCGCCATGCAACTGGATTGCATCGCCTGCCACCGCGCAAAATGCTTCACTTGCAGCGAGCCTGGCCAACGCGGCCGAAACCGGTGTCGGTGTCTCGATCGCATCGCCGATCACCGCACGCGCTGATTGAACGGCCACGTACATATCAGCCATCCGGTGCTTGAGCGCCTGGAAACTGCCGATCGGTCTGCCGAACTGGACGCGCTGCTTGGTGTATTCCACCGTCAGGTCCAGGCACCGCGCCGCGGCACCGATCTGCTCAGCGGCGAGAAGTATGGCGGCGGTGTCGGCAATGCCGGGGTCAGTGCCGATCACCGTCGAGGCACCGGGGGACAGGCGGGCTAGTCGTCGTGTCGGGTCCAGGCTGTGCGCCGCCTCTACCGTCGGATCGATCCACCGTAGTATCTGAGCGTCCTGCACGGCCAGCACCACATCGGCGACGTCACCGTTGATCACATAGTCGCGGTCAAAAACCACCGTGCCGATCGCGGTACCGGCCGCAAGTTGTTCCAGGGTATCGGCGTCGGGATCCTCGGTGGCCAGTAGCGCGAGCTCGGCCAAAGTCGTACCGAGCAGCGGTGTGGGCACCAGCGATCGGCCGAGTTCCTCCAAAACCGCTGCCGCATCTGCCAATTCGCCGCCTGCCCCGCCAAGACTCTCGGGTACCGCCAATGCGGCCACGCCCACCTGGTCACACAGCATCGACCACAGGGAGGCATCGTATCCCCGGGGTGATTCCATGGCCTGGCGAACGGCCTCAGACGAGGCGTGCTTATCAACCAGTGCTGCGACGGTCTGCCGCAGCAGTTGACGTTCTTCGATGCTGGTCATAAAGCCTCCAATACCCGACGGCGATGGCTGGCAGGGTCGCCCCAGGCCGAGTGCAGGGCCTGCACCCGCAGCAACCACTGCGACAGGTCGTGCTCGGCGGTATAGCCGATCGCGCCATGGGTCTGCAGTGACGCGCGCGCCGCCAGTAGTGCAGCATCCGATGCGGCCGCCTTCGCGGCGCTGACGTCGCGGGCAGTGTCGGCCGAATCGTCGGCGAGCGAGAGCGCGGCCCCGTAGACAAGTGGACGTGCGAGATCCAGCGCGATATGTACATCGGCCAACTTGTGCTTGATCGCCTGGTAACCGCCGATCACCCGCCCGAACTGGGTCCGCTGTTTGGCGTAGTCAACCGACATATCCAGCATCGTCTGGCCGGCACCGACCAACTGCGCGGCGGTGGCCAGTGCGCCGAACTCGTAAGCGCGCGCGACATTAGCCGCGCGCGATTGCCCGGCGGTCGACACATCGAACAGTCTTCTGCTCGGATCCACGGACCTGTGCTGCTTGCCGGCGACCCCATCACTGACGGTTCCGTCGGCGGCGATGAGCACAAGGTCGGCGAAGTCCGCATCGACGGCCCGCGGCACAGCCGGCGGCACCGCAACTGAGACGATCAACTCGCCCGCGGCAAGTGCCGCGCACCGGTCGTCGCCATCCAGAAGAATCGGTGCCGCCGCAATCGATTCGGTGACAGGTCCCGGAACGCACCAGCGGCCCAGCCGCTCGCAGGCGACCACCAGGTCAACCGGATGCGCCCCCAGACCGTCGAACTCCTCCGGCACGATCAACGCGGTCACGCCGAGGTCGGCCAGCTGTGCCCATACCTTGCGGCCCGGAGTGGTGTCACCCACGGCCCAGGACCGGACCGCACCGGGCACGTCTGCCGCCGAAAGTGCGGAATCGATGCTCGCGGCGAAATCGCGCTGCTGGTCATCAAGTGCGAACCTCACGACTTCTTCACCCCGGCACTCTCCCTGGGTAGGCCGAGCAGACGCTCAGCAATGATGTTGCGTTGAATCTCGTTGGTACCCGCGTAAATCGGACCGCCCAGGGCGAACAGCAGACCATCGGTCCAGGAGTCGGTGAGCTCGCCGTCGGGGCCGCGCATGTCACACGCGGTCTGGTGGATCGCCACATCGAGGTCTGACCAGAAGACCTTGGTCACCGAAGACTCCGCGCCCAACTCTCCACCCTCGGCCAGCCGGGTCACCGTTCCGAAGGTGTGCAGTCGATAAGCCTGTGCTTTGATCCAGGCGTCGGCCACCCGGTCGGCGAACGCCGGATCCGGGTTGGCCTTCCACGCCGCGGCCAACCGCTGCGCCGGCGCGACGAAACGAGCAGGACTACGCAGTGACATGCCGCGCTCGTTACTGGCAGTGCTCATGGCTGCTCGCCAACCATCATGTACCGCACCGATAACGTCGATATCGGCCACGAACACGTTGTCCAAGAAGATCTCGCCGAAACCGGTTTCGCCGCCGAGTTGTTGAATCGGGCGCACGGTGACGCCGTTGGCTTTGAGATCGAACATCAGATAGGTGAGTCCTTGATGGCGCTGTGCGGTCGGGTCGGAGCGGAACAGGCCGAACCCGCGCTCTCCGAATGGCGCCCGGCTACTCCAGATCTTCTGGCCGTTGAGCAACCAACCGCCGTCGGTTGGTGTCGCTGTTGATCGCAGTGATGCCAGATCACTGCCGGATTCCGGTTCGGACCAGGCTTGCGCCCAGATTTCTTCGCCGCTGGCCATTTTCGGCAAGATGCGACCCAACTGCTCGTCGGTCCCGTGTGAGAACAGAGTCGGGGCGAGCATCGAGGTTCCGTTCGCGCTTGCGCGTCCTGGGGCGCCGGCCCGGAAGTACTCCTCCTCGAACACGACCCACTGCAGCAGGGTCGCATCGCGTCCGCCGTACTCCGCGGGCCAGGTGATCACCGACAGGCCGGCGTCGAACAACACTTTGTCCCAACGCCGATGTTGATCGAAACCCTCGGCGGTGTCGTATGACTCGGTAGGGAACGATCTCTTGTTCTCGGTGAGGAACCTCCGCACTTCATCTCGGAAGGCGCTGGTATCGGCGTCGTAGTGCAGATCCATCAGTTCATCTTTCGCAGAGCGGTCTTGAGAACTTTGCCACTGGGATTGCGCGGCAAAGCATCTGTGAAGATCACTGACCGGGGCGCTTTGAAATTCGCCAGATGTTCTCGGCTGTAGGCGATCACGGAATCCGCATCAATCTCAAAACCCTCGCGGCGGACGATGAATACCCGGCCGGTTTCGCCAAGACGTTCGTCTGGAACGCCGATGACCGCAACGTCGGCGACTCCCTCCAATCGCGCAAGCACCTGTTCCACCTCGGCGGGATAGACATTGAATCCGCCGCAGATGTACATGTCCTTGAGTCGGTCGGTGATCCGCAGGTTACCGGCGTCGTCGATGGTTCCGATATCGCCGGTGTGCAGCCAACCATCTGCATCGATGGCCGCGGCGGTGGCGTCCGGATCGTCGAGGTAGCCGAGCATGACGTTGGGTCCGCGAAGCAGTACTTCTCCGGCGTCGTCTTCACCGGCGATGCGCAATTCGAAATCGGCGATCGGCCGCCCACATGTGGTGGCCACTGTGACAGGGTCGTCGTCGGCGCGACACATGGTGCCGAACCCGGTCGCCTCGGTCAGCCCGTAGGCCGTGAGCACGATCTTGAAGTCAAGTTCGTTCTGCATCCGTTCGATGAGAACGACCGGAACGACGGCCGCACCGGTGACGGCGAAGCGCAGCGAACTGAGGTCGAAGTCCTTACGGGACGGGTGATCGAGCAGGGTCTGGTAGATCGTGGGCGGCCCGGGGAGCACGGTGATGCGGTGTTCCTGCACCATCCGCAGCGCCTGCTCGGGATCGAACGTGAGTTGTGGTATCAGCGTCGCACCGGTCTGCAGGCAGGCCAGAATCCCGGCCTTGTATCCGAAGTTATGGAAGAACGGGTTGATACATAGATAGCGGTCGGCGCTGGTGACTTGGCCGCAAGCAGCCCAGGCTGCTGGCGCGGCGAGTGATTGCCGGTGCGAACACAACACACCCTTGCTTCGCCCAGTGGTGCCGGAGGTGAACAGGATGTCGGCGACATCATCGGGTCGCACCGCAGCCGCTCGGACGTCCACTTCCGACAACGGGGCCTGTGGTCCGGCCATGAACTCGTCCCAGGTGCCGTCATCGGCCTCGAGAGGCACCCGCACGATGTGCCGCAGCATCGGCAGCGCGTCGCGGTCAAGATCGGCCAGCCGGTCATGGCCGAGGAACTGGCCCATCCCGAACAACAACGGGGCCTCGGTCCGGGCCAGGATTTCGGTGGCCTCGTCGGCGGTGTAGCGGGTGTTCAGCGGCACCAGGACCGCGCCCGCGTAGTGAATCGCCAGACAGGCGACGACCCAGTGCCAGGTATTTGGGGACCAGATCGCGACCCGGTCACCCGGTTCGACGCCCAGGCCGACGATGGCTGCAGCGGCCCGGCGGACTTCGGTGCGCAGTTCTGCGAAGGTGACCGTGCGGTCGACGGTGACCACCGCGTCGTGGTCGGCGAAATCGCGCGCCATCCGGTCGAGGACCGTCGGCGTGGTGAGCAGGTGCCCGTTATCCGCGGTCATTGCTGCTCCTCAGGGTCTCCAGACAAGCAAGTGCTTGGTAGGTTAGCCTACAAGGGTGATCACGGTCGAGGAGTTCCGGTCGGAGGTTCGGCAGTGGCTGGCCGACAACCTGGTCGGTGACTATGCCGCACTCAGGGGCCTCGGCGGTCCGGGCCGCGAGCATGAGGCGTTCGAAGAACGCCTGGCCTGGAACCGCCACCTGGCCGCCGCCGGACTGACCTGCCTGGGATGGCCCGTTGAGCACGGCGGACGCGGGCTTTCGGTAGCGCACCGGGTTGCCTTCTATGAGGAGTATGCGCACGCCGACGCCCCGGACAAGGTGAACCACCTCGGTGAGGAACTGGTTGGTCCCACCCTCATCGACTACGGGACGCCGGCCCAGCAGCAGCGCTTCCTGCCCGCCATTCGCGATGTCACCGAGTTGTGGTGTCAGGGCTATTCCGAACCGGGTGCGGGTAGCGACTTGGCGAACGTGTCGACTTCAGCGGTCCTCGAGGGTGATCACTGGAGCATCAACGGCCAGAAGGTCTGGACGTCGCTGGCGCATTGGGCGCAGTGGTGCTTCGTGCTGGCCCGCTCGGAGAAGGGCTCTAAGCGTCACGCCGGCTTGGCGTATCTCCTTGTCCCCCTTGACCAACCGGGTATCGAGATTCGCCCGATCGTCCAGCTGACCGGGGACTCGGAGTTCAACGAGGTGTTCTTCACCGACGCCCGCACCGATGCAGACCTGGTTGTGGGCGAACCGGGCGACGGCTGGCGGGTGGCGATGGGCACGCTGATGTACGAGCGCGGGGTGTCCACACTCGGCCAGCAGATCCGTTATGCCCGTGAGCTTTCCGGTCTGGTGGAACTCGCCAAGAACACCGTTGTCATCGACGATCCACTGATCCGGGAGCGGCTGACCCGAGCCTGGGCCGGTTTGCAGACCATGCGGTCATTCGCGCTGGCGACCATGGATGACGAGCTACCCGGCCAAGACAACGTCTCCAAGCTGTTGTGGGCCACCTGGCACCGCGATCTGGGCGAACTTGCCATGGAAATAAAGGGAAAAGCCGGCCTTATCCTGGTGGACAACGAGTTCGACGAGTGGCAGCGGCTGTTCCTGTTCTCCCGGGCCGACACCATCTATGGCGGATCCAACGAGATCCAGCGCAATGTCATCGCCGAGCGGGTCCTAGGCCTCCCCCGAGAGGCACGAGGCTAGTGGCCTCATTGGTGGCAGCGCCGGAAGAAATCGACGGCCACGGTCTACTCACCGGCAAAGTTGTGGTGGTGACCGCAGCAGCGGGCACCGGAATCGGCTCGGCGACCGCACGACGGGCATTGGCCGAGGGAGCCGATGTGATGATCTCCGATCACCACGAACGCAGGCTGGGTGAGACACGGGAAGAATTGATGGCATTGGGACTCGGCCGGGTGGAGAGTGCGGTGTGTGACGTCACCTCGACCGCGCAGGTGGATGCGCTGATCTCCTCGACCACAGCGGGTTTCGGACGACTTGATGTCTTGGTCAATAATGCCGGACTGGGTGGGCAGACGCCGGTGATCGACATGACCGACGAGGAATGGGATCGCGTACTGAACGTCTCACTGACCTCGGTGATGCGGGCGACGCGAGCGGCGCTGGTGTACTTCCGCGAGGCCGGGCACGGTGGCGTGATCGTCAACAATGCCAGCGTGCTCGGTTGGCGCGCCCAGCATTCGCAGTCGCACTACGCCGCGGCGAAGGCCGGTGTGATGGCGCTGACCCGCTGCAGCGCAATCGAAGCCGCCGAATACGGGGTGCGGATCAACGCGGTGTCGCCCAGTATCGCCCGGCACCGGTTCCTCGAGAAGACCAGTTCGACCGAGTTGCTTGACCGGCTCTCCGAGGGTGAGGCATTCGGCCGGGCTGCTGAGCCGTGGGAGATCGCCGCCACGATCGCGTTCCTCGCCAGCGACTACTCCAGTTA
>Ga0194035_1001162_pt1 | contig 14096 bp, 13 predicted proteins | sample JunL2320m_MetaG_FD_148680 | JGI IMG/M metagenome (GOLD analysis project Ga0194035, IMG submission 148680) | Anoxic zone freshwater microbial communities from boreal shield lake in IISD Experimental Lakes Area, Ontario, Canada - Jun2016-L239-20m | ecosystem: Environmental > Aquatic > Freshwater >...
TTCTCACGCTGTGGCAGACCGCACTGATCCGGTTGTCGCGGCTGAAGGTCCAGGACGAGATCGAGTCGGGGCTGCGCTACTACCCTGCATCGTTTTTCGAGGTGATCCCGAAGGTCAACGCGGCCGTGCGCGACGCGCTGCGCAGCCGCTGGCCCGATGCCGGTCTGGTGCAACGCCCGATCGTGCGGCCCGGCTCCTGGATCGGCGGCGACCGCGACGGCAATCCGAACGTCACCGCCGAGGTGGTCGACCTGGCCACCCGCAGCGCGGCCTACACCGCGCTGTCGCACTACTTCGACGAACTGGTGCTGCTGGAGCAGGAACTGTCGATGTCGGCCCGGCTGGTCCGGATCGACAGTGAACTCGAGGCGCTGGCATCGTCGTGCCGCGAGCAGGCCCGCGCCGATGAGCCGTACCGCAGGGCGGTCCGCGTGGTGCGCGGCCGGCTCACCGCGACCGCGGCGGACATTCTGGACCGCGAGTCCGAGCATGTGCTCGATCTTGGCCTGCCGCCCTACCGGACAGCGCAGGAGATGCTCGCCGACCTTGACGTGATCGGAACCTCGCTGCGAACCCACGGCAGCGCTCTGCTGGCCGACGACCGGCTGGCCCGGCTGCGGGATGGTTTGGACGCCTTCGGGTTTCACCTGTGCGGCCTGGATATGCGGCAGAACTCCGAGACCCACGAGCAGGTGGTCGCCGAACTGCTGGCCTGGGCCGGGGTGCATCCCGACTACCGCTCGATGTCCGAGACGGAGCGGGTCGCCGTCCTGGTCGCCGAACTGTCGACCCGCCGGCCACTGGTCGGCGACGGCGCCGAACTGTCCGAACTGGCGCGCAAGGAACTGGACATCGTGATGGCCGCGGCGCGGGCGGTGCGGACGCTGGGCGCCGACGCGGTGCCGACCTACATCATCTCGATGTGTCATTCGGTGTCGGACCTGCTCGAAGCCGCACTGCTGCTCAAAGAAGCAGGCCTGCTTGACCTTTCCCGACCGCACCCTTACGCGCCGGTGGCTGTCGTGCCGCTCTTCGAAACGATCGACGACCTCCAGCGGGGCTCGGCCATCCTCGAGGCTGCACTCGATGTCCCGCTCTACCGGAGGATGGTGCATGCCCGCGGCGAGACCCAGGAGATCATGCTCGGCTACTCCGACTCCAACAAGGACGGGGGATATCTGGCCGCGAACTGGGCGCTGTACCGGGCCGAACTCGACCTGGTCGAGGCGGCCCGGCGGACCGGGATCAGGTTGCGGCTCTTCCATGGTCGCGGCGGGACGATCGGGCGGGGCGGCGGCCCGAGTTATGACGCGATCCTGGCCCAGCCGCCCGGCGCGGTCAACGGGTCCCTGCGGCTGACCGAGCAGGGTGAGGTGATCGCCGCCAAGTACGCCGAGCCCAGAATCGCCCACCGCAACCTGGAGAGCCTGGTCGCCGCGACCCTGGAGTCGACCCTGCTGGACGTCGAGGGACTCGGTGACGCCGCCGAGCCGGCCTATCGGGTGCTCGACGAACTTGCCGCCCATGCCCAGCGCGCCTACAGCGAATTGGTTCACCACACAGCGGGATTCGTGGAGTATTTCGAACAGTCGACTCCGGTCTCGGAGATCGGCTCGCTCAACATCGGCAGCCGGCCCACGAGCCGCAAAGCCACCACCTCGATCTCCGATCTGCGCGCCATCCCGTGGGTGCTGGCGTGGAGTCAGTCGCGGGTGATGCTGCCCGGGTGGTACGGCACCGGCACGGCCTTCCACGAGTGGATCGCCGAGGGCGGAGATCAGGCTGAGCAGCGGGTCGAGGTGTTGCGCGACCTCTACCGGCGGTGGCCGTTCTTCCGGACCGTGCTCTCCAACATGGCCCAGGTGCTGGCCAAGTCCGACGTGGGCCTGGCGGCGCAGTACTCCGAACTGGTCGCCGACGCCGAGTTGCGTGAGCGGGTGTTCGGCAAGATCCGGGCCGAGCATGAGCGCACCATCGCAATGCACAAGCTGATCACCGGCCACGAAGATCTGCTGGCCGACAACCCCGCACTGGCCCGGTCGGTGTTCAACCGGTTCCCGTACCTGGAACCGCTCAACCACCTGCAGGTCGAGTTGCTGCGGCGCTACCGCGCCGGGGACGACGACGAACTCGTCCAGCGTGGAATCCTGCTGACGATGAGCGGGCTGGCGTCCGCCCTGCGCAACAGCGGCTGAGGCACACCCCGGGCATCCCTTGGATCCTCGACGTTGCATCGCGATAGGTTCCGATCTATCGTTCAGGTAGAAAGCGCAGTCAGCGCATCCCCACGAAAAGGAACTTTCCATGCAAAACCCATTTCAATCGTTCGGACCGCCACCGGGGCGGCCCGGTCCGGCCGGATTCGGATTCGGCCCGTCGCACGCGCACCGGCACGGTCGTCACGAGTGCGGCCAGGTGCGTGAACATCTCCGCGATCACGCCGTCGGCGGTGACGCGCCGTTCGGGTTCGGGCCGCGAGGCGGCTTCGGCCCAGGTTTCGGCCCAGGTTTCGGCCCGGGCTTCGGTCCGGGCTTCGGCTTCGGGCCCGGGGGCCGGGGCCGGCGGGGCCACGGCGGCCGCAGCAGGCGCGGCGATGTCCGTGCCGCGATCCTGGTGTTGCTCGCAGACCGGTCCATGCACGGCTACGAGATGATCAAGGAGATCGCCGAGCGCAGTGACGGGGTCTGGAAGCCCAGCCCCGGATCGGTGTACCCCACCCTGCAACTGCTCGTTGACGAGGGCCTGATCGTCGGCACCGAAACCGACGGCAGCAAGAAGCTTTTCGAGTTGACCGAGCAGGGCCGGGCGGCCGCCGAGAAGGTCGGCACCCCACCGTGGGAGGAGATCGCCGAGGGCGTCGACCCGGCCCAGGCGAACCTGCGGGCTGCCGTCGGTCAGTTGTTCGGGGCGGTGGCGCAGTCCGCGCACACCGCCAGCCCGCAACAGCAGCAGCGCATCGTCGACATCGTCAACAACGCCCGCCGCGAGGTCTACCAGATTCTCGGCGAAACCCAGTAGCAATCACACGCTGGGTCGGCGAAACGTCGGATTCAGACCCAAGGGGTCCGGCCGGATTCGGCAGGGTCAGTGCCGGCCGCGGCGGAGTGCATTGAGCACCCCGCGGACCGCGGACTCGGTGGCGGCCACCGGCGACAGCATGGTCTCGGTAACGTCGACCATGCGCTCCACCCGGTCGACGATTCCTTCCAACCGGTTCAGGGTGGTGTTGAGCCGGCTCAGCGTCTTGTCGAAGTAGTCCAGCGAGCCCTCGAGTCCGCCCACGGCCTTGTTCAGGCCCGCGAGGCTGATCTCCAGGTCGTCCAGCACGTGGTCGACCTGATCGACGGTCTGATCAGCGTTGAGGGCCGCCTGGGCCAGCGTGCGCAAGCGTTCACCGGGAGTGCGGGGTGGCGTCGTCTTGTCAACCATGGCTGTCAGTCTGACAGTTTGCTCGCCGCCGCGGAGTCGAGAAGCCAAATCGTCTCCTCCAGACCCACGGCCCCGGCCGACGGAACCTCGTCCGGGTCGGCGCCGGCGACGGCGGCGGCGACCGCGTCGGCCTTGGCCTCGCCGGACACCACCAGCCACACCTGGCGGGAGCGGCGCACCGCGGGCAGCGTCAGGGTGATCCGCTGCGGTGGTGGCTTGGGGGAGTCGCTGACCCCGACCACCATCCGGTCGGTCTCCCGTACCGCGGCGGTGTGCGGGAACAGCGAGTTGATATGGCCCTCGCCGCCCATGCCGAGGAGGTGGACGTCGAAAACCGGCGTGGGAGCGCTTGTTTCGGCCGCGTCGGCCAGAACCCTCTCGTAAGCGCGCGCCGCGGCGTCGAGGTCATCGCCGAACTCGCCATCGCTGGGCGGCATCGGGTGGATGTTGGCGGCCGGAATACCGATGTGGTCCAACAGCGCCTCGCGGGCCTGCTTCTCGTTGCGTTCGTCGTCGTCGTGCGGGACGAATCGGTCGTCGCCCCAGAACAGATGCACACGATCCCAGTCCACGGGGTGGGTGCCGAGAACCTTGAGCAGTCCGATGCCGGTGCCCCCGCCGGTCAGCACGATCATCGCCCGGCCGCGGGCGGCGATGGCCGCCGCGATCGTCTCGGCCAGCCGGTCGCCGGCCGCCGCCACCAAGGCGTCGGCATCTGCGAAGGTGTCGACGGTGACGCCCACGCTCAGGCTGTCCCGGCCGGGTAATGCACCTTGTCCATGCCGGCCAGGGCCTCGTGGTAGATCTCGTCGGCGTCCAGTCGGCGCATATCCTCGGCCAGGCAGTCTCGGGTCTCCCGGCGCGCCAGCGGCAGTTGTGCGTCCGGGCGGCCGGTGCGCCTCAGCGTCGCGGTGGATCCGTCCTGCGGGCGGCTCAGCGTGATGCTCTGGCTCGGCTGGATGAGCTCAACCTGCAGCGGGCCGATTTCGCGACGCACCGTGCCGTCGATCCGGCTGGCCAGCCAGCCGGCCAGGATATCGAGGGCCGGCTCGTCCTTGAGGCCGGACACCAGCGCGGCGGTGATCGGCTCGTAGGGCGGCTGCTCCAGGGCCGACGCCAGCAGCGCCCGCCAGTAGGTGATGCGGCTCCAAGCCAGGTCGGTGTCACCCTGGGTGTAGCCCGTGAGCCGGCTGCGCAGCGCGGCCAGCGGATCCTCGGCCCGGGTGGCGTCGGTGATCCGTCGAATCGCCAAGCGACCCAACGGATCCTGTGCCGGAACCTCGGGCGCCGCGCCGGGCCACCACGCCACCACCGGGGTGTCGGGCAGCAGGAAGGGCAGCACCACACTGTTGGCGTGCGCGGCCAGCGGCCCTGCGGTCTTGAGGACCACGACCTCTCCTGCGCCGGCATCGCCGCCCACCCGCAGTTGAGCGTCCAGCCTCGGCTCGCCGGCGAGCCGGTCCACCGGCACCACCACGATGATCCGGCAGGGGTGCTCGCGGCTCGCCCCGACCGCCGCCTCGACGGCGTACTCCAGGATGTCCTCGGTGTCCGGTGCCACCACCAGGGTGAGCACCCGGCCCAGGGTGATCGCGCCACCCTCCTCGCGCAGCGAGGTGATGCGCTTGTTGATGACGTTGGTCGTGGTGTCGGGCAGATCGACGATCACTTCTACTGACTCCGCTCTTCGCTGGCGCTCATCACGCGGTGCCGGACTGCTCTTCGCTGGCGCTCATCACGGGGTGCTCAATCCGCTCTTCGCTGGCGCTCATCACGGGGTGCTCAATCCGCTCTTCGCTGGCGCTCATCACGGTCACGGCCGCCGCCATTCGTGGCCGGTCCGCTGCAGCATCTCGAACGCCGAATCCGGGCCCCAGGTGCCGGACTCGTACGGATCGGGCTTGCCGTGCGTCGCCCAGTACTCCAGCGCCGGATCCAGGATCTTCCAGGACAACTCGACCTCGGCGTTGACCGGGAACAGCGACGGCTCGCCGAGCAGCACGTCGAGGATCAACCGTTCGTAGGCCTCCGGGGAGTCCTCGGCGAACGCAGACCCGTAGGAGAAGTCCATATTCACGTCGCGAACCTCCATGGTGCTACCCGGCACCTTGGAACCGAAACGCAGCGTGATGCCCTCATCGGGTTGGACCCGGATGACCAGGGCGTTCTTGCCTAGCTCCTCGGTCATGGTGGCGTCGAACGGCAGATGCGGGGCCCGCCTGAACAACATCGCGATCTCGGTCACCCTGCGGCCCAGGCGTTTTCCGGTCCGCAGGTAGAACGGCACACCGGCCCAGCGGCGGGTGTCCACTTCGAGGGTGATCGCGGCGAAGGTCTCGGTGGTCGACGTCTTGGAGAAGCCGTCCTCGTCGAGCAGGCCGACCACCTTCTCACCGCCCTGCCAGCCTGCGGTGTACTGCCCGCGGGAGGTGTTGAGGTCCAGCGGCAGGGCCAGCCTGGTGGCACCGAGCACCTTGATCTTCTCGGCTTTCACCTCTTCGGGGTGGAAGCTCACCGGTTCCTCCATCGCGGTGAGCGCCAGTAGTTGCAGCAGATGGTTCTGGATGACGTCGCGCGCGGCGCCGATACCGTCGTAGTAGCCCGCCCGGCCGCCAAGCCCGATGTCCTCGGCCATGGTGATCTGCACGCTGTCGACGTAGTGGTTGTTCCAGATCGGCTCGTAGAGCTCGTTGGCGAAGCGCAGCGCCATGATGTTCTGCACCGTCTCCTTGCCGAGGTAGTGGTCGATGCGGAACACCGACTCCTCGGGGAAGACGCTGTTGACCACCGCATTGAGCTCCTTGGCGCTCTGCAGGTCGTGGCCGAAGGGCTTCTCGATGACCACCCGGCTCCACCGGCCGTCCTTGGGATCAGCCAGCCCGGACTTCTTGAGCTGTTCGCAGACCACCGGGAATGCGTTCGGCGGGATCGACAGGTAGAAGGCGTGGTTGCCGCCGGTGCCGCGCTCGACGTCGAGCTTGTTCAGCGCCTCGGCCAGTCTCGTGAAGGACGCGTCGTCGTCGAAACTGCCCTGCACGAACCGGATTCCCTCGGCGAGCCGGTCCCACACCTCCTGGCGGAACGGGGTGCGGGCGTGCTCCTTGACCGCGTCGTAGACGATCTTGCCGAAATCCTGGTCGGCCCAGTCCCGCCGGGCGAAGCCGACCAGTGCGAACGACGGCGGCAGCAGACCGCGATTGGCCAGGTCGTAGATCGCCGGCATCAGCTTCTTGCGCGACAGGTCGCCGGTGACGCCGAAGATCACCACCCCGCACGGGCCGGCGATGCGCGGCATGCGCTTGTCCCGCTTGTCCCGCAGGGGGTTGTGCCACTCGGCCGGCACCGGGACGGCCGGGGCCGGGGTCACGTCCGCACTCATTTCTTGGCGGCGTCCAACTGGCCCTGGGTGGCGTCGAGCAGTTCCTGCCAGGACTTCTCAAACTTATCCACGCCATCGTCCTCGAGGAAGATGAAGACATCGGTGAGGTCGATGCCCACCGACTCGAGCTTGTCGAACACTGCCGCAGCGGCGGGACCGGTGCCCGAGAGGGTGTCGCCGGTGACGACGCCGTGGTCGGCCACCGCGTCCAAGGTCTTCTCCGGCATGGTGTTGACGGTGTCGGGCCCGACCAGTTCGGTGACGTACAGGGTGTCGGAGTAGTCCGGGTTCTTCACGCCGGTGGAGGCCCACAGCGGACGCTGCACCCGGGCGCCGGATTCGGCCAGTGCCGCGAACCGCTCGCCTCCGAAGATCTCCTGGTAGGCCGCGTAGGCCAGCCGGGCGTTGGCCACTCCGGCCTGACCGCGCAGTGCCAGCGCCTCGTCGGTGCCGATCGCCTCCAACCGCTTGTCGATCTCGGTGTCCACCCGGGAGACGAAGAACGAGGCGACCGAGTGAATCTTCGAGAGGTCGTGGCCGGCCTGCTTGGCCGCCTCCAGTCCCGCGAGATAGGCGTCCATCACCAGGCGGTGACGTTCCACCGAGAAGATGAGGGTGACGTTGACCGAGATGCCCTCGGCGAGAACGGCGGTGATCGCCGGCACTCCGGCCTTGGTGGCGGGGATCTTGATCAGCAGGTTGGGCCGGTCGACGATCTTCCACAGTTCGATGGCCTGCAGGATGGTCTTGTCGGTGTCGTGCGCCAGCCTCGGATCGACCTCGATCGAGACCCGGCCGTCCACACCGTCGGATGCCTCCCATTGCGGACGCAGCACGTCGCACGCCTCCCGGACGTCGTCGGTGGTGGCGGTGCGGATCGTCGCGTCGACATCTGCGCCACGCGCTGCCAATTCGGCCACCTGCGCGTCGTAGGCGGTGCCCTTCGACAGCGCAGCCTGGAAGATCGACGGGTTGGTGGTGACGCCGACGATCGACTTGGTGTCGATCAGTTCCTTCAGATTCCCCGACCGCAGCCGGTCGCGGGACAGATCGTCGAGCCAGACTGAGACACCGGCCGCCGACAGCGCAGCGAGGTTCGGGTTCTGGGCCATGTGGCTTTCTCCTTCAGGGGTTCAACGAGGGGTTCAACGAGGGGACTAGTTGTCGATTGCCCGTTCCGCCGCGGCCACAACCGCCTCGGGGGTGAACCCGAACTCGCGGAACAGGGTCTTGTCGTCGGCGGACTCGCCGAAGTGCTCGATCGAGATGATCTCCCCGGTGTCGCCGACGTATTTGTACCAACTCTGGGCGATTCCGGCCTCGACCGCGACCCGGGCGGGCACATCCGGGGGCAGCACGCTGTCGCGGTACTCCTGCGACTGCGATTCGAACCACTCCACGCAGGGCATCGACACCACGTAGGCGCGAATATCCCTGTCGGCGAGGATCTTTGTGGCTTCCACGGCCAGCTGGACCTCAGAGCCGGTGGCGATGATGATCACGTCCGCGTCATCTGCCGGGTTCCCGCCGCCGAGGACGTAACCCCCGCGGGTGACGCCTTCGCTGCTGGTGCCCTCCAGCACCGGCACGCCCTGGCGGGTCAGGATCAGACCGGTGGGCCCGCTCGTCGCACCCCGTTCGAGGATGGTGCGCCAGGCGTAGGCCGTCTCGTTCGGGTCGGCCGGGCGCACCACCGCGAGCCGCGGGATCGCTCGCAGCGCAGCCAGGTGCTCGATCGGCTGGTGGGTGGGGCCGTCCTCGCCGAGGCCGATCGAGTCGTGCGTCCACACGTAGATGGGATCGATGTCCATCAGCGCGGCCAGTCGAACAGCCCCGCGCATGTAGTCGGCGAACTGCAGGAAGGTGCCGCCGTAGGCCCGGGTCGGGCCGTGCAGCACGATCCCGGACAGGATCGCTCCCATCGCATGCTCACGGATCCCGAAGTGCAGAGTGCGGCCGTACCAGGTCGCGTCCCAGTCCTCGGTGGAAATCGACGGCGGCCCAAATGATTTGGCGCCCTTCATCGTGGTGTTGTTGCTGCCGGCGAGGTCGGCCGAGCCGCCCCACAGCTCCGGAAGTTTCGGACCGACGGCCGAGAGCACGTCACCGGAGGCCGCCCGGGTGGCCACCGGCTTGGACCCCGGCTCCCAGTACGGAAGGTCGGCGTCCCATCCCTCGGGCAGGGTGCCGGCCAGCAACCGGTCCAGCAGCGCCTTGCGCTCCGGCTCGCGGTGCGCCCAGGCGTCGAAGTCGGCCTGCCACTTCTGGTGGGATTCGCGACCGCGGTCGACCAGCTTGCGGGTGTGGGCGATCACGTCATCTGCGACGTCGAAGCTCTTGTCGGGATCGAATCCCAGCACCTTCTTGGTGGCTGCGACCTCCTCGGCGCCCAGGGCCGAGCCGTGCACGCCGCCGGTATTCATCTTGGTCGGTGCCGGATAGCCGATGATCGTCCGTAGCGCGATGAACGACGGCTTGTCGGTGACGGCCTTGGCTGCCTCGAGCGCCTGCTCGAGGCCGGTGACGTTCTCTCCGCCCTCCACCACCTGGACGTGCCAGCCGTAGGCCTCGTAACGCGCCGGCGTGTTCTCGGTGAACGCGATCTTCGTGTTGTGCTCGATGGAGATCTCGTTGTCGTCCCAGATCACGATCAGATTGCCCAACTGCTGGGTCCCGGCCAGCGAGGACGCTTCGCTGGTGACCCCTTCCTCCATATCGCCGTCTGAGGCGATGACGTAGATGAAGTGGTCGAACGGGCTGGTACCCGGTGCGGCGTCGGGGTCGAAGAGCCCGCGCTCGTAGCGCGATGCCATCGACATGCCGACCGCCGAGGCCAAGCCCTGGCCCAGCGGGCCGGTGGTGATCTCCACCCCCTTGGTGTGCCGGAACTCCGGGTGACCCGGGGTCTTGGAGCCCCAGGTCCGCAGCGACTCGATTTCGGAGAGCTCCAGACCGAATCCGCCCAGATAGAGCTGCAGATACAGGGTGAGGCTGGAGTGTCCGCAGGACAGCACGAACCGGTCGCGACCCAGCCAGTGCGTGTCGCTGGGATCGTGGCGCATCACCCGCTGAAACAGCGTGTAGGCCGCCGGCGCCAGGCTCATGGCGGTTCCGGGATGGCCGTTGCCCACCTTCTGCACCGCATCGGCGGCCAGCACCCGCGCGGTGTCGACGGCACGCGAGTCCAACTCGGTCCAGTCGGCGGGGTGGTGCGGCTGGGTCAGCGCGGAAATCTGCTCAAGGGCGGTCACGAAATGCACTCCTGGGACGTCGAATCAGCGGGCAACCCGGTACTGCTGCACACCCTAGTGCCGGGAATCGAGGCTGCAGTACCGAATCGGCAGCCTCGCGGTCTACCATCCTGTGTAGTAGACGGTGGGCGGCCGTCCTTAAGGAGTTGACTGCGTGAACATTCGGGAAACGCACCCGGTAGGCGTCGCGGAGACGCCCGGCCGGCTCCGCAGCAGCCTGTTGGGCTACCTCGCCCTGATGAAGCCGCGCGTCATCGAGCTTCTGCTGGTCACCACCATCCCCGCGATGCTGCTGGCCGATCGCGGTCACGTCGATTTGGTTCTGATCCTCAACACCCTTTTCGGCGGGTTGCTGGCCGCCGGCGGCGCGAACACGCTGAACTGCGTCGCCGACGCCGATATCGACAAGGTGATGAAGCGCACCGAGCGTCGCCCCCTGGCCCGAGAGGTGGTCCCGCGCAGCCACGCCCTGGTGTTCGGGCTTGCGCTGTCCGTGGCTTCATTCTTCTGGCTGTGGTGGACCACCAACATGCTGTCGGCGCATCTCGCGGCGGCCACGATCGCGTTTTACGTGCTGGTCTACACCCTGCTGCTCAAGCGGCGGACCTCGCAGAATGTGGTGTGGGGCGGCGCGGCCGGCTGCATGCCGGTGATGATCGGCTGGTCTGCGGTGACCGGCACCATCGGCTGGCAGGCCCTGGCGATGTTCGCGATCATCTTCTTCTGGACGCCGCCGCACACCTGGGCGCTGGCCATGAAGTACAAAGATGACTACGCGGCCGCCGGGGTGCCGATGCTGCCCGTGGTGGCCACCGAACGTCAGGTCACCAAGCAGGTCCTGATCTACACCTGGCTCACCGTGGCCGCGACCCTGGCGCTGGTTCCGGCGGCGGGCTGGCTGTACGCCACGGTCGCGGTGGCGGCCGGCGCCTGGTTCCTGACCCTGGCCTACAAGTTGCATGCCGGCGTGCTGCGCGGCGAGGCGGTCAAGCCCCTGCGGCTGTTCCTGCACTCCAACAACTACCTGGCTGCGGTCTTCTGCGCGCTGGCGGTCGATTCGGTGATCCCGCTGCCGCAACTGTTCGGCTGATTCGCCGTCAGGGCACCAGAACGATCGAACCCGTCGTCTTGCGGGCCTGCAGATCCTCATGGGCGCGCTGCACCTCGCCCAGCGGATAGTGTCCGCCTACCGTGATCGTGATCGATCCATCGGCGATGGCGTCGATGAGTTCCCCGGCGCGCCAGGCGAACTCGTCGGTGGACCGGATGAAGTGCGCCAGGTTGGGCCGGGTCAGGTAGACCGAGCCGGCGGCGTTGAGCCGCTGCGGATCCACCGGCGGGACCGGCCCACTCGAGGCGCCGAACAAGGCCAGGGTTCCGCGTACCGCCAGGCTGGCCAGGCTGGCGTCGAACGTCGACTTGCCGACCCCGTCGTACGCGGCGGCCACGCCGTGTCCGTCGCTGAGCTCGCGCACCTGCGCGGCGAACTGCGCCGGATCGTCGGGGTAGTCGAGAACCTCGACAGCGCCTGCCTGCCGGGACAGTTCGGCCTTCTCACGAGTCGAGGCGGTGGTGATGACGCGGGCGCCGACGCTGGTGGCCCACTGGGTCAGGATAAGTCCCACGCCGCCGGCGCCGGCATGCACGAGCAGCCAGTCGCCTGGCTGAACCTGGTAGACCGACTTGATCAGGTAGTGCGCCGTCATGCCTTTGAGCAGGGCCGAGGCAATGGCATCAGAAGGCACCGAATCGGGAACGTAGGCCACGAAATCGGCTGGCGCACAGCAGTATTCCGCATAGGCGCCCACGGCATTGGCGGTCACCACGCGATCGCCTACTTTGATGGCGGCGACGTCCTCACCCGCCGCGGCCACCGTGCCGCACACCTCGGTGCCGACCACGAACGGCAGTTCGCGCGGGTACTGGCCGGACCGGAAGTAGGTGTCGATGTAGTTGACACCGATCGCGTCCGCCTTGATCAGCACCTCACCCGAACCGGGCGTCGGCACCGGCTTGTCGACCTGGGAAAGAACCTCCGGACCGCCTGTCTCGGCGACTTCGACCGCGCGCATGTCACTATCATCCCCCTGGTGACCATCAGCACCATCCACTGGATGACGACCAGCGCAGCGGCGACTCGATGAAGCTGGCCCGCCCGAACATCTTCCATCCACGCATCGTGCTGGCCTCATGCCCGCAGTTGGTCGATGGTGACGGCGATGACGACGGCCTGGTCGCCGCGCTGCGCGCGCGCGGTCTGCACGCCCGATGGCTGTCATGGGACGACCCGCAGACCGAGAGCGCTGACCTGGTGATCCTGCGGGCGACATGGGACTACACCGACCGGCAGGAGGAGTTCCTGGCCTGGACCACCCGGGTGCGCAACCTGCTCAACGCCCCGGCGGTGGTGGCGTGGAATATCGACAAGCACTACCTGCACGACCTTGTCGCAGCAGGAGTTCCGGTCGTGCCGTCGGAATTCTTCGAGCCGGGTGACGCTGTGTCCGCAGCGGACTTCAGCGGGGAGGTGGTGATCAAACCCGCTATCGGCGCCGGCTCGATCGACACCCTGCGGTTCGTTGAAGCCGATGCGGCGGCGGCGCATGCCACGGCCCTTCTGGAGTCCGGCCGCAGTGCGCTGGTGCAGCCCTACGACGGACGCATCGCGGCGGGGGAGACGGCGCTGGTCTTCCTGGGCGGCGATGAGTCCCACGCCTTCGTCAAGGGCCCGATCCTGCCGCCGCAGGGCGAGGAACCCCCGCTGCATGCCTCCGGCACCTTCGCCGAAGAGTCGTTGACCCCAGCCGATCCTGACGTCGAGCTGTGGGAACTGGGCTATAACGTCCTCGACGCCGCGGCATCGCACCTCGGGATGGCCCGAAGCGAATTCCTCTATGCCCGGGTCGATCTCATCGGAACCGCGTCGGACGCGGTGCTGCTCGAACTGGAAATGATCGAACCGTCGCTGGGCTGGCGGCAACTCGACGACAAGAACCGGGAGTTACGGCAGCGCAGCTTCGCTGTGCACGTCGAGACGGCCCTGGATCGTCTCGGGCTGGGTCCGCTGTCGCATCGACGCCCATAGCGCCGCGGTGGCGGCTGTGCAGGCCGCCGCCCCGGCGACGTGCAGCGCCACCAGCACGGCCGGCACTCCGGTGTGGTACTGGACCACCCCGATGAGGCCCTGCAGCAGCACCAGGCCGACGACCTCGGCCAGTCGGCGCATGACCCGCCGAGGCGCGCCAATCGCCAGCAGGCCGGCCCCCAGGCCGATCAGCAGGCAGAGGTAGGCGACCATCAGGGTGGCGTGCGCATGTGCCAGGGTGACGATCTCCACCTCGAGACGCGGGACGACGCGTTGCGGGCTCTTGTCCCCGGCGTGCGGGCCGGCTCCGGTGACCAGAGTGCCCGCCACCAACGTGGCGCTGAGCACCACCGCGCTCAGAACCGTCAACTGGCGCAACGGCTTCGGCGCCACCGGGGTGAGGACACCGTCGTCGGGTTCGCCGACCTTGACGTAGAGCAGCGCGGCGAGCCACACCATCGCCATCGAAACCAGCAGATGGACGGCGACCGTCCACCACAACAGCCCGGTGCGCACGGTGATGCCGCCGATGACTGCCTGCAGCACCGTGGACGCCGGCATCAGCCAGGCGTAAATCAGGACCTCTCGGCGGCGGTGGGCGCGGGTGACGGCGAGCACCGCCAGCATCGCGGTGATCACCACCGCAAAGGTGATCAGCCGGTTGCCGAATTCGACGGCCTGGTGGATGACGGGCACTTCGGAGTGCGGCACCGGGGTGAAGCTGCCGGGGAAGCACTGCGGCCAGGTGGGGCAGCCCAACCCGGACGCGGTTACCCGCACGATGGATCCGGTGACCGAGATGAGGGCCTGGCTGATCAGGACAGCAAGGGCGATGAGGCGCTGAGTGCGCATGCTCGGCATCGGCAGCCGGTCCACCAGCCGCACGAAGAGCCGTCCCAAACCCACTGGCCGATCCTAGGTGAACCGGAACCAGCGCACGGCCGCCGCCGCC
>Ga0194035_1001163_pt1 | contig 14095 bp, 13 predicted proteins | sample JunL2320m_MetaG_FD_148680 | JGI IMG/M metagenome (GOLD analysis project Ga0194035, IMG submission 148680) | Anoxic zone freshwater microbial communities from boreal shield lake in IISD Experimental Lakes Area, Ontario, Canada - Jun2016-L239-20m | ecosystem: Environmental > Aquatic > Freshwater >...
GCTCTATATTTCCGTATATTCGCTATTCGCGAATGGCGAATAACGCACGAGCACCCAGACGGCAACTACCCCCCCATTTTCGGAACGATCGGCCGGAACCGTGTCCTGCCACCACGCGGGCTGACCCCGGCGCTCCAGCAAGGACTTGCGAAGCTACTGCTTAGCTTCCCGTTCGTCCTACAGGGCTTCCACCGCGACAGTTGTTGCGCATTCGTAGCCAGATATGCATGCGCCGCCTAAATCGCATGGAATTCTGCTGCCTCTACGAGCTTGCGACCCTGTTGCTCAACGAATCGGGCAATGCCCTTTAGGAATGTGCGCTCCTGTTCGTCGTAAACAGCTTCTTCGGCCTGTGCCTCAGCCTCACTGGCTGCCATCTTTCCCATTCTGCGCATTTCTCGTTTGAGCAATGCGCTCGGTGTGCGGGTGTTGTGCGCGAACTGCGCCCAGTGATCGGGACGTACGTCCCCGAGTACGAATTCGTCGCCGTAGGCCATCGCCATTGCGTGGTCCAGACCCGGGTACGGCACAATGCTCACGAGGTCATAGAATGGCGCCAGTGAAAGCCCTTCAGGCGTGCAGAAGAAAGAAACGTTCTTGCCGTGCGCGTCCGCATTGCCGATCAGGTACTGATACAACGCCCAGCGCAGTAGGTCGCGCTGTGTCACGGCCTTGCGCACCGTGTACTCGCTGATTGAGAACAAGCGCTCGAAACTCACGCCGTCGCGAATATGCTGAACGTCTCTACCTGAGCCGAAATTGCGCTCGTACTTGTATGCCACAGGAACGTTGAGCGCCTGACATGCGTCAATGATGTGTAGGCGCCGGACACCCGTGTCCGTACGCACGCGATCAAATCGTTCGATAACCAATACCGGAGCAGGTAGTCGCACTATCGTGACGGGCGCCGCGCATAGACCTAGGCGGCCCGCCAAGCGCATACAATAGTGCTCGTTGGCAACCAACAGAGGCAGTCTATTCTCTGCAGTTTCTGGTTTCAGAATGTGCGTCGAAGCAAGTTGGCCCTCAACGAGAAACATCTGCTCGCCATCCAGATACACCGCGAGCTTGTCCTGGTAGCCCGCGATCGACATCCGCACTCGCCCGTCCCAAACGGAAAATGGGAGCTGCTCGCGCTCAGCGATGCGCATGGCCAACTCCTGCCGCGTGATCTCCCTGCGCGTTGTCTCTGCCGCGTTTGGAGCTTCCGCCTGCGCAGTGAATGACAGCGCCCCTGCGGTCTCTCGACCCAGTTCGCGAATCAGCCCGTAGAGGTTGTTCTTTGAAATCTTGTGCGTGGTCACGACCACATCCAGGGCTCTGCCCTCGGGCAGCAAGTTATCCAGGAACCGCCTTAAGGTCCCCGAAGGCGGAGGATCAGCGAACATCGGGATGTGCGGCGAGATGCAATAGGCATGTGGCCTCGCGCACCAGCTTGCGTCGTATTCGAAGGAGAACCTCTCATCGAGGGATTCATATGCCAAGGTGCCCACTCGAGCGCCGCCATCATGAACAGTGAGCGTGTGGCTGCTCACGGTTCGCGCCGCATTTCCGCCGAAAGAATCGACACCAAGCGCTCCTTCTCGACGACCAGCAGAGTGAGCCCAAGTCGATCAAGCACCTGGATGAGCTTGTCTGCACCCACGGCAGCACTGCCGGTTTCGAGGCGAGAGAGCGATCCGACGGAAACGCCGCACAGTGCGGCGGCGTCATCAATCCGGAGGCCGTTGGCCTTTCGTCGCTGGCGAATCAGCCCTCCTAGCTGTACCAACGATTCCGCCTTTCTTTCTAATATATGGAAATTTGCCATATACCCAACCCTCTAAAGCCTTAGTTTCTAATATTCGGAAACTATAGCTTATTTAGTGTAAATTTCGACAGAATTTCCACATATTAAAAATAGAACTCAGGGATCGGCGCCTGCCTGCATTGGGATCCTCTCGTTTTCCGTGCAATAATATACGGTAGGATTTGCCGGTAATTTCAGAGGTCGATGCCGATTCGGGCATTCAATTCAACAACTTGCTGATCGTGCTTGCAACGGTCTATCGTGCGCCGATTGGGGGGGGGCGCTATGGACAACTGGCACGCGACGTTTCTCGGTCTGCGGCACCTGCCCCGCTAGGTGACGGCCGTCGAGGCCGAAGTGTTCTTCCAGTTCTGGGCCGAGGGCCCCTACCAGAAGGCCGATCCGCTTGCGTCCCGGGGCACTGTAACGCCCTGCTCTGCCTCCGGCAGGGCACGGGTTCATTCATTTCGCGAGTGACACAGCAGTGTTAGTACGCGCCCATGTAATCACGCTTGCCTATACTTAAACCATTGTGGCGCAGAAGGTTGTAGGCGGTGGTGACATGAAAGAAGAACTGCGGCAAGCCGTAGTTGGCGAGATACGCCTGACCGCTTAGCTTCTTTTCTTTAGGCGTACCAGGACGCAGCACGATCTCCTTCGTTTCGCTACCGTCGAATTGTGCGGCCTGCACGCTATCAAGAAACTCCAGTGTCCTGGCTAATAGTACATCGAGATCAGCGAAGCTCCTTTCTTTGCCTTCATAGACCGGCACTTCGATGCCTGCTAGGCGTGCCGATATCCCGCGAGAAAAATCCGCAGCGATCTGCACCTGCTTGACCAACGGAAACATGTCTGGATACAAGCGTGCCTGCAACAATGCGTCTGGCTCTATCGATCTGGCGGCGGCATGTGCGTCTGCCTGCGCCAGCATGGCTTTCAAAGCCGTCAGCAGTTGCTTAAAAACGGGGACTGCGTGGGTATACATGGGGCTGGTCATGGCTGTTCCTTGGTAAGTTTGGTGGGTGGTGTATCCAATATACCCCGCGCCGAATTGCTCGATCGCCGCGCAGGGGTGGAAAATTATTAGGGTCAGGGATCGGCAGACTCCGGCAATGAGCAAGCTGCCCTTGGTGTGGGTGGGAGAGCCTATCAGTTCCCACTCAAATTATTTGATAGCGTCCATGCAGACGGCATCCACGAATTGACAATGCCGACCCCGGAGCCGCGTGCGACCGCTTTACTTGGCGCGATTTCGACAGCTTGAACGCGCCAAAGAGCCGGTACTGAGACGTCGCCTTGCAACCGGACTTTGGATTCCGCGCCGGGCGACCATCGATGGTTCGAAGAACATGCACCTGCACACCTCACCGAAGAGCGGACGACTGTATCTGCCCTCCCCGGTCTAAAGACCAAGAACTGGACATCTCCTCCCACTGCTCGGTGTTGCTTGAGCGCGTGGTGCCGTGTAAACGCCGTGTGGTGCATGGGTGATGCGCATGATCTCTGCGCTGGGGTATGCGCATATATAATGGTCACCTTGACAGGAGTCCCGAATGTCAGTGGCAAAGAGCGGCAAGAAAGCGGTAAACCTGCCGATCTCGGCAGATCTGTTGCTGGCTGCGCGCAGCAACGACATCAACCGCTCTGCGACGCTCGAGGCCGCTGTCGCGGATCAGTTGAAGCGGGTACGCGGGCGTCAGTAGCTGAAGGAACATCGCGATGCGATCCAAGCGTACAACGGCGACGTGCAAGCGCACGGTACCTTCAGTGATGGTCTGCGCACTTTCTTATTCTGCAGCAGCGCTAGGTGGCCGGTGTCGGCAAAGTCGATGGTGCGTACATCGGTCTTGCTCGCGTGCTCGCGGTGCAATCGGCCCGCGTATTGCTGCAAGGTCCCTTTCCACGACACCGGCATGGCCAGCACCAAGGTATCCAGCGGAGGATGGTCGAAGCCCTCACCGACCAACTTGCCAGTCGCCCGCAGGACCCGCGGCGCATCAGGTGGCAACGCGCGCAGTTCCGCGATCAGTGCGGCGCCCTGCTTCTTGGCTATCCGCCCGTGCAGGACAAACATGGATGGCACCTTGTCGCCCAAGGCAGTTTGTATGGCACCAAAATGTGCGGTGCGCTCGGTCAGCACCAGCGCCTTGCGGCCCTGGCCTTAAGCGTTGATGACCTCGGCAGCGATTGCGTCCGTTCGGGCTTGATCAATGGCAAGGTGCCGGCATACATCGTGAATCCCCGCGTGCTGCGGCAAATCGATCCGCGAGTGCCTCCAACCGGAACTTGGGGAGCCCAGCCCAGCCCAGCGCCCGGCCTGCACGAACACCCATTGACGTCAGCCTTGGGGGCGATTTCTACAAAAAATACGGATTGTACTGTACAGTTATTGGCGATTTCCTATGATCCCAAGAAAGTCGGCCGTCATTAGGCAGCGTGTCGAGGGAGGAATCTGCTTCGCGAATTAAAACGGGCGTTACACGAAATAGCCCGCGCACCGCAACACCAACGGCGCTTCGCCGAGCGGAGAATTGACGGGGGCTGACGACAATGACTATATCATCCACCTGCAATCCAACGAACATCTGGGCGGTGGTACTCGCCGCCGGCGACGGCACGCGCCTGCGCAGCCTCACCACGGCTGCCGATGGCGAGTCAACACCGAAGCAATACTGCTCGCTGTTCGGCGGTCCGTCGCTCCTTGAGGACGCACTGCAGCGGGGCACGCGCGTTGCAGACCCGGGCCATGTCGCCGCCATTGTCGCGTCTCACCACGAACGCCACTGGCGCGGCGCGCTCGATGGGCTCCATCCGCGCAACGTCGTTGTGCAACCGCAGAACCGCGGCACCGCTCACGGCGTGCTGCTCGCGACGCTCGCGGTGCTGAGCCGCGACCCCAGCGCGGTACTGCTCTTCCTGCCGGCCGATCACGATGTCATCGACGAGACGCGCCTCTCCGATGCGATCCACAGCGCCGTAGCGGCAACCGTCGCCGACCCGAGCGCGGTCGTCCTTGTCGGCATCGAACCGGACGAAGCGGATCCCGAACTGGGCTACGTCGTGCCGGGCAGCGCGCGTGGCCTGGCCCGCACAGTGGTGAAGTTTGTCGAGAAGCCCCCTCGCGCGGAGGCAGCGCAGTTACTGGCGGCGGGCGCCGTGTGGAATAGCTTCATCTTCGCCGCCTCCGGCGAGAGCTTGCTCGACCTGTACCGGATGCGCCTGGCGAAGGTCGTTACCCGCATGACGGCGGCCGTCGAGGCGGGCGACGAGGCGGCACTCGCGGATCTGTACGCGTCGCTCGACGCGGTGGATTTTTCGCGCGACATCCTGGCGCATTCGACCGATGCACTGCGCATCGTCACGGCTCGTGCCTGCGGCTGGAGCGATCTCGGAACGCCTCACCGCGTCAGCGAAGCTGCCCGGCGCGCCCGGTCGACCCCGACCCGCCGGCCGCACGCCGCAACGCCGAGCTACCCGGCGATGAGCCTGACTTCGATGCTCTCGCGGCAACGATTGCCTGCTTGACTCGCTGGAACCCAATGAAAATCCGACACTTTTCCCGCCCGGTTTCAAGCCCGGCGGCCCGCGCCACCGGCGCTCAGTCATGAGCGTACCGGTCGGCTTCGGCCGCGAGATTGCCGGCGACCTGCCGCAGGCGCGCCGAAGGGAGTGGCTCGTCACGAACGGCATCGGAGGCTACGGCGCCGGCACCGTTGCCGGATGCGCGACGCGCCGCTATCACGGTCTGCTTGTCGCGGCGCTGTTGCCGCCGGTCGGCCGCACGGTCCTGCTCACAGATCTGGACGTCAACGTCGAGACCGACGGCGGCCGCTACGAGTTGGCCTGTCACGAGTACAGCGACGGCACCGTGCATCCGTCGGGACACACGCTCCTACAGGCGTTCCGCCTCGAGGGCTCCGTCCCGACCTGGACCTACGCGCTCGGAGCGGTGCTGATTGAGAAACAGATCTTCATGCGCCGCGGCGCGAACACGACGCATGTCCGCTTCACGATCGTTCGGGCGCCCGGGCCGGTCGCACTGACGATACGGCCGCTGTGCACGCGTCGGGATTACCACTGGGAGCGCCGCGGTGGCGGCGGCTTCGCGACGAAGTCACTGGAGCGCAGCTGTGTAGTGACCGCGGACGGTGCCGAGCCCGCGCTGACGCTATCGGCCGACGCCGGCCGCTTCACGGCCGCACCCGAAACGCACTGGAACATTCATCACCGCGAGGAGGCCGCGCGCGGCCTCGATGCGGACGAGGATCTGCACGGACCCGGCTACTTCGACATCGTGCTTGAGCCCGGCGCGACGCTGGCCATCACGGCCTCGACTGAGGCCCGGCCGGGATCGGCCGGCGAGGCGCTCGAGGAACTGCGAGCCCATGAACAGAGCCTGCTCGGACGCGTCGCGGGCGCGCGTCCCGCATGGATCGACCAACTGATCCTCACCGCCGACCAGTTCATCGTCGGGCGCTCAACCAACGGAGAACAGGGACGCACCGTCATTGCCGGGTACCCGTGGTTCAGCGACTGGGGTCGCGACACTATGATCGCTCTGCCGGGACTCACGCTCACGACGGGCCGCGTGCCCGTCGCCGCCGAGATCCTGCGGACGTTCGCGGGGGTGCTCAGCGAGGGCATGCTCCCGAACCGCTTTCCGGATGGTGGCGAGGCGCCGGAATACAATACTGTCGATGCGACGCTCTGGTACGTCGTCGCCGTGCACGACTACGTCACAGCAACCGACGACGTCGCGTTTCTGCGCGAGCTCTATCCGGTGCTCCTCGACATCATCGACTGGCACCAGCGCGGCACCCGGCATGGGATCGGTGTCGATCCGGCTGACGGTCTGCTTCGCGCGGGCGTAGCCGGCGTGCAGCTGACGTGGATGGACGCAAAGGTTGGGGACTGGGTCGTCACGCCCCGGATCGGCAAGCCGGTTGAAATCAATGCGCTATGGTGCAACGTGTTGCTGATTGCGGCGGACTTCGCGGGGCGCCTGAGGGACGTCCCACGAGGACTGGCGCTGCGCGCGGCCGGTGCGACAGCGCAGACCGCGTTCGCTGCACGCTTCTGGCACGCGCCTGGCGGCTATCTCTATGACGTGGTCGACGGACCGGACGGGACCGCAGACGATGCCTCGCTGCGCCCAAATCAGCTGCTCGCGCTCGCGCTCCCGCACCGGCTCCTCGACGCTGCGCGCGCCGCGTCGGTACTCGCGGTCTGCGAACGGGAGCTGCTGACATCCTTGGGACTGCGGACGCTCGACCGGAACAATCCGTCCTATGTGGGTCGCTACGGCGGTGACCAGCGCCAGCGCGACGGCGCCTATCACCAGGGGACCGTGTGGCCCTGGCTGATCGGGACCTTCGTCCGTGCGCATCTCGCCGTTCACGGCGACCCCGACCGCGCCCGGGCCTACCTCGAGCCGTTCGAACACCATCTCACCGATACAGGCCTCGGCCAGATCAGCGAGATCTTCGACGCCGATCCGCCACACCTGCCGAACGGCTGCTTCGCGCAGGCCTGGAGCGTTTCCGAGATACTGCGCGCCTGGTTCGATCTTGCACCGGCGGCCGACGCCAGCTTGACCCCGACGCGCGCCAAACGCAGCGGGCGATCGCTGACACGGAGTACAAAATGAGCAGCCCGAAGCACACGATCGACGCCCCGCGTCCGTCTTCTATCGAAGCCCAGCGACTGAAGGCGGACGGGACCGACCTCGAGAGCTGGAAGCACTGGGGCCCCTACCTCAGCGACCGGCAATGGGGCACTGTGCGTGAGGACTACAGCGACTCGGGCACGGCCTGGGACTATCTGCCGCACGACCACGCGCGCAGCCGGGCCTATCGGTGGGGCGAGGACGGTCTCGCGGGGTTTTCCGACGCGCACCAACACCTGTGTGTGTCGGTTGCGCTCTGGAACGAACGAGATCCGATCCTCAAGGAACGTCTTTTCGGTCTGACAAACTCCGAGGGCAACCACGGCGAGGACGTCAAGGAGCTCTACTACTATCTCGATGCGACTCCGACCCACTCCTATCTGAAGATGCTCTACAAGTATCCGCAGGCGGAGTTCCCGTATCGCCGGCTGGTCGAGGAGAACCGTGAGCGTGGCATCCGCGCGCCGGAATTCGAATTGCTCGATACCGGGGTGTTCGACGATAACCGATATTTCGACGTATTCACCGAATACGCTCAGGTCACACCCGGCGACATCCTGCTCAAAATCACGGTCCACAACCGCGGGTCAGAGGCCGCACCCGTGCACGTGCTGCCGACCCTTTGGTTCCGCAACACGTGGAGCTGGGACGGCAAGGAATCGAAACCGAGCGTGACGCACGGAGAAGACGGCCGGATCGATGCCCGACACCCGCACTTCGGCGCACATCACCTCTACTGCGCCGGCGCTCCGCCGATCCTGTGCTGCGACAACGAGACGAATGCGGCACGACTGTTCGGATCCACGTCGACGCCCGATTACCCGAAGGACGCGATCAACGATCGGGTCGTTGACGGGCGCGTCGAGACCGTGAACCCCCTCGGCGAGGGCACCAAGGCTGCGGCTTGGTATCGCTTCGAGGTCCCCGCGCTTTCGTCGGTCGAGGTGCGCGTGCGCCTACGCCGGGAGGTGCTCGACGATCCGTTCTCAAGTTTTGATACGCTCTTTGCGGAGCGTCTGCGCGATGCGGATCTGTTCTACGACGAACTGCAGCGGGACATGACCGACGCGGACGCGCGACTCGTCCAGCGTCAGGCATTCGCGGGTATGATCTGGTCGAAGCAGTACTACTATTTCGACGTTCCGCAGTGGCTCAACGGCGATTCCGCGCAGCCCGCGCCCCCAGCGAACCGTCGCCATGGCCGCAACGCCGAATGGACCCACCTGAACAACGCCGACATCATCTCGATGCCGGACAAGTGGGAGTATCCGTGGTACGCGGCCTGGGACCTCGCTTTCCACTGCCTGCCGCTCGCGCTCGTCGACCCCCGCTTCGCCAAGGACCAACTGCTGCTTTTGACTCGCGAGTGGTACATGCATCCGAACGGCCAGATGCCGGCTTATGAGTGGGCGTTCGGCGACGTGAATCCGCCGGTGCACGCCTGGGCCACCTGGCGCGTCTTCCAGATGGACCGCAAGCGCAATGGCGGACATGGTGACCTCGATTTCCTTGAGCGCGTCTTCCACAAGCTGATGCTGAACTTCACTTGGTGGGTCAACCGCAAGGACGCCGAGGGCCGGAACGTCTTCCAGGGCGGTTTCCTCGGACTCGACAATATAGGCGTGTTCGATCGCAGTGCGGAGCTGCCTACCGGTGGCCATATCGATCAGTCCGACGGGACGAGCTGGATGGCGATGTACTCGCTGAATCTGATGCGGATTGCACTCGAGCTTGCGCTGCACAACAAGGTCTACGAGGACATTGCTACTAAGTTCTTCGAGCACTTCCTGCACATCGCCGCGGCCATGAGCGGCACGGGCTGTGACCGCATTGAGCTCTGGGACGACGAGGACAAGTTCTTTTATGATGTTCTGCACCTGCCGAACGGCGACCAGGTGCGGCTCAAGGTCCGCTCGATGGTCGGACTCATCCCGCTGTTCGCGGTCGAGACGCTAGAGCCTGATCTGCTCGACCGACTGCCCGACTTCAAGCGACGCCTTGAGTGGTTCCTGACCTACCGGCCCGACCTCGCGTCGCTAGTGTCGCACTGGGCGGACACAGGGCGCGGCGACCGGCGGCTACTGTCACTGCTGCGCGGCCATCGGATGAAACGGCTCCTGCGCCGAATGCTCGATGAATCTGAGTTTCTGTCCGACTATGGCATACGTGCCCTCTCCCGGGTGCATGCCGAGCATCCGTACGTATTCCATGTGGGCGGCACGGACATGACCGTGAGCTACCAGCCGGCGGAGTCCGACTCGGGACTCTTCGGCGGCAACTCGAACTGGCGCGGGCCGATCTGGTTTCCGGTCAACTTCCTCCTGATCGAGTCGCTGCAGCAGTTCCACCACTACTATGGCGATGAGTTCACGATCGAGTGTCCGGTCGGCTCCGGTAAGTTCATCACGCTCGACGCCGCGGCGCAGGAACTCTCGCGGCGGCTGTCACAACTGTTCCTGCGGGATGGGAACGGCCGACGTGCGGTCTTCGGCACCGACGCGCGCCTGCAGACCGACCCGCACTTCCGCGACTACTTGCTTTTTCACGAGTATTTCCATGGCGACTCCGGTCGTGGTGTCGGCGCCTCTCACCAGACCGGCTGGACCGGCCTGATCGCAAAGTTGCTGATGCCCCGCGCATGTGATCGCCGCGACGACGTGGCGCCGAATAAGCCAGCCTCACCGCCAACCATCTACAGGACGCCCCCATGAATATGACGATCAAGCCGCCTCCGCACCCCGAACCGGTGATGCCGGCATGCGCCCCGCAGCGATGGCTTGCCGGCCAGAAAGCCCTAGTCACCGGAGCAGGTTCGGGCATCGGACGCGCGATCGCGCTCTCGCTTGGCCAGTTTGGTGCCGATGTCGTCGTGAACTACGTCTCTGGCGCCGGTGCGGAGGACACCGTCGCCGACATCGTTGCGGCCGGCGGATCGGCGATCGCCTACCGGGCGGACGTGTCGGACGAGGCTCAGGTCGAGGCGATGTTCAAGGAGATGTACGCCAAATACGGAACCATCGACATCCTCGTCAACAACGCCGGCCTCCAGCAGGACGCGCCGTTCGATCAGATGACGCTAGCACAGTGGAACAAGGTCATCGGCGTCAACCTGACAGGGCAGTTCCTGTGCGCCAGGGCCGCGATCCGTGAGTTCAAGCGTCGCGGCGTCCGCAAGGAGGTCTCCTGCGCGGCAGGCAAGATCATCTGCATCAGCTCGGTGCATGAAGTGATTCCGTGGGCCGGTCACGTCAACTACGCGGCGTCCAAGGGCGGTGTGATGCTGATGATGAAGAGTATTGCCCAAGAGGTTGCGCCGCATCGGATCCGCGTCAACAGCATCTCGCCGGGTGCCATCCGCACCCCCATCAACATGGATGCCTGGGACACGCCGGAAGCCTACCAGGAACTGATGAAGTTGATCCCGTACAAGCGTATCGGTGAACCGAGCGAGATTGGCCGTGTCGCGGCGTGGCTCGCGTCCGACTATGCCGACTACATCACCGGGCAGAGTATCTTCGTCGACGGCGGCATGACGTTATACCCCGGCTTCGAGACCGGCGGCTGAGGGTCCGATGGCGCGGCTCACCGTGCGCAACGCGCTCACCTGGCACTGGCCGGAGTTTCTGATTGAGGGCCGGGCACTCGGCATGTTTATGATCAGGGCGCGGGCCTGTTCACGGTCCTGCTCGAGTCGAGCGCTTCGCCGGTGAATGGACTGATCGCGAATGCCGACCTTCGTCGGGTCCTGATCGGGAGATCGATGGGGCTGACGGCGGTCGCACTCATCTATTCGCCCTGGGGCCAGCGTTCCGGAGCCCATATGAATCCGGCGGTCACGCTGACGTTTCTGATGCTTGGCAAGATCCACGTATGGGATGCGGTCTGCTACTGCATCGCGCAGCTCATCGGCGGCCTCGCCGGCGTGTACTGCACCACCAAGGTCACCAGCCGGCACCAGGGAATTACTCGCTCCATCGCGTCCAGAAATACCCGCTTGCAAGTCTTCTTCGGCGTCAGATCAAAGCCAGAATGGGCAAGACTCTGCTGTTTCATGCGTCTATTTTCTGACGCTGTGGGCACGTTCGGCAGACTTATGCAGACCTTCCTTAGCGGTATCGTGCTCAGCGCGATTAACGGGGCCACAAGCGTCAAGGACCCTTACCCTACGCGTTGACAAAACCATCTCCGTATCACTAGTCTTCTGACTAGTCTATTACAACCTCGACAGATGGCCCATATGAAAACTTGGTCCGTACAAGACGCTAAAGCTCGCTTCAGCGAGTTACTGGACGATTGCGTTCGGGAGGGCCCTCAACTCGTTAGCAAACGCGGCGTCGATGCTGCGGTGCTCGTGCCAATCGACGCTTGGAATCGACTCCAATACCAGGCGCGGCCAACTCTCAAAAACCTTTTACTGTGTGATGCGCATCGAACAGATCTTCCCATTCCACCGCGCGGCGGATTGAAGCGCCGTACGGCCCTTAGCACGGGTTGACACGTGTACCTGCTCGACACCAATGTGGTCTCAGAACTCCGCCGGATTAAGCCGCATGGCGCGGTCGTAGAATGGGTTGGCGGAATTGCAGATGCCGACTTGCACCTGTCCGTCGTCACGCTCGGCGAAATTCAAGCGGGGATTGAAGTGACAAAACGCACTGACTCCGCAAAGGCCGTTGAACTCGAACATTGGCTCGAACAGGTTGCCGCGACTTACAACGTGATTGCGATGGACGGGCGCGCATTCCGCCAATGGGCGAGACTGATGCACGGCCGCACCGACAATCGGATCGAGGATGCGATGATAGCGGCCACCGCGCTCTGCCACGATCTTATCGTCGTCACACGCAACATTCGTGACTTCGTACCTTTCGGCACGCGGACGCTCAATCCCTTCTCAAAGCGAGGGCTCTGACTACGCTGCCGCGATACCACGCAGTGACTCTATTCCCACTCGATCATCAACGAGCCTTCCAAGCTGTTGATTTACAAGTGGTTGTCCACCATCTCCGCACTTTTTACCGTCACTTTTACCGTCAATCTGATTTGAGCCGCAAAACTCGCTCGCAGGATCTATCGGTATCTATCGACGGCTGTCGGCACACCTTTGAGCCCCACCTTTCGGGGTCTATCGACGTGTATCGACTTGCGCAGTGACCATCAGGAGCGGTTTCCGGCGCTGCCGGTCATATGAAATTAGCTGCGAAATGTGGTGCCATCAAATGCCTTAAGTCCTTGTCATGGCTGGTTTATTTCGCACTATTTTTACCGTCATGTCACCACGCCAGCAGCGCAGCGCAAAGATCACCTCATCGTGGTCATGACGATGGTGTGGCCCGAGCCATTTGCGGCTCAAACGACAATGTTTTAACATACAAACATTGAAAGCCCACTCCCCCACGGAGGCTCATCATGAGCACCAGAATCTTCTCCAGCCGAGACTTCACCCGAGACGTTGCAGCAGCCAAGGCTGCTGCGCTCACAGGTCCGGTTCTGATCACCGACCGCGGCCTTCCCTCCTTCGTGCTGCTCAACATTGACGAGTACCACCATTTGCAAGGCAAGGCGCCTTCGCTGTTCGCGCTGATGCAGCAACTTCCCGAACTTCCCGATGACGTCTTAGAGATTCCGCGCATGGATGTCGAATTCCGTGACGTCGAGCTTTGAGTCCGCATGATCGTCCTCGACACCAATGTCATTTCGGAGCTGCGCAAGAAGCCGCACAACCAGGACCCCAAGGTCCGCGCCTGGTCGCAGATTCAATCGGCGAGCGCCTTCTATCTCACGACGTTGACGATCATGGAGATCGAACGCGGCACGCTGGTGGAGCAGACGAAGAACTCACCGCAAGGCCCCGCCCTGCGCACGTGGTTTAATGCGCTTCGCATGGCCTACGCGGGCCATGTGCTTCCCTTCAACGAAGGGGCTGCCATTCGCGCTGGCCAACTAGCGGGCGGCAACCGGCCGTCGGTAGATCTCATGATCGCGGCCATTGCGCTCGAATTCGGCTACGCGGTTGCGACGCGCAATGTGGCGCATTTCAACTTCCCCGGTCTTGTCGTCGTTGACCCGTGGGCTTGATCCGGCGGCGTAGCCCATTGGGCTGCGCCAGCCTCAACCCAACAGCCACCCGATCAGCCAGAACGTGGCGAACAGGTCGTTTGCGGCTTTCACCAAGTTTTCTAGAAACTTCGCACCACCGCGAGCTCTCAACCCAATCTGGCCACATTCCCAAACGGAAACTTCGGCCGACTCTGCCGATCGATCCCGATCGATCCCGATAGATACCGATAGTCGTCGAAAGACCTCGAAAGACCCCTACTCCCACTCGATCATCAACAAGCCTTCTAAGCTTTTGATTTACAAAGTACTGGATATCGCCTCCACACTTTTTACCGTCAATCTGATTTGAGCATCAAAACTCGCTCTCAGGATTTATCGCTAGTGATGGTCTTTTTATAACGGATTATATCGGTTATTCTGGGAATTCATGGACACCTGTTTCCCAGGGAAGATTCGTGCAAAACAGTGCCACCTCGGTGGATAAGTCGAGCCCCGCCGATCCGCTGCAAGCGCGCGTCGACGCCGCGGCGTTCGCCTTGCTGCGCGAGGGCCGCAATCCGACCGTGTCGCAGGTACGCGCC
>Ga0194035_1001164_pt1 | contig 14090 bp, 9 predicted proteins | sample JunL2320m_MetaG_FD_148680 | JGI IMG/M metagenome (GOLD analysis project Ga0194035, IMG submission 148680) | Anoxic zone freshwater microbial communities from boreal shield lake in IISD Experimental Lakes Area, Ontario, Canada - Jun2016-L239-20m | ecosystem: Environmental > Aquatic > Freshwater >...
GACACTACAGACGTGGTTATTACTTATGACGACCTGCAAGCACGTTTTGTAGTAGGAGACGTCGAACTTATTACAAGATTAATAGACGGTACCTACCCAGACTACCGCAAACTAATACCTTCAGAATTTAAAACCACCGCTGTGCTAAAAAAGGCTGATTTTTCTAATATTACTAAAGTTTCTAGTTTGTTTGCCCGCGAAGTAGCTGGAAGCGTAACACTTAAAGTAGACGCCGACGAAGGTCAACTAAGTATTAGGTCGGTCGCTTCACAAATTGGCGAAAACACTGCTCGGGCAACCGCAGAAGCTGTGGGATCTGGCGATGTTACATTAAACTCTCGTTATTTACTAGACGCTCTTGCGGTTCTTGGCGGCGATAAGGTGTCGTTTATGATAAACGGCAAACTTGACCCTGTTGCTCTACGCGATCCTGCTCAAGAAGACTACACACATATAGTAATGCCCGTTAAAAGTTAGGCTTTGCCTAATTTTTAAGTCGGTTGTCATTAGTCACTAGTCGTTAGTCGAGAGATTTAAGTCAAAGGAGTGTAAAATAATAACATGCATATTACTAAGTTTGAAGATGTTATAGCTTGGCAAAAGGCAAAAGAACTAACACTATTAGTTTACGGGCTTTTTTATGAATCCAAAGACTACTCATTTAAAGATCAAATAACAAGAGCCGCACTATCTTCGATGAACAATATAGCCGAAGGTTTTGATAGAGGAACAGATAAAGAGTTGATCTATTTTTTGCAAATATCTAGAGGGTCTTCTTCGGAGGTTAGGTCAATGTCCTATGTAGCTGAGGCAATAAATTACATCACGAAAGAACAGCAACAAAAAATAGAAAAGTTAACGCTAGACATTGCTAACTTAACAAGTGGCTTTATTACTAAACTAAGACAAGTTACTAACGACAAACAACAAAAGACTTCATAATGTTTACTTCTCTTAGGTTACAAAACTTTAGGTCTTACGACGATGGTCAGTTTGAATTTGAAGACGGCGTGACTATTGTAGTTGGCCCTAACGGCAGCGGAAAAACATCGCTCATAGAGGCGCTGGTGGTGCTTTGCGCCGGTTCTTCTTATAAAGTGGCAGACATTGACCTAGTTAAATACAGCTGCGACTGGGCGCGTCTGGACGGCGTGCTTGTGGGTGGAGAAGAAAGAGTGTTAAAACTAAAACTTCAAAACGAAATTACAGCTAAAAGCTATGTATTGCAAGGCGTTGAAAGAGTTAGGCTAACTGCCCCGCAAAAACTCCCGGTTATACTTTTTGAACCACAAGACATGAATATTGTTACCGGTGAACCGTCATTAAGACGCGACTTTTTAGATTCTATACTAAGTTCAACCAACCCTCATTACGCCAGTAATTTAAAAAACTACCGGCGCGCATTGTCGCAAAGAAACGCACTTTTAAAAAGGCCCAACCCGCCACGGCCCGACGAATTATTTGTTTGGGACTTGCGACTAAGCGAACTGGGCGGCGTGGTTCATTCTGCCCGAAAACAATTAATACAAGAATTTTCTGACAACATTAAAGACACTTATTTAAAAATAAGCAGCAAACCAGACGAAGTGTCGGTACAGTATATTAACGATTCTAACGGCGGCGACTATGCCGAATCTATGCTTTCTAAACTTAGTAGCGGACTCCAAAAAGACATAAACAGAGGTTTTACGGGCACAGGACCGCACCGCGACGACATTTTATTAACCATAAGAAACCACGACGCAAAAGTTGCTGCATCAAGGGGCGAAACACGAAGTTTATTACTGTCATTAAAATTACTTCAGCTAAACTCGCTCGAACTAGCTACGGGCAAAAAACCGCTAATATTATTAGACGATGTATTTAGTGAACTTGACGGCGCAAGACGCCAGGCGTTAGCCGCTGCCCTGCAGGGTTACCAAACTATTATTACTACTACCGACGCCGACTTAGTAATAGAACATTTTACAGACAAAGCTCACATTATTGCGCTAACAGCACAATAAAACTATCGGTACCCCTCATCAGCAACGCCGCTATCCGGCAGTATAGTATCTAAATTAGACGGAAAAGACACGGTAATTTGCTGTTTATCGACCTGTTCTTTGCCTACGGCCTGAACTATTGTAGCCTTGGCGCGTTCGGCAATAGCTGGATCACGGTCGTATATACTTATTACAATCGTATTGTCACTTAATAAAAAGTCTATTGTGTAGTCTGGGCCGGTAATAGGAAGTGTCGATATGTATCTGTTAATCTTGCTGTTGCTAGGTAAAATATCGCGATTAGATTTTTTGCCAGTTACCATTACTACGTCTAGACGTTCGTTATTTAATAGCCTTACTTCTATTTTGGTATTACCTACCCGATCCTGATATTTGCCTTCTATGGTTATTGTTTTGTCGTTGGTTATTACAGACGCAACGCTAAAATTAACAGGCTTGTTGTAGCCTTTTACTATGTCATTAAAATGGGCCCTTAAATCTAGCTGAAGATAATTAAATCGACGACCCCCCAAGGCCTTATATAAATTAGTAGAATCAACAAAATACGCAACATCATTAGTAGGCGAATATTCACCACCAGTAGAAGATTTTGTATTTTTTTGACCTAAAGTTACTAATAAAATTAAGGCCGTGCTAAAAACAAAAAACAGTATTATTAATAACCGGCTGTTTTTTAATAATTTATCTATCATGGTGCAGCCCTACTAATAGCCCACATGCCCTTAAGGTGGGTGGCAATAACGCTTTCGGGTTGGGCTGTTCGGCTTACGTTATGAGAAGGATTAAATTCTGGTCTGTTCTTTTTAGAGCCGTCGCTAGATGGATCGGCAAACAAAAACTTCCCGTCCGCCGTAAAGGCACGCATTACAAAAATGTGGCCGTCGTCGGCTGCTGTACCTGTTACAAATACGTTTCCGCCACCCGCAGACATAAGTATTAACTTACCACTTGCAAGCGCAGTTTTGGCTTTTGCAAAATCATTATTAAGGTTTTCTACGTTAACTCCCCACTTTTGACTGGTTAGAATTGGGTTGTCTTGCCACCACCAAGAAGAACCACAGCCAGGTTGCTGAAAATTATTGTCTGCTGCCCATTTTGCCATTTCGGAAGGAGTTACGGATTTTCCGGTTAATGTAGAAACTATCATAGCAAAAGATGTTGGCCCACAACCACAGTTACCAACTGTGCCTTTGCCGTAAGCGCTAGAGCCAAAATAGCCAGTTACGGCAGGGTCGGTTCCGCTTGTGTGCTGGCTATAAAAAATCATTGGATTTGGCCCTGTGTCTTTTAAGTCATAGCCGTTAGGGCCTGCCACAAGCGGCAATCCCGCAGCGCTAGTAGTACAAGACGTGCTAGCAGATCCAGCCCCCCTTGCAGGTAGGTCAGACAAGCCTAATCCTAATAGTTTATTTATTAAGGCTATTGAGTTTTTAAAATAACTAGCAGGATTAAATACATTACTTGGGTTGGCCGTTCCGTCTGGATTGTTATAGGCCTTATTGGGGTGAATAACCGGGTACCAACTGGTGTATACGCCCATAGCCGCGTCATAGCCGTTTTGCCTATTGTTGTCTGGCGAACTCTGGTTTATTTGCCAGTTTCCGTTGGCGTCAAAAACTGGACCTGTTCTGTCGGTAGGGTCAAGATCTTCACCGGGGTATACAATAGTTCCAGACTGATGCTTGCCCAAGTATTCGTAAAAATTAGTTACCGCAGCGTACTGTCCTTTGTTTGGACCGTTAATATTTGTTTGTACTACATTCATAAAGAACGTTATTCCTTCGACAGCACTACTAAAACCTTTATAAGCACTGCCAGGAATTACCCTGGGGCCACTGCCCTTCATTCCAAAATAATTAAAATACGTAGTTACTTTAGCGCCACCATTTTTACCAAAACCGTTTTCTTGCTTACCTATAGAAAATATTAATAAAGGGTTTATATTACGAGCCTTGCTTTCTTTTACTAGCCAAGCGCCAACATCCGAACTAACACCCAACCACGGCGTAGTAGGAAAATTATCTTTTAAGTATTGAGTCATTGATGCGCCCACAGCTACTTCGTCAGGAAAAGCAGGAAAAGTAAGTGTCGTCGGATCAAATGTGCCCGACGGTACCGTTGTGTCTGAAGTAGAGGCAGTAACTGTTGTAGTACAAGTTTGACTGGTGCTTTCGTCGCCAATAAACAAAAATCCAGCTTTTATTAAAAACACCTTACATTTGTCGGCGCTGGTAATTCCTCTTTGCGCACAATATTCGGTAGATGTTAAGGCCTGGGCATTAGCCAAGGCACCAAAAGAATAAACAGACAAAACTAAGCTCAAAACAAGATGAGTTAATATTTTTTTATAAGTACTGAATTTATGAGATTTTTTTGTCATAATTTATCCTCCGGTTGGCGAAAGATGCCATGTTTCGCAACCGCCACTGCCTGCTGCTATTTGGCCGCCCCCAGAACCTTTGCCGTCACACTGAAGAAGCAACCTAAACTTAGCAGAATTATTATGTATCCAATCAAGGCAAGGATGTTCATTAATTGCTTTAGCAAAAGCCGTAAGACCCCTGTCTTTGCCGGTCATCCACGGGTAGTAAAGTTTGCTTCCGTCGTTGTTGGTACAGGCCGTGTCAACGGCTAGACCTTTTTCGTGGTTAGAACTTCCGGGAGGCGCAAAAGCGCTTGGATTTTTGGCGTAACCCGCTGCTTGTGCGTCATAAGTCCTAAAGTTTCCACCACCACCGTCTCTTGAATAGTTGCCTGCAGAATCTACAGTAACTGGCTTATAGCCCGCAGCTATCATAGAATTATACATGTCGTCAAAATCCTTAGCCTTTATTGCATTTATGCTGTACCCGTGAACATTACAAAGTTTAATGTTATAAAAACCTGCAGTCGTATCAAAAACCTTAACCACGCTACCCGCCGTTATTGTTGGACTAGCCGGACAAGTCATTTTTGAAGTATCTATACTGGCAACCGGGAACCCAGTCTGAAAACCACCAACAGGAAGTTTAGTGGAGTCTGCGCTTGCAGCCGATCCGTTAAGGTCGGCAGATAAGTCACGGGCGTCATCTAAATATGCATACCAGGCAGTCATATAGTCTGTGTCGGTAACGTAACCTGTGTAAATTGGTAGGGTTGCCGCATATGCCTTTTGACCCATTAATTTTCTCCACCAGGCCACATTTTGAGTTGGTGTTTCTATGCCGTATGCGTCTGCTAATTTATTTGTTTCGCCGTTAAATACTACTCCGTTACCAGGCAAACATTCATTGGTTTTGCCGTTTCCGGATCCGTCTTCGGGCACATCAAACTGGTACATTAATCCCGGTGTTCCACTTAAGCACTGTTTAATGTGGCTTTTAAACTTACCCAGTGGTAAGCCTTGGGCGTCTATAAGTCCGTTGGCCAGCAGTTTAGTTTGGGCAACGGTTGGATCAATTTGAGGCGACAAAGCAACTACAGGGTTACAAAAATCATCGGTTGCAATATTGTTGTCTACAAACTGCGGATCTTCGCACAAACTGCCAGTACCTTCGGCATAAACAGTGCTAGGCGGAACAAACATGTTTCCTACAGAACCAGCTAGCGTCCTTGGTGTTTGCAGGCCAAGCATAGCAATGTTTTGACCCAGGTTTTTACCATCCGAATATGGCAAAAGTTTAACAGCTACTTTACTTAACAAAGAGTCAGTATTGTCGCGGTTAAAGTAACGGTCAAATATGCTCATTTTGGCTAGTTCTTTTTTGTTTTGTTCGTCGCTTATCATTTTTAAGGCTGTATATTGAGGCACGGTAGTTGGCATAAGTGCATGCGCGCCGTTCATAGAAGACATGGCGGTACCTACTCCACTAGAAACAGCGTCGCCCAAAAATTCACCAGATTCAAGGCCATTAAGTGCCATTTTTGCACCCGATTTTATAAGAATAGGAGTAGCTATTTGAACCACAACTTCCGACAAAACAACTACCGCTATTATGGGTGCAGCAGACGCAAGGACAGACCCAACACTAGTACCCCCGCCACTAAATATCGCCGCACCGATTCCAACGACAGCAATGCCCAGGTTAACAAAGCCATTATTAGCAAACTTACAACCACTACTAACACCTGGTACGCGATTAATAAAATGCGATATTGACGCAAGTATTCCAGCCGACGCAAACCCAACCGAAAGCTTGCCAAGATTTTGCGGATTAGCGTGCGTGTTTTTATTGCCTAGAGCATTGTTTATGCCACCAGAATTAGAAAAAGACTTGCCGGTGTTTTTGTCTTCTCTGCCCATCCAATACTGGTATTTAGCCAGCGCCTTACCGGTAACTAAGCCAGCGCGCTGGTGACTTGCTATAGTCAAAAAATCATAACCTATACCCATTAATTGTATGGCATACATAGTACGACGTACGTTGTTTACCATTTGTAATTTACCCTTAACCTTACAGCTTTCTTGTAAGGCAGGAAGCCCAAAAGTAAGAGCACTTTCGGCAATTAAAGGTGCTGCTTTTGAAGCGACATCTAGTCCTGATTTTGCAGCTATATCTAATATTGCACCTTTTTCTACGGCTTCTGCAAATTCGGCTGATGCCGCAGCGGCCACATCACCCTCTATTAAAGACGCTGCTTCTACAGCATCGGCATTAGCAACCAAGTCATCTGCGATGTTGGCTGTTTCTGCGTTCAAAAAATCATTCTGTTTTACGGCCAATGGGTCTTTTGCTTGTTCGTCCGGAAGTGTGCTAACCCCGGGTTCTGCAATCGCTGTGTCTTGTGCGCGCAGGGCATCATTTTGATGTTTTACGGCATCGGCTAAAGCTTTTGCGGCCGACACACCTTCGGGCTCGGCCCTAGACAACCATTTAATAAAACGCGTTATCTTAAATCTTGAATAAAAACTCTCGGCTGTTTGACCGCCAAACGCCTGACCCAATGATTTTTCGTTGCTCATTACTTTTTCGCTAAATTCAGCTGCAAAGCTGTCGCTTTTTTGCAAAAAACTTTTTACTTCTGAATCAAAATCAGCAGCCTTTAAATCTAAAATACCGGTTTCGCCAGTGCTACTAGTAAACTCTAATACCCCTTTAGCAAAGTCGGGTTTTATGCCATCGGCGGCTAGGGCCTTTAGGTTGTTTACGCTTTCAAAGGCCGTTCCCGAACCGCGGCTTACCCGTTGCATTACATTGTTAAAAGCTTTTTGTTTACGCTTTTTTAATACACTATTTGCTGTGCCGTTTGTCTTTTTTAAAAAGTTATCAGAATAATGCTGTAAATTAAAAGAACTAAGCCCAAAAAAAGCCAACATTAAAGAAAATATAATTCCCCCTATGCCTGCGCCTTTGCCCTTGTTGCTTTTGGCGGCAGTCATAAATTTTGCAACTCGCCCAGTTGGCGTGCTAGACAAAACAGCTCCAAGCGCATCTTTGCCGGTAAAACCTTTACCTAATCTGTCTTGTTCGCCGCCCAGTGCCGGTGCAGAAGTTGTGTTATTTTTGGCGCCTGCTTCGGCCCCTTTAAGGTCGTCGCCGTCTAATGATTTTTTACTAGGATGTCCACTTGGCATGTCACTGTCAGATGCGCTAGCAGAACCATAGGCGGCCTCAAGATCGTCGACGTTGCCACTAGGCCTAAAATTATCGTCGTATTCGTATCCTTTGCGTTCCTGTAAGTCGTTAGGCATTTTTTTGCATCTTACTGTATTTGCACAGCCCCATTAAAAGTCGACGGATCCTGCATGTTTATTTGCTGTGGCTGCTGACTTTGTTGTTCGATTTTACGTACTTCGTCTGGGTTGGTGGTAATAAGACTTGTTTCGGTTGGGCTAGCCAAAATCTGAATATGTACGTGGTTTTGCCCAGCAAAAAACAAACCTTGTCCTACTGGGAACTGACTCAAACGCTTTTTTTCTTCGCTTGTAAGCTTAAAGGTATCCGACAAAACATCTACAGCGCTTGCCGATTGTTTTAAGAGTATTTGCATGCTTGCGTTAGCAACAATAGCCCTACCCATTCGGCTTCCCATAAAGTCCTCAACATCCTGAGTAATTGTGGTAATACCCAGGTTATATTTACGCGCTCTTTTTGCAAGACTAAATAAAAAGTTAGCGCTATCTTCGTACTTCATTAACTGCCAAGCTTCATCAACAATAAGAATACGTTTTTTGCGGTCAGTCTTTGTTTTGTTCCAAATAAAGTTTAAAACAATGTACATAGCAACCGGCCTAAGTTCATCTTCTAGGTCGCGTATATTAAAAACAACCAAAGGATTATTTATGTCGATGTTGCTTTGCTGGCTAAATATGCCCGCAAAAGTTCCGGTAGTATATTTACGTAGTCGCTGCGCAAGTTGAGGCCCTGTACCCCCAGAATGTAGCAAAACGTCATATAAATCGGCAATAGTTGGAGGTGGGCTTCTGTGCGTTAGAGGGTCGTTTGTAATACCAGCTTTAGCATATGTTTCTATTAACGCTGCATCTAAATCGGCTTCTTCTATTGGATTTAAGACTGGGCTAGTAGCTGCGGCTGCTCCTGCCATTTGTGCCTGCGCCCCACCCATCATAAGTCGTAGCAATCCGTGTAGGGTTATAAGGTTGCTGCGCAGTGCATTGTCGGATTCTTCGTCGTCGACTACTTTTGGTAGATCAAAAGGATTAATACGGGTGGTGCTGCTTAGGCTAAGTCTTACATACGACCCCGCCACTGCATCACACATTCGTTGATATTCGTTTTCTGGGTCAATAATAAACACTTCAATACCAAGCATCATGCTGCGCAAGGCTTCTAGCTTAACAGTAAAACTTTTACCTGCACCAGATTTTGCAAAAACAACACTGTTGCCGTTTTCTAGGCTAAACCTGTCAAATATAACCAGCCCACTGTTATGCATATTTATGCCGTACAAAATTCCGCTATCTTGACTTAGGTCGGCGCTAGTAAAAGGAAAACTAGTACTTATTGCCCCGGTGTTCATGTTTCGACGAATCTGTAACTGGTCTGTAAATTGAGGCAAGGTACTGTTAAGTCCTTGTTCTTGCTGAGCGCTTGCAGGCTTGCTGTAAACAAGTTGTTGACCCAAAATACTTTCTATTTTGTGGCTTACAAATTCTAGTTCGTCCATTGTTGAACCATAGATCGTAAAATAAAAACCAAACCTAAAAAACCGTTCTTCGCCAACCTGAAGTTTGTCTCTAAGTTCTTCGGCGTCCATAATTGCCGCTTGTTTTCCTGGGTCGCGCACTTTACCTTTTTCGCCGTCTATCTGGATTCCGGCCTCTAGCTGTCCAACTTTTTTACGTAAGTTTTCTAAAACCACTTGGCTTTCGACAGGGTAAACAAAAAACGACAAATCTATAATCTCGTCAATGTTAACCATGCTACTTATCCAGCCAGTAAATATTTGTCTAGGGTATCCATACACGTAATAAGTTCGGGCAAATCGTGTGCCTATCTGAAAATAACTACTCTGAAATTCGATGCTAGCAGGAGCAATAAAATCTCTTAAAGCGGTAATTCCTTTTTGAAAAGCACTATTAACCTCTTGTTGTTCGCGTAGTTTTTGCGACTGAGCCAGCGACACTGGGTCTAGCGCAGGTTGTTTGTTGCCAAATATTCCCATAACTAAATTACTTCCTTTTCTAGGCCTGGTTGAGGCGCAACACCCTGTCCTTTTGTTACTACAGGCACAGTTAGGTCGTCAAAGTTTTTTAACTGTTGTCTGGTAGCTGTGTCAGGATTGTACGCGTCGTAATAAAGTTCAATAAGTTCTTGGGTATCTAGGGGAAGACTTTGTACGCCAGCTTGCTGAAGTCCGCTAATAGTAGCCTGTACTCTGTTTCGTAATTCGGATTTAGCTCTTTCAAGATCAGCTTCGTTAATGACCACAGTTTGTTCTTTTTTACCAAAAGCATTCGCAAAAAATCCCTTACCCGCATTAGCAGCTTTGCCTACTACTTTACTTACTTCTACAGATGCAAATAGCGGTACAACAACATAAAACTTTTTATCCATAATGTTGGTTTGTGTAGCAAGATCAGACATAAAACCAATGTAATCTTCCATTAATAATGCCAAAAGCATATTAGAATGTTCGCTACGAATCTTGTCTAGCTTTTCAATATAAGGACGCAAATCAACTTTTTGACTTCTTACAAAAATCTGCACAGGAAAATAAAGCGAGTTCAAAAATCCCTGATAGCTGTATTCTACAGCTTCACGTTCTTGGGGGCTCATTAAATCAAAGTTTATAGCCTTACACATAACGACCGCGCGGTAACTACCGTCGTTCATAATTACAATTCCGTCACGTATTTCGGCTATTTGCAGGCTATTTTGGGTACTGTTTGGGTTGCTGCTATTTACTGGAGGTTGAGCCTGTTGTGGCCCATATACAGCAGGCCTAGCATTATTGGGTTGATTAAAGGTAGGTAAAGACGCCGTAGTTGTAGCGTTAGAACCAGAGGTTATATCTTGCGGATTCATATTATTTTTTTACCACCCAAAACTTAATGTAGTGAAACTACTACTTCATTACCATTTTCTAAACCCTTACTTTTATTAGCTTCACGACTAATCGTTTCAATGTTTAAGTCATCATTGTTTGCAAGGTTCATTATAGCAGGACTTACAGGGGCTGTCACTGTAGCCGGTGCAGTATTTTGTTGTGCATTTTGTGCATTGTTTTGTTCGTCAAGGGGCTGGATTGTTCTTAGGTGGCTATAAGGCTGAAAAGGCTCTGTCTGTTGTTTGTGCAATTTTTGCAAAAGCTCTTGCTCGGCCACAGACGGACTTACGTCATTTGTGGGCTGTGCAGGCTGTGCAGGCTGCGGTTGCTGGCTATAAGGGTTTACTAATGCAGGAGTCTGAAAAGTAGTGTATGAAGGCTCTGTTGCTGGTTGGTTTTGCAAAGGTGCTGGTATGTTGTTTGTTCCCTGGCCTTGTTGCAAAAACCAAAAATCGGCTACCTGACCAGGTTCGGTGCTAGGCGCCGCAGACGGGTTTTCTATTTGGTTATGCATTTTGTTTATAAGCTCGCTATGATGTTTTTGCTCAGACTCTTTTATCATTTGTTCAAAATGAAGAGCAGTAGAGTTGCTTGATTCGTCCAAAACATCAGCGCCGGCAGTGTTTTCGGTTACTTGTTTTGGTATTTCTGTCATTCCAAGCAAACGTTCGTTGCCATCGGTCTGTTGAGTCAGTGGGTTAGAATAAGCATCGCTATACATATTTTTTACTGCCCATCCCCTGCTGTCTAGCAGTGTCGCAAGACCACTTAAACGACTAGTAACTTCGTTATTACTTAAACCATTCGTGTAAACCTTTTCTATCTTTTTTGGAGCCGTAATTGTAACCAGTTCTATAACGCCTGACTGGTTCCAAATGCGAACACGAGGTTTTATAAAGAACCTAATACGCGCCGCCAACCAAACTTCTGTAGACTGATCACGCCCCCAAGGGAACCCCAAAAAACCGCCAGCAATAATAAAAGGCGCAAAAAATATAAGAGCAGGCCAAAACCCCTTAGTAACAGACAAAAAAGACAAATACGAACTTACGGTAGCAATACCAATATATATAAACTGCTTAAAGCTAAGAGGACCAACAAACTTGTCGTCGGCCTCTACGTCCTGAGGTATTTTGTACACTGCCATACTTAAGCAGTATTATAGACGACAACAGTCAAAGTATAAAGAACTAAGCTAGTTATTTTTTAGTTAACTGTTTGCCGTTAGCAGCGTATTCTTCTTCATTAAACATCTTAACAACAGGGTTTTTTATGGCTGCGGCATCAACAACGGTTGCAAGTATCTTCCAGGCTTGGTTGGCTTCTGCAGAACCAGAAATTCTTGGAGGATATCCCGAACCAATTCCAGATAATGCTCTTTCTTGCATTCTAGCCATATCTTCAGGGCTAAGGCCGTCTTTACCAACTTCTGTAAAGTTATTTCCCATACGACTGTTTTCTACAGTTGACCACAGTTTGTGCATAATAAAAGCATCGTTTTGGTAGCCACGTTTATTCATTTGCTTTGTAGTTTTTGTTCCGTCGCCCAGTCGGTCGCTAACAAGTCTTGCTAATCTTAATGTGTCTACCACGTCGGCCGCACTAAAAGTCATTTGGTGTCCTGCAAACTTATCTGCAAGCTCTGTTACGTAACTACGCTCTTTAAGGTCGCCAAAAACATACTTACTGCCAACTAACCTGGTTGAATAGTCGGAATCAGATTCTTTTAATCCTACGCCGTCTTTGTCTACTAGATTTAAAGGAGTATGTTTAATGCTTAAGTACTGACCCTTTTTCATGTATTGTAGCCCAACATAAACACCCATAATGTCGTCTTGACTATAACCCAGTTCGGAGTGCATTTTGTTAGCTATTTGTAGCCACATACCTAAACCACCGCCCTGTTCTTGTTCTTCGCGCTTACCTATTTCGTAAGCAGCAAGCCCCTGATATCTAGACTTGTTGACTCTAGCAGCCGCAGCTTGTCGTTGATATTTTACTATTTCTAAAGGATTAAGAGGAGTACCGTCGTAACGTTGTAGTCGTCCTTCCACAAATTGTGTCACAAAAAGTAAACGCTCGTTTTCGTCTGGGCCTGTACCTACAGTATCCTGGATTATTTTTTGCTGTTCTGCATTTTTAGCAGACTCAAAAGCCTGAAGATCGTACTTGTCTTCATATCTATTGTAGATTTTTGTAGCTAGTCTGCGTTTTGCTCTAGATAAAATATTACCAGTATCTTTACCTTCGCCTAAGACTAAACCAAGAGGTTTGCCGTCTATAGTTAAATACGGCGCCGTTGCTTTTCGTATAGACGACGAAACAACTTCTAGTGCTGCTGTACGTGTGTCTAGCGGCAAGCCGTCTTCGCCTAAAACCAAATCACCCTTTTTGTCATAAACTTTGTATCTATCACTATACGAAGGTGTTATTAATGGTTCATCGGTTACTAATTCTATAGACCCTTCAAGTGCAGAAGCACCAACAGATTCTGCCTGTCCCCAAAGTTCTTCACGTGTTGGCCGTGTATAGCCTTCTGGTGGTGCAAGTAATAAAAACGGCACATCTTGTGATGTAGGAGGTGGTAGTTCGTGATTTGGTTGATTGCTTACTGAACTTGTCATGATATTAACATTAGCACAATATACGGTTTTAGTCAATAGAGTTTTATAATATATATAATACAAATCGTCTAATGCTCTACATGATCTGGTTTAAATAATAACCTAGGTAGTTTAATATGTAGTACGGATTGTGTCTAATGCATAGTCGCGGCGTCCGAATGTAACATGTAGGTCTGCTGCATCTGATCCTATATCTACAGCGTCAATATCACTGATCGGTCTTAATGGGTCTTTTCTTGAATAAGCTTCGGCTGCTGCTTGTGCTGCGGTGTTAGCCTGGTCTTCTCCCTTGCTGGTGTTTCTGTCATACGCGTTTAATGCTACATTCAAATTGTTAACGTCTCTTGATTCAATATCGGCAATTGCTGCACTGCCTGTTCTTGCCAGGGTTTGTTTGTGTATGTGCGCAGCCGCACCACCCATAGCCATGCTTTCATTGGCTGCTGTAGCTGGCGGTAATCTGTCATAACTTGTCATGGCCGCAGTAGCTGCAGCTTGCACTGCCTCTGGTGTGTGGTTGTTTGCTGCTGCAATTCCGGCGCTTACTGCACCGGCATTTATCGCCTCTTTGGATGGACGACTGCCAGGAGGCATTGCGTCTGCGGCTGCGGTAAGTGTTTTATGCATGTTTGTTGCAGTTGTGCGCGCAAGTTCCCTTTGAGCCGGGGAATACGATTCTGTCGACTCATATGCTCCTACACCGGCATCTTTGCTGGCGTCATTAGAAACTGCCGCAGAAGCACTTTTATAAGCAGCAACTCGGCGGCTTCTGTGTGCTTCTTTGATGTCTCTTCTTTTTTGCATTGTTCCTGTAGGGCTCGAGAATTTTCTTTCGTGTTCGATTTTTCTGTCGAAGGATCTTCCTTCTTTGTAGCGATTTTTGCCAATGCCACCAGCTTTGTCGCCTAGTCCCTTAGTTACATTCAAAAGATTTCCTATTATTCCGCCCGCTAACTTAAACGAAAATGGT
>Ga0194035_1001168_pt1 | contig 14071 bp, 6 predicted proteins | sample JunL2320m_MetaG_FD_148680 | JGI IMG/M metagenome (GOLD analysis project Ga0194035, IMG submission 148680) | Anoxic zone freshwater microbial communities from boreal shield lake in IISD Experimental Lakes Area, Ontario, Canada - Jun2016-L239-20m | ecosystem: Environmental > Aquatic > Freshwater >...
AGAAAATACAAAGTATTTCGTTTATTAGTTTGTTCTAACTGCGTGAGTTGCGAAAACAAAAAAATCGTATTTAGAACAAGAGATGCAAATTCCTCAATAAATATTTTGAAATTAACCAAACAAGACCAACAGAATTTCAAAACCAAATTTCGTCTTTCACCAACCAAAGAGAAGAAGAAAAAGTAAGACCATAACAATTGATTTTACATTTTTGTATTTTTTTTACGCAAAAGTCGGCGTTTTAAATGTCCAAAGGTGTAAAAGTCTAATGTTATAATACAAAATCAGAATCAGGATTAAACAATCTTCCACTTGACAATTGCGGAATTTGATTACTTGTTGGTTTTAATGTTTCTCTCATTTTTTTTACTAGATTTCTCCAACTTATCTGTTTATTGTTTCGCACTGTTTCTAAAAAAGACCATGTCATTGCACCTTGTGTTTTGTTATTTATGAATGTTTCAAGACTAAATTGGTCATCGCGACAACCACTAAGTAAGAATGCGTTGCAAGGGGTTTCCGCAGTGTTTGTATTTTCAGAAATGTCATCATAATTTACCTTTTCTAATATTTGATATTTCAAATCTAGAGCAGTTCCACTATTGCAACTATCAAACAATGCGATTACATTTGTCTTTGTTTTTCCGTATGTGTTTATAAGTGTTTTTAATTCATCATCTTTTATATATTTAAAATCCAATGGAACAATCAATTCATCATAGCCATCTAATTCATCACCATTTCTGTCTACTGTGTTTGAACCATGTCCACTATAGTATATAAACAATGTATCATTTTCATTAGACGTTTCTAGCAATGTTTTTATTTCATTCAATATATTTTCTCTAGTAGGTGTCATTGCAGTTTCATCAGTTAGCATTTTAATATTGGTATAATTCTGCTCATTTAAATAAGTTTCTATAGATTTTGCGTCATTTATACAACCATTCAATTCGCTGGATGTGCCTAAATAATTTATTCCAATAATCAACGCTTTTTTATTGTTTGATTGAACGGGAATGGGTTCTGATACAACAATGACCTTTTTAATTTCATTTTCAAAAAAAATCCTAACATTGTTTATTGTCTTTTTGTATTTTCCATTAATATTATTAATGGCGTTTTGTTTCAATCTAATATGAATACGCATTCTATTAATATTTCTAATTTCAATATTATAGTTGTTTTGTAGTATAAAAATGGTTTTATTGTATGAATTAGTAAGATTCGCTATTCTATTTCTTTTAAAATCGGCAATTAAATTAGACATTATATATTAGAACCATATTTTATTTGTTCTCTCTCTTGTTTTTGAAATAATATCTTCCTATTATATGGACAAAACCAATTTAATTGCGGTTTTATATGCGCTTGGAGAATTAAAAGCATATAAAACATTAAGTAACATGGAGAGAAAAGTTGCAATAAAAGCAATGAATGCATTAAATTCAAATGGAATTGATTTAGGCTTTGTGTTTACAGATGTTGCAAACAATGATATTATATTGCCGATAACTGATATAAACCAGTTGATACAAAAAGTTAATGAAAAACTAGAAGAATATGAAAGTTCTGAATCTAGTGGTTCGAATGGTTCTAAGAAATCATCTTCAAGGAAATCGTCTTCAAGGAAATCCTCTGCCTCTGCCTCTGCATCTGCCTCTAAGTCTGCATCATCTAAGTCTGCCTCTGCCTCTGCATCTGCCTCTAAGTCTGCATCATCTAAGTCTGCCTCTGCATCTGCATCTGCCTCTAAGTCTGCATCATCTAAGTCTGCCTCTGCATCTGCCTCAGGGTCAGATTCGGATTCGGATTCGTCAGATAAATTACAAACATCCTCTATTTCAGAAGAGGAAGAGTCAGAGGATTCAGCAGACATGGATGAAGAAGAAAAAGAAGACCGTGTCCCAAAAATTTACACAGATAAACTCTCCATTTATGTGCGTTCACATGGAGAAAATAAATTGGATAAAGACACAGGCCTCTTTGAAACATTCACTTCGCCTATTGATGTTTCGAAATTTACAGCGTGTGGATTATGCGATTTTTTAGTATCATCCCATAAATTTGATTATTTCATTCCAATATTTATCAATGAAATAGAGAGAGATTACAAAAGAAAACACCCTTCCGATTCTATATTTAATGATCCAAAAGTTGTAATAGAAGTTATGAGATACATCATTTGTAAATTGCATCCAGAACTTACGTGTAGAATGGGTAGTAGAACAATTGAATATTATGATGATATTTTATCAAACACAAAATACACATATCCACTGATGTATGCTGGTCCTCAACCAAATAAACACCAGATAAAATATGAGCCAGGTATTTCATACAATGTTGTTATTAAAAAAATTACAGAAGGCGCAAGACTTTGTGATACAAATATGTATAAACATACAGCCAGACACAACTTATCTAGAAAACAACGAAATAAACTATATACCTCAGAAAAAGGACAACAAACATTAGATATTACATGTTTGACACCTTATTACAATCAACCTTTCGGAATTAAACTTAAACGAGGGGATTCATTGCTTCAATTTTTTTACAAATATAAAAAACGAAATAAACGATTGATTGAACAAATGATTGCGGAATTTGACCCGGAAGGGAATATGACTGAAGAGTATGATTTTAAACCTGTCTTAATGTCAAGTGTTTATAAGCAATATCCACAAAAAAATATATCTTCTATTTCATTAAAATTTTTATTATTCTTTTTTGAAAAAATAGGAATTCGCAACTTGAACATTGTTGATTTTTCATGTGGTGGGGTAGATGAAAATAAGATTGGAAACCGAAAACAAGGATGGACAGACTCTAGTTCGGCGTCTCCTAGGTCGTCTCCTAGTGCTTCTAGCGCTGCTTCTTCCAAGGCTTCTTCCAAGGCTTCTTCCAAGGCTTCTTCAAAGTCTGCTGCTAGTTCTCCTTTAGCAGAAATCGGAATGTTGTTAAAAGATGCGGCTGTAGAAGAAAAGGACGAGGGTAAAGGTAGACATGGAAAAAGCAGGCGTCATCCCCGGAATCGCAAGACGAAAAAGTCACGAGTGAAAAAGAGACGAACGAAGAAGAGATTCTCAAAAAAAATGTAGATATGATTTTGAGCATTCTGATGTTACACTTGAAAAACATATCATTTCTGAACCTAACTCAAGATAAGAAATATACTTATATAATATATAGATAAATAGATGGAAAGGGAGATGAAAAAGACAGTCTTTACCCCAATTGAGGATTTAAATGAGATAACAGTTCTTATTAATATTTTAGCATTAAAAGACGATACAAGGAGTCGTAAAATTACAAATAAAATGATTCGTGAAATTGAAAGGTTAAAATATCTTACAAAAAAGTTAAATCTAACCATTCAATTTTTTTCATTATATAAACCTTTTGCAGATATATATACAATAACAAACAATACTCAATTAATAAAGCATATTACAGATACCAAAGAGAGCCTTCTCAAAGACATACATAATTATATTACAAAGTATAAAAAATATACAGAAACTTATCAGGAGGAAATGGTATTGGAAAAAGAATATCGCAAAAAAATTATAAAATGGCTTATTACCCAAAAGATGATATACGAAATAACACTATGCTCAACATGTCATGGAGAAAATGGATATAAAGAAATAGAAGAAATAGAAATTAGTGGTAAAAATAAAAGTAAAAGTAAAAATAAAAGTAAAGATAAATGTGAATTTGTACTATTTACTCCAGCTATAAAGAACATGTTAAAAATCACACCTGCCTCATTATGCGAATCATTTTTATCAAGTGCAACTCAAGATCATTTTGTGCCAATTATAATGATGTGTGTAGAAGATCATTTTAAAACCCACGAACCATATAGATCTATATTTAAGAACCCTGTGCTTGCAACATTTCTTTCTAATTATATTTTAATTACTTTTTATGGAGAATACAAGGATATGTCCCGCTATATAAATATAAAAATAGAGGAGAGTTCCATTGACAAGTTGAAGTTGGAAAAGATATGGAAATTATTTGATGAAATTATTGGTGATTATTTAAAAGAAACCATGCCATTAGTTTCTTTTCCAATATCAAACCCAGCAGCGTTTGTAGAATTGAGTACCATAGATCAATTAACACGTAGCATAATATCAACCGCAAAACATGAAGAGCCATTAATACTTCCATGTAGGGTTACTTATACTACGGATACGGAAGAAATCCCACAAAAACAAAGAATCAAAATGTATACTGTGGAACACTATCCTGTTCTTGAAAAAGACAATAATTTGTCATTAGATATAAAATCATTGACTAATTTTGTTTTTGCGTTTAATGGTATTAACCATTATATAGTTGAAGGCGATTCTTTACTTAAACTTTTATTAAAATTATCATTTGAAAATCCTGATGAAGATCCTGATAATAATAATATAAGAAGACTACATTGGATTGATGTTGGGATTGGTCTTGATGATATAGATGATGATGACGCATATTTTAATGGCATGGTTGATGATTTGTTTAAGCCAGAATTACCGAGTACAGAGCCAGAATTAACGAGTAAAACTTATGTAATACATGGACAGATGGCTAGTATACTATATGAATATTACAAAGATGTAGTAGGAACTCCTGAAAAAATGCCATGTCAAGCCGAAGAACATGATTTTAGACCATCTATAATAGCATCTAGTTTTAGTACAACTCCCTTAAGATGTATAACTAAAATATCATTAGAATTATTAACATTTATTTTACAAAAAATAGGCGTAACATGGCTAACGTTATTTGATTATACTTGTGGTGCTCCATATAACATAGCCGAACCACAATATGCAGCATCTAATAAACATGTTAAACATCTTAAAGCCTCTGCAAAATCAACCCAAGATGAGGCAGGGTTGAATTCTCTTTTAATGGGATGTCTAGATTGTATAACATGTGTAGAAGAAGAAGAAGAAGGAGAAGAAGAAGAAGAAGAAGAAGGAGATGTAGAAGGAGAAGAAGATATAAGACCAGATCATAATGCTCAAAAAAAAAGCTTACCCAAAATTATCAGGGACAAATATATGCGCGCAAAAATTCAAGCGCTCAATGAAGCTGCAGAATCCGTAGTGAAAAATCCTGGAGAAGACCTCCCTGGACATGGAAATGAATTCATCATGGGGACAGCGCCTGGAGATGGAAATGAAGAGCTTCGCGAGAAAGAACCTGGAAAAGAAAATGAATTCATCATGGGGACAGCGCCTGGAGATGGAAATGAAGCTGCAGAATCCGTAGTGAAAAATTCTAAAAAAAGATCGTCTCCTGAAGACCCCTCTGGTCCTGCAGAATCAGGCGGCATTGAGAAAAAACTTAATAATGCAATGACAGATAACAAAGGAGGAACAAATACCAAACGAAGACACACTCGGCCATTTATTAGCAATCGTCTAACTCACAGACGCAGACGTAATTCCAAGACAAAAAAGCGTTCTGTAAGAAAGAGAACACGCAAGACTTATGCTACAACCCATGGAAAACATAAAAACAAATCTATGCGACGGCGAAATAAATAATCAGAAACTAATATATGTTCAACTTCAACTTTAAGAATGAAAATATCATGTTTTATGTTTTTGTCGGGTTTGTTTTACTCGTCTCTTTAAAAATATATTATGAATCCGACGAATTTAATTTGAAATGTGTAATTGCGTCAAAAGATGGCAATCGTTATTGTGTAAGAGAAAGAGAGAAAATAGATGAAGCCGCCAATTTATTAGCAGAAACAACTGAAAAATGCAAACAACTTGTAAAATATATGCATGATACTTTACCAGATGACAAACGCGTAAAACGCCTAGTTGCTGGATTCAATCCAAAAGCAATGAAGGAAACACTTCCGACAAGTGAATTGACTGCATATAGTGAGAACAAAGGAGAAAAGATTGCATTGTGTTTAAATACTACAAAAAGCGGCGATACATTGATTGACCCAAATACACTATTATTTGTGGCAATTCATGAACTCTCTCATATTATGACTGAATCTATTGGACACAAACAAGATTTTTGGCAGAATTTCAAATTCATGTTGGAAAACGCCAAAGCAGCAAACATTTATCAACCGGTTGATTATAAAAAATCGCCAAAAGAATATTGTGGAATGACTATTAATGACAATCCTTTTTTTGATTTGTCATAACTTTTTCTCTCTCTCTTTTTCTTCAATTATAAAGAAAATAAAAGAATAGTATCATTGTAATAATGGACATGATGGCAAGTCCAATTGCATTGCCGATGGACAATAAAATCATGGATATTATCAAGACACTTGCCACAATCATTAATTTATAATTTTTCAGTTCAAATTTCATTCTAGATAATATAATTAATGCAACAATTAGAGAAATAAATAAATATAGTAACACTAATTCCATATAATTATGGTTTATTTTATATAATAGTATTGTATGTATAAAATAAACTATTTAATAAACGAGGGCATTTCTAAAATCCATGTATTTTATGGAAAGACATACCCAGCCATTTCGGCAGAGAAATTAAAAAGCCTCTTTATTAAAAATCCATCAGACAAGAAATTTCAAAACCTATTTCAAAAAGACGAACTAGACTATATTCGCGCAAATAATGTCAAAGTGGAATTTTCAGAACAACGCATTCACCCAGACGATACGATTTCAGTAATAAAACTGAAAATATTGAACGAATTTAAACAGCGCATTTCTTTCGAAGAGATTTATTTGTATTGTTTAAAAGAAGAATCGCTGAATCCGAATGCAATTTATCAATCATTGACCCAGGATAAAAAAATAGAATTGTCTCGGAACAACATGAATTCATTTTTCTTGAATATAGAAGACGCAACCATTTCCGTGGAAGAGAAAGAGTCTTATACATATGATGATATTTTAGAATTGAATTTAGAGAGTCGTCCATTTCGTGTTGCAAAACCATTGGGCCAAAAATCATTTCTACTGGAAAACGAATACCCGTTTGTGTGCAATCCATTTCGTCTTTCAAGAAGCGACGAGTTTGAGAGAAAGCCAATCTCTACTTTGAATGCGAAATTGTTATTAAATAGTGGCCAGATTGTGGGAAATAATATTTATGTGTGTTTGGCAGAAGATGTATTGAATTCCACGGAAGAAGAAGTGTCAGAAGAATATGTGTTGGAATTGTATTATCCGAGTTTGTTTGCAAAATCGGTTCATTCATTGGACGATTTAATGAGTAAACGGAGAGAATTGATAGGAGAGAATGACCGCATATTAAATGAAAACACGCTGGAATTGTTTAAAAGCGTGGACCTCTTTTTTTACATGTATGAAACAAGAAAAAAGGGAAAAGAATTAAAATACAAGACAAATGGAATTAAAAGCATTAAAATAGTAATTCATCCGGCCTATAACATTAAATTGCCATTGGATGTTATTTTTAAACGAACGCATGCCACAAATGTCTCTCCTTTGATAAAATACAATTCTAGTGTAAAATCAAATGTGAGAGATGAACGCATTTATAGAGAAAATATATATCGTTTGTATACTGAGAATGTTTCCGTGGATGGGCGCAAAATCCCGTATTTGCCAAAGGCTATTATTTTTAAATTAATCAAATTGCTTGGTAAAACGAAATCGGTTTCTATATTTATTGATGTGGACAAGGATATTGCAAGCGAAGTCTATTGTGAATTTGATGAGAATTGCAATATTACTATAAATGCCGTGTTTGTAAATACCATGAGGTTGGAAGAAATAGATGTGTTTTTTAAGCAATATGCGAATCCCGTGATTGATAATATTAAACATTTTTTGGAAGAGGGCGGATATAAAATAAATGCATTTGATTCTTTTGCAAACGAACATGTTGACATTGTTGAAATGAATTATCAAATAGAAATAGAAATTGCACAAAAAAAATTGGACATGGATGCATTGCGTGGTTGTATTACAAGTGTATTTATCATAGAATCACAGAATGAATTGCGATTTAAGCGTGTTGCCAATTTCAACAAAAAGAATAGTCAAGAGGCATTTATCATTGAACAGAATTCGCAAAAAAGGACTCCAGATGAAATTGTGCGTGCACTTGTTGACAATTATCAGATGACAGAGGAGGATGCGCTTGCCATGTATCGTCAAATTATCAGTGAAATAGAGGTTGGTCACAATATGAAAAATAGAGAGAACTCTGGATTTAAAACAGTCTTGGAGGTGAATCCGCTTACTAGAATTGTTACAATGAATGTGTTTAACATTAATCATATTGCATATTTGTCCATTATTCCGATTTATATTGATTCTTTCATACGAATGACTCAAGATAAGAGCAGTTCAATGATTCCTGTTTCTGAAATAGATGCATTGTGTTCTAGGATTGTAGACAAAACGACTATAGATCCGTTGTTTAATGATGACAACGGTGTGGAATCTCTTACACTTGATTCTGATTTGGCGGTGGAGGAGGATACTGATTTGGCGGATTTGGAGAATGCTGATTTGGATGCGGTTGTAAATACAAATAGTGCATTTGATGTGGATTATGATGAAAAATATAATGAAGATTATGCTGGTGGGGCAGAGTCTTCCACATCTTCCATTGAAAATGAGTCCAATGATAATGTCTCTCTTATTTCTGAAAAGTCTGCATCTTCTGCATCTTTATCACCCTTAGATGAAAAGGCTGCATCTTCTGCATCTTTATCACCCTTAGATGAAAAGGCTGCATCTTCTGCATCTTTATCACCCTTAGATGAAAAGGCTGCATCTTCATCTTTATCACCCTTAGATGAAAAGGCTGCATCTTTATCTTTATCACCCTTAGATGAAAATGTAGAAGACGAGTCTTTATCATCTATTTCTGAAAATATATCATCTCCATCGCCTCCTGAATTACAAGAAAAAGAAGAAGAAGAAGAAAAAGAAGAAGAAGAAAAAGAAGAAAAAGGAAAAGAAGAAAAAGGAAAAGAAGAAAAAGGAAAAGAAGAAGAAAAAGAAGAGCCGCCATCATTAGATTCTTCTATTTCATTTATACCAAAAAATGCACCAGAAGAAGAAGAAGAAGAAGAAGCACCCATAGACGCCATAGAATCGGAAGCGGAATCAGAAGTAGAAGAAGCACCCATAGACGCCATAGAATCGGAAGCAGAATCAGAAGAAGTAGAAGAAGAAGCACCCATAGACGCCATAGAATCTGAAGCGGAAGCGGAAGCGGAATCAGAAGAAGAAGAAGAAGAACAAAAAAATACCCCTTTAATAAAACGAAGCAAATTTCAAACAAAACGAAAACCGATAGAAGAATTAAAGGACATTGATGGCATGAAATTAAACAATCCATATTTTTTCCAAGATAGAATACAAAAACGCGAACCATCTTTAATTCTCATTAAAAAACAAGGAAATTATGATAGATATTCACGAGTCTGTCCTTCAAGTGTAAAAAGGCAGCCAGTCATTTTAACAAAAGATGAAAAGGATAAAATACAGAGAGAATATCCAGACGCATTAAAAGAAGAAGATGTTGTCAAATATGGTTCTGACAAAAAGAATCCATATTATTATATTTGTCCGAGATATTGGTGTTTAAAAACCAACAGTTATATTAGCGAAGAAGATGTAAAGAACGAAGTCTGTGGCAAAGTTATACCGAAAGGAGAGAATACTGTGAAAAAAGGATATTACACATATGAATTTTATAAACAAAATGAGAAACGGTATCCCGGATTTCAAGTAGACAAACACCCAACAGGTAAATGTTTGCCATGCTGTTTTAAAACATGGAATACAGAAGAACAATTAAATCATCGCCGAGCATGTTCCGCAGAAGAACAAGGCGCAGAAGAGAAAAAAGAAGAGCCAGAAAGTAATTTAAAGCCGAATGCAAAAATAGAAATTGATGAATACATTAAAGGCCCAGAAAAAGTGCCGTTAAGACCTGGACGATTGGGTTATTTGCCGCTTCAAATGCAAAAATTATTGCACGAGGTAAATATGGATTGTCAAGTGAGTAAAATAAATTCAAGTATAAAACAACATCACCCATGTTTGTTGAGACATGGAGTAGAAATCAGCGAAACGCAATCGTTTGTCGCATGCATTTCAGACGCCATCTTTTTTGCACGAAAAAATGAAAACGGAGAAATGTATCGTGTTCCAACCATAAAAGAAATGAAAAATATTATTATAAAAACATTGACAATTGATAATTTCGTTAAATATCAAAACGGCAATTTAATTACAACATTTTATAAAGAGAATTCTAAAGTGGATGTTTCAAGATACCCAAATAAATTGGCCATTGAAAAGAAGAAATTCAAACAAATCATTGCCGCATTTGAGAATTTCATTCGTTTTTTACAAGATGACACAGTAAACATCAATTATTCTTATTTGTGGGATATTGTTTCATCGCCTAATAAGAATTTATTTCAGTCAGGCATCAATTTAATTATATTTGAAATCGTAAACAATGATACAACCAACAATATAGATTTGATTTGTCCAACAAATCATTATTCCGGCAAAGTATACGATGCAAGAAAGCCGAATCTCTTGTTGTTGCAACAAGGCAATTATTTTGAGCCTATTTATTCTTACAAGGATACTGGTAAAAAGAGAGAAATCAGCAAGACGTTTAGTGAATACGACCCCCAAATATCTAAAACAATGATGGCTGTTTTCACAAAGATTATTAAACCGCGTATTAAATCCATGTGCGCACCCTTGTCCATTGTCTCTCCAAAAGTATACAATATGAAATCACCATTATTATTGATGAATTTAATAGAATTGCTTCACAAAAAAAAATACGAGATAAACACCCAAATTGTAAATTATGATTTAAAAGTAATAGGCGTAATTGCTGAAAAAAACAATAAACACGGATTTATTCCTTGTTATCCATCAAGCATCAATGATACCTATGACCATTCTTATATGACAGAGGACAATTTATGGAACAATTATCCAGACACTATTTCTTTTTTGAAACAAGTGGTTGGTAAGAATCATTTGATTCCATGTGAACCGGCCTTTAATATAATTGAAGACGAGCATGTAATTGGCATTTTAACTGAAACGGACCAATTCATTCAATTGTCAGAGCCATATCCATTGTCAGAAGTGACTGATGACATTCCCAGATTAGACAATACGGGTTATTTAATTGACAATCCCAATGAGAGAAAAATAGATAAATTAACTGCGGATTCGGTGATTACGAGAAGCAACAAAGTCGACGCGGAACGCGTTGAATACATTAAAAGAATAAAATTAGAGACGCAGTTTTACAATGTTTTCAGAAACACAATCCGAATCTTATTAAATGATTATGAGAATTTAAAAATGCGAGAGAAGATTGAAGCGGAATTGGCGAAAAAATACATGGTTTATTCTCACAAAATGGCGATTGTTCATAGATTCATTAAAGAATTGGTTGGTGCAAAGGTGCAATTTAGTGGAGACGCCAATTTCTATAAATTAATAGAGGTTGACGCTGTTTCTGTGTGTGTTAATTCAAAATGCAATTCATCAAGTAAAATGTGTGAAATGGGAGAGAACAATGAATGTTCTCTCATATTACCTGAAAAAAATCTATTGACTCAAAAGAATAATGAAGAGATTTATTACACTAAATTTGCAGATGAGTTGATTCGGTATAATAGAATCAAATCATTTATTTTTCAACCACAAGCATATTTGTCTTTTGATAATGTTGGATATAATTTACATGAGAACGAATTGCTATTGTTGCAATCATTGATTACACAGGAATATTTTGAGGGAATGATACCCACAATCAAGAATAAATTTACGAAATATAATTCGTATGATACTGTCACGCCGTTTAATGCACCCAAATACGACAATAAGATTGATTTAAATGACGCCATTAATGAAAAAGATGACGAATGCGCAGTGGTTGTCCGCGATAAAGTGCGGTCTATTTATTGGAGAAAATGTTTTCCGGCTTCTTATGGCGAAGTTGAATATGGTAAAACGAATTATTGCAGTTTGTTTTTTATGATTGATTTGATAAATAAATCCAGCGGTGTTTTGTTGACTGAAAATCAAATGAAGACGCAATTGTATGAAGAATACACTAAATATTTGCCGACTTATAGGAATAAAATCCTGGATATTTTGACGATTCAAGGGAAAAAGACATTGTGTGACCAAGTGAAAAAAGAGACTATTACTTTTATTAATTTTATTTATACAGACAGTTATTTTTTTACAACGCTGGATTTGTGGCTATTAATTGAAAGATACAGGATTCCCAGTTTTTTCATATCAAGCAAGTTTTTATTGGAAACGGAATACAACAAACACTCTTTTAATGCATATGGTGGCACTCAAGCACAACGATTCGTTTTTATAGTACTTCCTGGTTTACGTAATGAAAATGTACCTAGTTATAAATTGATTTGTGATGAGGCAAGTGATATTTTTATTTCAATGGACAAACTAGTAAATGAAGAACGCGTGGAAGAATTGCGAGAGTCGCCGATGGCAACTGTGGAGGATTTTTTAAAAAAGTTTTCTAAAAATGCTACTACGAATTATACAAAAAAAGTTCCTGGTATGGAAGTTGCTGCGCCAGTGAAACGGCGATTTCGTTACATTGATGATCCAATTGTAATAGAAGACGAAGCCCCCAAAATTCCTGCGAAAAAGGTGAAACTTCGTGTGGTTGACAAACCACGGGTTCGTGATAGTGAAAGTGTTATTTCTGAAATAAAAGCGTTAAAGGTGAATGAGTTGGACACAGGTAAGAAAAAGACGAAAAAACAAAAGGCGAAAGAAATACATTTGAAAGGCGACAAAACTAGGCGTAAGCCTGTTGCTGTGGCGAAAGACGATGCTGCATCTGGACCTAAACGCAAGTCAAAGAAGAGACAGAGAACTACAAGTCAGAATAAAAAACGCACCCGGCATCGACCTCGACGCCGTTAGGCATTTAGTGATATTATTATATTTATATAATATAATAATGCAAAGGGGAGGGGTTACGTTATCGGGTGAATGGATAAAGCACTATGGACCTGACACGAAAGAACAGGCATTAGAGTATTTTATAAGAAATTCTACTATGTCATTTATAACAATAACTAAAGGAGGCATTTTGTTTAAATTGACATTAGATGGTTCAATAAGGTCGTCTCCTTATGTAATTAATAGAAGTAATTATCCATTAATAGAAGTGAGGGAAATGTTATTCAAAATTATTTTAATTCGCGATGATATTTCAACCACGAATACTAGCATGATGGATACTATCCCGACTGAAGCAAGCACAAACATGGATACTAGCCCGACTGAAGAAGAAATTTTGTCCTTTATTGCTTTTACGGATGAAATACAACGAGAGACATTACTAGAATTTGTATCTAGTGCAGATTTTAATGAAGAAGTTCAAACTCAAATTGAATTATTTACTAAAAGTTTAGATGTATATTTAGAACCAATATGTCCATCTATAATAGATTATAAAACTTATAAAGACGCCGAACTTAGTATGTTTGGCGATCTCTTCAATTATATATTTTCTAAATATAATTCTCCTATTTGCTATAATATTATTCAAAAGATTCGTGCTATATATGAGGACTATACTAGACGTGACAATAGACATAGTTATGGTTTATCCATAATTTGCATGGAATATTTATCAGACTTTAATACGGGCACATTTGAGAACTTTAATGACCCTATAATTAAAGGTTTAGCTTTTTATGAATTAATTAGAATGAGACAATTAGGAGTTGTTCATTGTGACCCACACCCAGCAAATTTTATGATAAATTTCAATTATGACTATATAAAGCATCAAAAGGGGAGAACTATTGTTATTGATTTTGGTAGAATTAAGAGAATTGCTGCAGCTGCTATCCCTGCAGACCCTTCTGAGTGGTTGAACGATATAATATTTGAAATTTGTAACTATTATATTGAAAATAAATATACTGATAATGTTCCGATGATTTATACAGCTTTCATGAGACAATATTATGGCTGGTTAATGGAATTATATTATATTAAAAAATTAGACTCTAGAAACTTCACTAAAA
>Ga0194035_1001169_pt1 | contig 14060 bp, 11 predicted proteins | sample JunL2320m_MetaG_FD_148680 | JGI IMG/M metagenome (GOLD analysis project Ga0194035, IMG submission 148680) | Anoxic zone freshwater microbial communities from boreal shield lake in IISD Experimental Lakes Area, Ontario, Canada - Jun2016-L239-20m | ecosystem: Environmental > Aquatic > Freshwater >...
GAGCGGCCAGCGTGCCACGCTCTCGGTGTCTGTCGGAGACCAAGTCATTTACGGCAAGTATTCCGGCAGCGATATCGAGATCGACGGCCACGATGTGAAGATCCTCCGTGAGACCGACATCCTGGCAAAGGTTTTGAACTGATTTCGATTGTTTTTTGACCGTTTTTTGTCAACCCTTTCACATGCATTCCCACGCCGGTAGAGGCATCCCATACGGATGTGAAACCGACACCTTCTCAGGAGTAACGACTCGTGCCCAAACAATTGCTGTTCGATGACAACGCTCGCGCCAAACTGCTGAAGGGTGTCGAGAAACTCGCCGCCGCCGTGGCAGTGACCATGGGGCCAACCGGCCGCAATGTCATCATCGACAAGTCGTTTGGCGGCCCAACGGTCACCAAGGACGGCGTGACGGTGAGCAAGGAAGTGGACTTGGAAGATGCCTTTGAAAACATGGGCGCGAAGCTCGTGAATGAAGTGGCTTCCAAAACGTCCGACTTGGCAGGCGACGGCACGACAACAGCCACGGTGCTGGCCCGCGCAATCTTCCGCGAAGGCACTCGCATGGTTGCCGCTGGCAGTAACCCGATGGCCGTCCGCCGCGGCATCGAGAAGGCTGTGGCTGCCGCAGTGGGCCGGTTGATGGAAATGGCAAAGAAGGTGGAGCGTCCCGAAGAGGTTGCGCAAGTTGGCGCGATCAGCGCCAACAACGACCGTGCAATTGGCAATTTGCTCGCTGAGGCGCTCCAAAAGGTTGGAAAGGATGGCGTGATTACCGTTGAAGAGGGCAAGACAACCGAGACAACCGTTCGTTTTGTAGACGGCATGCAGTTCGATAAGGGATACATTTCCCCGTACTTCATCAATCGCCCCGCCGAAATGGTTTGCCAACTCGACGATGCTCTTGTGTTGATCCACGAGAAAAAAATCTCCAATCTACGCGACCTTCTGCCACTGCTGGAGAAGGTGGCGCAGTCAGGCAAGCCGCTGTTAATCATTGCCGAAGACATTGACGGCGATGCGTTGACCGCGCTGGTTGTCAATAAGCTACGAGGGGTTTTAAATATCTGTGCTTCGAAGGCACCCGGCTTCGGGGACCGCCGCAAGGCGTTGCTTGGCGATATTGCCACGCTCACCGCCGGCACATTGATCAGTGAGGATCTCGGACTCACGCTCGAGAGCCTCGATTTGTCACACCTCGGACGAGCCAAGACGATCACGGTTGACAAGAGCGAGACAACGATCGTGCAGGGCGCTGGCAAGCAGACGGATGTGCAGGCACGCGTGCAGCAGATTCGCAATCAGATTGAGGCCACAGAGAGCGAATACGATCGCGAAAAGCTGCAAGAGCGTCTGGCGAAGCTCACCGGTGGCGTGGCGATTGTGTCTGTGGGTGCTGGCACAGAGGCCGAGATGAAGCAGAAAAAAGCTCGCGTTGAAGACGCGCTCCATGCCACGCGGGCCGCGGTTGAAGAGGGCATCGTGCCGGGTGGTGGAGTGGCGCTGTTGCGTTGCCGAGCCGCGGTGGAGAAGGCTCGTTCGCAGGCCAAGGGCGACGAAAAAATTGGCATCGATATTGTGCTCAGTGCTCTGGAGGCCCCGATCCGCCAGATTGCCGAAAACGGTGGAATCGATGGCTCGGTGGTGGCCGACGAGGTGGCTGGCAAAGACATGCACATCGGCTACGACGCCAACAAGGGCGAGTATGTCGATATGCTCAAGGCCGGCATCATCGACCCCGTGAAAGTGGTGCGGGTGGCACTCACGAATGCGGCCAGCATTGCCGGACTCCTGCTCACCACAGAGGCACTCGTGACCAACCTCGACAAGGGCGACTCCAAGAAGCATCGCATCGAAGGGAGCGTTCGCTAAGGAGCTTACTTGAGGTAGCTTTTTTCTACCGCAGGAAGCCGGAGTGTTTCTCTGAGGGAGTCGAGAGGCCCGTCGTGGCCTAACCACGTTCATGACCCAACAGCGCGATTATTACGAGGTTCTGGGCGTCGAACGGCGGGCAAGTGGTGCGCAAATTGCCGATGCGTACCGCAAGCTGGCAATCAAATGCCATCCGGATAAAAACCCTGGCAACAATGAGGCTGCTGATCAGTTTAAAGAGGCGGCTCGTGCCTTCGAAGTGCTTGCCGACAGCGATCTCCGTGCCCGGTACGACCGCTATGGGCACGCCGGGCTCCAGGGCCAGCAGCAACACCAGTTCAACGATCTGTCGGATATTTTTGAAGCCTTCGGGGATATGTTCGGGGGCAGCGGGCTCGGGGGTGGCGGCAAAAGACGAGGCAACCGTGCCAGTCAGGGGCGCGATGTTTTCTGCACGATTACCCTCTCGCTTCTTGAGGCTGCCCGTGGTGCCAGCACAGCGGTTGTGTTCAACCGGCACGAGTCGTGCAGTGACTGCGACGGCAGCGGTGCTAAATCCGGTACCAAGCCCGTGGCCTGCGAGTATTGCGGCGGCCGCGGCCAAGTGATTCAGTCGGCGGGCGTTTTTCGACTCCAGACCACCTGTCCAGCCTGCCAGGGAGCGGGCCGCGTGATTCGTGAGAAATGTCCGACGTGTGCCGGCGCTGGCCTCACCGAGGAACGAGTCGAGCGGCATGTCACGATTCCAGCGGGCGTGGATAGGGATGTGCGAGTGCGACTGGCCGGCGAAGGCGATCCCGGGGGCAACGGTGGCCCGCCAGGAGATTGCTACTGTGTCATCGAAGTTGAAAACCATCCATTTCTTACGCGTGAGGGTCGCGAACTCCACTGCGAAGTACCAATCACGTTTAGCCAAGCGGCGCTGGGAGCCACGGTTGAGGTACCAACCCTGGATGGTCCCAAGCCACTGCAAATCGCGAAGGGCACACAGGGTGGTGATGTCGTACGAGTGCGAGGCCTCGGCATGCCCGAGGTGCGTGGTCGAGGCATTGGCGACTTGCACGTGCATGTGCACGTGGAGGTGCCTCGCTCGCTCTCGCCAAGAGCGGAGGAGTTGCTTCGAGAACTGGCCGCAGAGGAACAGAAAGTGGTGAGTCCAAAGCGATCCAGTTTTTTTAGCAGGCTCTCAGAATACTTTCAGTCCACCGAACCCGAGGAGAATACGGCATGAATACGCCAGTCCACGACGAGGCCGCCGAGGAAAACACCGATGAGCAAGCAGTGCGTTTTCCAGACGGTGAAACGCTGGAGTCTGAGATATCTCTGGAGCATAAGCTCCGGGATTCGCTTGCGGATGCGGAGGATCGATTGCTTCGCACACAGGCCGAACTCGATAATTTTCGCAAGCGGGCCCGCCGGGAATACGACGAGGCACAGCGATACCGGGAGATGGATCTCCTTCGCGATCTGTTGCCGGTTCTCGACACCCTGCTTAGGGCGATCGAGGCTGCCGAAACAACTGACGACGTGGAGAGCCTGCGATCGGGATTTCGCCTCACGGCACAGCAAATCGAGAAGGTTCTGGAAGGGCACGGCTGTCAACCAATCGTAGCGACCGGCCAGCCGTTTGATCCAGCTGTGCACGAAGCAATCTGTCAGCAAAGTGCGCCCAACGTGGATCCGGGTACGATTGTAGGCGTGGCGAGTCGTGGCTACAGGCTTCACGAACGCGTGGTACGGCCAGCACAAGTGATCGTGGCCAAGGAGTAACACCATGCCAACATATGACTACGTCTGCGACGCCTGCGGACACGCCTTCGAACTGTTTCAGTCGATGAGCGACGGCATTAAGAAAACATGCCCCACGTGTGGCAAAAAGAAACTGCGGCGGCTGATCGGTGCCGGCGGGGCCATCATGTTTAAGGGCTCTGGTTTTTATAAAACTGATTACCGCAGCGATTCCTATAAAAAAGGTGCTGCCGCGGAAAAAGGCAGCACTTCTGAAGGTGGTGGCAGCAAGAGCGAAGGCGGTGGCGGCAAGAGTGAAGGTGGTGGCAGCAAGAGCGAAGGCGGTGGCACCAAGAGCGAAGGCGGTGGCACCAAGAGCGAAGGTGGTGGCGGCAAGAGTGAAGGCGGTGGCGGTAGGTCTGAGGGCAAGAGTCCCAAATCCGACTCGTAGGACTGGTTGTCTGCCATGCCATACTGTTCTGTGTGCGATACCTCGATCGATCTGGAGGCCACTCCCACAGCGCCTTTCTGTAGCGACCGCTGCAGGCTCATTGATCTGGGCCGCTGGCTGGACGAAGCCTACAGCGTGCCAGCCTCGCACAGTCTCGATGAACTCGATGAAGAAGAGTTGGAAGCCCCTGCTCCTGCCGAGGCAGACACCGATCAATGACGCTTGTGAGTGTGGCACGTCGAAGATCGACGAGCGAGGTCAGGCCCCATCGCTGGCTGGTTCGTCGAGGACCACTTCGTCCATTTCGGTGCCGTCTACATCGTGCCGCAACAGAACGTACACGGCCGTCGCAATGGCCCAGAAATAACCCCAACCGAACGAGCTTAGAATCGACACCAACCCCCGATTCCAAAAGGACAGTGCTCCGATGCCCCACGGAGGCTTGGCGGCCGCGGCGGTTCCCGCGGAGTTCATTCCCTCCAGTATGGCGAGCGTACGATCGTGACCCAATCCGAGACTCGTCGCCCACAGGGCCAGCGTGCTTGTGGCGTCGGCAAAGACTCCCGCGGCTGCAAAGGCGGGCAGCGCTATAACCAGTGCCACAAACCCGTAGAAGGCATAGTGCAGTGGCCGCTGGTACAGGAACGAAAACGCCGTTGAGATGGCCTGAAAGCTGTCCCCTTTTTCAACGCCGACAGCACTCACCATTAATGGCCAGCCTGCTACTAGGCCCACGGCCAGAATCGCCAGCACAACGGCACCGAGGAGCACCATGGGCCAAATTGCGCCGGCCAGCGTGAGCCCCCACTCGGTCCGCATCAGTAAACCCAGCAACGCCCCTGGCACGCAGAGCGCTAGGATCCCAACCAGTACAAAGAGGACTGCATTAAACGACGACACCCATGTGCGCGTGCCGTACCAGATGGATCCCAGCAGGCCAGGAGCCTCCTCGCCCACAAGCTTCAATGCCACGTGCCTTGTAATGGCCGTACCAAAGATTGACCACACGAGCACAAACCAGCCGATTCGGGCCAACGCTCCAACCATCTGCCGCACCGTCGATGAGGGCCGCAGTGGTATCCACACGAGCCGCAGCATATCTGACACTGCCGCGGGCAGTTGCTCCACTTGCAACCTTTCAAGAAAGCGATGCATTGTTGGAAATGCCCGCTCGCTCGGCATAAGCCCCCTCATACTACCAGGCAGATCGCCCGCTGGACTGGGCATGATCGGCCCAGAAAGCTTTCCTGCAAGATCGGATTCAATGATCGCGTTTGCTGCAGCATCGGCGCCAGCCAATTGCATCCGATCGGCCAGCGACCAGCCGGCCCATGTCGCCAGTGATCCGAGCGCCGCCAGCAGAATCACCGTGGGCGCAAAAGCGCTCCCGGCTGCGCGAAAGAGAATCCACCATGGCAGAGCCTCGCTCCACTGGATTTCGTGAATGATCCGGCCCGACTGGGCGCTCCTTGGCTCGTTGCTCGTTGACATAAACCCCTCCTGAGGCTCCGGGTGCTTCTGCGGTGGCGGAGAGTATACGCTGCCAGCGGCACCTGTCACGTAGCATTCAAAAACGCCTCGGCGTTCCACGGCGAACGCCCCCCTGAGTTAGGCGGGGTGATCGCACCATCGCTTCACCAGCGATGCGAGGCTGCCGAGCAACTCGCCGCGACTCACGGTCGCGTCGGCGCCTGCGGCCTTGGCGTCCTCCAGTCGCTGCTTGGCCACGTGCGGCCCGAAGGCCACCAGATGCGTTGCTTTGCCGTCTGGCAACGGATGCATCTCGAGAATCGTACGAATCCGCGACACGATCACGGCTGGATCGCCTGGCACGGCGCCGGTGTCCAGAAGCACGAGATCAAACGGGCCGCCGCGTGGGCTGTCGTCGAGGCTGCGGAGCGTTTCCACTCTCGCGGGCACCGATTGAGCAAGCCCGGCAATGCGACTGGTTGAAAGCAAGTCGGGAGATACCAGCAGGATTCGCAACTCTCGCTCAATCAATGGTTCGATCTCCTCAAGACTATCCGTCACACCGCTTCTGGTCCACGTACATCGCGATAAATCTGTACCGCGTCGTCGATCGGCATCACAAACAACCACTCGCCTAAATCGCCACCGTCGCACCCAAGTGCTGCTGCGATCGTGCCGACCGTGCGGTCCACAAAGTCGTCGTTTACGGCAATCTCCATCACCGACTGCTGGACGAGTGCCTGGTGAAAATCGCCACGGGCCGACGGGGAGGAATCATACCCTTGCGCGTCGCAAATTGTCAGCCTAGTCACATGCACACCAGCCAGCGATTGGCGTACCACCTCCACCTGTGAAGGCTTGAGCACAGCGACAATCAAACGCATCGATGAACCCTTCCTCTGGATGCGCGACGCGTGCAAAACCTACTGGGGCTTTGCGGCCGACAGTCACAGACAAAGACAGATGGCAAAAGAGCCTACGGCTTGGGCAATTCCAGTCTCGCATCCAGCACCTTGCGGATGCGAGACTGCATTTCAGCTACGTGAGCCTTGGAATAGTCATCCAGCTTCAGATCGGCTTTTGCCAAGAGCGCTGTGAGTTTGACGTCGAGCGATCGCAGTTGGCTTGCGGCAATCGCTTGCGCATCAGACGACGCAGGACTGGAACCCATCGCCAGTGCGCCGAGCCGCGAAATATAGGATCGCTGCAGGCTGCGACGGAAGCTTGGGATCGCCGGCTTTCGTACCGTGTAGTCGCCTGGCCCAACGCTGTCGATTTCCGACATCACGGATTTGGTGAGACGGTCAAGAAGTTCGGCCGTTGTGAAGGCGTCTTGGTCAGCGGGCACCTTCAGTTCGCTGTCCCGAATGCGGGCCAGCAAGGACGGATCAAGGAGGCGGCCTAGAACGCGGTCTTGCCACATCAGCACCACGTCGTGAATGGGGTAGTCTTCGCGATCCACCTCGCGAGCCCCCCAGTGCAACCACTTCGTTGCGACGAGCTGGTTATAAAGGTCAGGTGAAAACGTAAACGGACCTGCCTGGAACATCTGCTGCTCTAAGAGCGTCAAGGCATCCCGCTGCTTGTGAGCCTCAACCACCCGAAACGGTGCCGGGGCATTGGCATCTCCCTTATGGCTTCGCGAAGCGTACAGCCCGCCGATCATCCTCGCCGCGGTAAACATCGCCTGCCCGTGCGTTGCAATGAGCACGCCAAACGCCTGCCGTACCCGTTGGTACCCCTTCTCTTTGACCGTCATGCGATCGGCGATCAGCGGCATCAACTGCGCGACGAGTTCAGCGCGACTCCTAGCAAACTCGAGCGGATCGTTGCCCAGATCAAAACGGTTGGAGAGCGGATCTGGGTCTGCAAATTCTGTGTCTTCGTCGGTGGCGTATGCTAGGCTCGGCTCACCGCTCCTGCCAGCGATTTTTTCGAGTTCTGGCAGTTCGCCCTCTGGGCTGCCGCCGGAGAGTGGCTTGTAGCCATATTCAATAGCCCAGACGTCGTACGGACCGATCTTTGCCGTGTAGTAATCGCCCTGCGTTTTTCCCTTGGGCGCAATGTTGACAGGGAGGTAGTCCATCACGCTGGTGCTGGCACCGGTTTGGGATGTCTTTGTCACATCGTTGATGTCGGCCAAGGATTTCATCGCGCTGCCCTTAAAGTTATGCCGCAGCCCGAGCGTGTGGCCCACTTCATGCATCGCTACGAGTTTGAGCCCCTGTACAACGAGTTTCTCCTTCTGCTCCTCGGAGAGCAACCCATCGCCAGCACCATTCGCAGCAAGGCTTGTGGCAGCCAGCGCGGTCTCGCGGGCGTGTCCATCAAAGAGCGAACACGCGCCGCAGCAATGGCCAGCATCGAGGCCCAGTACACTCTGTGGACCGCCGGTGAGAGCGGCCACAGACTGCGGTGTGAACGTTTCGTATTCGGCACGCCAAAACTGCAAAAAGTCGCCATCGAAAATGATGTCGGCATCCAATATTTGGCCGGTGCGTGGGTTCACTCGCGAAGGACCCATCGCGAAGCCAGCGCCGGCAGTAATCCAACGAAACGTGTTGAAATTGACATCTTCCGGATCCCAGTCGGTCGCTTCTGGCTGCTGCCGCACCTCGATCGCGCTGGCGAATCCGGCCTTTAGGAAGGCGTCGTTCCATGCCTCGATCCCCTCGCGAATCGGCTGGCGGTACTGAAACGGAACTGTTTTTTCGATCCAGAACACAATCGGTTTTTTGGGAGGGGAAACCGCAGCAGAGGCATCGGCTTTTTCCAGGTTCCAGCGGTTGATGTACCGCACGAACCGGTCTTCATCCACTTTTTGGGAAAAATCTTTGAGTGCAGTCACGAAGTGGCCCACCCTCGCGTCGGCCAGACGCGGCTTGTAATTGTTCTGCGGCAGGAGACTGATCGAGTAGTGCACGTTGATTGTCACACCGCGAGTGTCGGCCACTGTGTCGATCGTGGACGATCCGCTCGAACCATACGTGGCGGCCACCTCGAGTTCAACATTATCTGGGAATGCCTTCACTCGGGACCATGTGGATCGGTCGCGGGCAAACGAAAAGCCCGGGAGCGTGGTAGAGATTTGGGGCAGATCGGTATAAAAAATCGGGGCCAACTCAATCACCGGTGCGCCGGAGGGTGCGGTAGTGGCAATCGGCACGCTAAACAGCACGCTGTCGGTATAGGCCAAGTCCACAGCCTTTTCCTCGGGGCTGCCCTTGTTGGCAAAGAATCGCACGTTCCGTCGGACCACGTGGATGTTGTCATCTACTTTGCGAAATTGCCAAATCCAATCGTCGCCGTCGCTCCAACTCATGCCCCCGAGTACCGATCGTTCGCCGATGCCTCTTGCAATGGCAATCAGCACAAACAAATCCTTTCCGAGAATTGAGTCGGGCAACTCGGCATAGACCTTGTCGTCTTTGCGATAGAGCGGGATGAGGCCGGGCAGTTTGGTGGCGTCCTTGAGCAGAACGGCGAAGGCCGGCTTGTTGGTCTTGGGCTCGCTGGTCGTAGCAGAATCCTTGGCCGGTGCGGCAGCCACTGCCGGAGTGGCCGGGGCATCCGCTTTCTGCGGCTCTGCTTTTTGTGGTTCGTTCGAATGGGTCACGCCGGCCGATCCCAACACGATCGCACATCCTGTCGCCACCGTTGGCATCCATCCAGCCTTGCCGCTAGCCTTCCAAGGGAACATTCTGTGTGTCTCGCTGTGTGTCGTGTCGCGTTGAATCGGATTCAAAACGTCTGGTTAGTTTGGAAGCCTGCCGTCGGACATTCGTCGCAGTCAGTGCTTCCAGACTAGCATCGCAACGAATCGATGGCTAATGATCGGAATAGTCGCCCTTTTGTTTGCGGGTTGTTGAGTGGAGTTCGATGCGAGTGAGGATTATTTCCATGCTACCTGCTCAGATGCCACCGGAGGCACATCCCGATGAATCAGAGTGGAATGAGTGTCCGACAGTATGCCGGGAGTGGTTTGGGAATGGGCCCATCCGCTGCTCGCAGTCGGGCATGCGTGGGCTGAGCGGAGTTGCGGTATACCGGGTCTGGCGACCGGCCTCCCGCGAGCAGTTTGTTGTCAAAAGCTTTGGTCCTCGCACGGTCGCGCATGCGGTGTGGGTGCACCGACTGATGAGGCATCTCCGCAACGAGGGTATTGATCAGGTGCCCGAAGTGATGCCGGTGGGCTGTTGTGGATTAGTGCCAGGCCCTGCGACAGTCGCCGGCAACACGCTGGCCACTGCGGGGGACGGATCCCTTTGGGAGTTACTTCAATTCATGCCTGGAAAGGCCACGGCTCGCCCAACGATCGAGCAGGCAAAACTCGCGCTGCAAACGCTTGCGAGGATCCATCTTGTCGCTGCCCAGATGCCGGGTGAGCCTCCCCGTCGCGGCATGTCGCCAGGCCACCTCCAGCGGATAGAGCAGGCAGAACAGATGCTTCGTGTTCCATGGCACGTCCGTCAGCGGTCGATACCAGTGCGAGGCATCGATTCGACGCTGGCCTCGCTGTGGGATCGCGCCGAAACTATTTTTGCAGCTGCCGACGGCACTGGTGCGCTCAAGCACACCGTCAGGCTGCGGCCTAGCCAGCTCTTACTGCAGGCGGTGCTCCGGGATATCTGGAGCGACCACTGTCTTTTTTCGCAAGTCGGTGGCGACGGTTCTGCGGCTGACCAACCAGCCAACCAAATGCAACTCACAGGCATGATCGATTTTCATGCGGCTGGCATCGACACTCCAGCCAGCGATCTCTCGCGACTGCTAGGGAGTTGGCAGCCACAGGCTCCAACAACTCAGGCGTCATTCTTGGAAGTGTGGCGAGAGCCGCTGGATGCCTACCAGGCTGTGCGGCCCTTCCAGCCTCTCGAACGATCGATGGTTGCCTTCCTGCACGCGACGGCTGTCATCTTCAGTCTCGACAACTGGTTTCGCTGGACGCTCGAGGAGCGGCGGACATTTCCAGACATCCAGCGAGTCTACGCTCGCATGAACCGGCTTCTGGAGCAATTGCCGATTGCCATTGAGTATGTGAATGAGAACGATTCAGCAGGCACCGAACGATAAATTCGATCCAGATTGACCTCCGGAAATCGTGTCTTGTAGAATAAATGAGGCATACAAACACGTGAGATTGTCGATATCAGTGAGCATGATCACTGGCGCTCACCTGTGCCGTTCTCCTGCGACGCACACCCCATGAAGCCACCCCTCGTACCCTACCGGTTGCTGGCATGTGCGCTGGCTTTAGGGGCGGTTTTGATGCGCACGGCCATGCCCGATGCCCCTGCACTAGAGAGTGGATTGAATCCGCTGGCAGGTATTTCAGCCGGGCTGGCTAGTCCGGTGCGAATCGAAGCGGCTCTGGGCCGTGGAGAGGCTGGCCGGCCAGATGTGCTCCGTGTGACGGCCACTTTGGAGGATGGCTGGCACCTCTATTCCATCGATCAGAAGCCAGGGGGCCCCAAGCCCACCCGAATCGTGGTGGCAGAAGATTCACCGCAGCGGCCGAGCGGTCCGTTTGTGCCGGATGCTGCCCCACACGCCCGCACTGTCACCGATGTGCCCAGTTGGAACGGGCTGGTCGTCGAGGAGCATGCCGACCGCGTCACGTGGCAGGCCCCGCTGGCTCCCAATCCGTCCGGGCACGGGGGGGCCATTCACGGCACCGTGAGCGTTCAACTCTGCCGCGAGAATGCGTGCACTCCACCGGAAACCATTCCATTTTCTGTGGCTGCAGCACCCACCGTTCAAAGTGTTGGAGGCGGTGTGCTTGGCAACAGAGTGCCGCCGCCCGACAGCCACACCCCCGATCGCGGTCACATTACCATCGATGCTTTTTTTGGACCATCGCGGCCGAGTGCCGGTGGCGTGCGGGCGTGGCCTCTCACCGTGCGGCTCCAGCCTCACGCCAGCTGGCATCTCTACGCCCCTGCCTCCACCGACTCCAGTGGCATCGGCCAAGGCAAGCCCACGATTGTATCTCTCGCGACAAGCCCCACCGTGCTGGCCGCGAAGCTGACAACCCTTGAGGCTGCTATTGCATCCGATCCAGACTTAGCCGCCGCGCGTGCCGTTGAAGGCCCGCTTACGGTTCAGATGGTGCTCCAACCCAAAGCCGCTCCCGAGACGATGGGCAAAGGTGCTCCAGCGGTTCCAGCCCATGCACCGTACACGCTGGATGCGGTTGTGGGCTACCAGACCTGCACGCATACTTCCTGCGATCCGCCAGCCGGTGTACGGCTCACGATCGTGTTGCCCACCGACGATGATCCGGCCAGTGGCACGATCTCGTTTGCCGAGGCCCGGTATTCCGACGCAGCCATCGCCCCGACCCAGATCGCTGCGGCGACTGGATCGGGTGGTGATCGGAAGGGAGGCAAAACGCCATTGGTGTCGAGCCAGCAGACAACCGACACGAGCGTCGCTGCCGATACGAAATACTTGTTCAATCCGAATAGTAATTCAGGATCGGCATCCCTGCCGCTAGTGCTGCTGATGGGTCTGGCCGGCGGGCTGATTCTGAATCTCATGCCCTGCGTGCTGCCGGTACTCGGTCTCAAGCTCATGTCATTTGCCCAACAGTCGGGGCGGCGGCGGCAGGAGATTTTTGCGTTGAACCTCTGGTATTGCGCCGGTCTTTATGCGGTATTTTTCGTGCTGGCCACAGCAAGCGTGGCAGCCAACATTGGCCTCGGCAGCGAAAATCTTGCGTGGGGCGAGCAGTTCACATCCTCGCGATTCAACATTATTATGGCTGCGATTGTGTTTGCCTTTGCGCTCTCATTTCTGGGCGTGTGGGAGTTGCCCATTCCAGGATTTATTGGGGAGTCTGCCGGTCGCGTGCATTCGCAGGAAGGGTCGCTGGGATCCTTTCTCAAAGGGGCGTTGAGCACCGTGCTGGCCACGCCGTGCAGCGGCCCGTTTCTAGGGCCTGTGTTTGGCTTCACGCTGGGGCAGCCCACGGGCATCACGTACGCTGTCTTCGCCGCGATCGCCACGGGCATGGCGTTGCCGTACCTCGTCGTCGGAATGCTGCCGGGCCTTGTGAAGTTTCTCCCGAAGCCTGGCGCCTGGATGGAAACACTCAAAGAGGTGCTCGGGTTTGTGATGCTTGGCACCGTTGTTTTTCTCTTTACTTTTCTCAACCACGACTTTTTTGTGCCCACGTTTGCGCTCTTGATCGGCATCTGGGCGGCGTGCTGGTGGGTTGGGAGATCGCAAGCCGCCCGCGGAGGCAATGTGGGATTTAGCCGCTGGGTGCAGGCCGGAGCCATTGTGGCTGCGGTCGGCAGCCTAGCGTTTGTGTTTCTGGGTCCCGTCACATCGATTATCCCGTGGCAGACGTATTCCCGTGCGAGGCTGACTGAATTGCGCACCGGTGGAGCGACGGTGATGATCGACTTCTCGGCCGATTGGTGTGCGACGTGCAAGCTGAATCTGGCCACGGCCATCGAGACCAACCGCGTGAAGGCAGCCGTCGAGGCCAATGGGGTGGTGCCTCTCCTGGCCGACTGGACTGAGGGCTCCTCGGAGATCAAGGCCATGCTGGAATCGCTCCAGAGTAAATCGATTCCTGTGTTGGCATTTTTTCCGGGCGTGATGCCGGACGAAAAGGCACGAGACCCTATCGTGCTGAGAGACCTCATCACAGAGTCGCAGGTACTTGAGGCGATTCGCCAAGCGGGGCCATCGCGGACCATCGGCCCGGAGGTGCGTGCTGCATCGGCCGCACGGGGCATCCAATAAAAACGAATAAAAACCGTGGCAGCCACCGTTTGTGGTGCGTTATCGGAGGATGACGCGTTGGGTATCCGGTGTGCCCGCGTGCACAACTCCAATCTTAAAGTTTTCAAAACCGAGGTCGGCCAGCTGCGTTTGGATGCTCTCGGCGAAGTGTGGCGCGACCACAAGTACCATTCCGATGCCCATGTTGAAGACGCGCTCCATTTCGCCGGCGTCAATGCGACCCAAGCCCTGCACCCATCCAAAGACGGGCGGCACTGTCCACGCGCCGCGTTCCAACAGAATCTGCACATGCTGTGGCACGATTCGAGCAAGATTTTCCACCAATCCGCCGCCGGTGATGTGGGCGATGCCGTGCACCACCTGCTTGACCCGATAGTGCCGCAACACAGATTTGACGGGCTTGGCATAGAGCCGCGTGGGTTCCAGCAGAATGTCGGCTACGCGAGCGTTGCCAAGCGAGACCACCCGATCGTCGCAAGTGAGCCCACCCATTTCCAAGACAGCCTTGCGAACGAGGCTATAGCCATTCGAGTGGAACCCGCTCGAGGCGATGCCAATGGCGATATCCCCGGGCTGAATCTGTCGTCCATCCACGAGTCGTCTGCGTTCCACAACGCCCACGCAAAACCCAGCCAGGTCGTAGTCTCCCCCGTGGTACATCTCCGGCAGGATCGCTGTCTCGCCGCCGACCAACGCGCACTCGCACTCCACGCACGCATCGGCGATGCCTCGCACGATCTGTTCGAGGAGGTCTGGATCGTCGTGGGAAAGGGCCACATAGGCG
>Ga0194035_1001172_pt1 | contig 14043 bp, 25 predicted proteins | sample JunL2320m_MetaG_FD_148680 | JGI IMG/M metagenome (GOLD analysis project Ga0194035, IMG submission 148680) | Anoxic zone freshwater microbial communities from boreal shield lake in IISD Experimental Lakes Area, Ontario, Canada - Jun2016-L239-20m | ecosystem: Environmental > Aquatic > Freshwater >...
AGCGGCGCAATGCGCTGAGGACCTCGGCATCGACGAGATGGGGCGCGTGCAACGACTCTGCCGCGACGAGAACACGCGCCTGTCCGTCATTCAGCAATGCCTGGACGGCTGCGGACGCGTCGAGAACGATCATGTCCGATCGGCGTGTACCGACTGCACGATCGACGCCACGGGCACGCGCAGATCCGGCAGTGTCGCGACCAACGCGCCATTGTCGACGCGACGGGTTGCGGCGTCGAGCTCACGGACAGCGACGGCGGTCACCGACATCTTCGAGTCGCGCGCCAGTTTTTCGAGTCGGTCCAGTACCTCGTCAGGGACATTGCGGAGATAGAGAGTTCGCATGCGGCCATGATACTCCAAAGCTTGCGTAGTGCTAGCATAACGCTAGCGCGCACGACTCGCGAGAGGTTGTGACGCCCGCCGCTGCTAGCATCATATCGCGCATCAATTGATGCAGAATGAGGTGCAGTATGCGGACCACAGTCACCATCGATGACGACCTACTCGCCAAGGCCGCCGAGTTGACCGGTGTTCACGAGAACACCGCTCTGCTGCGCCAGGGCCTGCAGACCTTGATCCGCGTCGAGAGCGCGCGGCGGCTCGCCGCGCTCGGCGGAACCGACAAAGCCGCCACGTCTGCTCCGCGCCGGCGATGATCCTGGTCGACACAGCGATCTGGATCGACCATCTCCACAAGGCCGAGCCTGACCTCGTCGAACTACTCAGCCTCGACGAGGTCGGCTGCCATTACTTGATCGCCCAAGAGATTGCATTGGGCTCGCTGCGGCAGCGCGAGGTCGTGCTCGATCTTCTTGCCAACCTCTATCAGTTTCCGGCGATCGAGCACCGCGAGATTCTCCACCTCGCCGATCGGCACCGGCTGTGGGGTCGCGGGCTGAGTGTGATCGACGTGCACCTGATGGCCGCCGTGGCCGTGACCCCCGGCTCGGCACTGTGGACGCGGGACAAGCGCCTGAAATCAGCGTGTTCCGACGCGCGCGTGCGCTTGTTCGACTAGTTACTTGGTCAGGTAGGCAATCAACGCACGGCGGATCGTCTCGCCGCGGGTTACTCCGTCTAGCGCAGAGCGCTCATCTACCAGGAGCACCAGGTCATCGGGAAGGCGGGCGGAATAGGTGCTGGACGCCTCATCGCCGATTGACGGGCGCCCGCGTCGGCGTAACTTTTCCTCGCCGATGCCATGTTCCGCCTCAGCGACGAGCCGTTCGATCGTCTTGGCATCCACCCGATTAGGAAGCACGCTCGAGCGCGACGGGGCCTTCTTGACGATCTTGTGCGCCCGCGCTTTTTTGGTAGGTTCACTACCGTTGGCCTGACCGACGTTGGGCAGCCAGTCGCGCATCGGGCAGGCTGTTGGATGTGGATAAGCCGCTGAGGATCATGACGTGGAACGTCCAGGGCCGCATCGGCGACTGGACCAACCGGCACCCTGCACTGCGGTCATGGATCGAGCGAATCGACCCGGACGTGCTCACGCTTCAGGAATCGTGGGTCGAGCCCGACGGCACCACCCAGGCCGACCGGCTCGGCGAGGAGCTGGGCCTGTACTCGGTGACCGCCGCAGACCTCGCCGGGTTCGACCGCTACCCCGAGGCGCCGTACTGGGTTGTCAACGCGGTGCTGTCCCGATGGCCGCTGACCATCGAACGGCTCTGCCCGCTGCCCGACGAGCACGGCGAGCCGACGTGGCGCCACGCGGCGGTGACCCGGGTGCACCGGGCCGACGCCGAGGGCGGCGAGTTCATTGCAGCCGGCGCCCACATCGAGCACGGCCTCGAACAGTCAGCGCGGCGAAGCGTCCAGTTGACCGCGATCATGCACCACCTCGCCGAAACCCTCGGCGACGAGGACCAGCGACGCGAGTCACTGCCCGCCATCCTCGCCGGTGATTTGAATTGCACACCGGAATCCGACGAATACCGTTGCGCCACAGGCTTATCCGCCGGACCGATACCCGCGTTCACCCTCGTCGACGCCTGGACCGCGGCGGGCAACACCGACCCGGGCCACACCTGGTCGGCGCGCAACCCGCTGGTCCCCCGCCTCGCCATCCACCCGCACCGCCGGCTCGACTACGTGATGGTGTCCACCCCGCGTCGACCCGGGGCCGGCCACGTTGACCGATGCTTCCTCGCCGGTGACGACGCAGTCGACGGCGTGTGGGCCACCGATCACTTCGCGGTGGTGGCCGAGGTCCAGATGTGAACTCCCGCATAGCCGAAGTCGCCGCCGTCGCACAGGTAGTTGGCTCGGTGGGGATGTTCGGGGTGATCTGGATGGTGCAGGTCGTGCACTACCCCCTGATGCGCTTCGTCTCTGGTGAGCAGTTCGCCCACTTCGAGACCGCACACCGCATTCGCATCTCGTGGGTGGTCGGTCCGCTGATGGCCGTCGAGGGCGTGTGCGTTCTCGCTTTTCTGTTCGCACCGCCTGCCGGCCTGCCCTGGTGGTTGCCGTGGGTGGGCGCCGGTGTCGAGGCAATCGCGATCGGCACCACGGTGTTCATCTCAGCTCCGTTGCACGAACGACTCAACACGCACTTTGATACAGCAACCCTTGATCGGCTGGTAGCGACGAACTGGATCCGCACCGTCGCCTGGACCGGCCGGGCCGCAGTGGCGATCGCCATGTTGGTGGCCGTGCTGCGGTGATCGTTATCAGCGCCGACTTATCGTTCCGGAGTGATTCTTGGACGCCTAGGTTGGCTTTAACGGGAGTGGTTCCAAATCTTCAGAAACTAGACACAGGGCGCGGGGCCGGGTCGTCGCCAATCGCGGCATACAGCAGGGAGTCTCGCCATACGCCTCGGACGAACAGGTGGCTGCGCATGCGGCCTTCGAACGCCAGGCCTGCTTTCTCCAGCACCCTGGACGAAGCACTGTTGTCCGGGTGGCACGTGGCGCTGATTCTGCGCAGCTGCAATTCCCCGAATCCGAACCGCAGCAGCATCCGAGCGGCCTCGGTTGCCAACCCATTCGACCAAAAGTCGGGGTGGAGCACGTAACCGATCTCGCCTCGGTGGTGTTCGACATTGGTCACCGACAAAGCCGCACCGCCGATGAGTGCCTGCGATTCGATGTCGACTACTGCAAGATCGAAGAGCCTCCGGGGAAGTGTTTCCACCTGTGTCACCGCCTCACGGAGGAAGGCACGCGTGTCCTCAATGCTGTTGGGTCCCCAGTCCATAAATTGCGTGACCATCGGATCAGAGGCGTAGGAGTGCACGGCTTTCTCGTCGGTCTCGACGAATTCACGCAGTACCAATCTGTCGCTAACGAGCCGGGTTCCGTCATCGCTCATACGGCCATTTCACCCGACGGGGGCTGAAATCTCGACCCGGGCGGCGGGCGGCGGGGGTACCGGGGGTCTGTAATAGGCCTTGGGGCTTATCGCCGCACCTATCAGCCAGGCCTGGTCACTCATTTCCAGGCGTGATCCATCACCGTGGGGTCACCGAGATCACGATACGTGTCGGTGAAGCGATTCCAATCGTCCGGCGTCACGCTGATTCGAGCCGCCCGTGCGTCCTGGATCAGCCGTCGACGGATGTACTCGGTGCGGGAAAGGCCGATTCTTGCCGCCAGCTGATCCAAGACTGCCAAGACGTCATCGGGAATACCCCGAATCAGGATTTCGCTCATGCCGCACCTCCTACCTGCTGATAACCAATGATCTCATCCGTCCGCCATGCCCGCGCTTCACCGCGCAGTACTTCAGCGAACATGCGCACGACGGCACCCGACGGCGCAGAAGTCACCCTTTATCCAGCCGCGATTACGCTGAGGCGCATGGCTGAGTCGATGTCTGCGAAGCGGGGCGCAACCGCCGTCGCCAATTTTTCTGCGGCTCAGCGGTATACGCGTGATGAGATCTTCGCCGAGCCGTCTCCCGTGCCCGGCGAAGCGGGCGCCCACGGCTGGTGGTTCCGCGACATCCCCGGCGAGATCGATGTCTCCGGCTGCGAACAGCGGGACGGATTGACACTGCTTTACGTCGGAATTAGCCCCGGCCCGCCGCGGGCGGACGGCAAGCCGCAGGTCCCGCAGGATCTGCGCAAGCGCATCCGCTATCACTTCGGCGCGGGCAATGCCAGCGCGGAGGGCTCCACGCTGCGCAAGTCGCTCGGGGTCCTGCTCGGTGATCAACTGGGCTTTGCGCTGCGCCGGATCGGTTCGGGCAAGCGGCAGACCTTCGCCGGCGGCGAAGCCGTCCTGACCCAGTGGATGGCCGACAATGCGTCGGTGTCCTGGGTCCTGCATCCCGAGCCGTGGTACCTCGAAGCCAAGCTGCTCAACGCGCTTGATCTGCCGCTGAACATTCAGGACAACGAAAACAATGCATTCGCCCCGCAGCTCAAGAAACTGCGCCGGGACGCGGCGGTGAAGGCCGGCAAGATGCGCGTGCTCGCGGAGTGGTCGTAGGGCGCACACTGGGACGTCATCGGAAGGGGTGTTCATGGCGCGATACGTGACAACGGTGAGGTCCGCGAAGACTCCGCAGGAGGCGTTCGCCTATATGGCCGACCTCGGCAACTTCGTCGAGTGGGATCCCGGTGTGAAGGCTGTCCGGCAGGTGGAGGGCTCGGGCGGTGGCCCACACGCCGTGTTTGACGTCACCGTCGTGGCACCGGTCCGCGACCTGACACTGCGGTACGTGACTGAGGAATACGACGCCCCGCACAACCTCCTCGTGGTGGCCCGCAGCATCGTGTTCACGTCGATCGACCGGATCACGGTCGAGCCGGACGGCACCGGGTCGGTCGTCACCTACGACGCAGATCTGCGCTTGAATGGTGTTCTGCGCGTAGGCGACCTGGGCCTGCGGCTGATGTTTAGCCAGATCGGTAATCGGGCCGCCGCCGGTCTGCGCCGAGTTCTCGGTGCGAAAGTGGCGTGAACTCGCCGCCCGACGAGCACGGCGGCGTGGTGGTGGCCGTGCTGCGGTGACCCGCAGATCCCGTTGAGTTGCCGCGATTCTCAGCACGCTCGCGCACACCAGCCACTGCCGCACGCCTACAGTCAGCGCATGCGGATTGCGCCCCCCTTGGTGACAGTGCTGCTGCTGTGCGCCTGCGGCCGGACAGCAGTCACGGTCAATACCTCAACCATGTTGTCCCCCAGTGCATCGGGCACTGCGTCTGCCGCCGCCACTGCGACCGCCGACCAGGCCGCCCGCAGCCTGAAGGTGTTGGACCGGGCCATCAAAAAGAGCAAGCCGGGTTGTTCGGCGGCGGTGGGCATCGCGGGGAAGGTGGTCTGGGCGGGCGCGCAAGGCGTGGCCGATCTGGACTCCGGGACCACGATCACCCCCGATACAGCATTCGATATCGCCTCGGTGTCAAAACAATTCACGGCCACTGCGGCCCTGCTCCTCGCCGAGTCCGGCGAACTGTCGCCGGACGATCCGGTGGCCGACCACGTAACCGGGCTCCCGGCGTGGTCGCGGACGGTGACCATCGACCAGTTGATCCACCAGAACAGTGGCATCCCCGATTACGTCGGTCTGCTCTACGACGCGGGGTATGAGGATGGCGATCGCACAACCAACGCCGACGCCCTGAAGGCCTTGGCGAAAGTGAAGGACCTGGAGTTCACGCCCGGGACCCAGTGGGAATACTCCAACTCCAACTACCTGCTGCTCGGCCAGGTCGTCGAAGCGGCGTCGGGACAATCTGCTGTCGGGCTTTCTCCGCGCCGAGATCTTCACCCCGCTGGGCCTGAACATGGTGCTGGATCCGGCCCGGCCGGTGCCGACGCTTGCCGTCTCGTACACCAGGGATGACGGCAAGTACACAGTCGCCCCGACCGCCTGGGAGCAGACCGGTGACGGCTCCATCCAGACCACGCCAAGCCAACTCGTGATCTGGGCCGACAACTATCGCACCGGCGCGGTCGGCGGCCCGAAGTTACGTGCCGCGCAAATCGATGGTGCCGTCAAGACCGGGGCAAAAACCGGCGAGCTCTACGGCGCCGGAATCTTCGTCGGGTCCGACGGGACACTGGGGCATGACGGCGCCTGGGCCGGATTCCTCACCGACTTCACCGTCAGCGCGGACAGGTCCCACGCGGTAGCCGTCAGCTGCAACAGCGATCATCAAGACCCGACCGCCATCGCCGGCGAGTTGGCGGAAATCTGGGGTTGACCCGGACCGACCCTGAGGCGCTACCTGGGCCGCTACTATGGCCTTGACGGCATAATGGTTTTCAAACCATAATGACCAGTGTGGACGTCGATGGCCCTGAGGAGTTTTTCGACTTGCTCGATGTCTTTCACAACAGTGTCGGCGCTCGTGCGGACGCTGCAATTCAACGGTGGCTCAATGAAACTCAGGAAGGCGAACATGACTAAGAAAAAGACGTTCCGGAGGATGAATGGCCGCATCGAGGAGCTTGTGAATAGTCCGCTCATCGCGGACGATGTTCGCCGTTATGCGGCGGAAAGGAAACACGTCAACCGGGTGTACGCCCAAGGGCTGGCCGATATCCGGCGGGCCGGGAAACTGACACAGCAGCAGCTCGCTGACTCATTGAACACGGATCAAGGAACGGTTTCGCGTATCGAGCGGCGCCATGATCTTCTGTTATCGACGCTACGGGATTACCTGGTGGCGGCCGGAGTTGAGCATTCTCGGATCGTCGTCGAGCGCGAAGGTGTGGAAATCGTTCTCGATCTGGACAGTTTCGCCCGTGGGGACGAACGCCATTAACGAACTCGCCGACGTGGCCATCCCAGAGTCCGCCAGCTGCTGCGGAGAAATTAGTGACATTCACTGTCGCGCTTGATTATCCAAGCATTCAGGCGGTCCGCACGACACTATCAACTCGCGCTCACGCAGAACCGTCCACGCCGCTTCAATATGTTCCGCGGTGAATGTGCGCTGCTTTCCAGGGGTCCAGCGATGCACCCGATCCATCGCAGCACGCCAGTCAGCAGCGGCCTCAGGATCGTGTGACGCGACCCAATGCAAAGATGCCAGAAGCTCCATTCCATAGCGGGACTCGAACCCTTCGATAGCCCGCGCCACCTGCTCAACCCTTTCGCACGTTTCGGGGTGGTCGGCGAGGACACGGCGCGCTTCCTCCTCGGCGCCAGGCAACGGCTTAATCGCCCCGGCCTCCAGGACCGGCGAGCTTCCATCGCCGTAACCGGTGATGAAATGTCCCTCAAGAGTGGACAGTACGTGTCGCAGGTTGTCCGCGTACGGGCCGTAGTGGCCCGGCTGGAACCTAAGATTCAGCGGCTCGCCGGCCGCCTGTAGGAAATACATCAACTTCTGAAGCTCAATCGGCGTCGCCCCAACCGCGAGACGCGCGTACCGCGCCAGCAATGAGACCAGCGCAGCTCGCCCGGTGGTCAAGATTGGTCGAGCCGTCGCATTCGGCATATCAGATGCGGCCGTTGCACCTTGCGGGGGATAGATCTTGACGGCGACATCTGGAAGATCCGCGAACGCACGGACGATATGCGGTTCGACTTCCACCCAGTCCAGCCCGCCGTTGCCGCATCCGAGAGGAGGAATCGCAATCGACGTAATCCGGTACTTATGGACTACCGCAACAAGATCCGCGAGGCCCGCAACGATATCCGTAAGCCGAGACGGTGCTCGCCAATGGCCTTTTGTTGGAAAGTTGATGACGAATTGTGGGCCATCGAGCGCGCCGGTTTCCCAGACCTGCATGCGCCCGAGCTGCACATCGCCGTCCTTGCAGGAGCGCTCGTACGCCTTGAACATGGCCGGATAGGCCTTCTTGAACTGCAGGGCGATACCTTTGCCCATGATGCCGACAGTATTCACCGTGTTAACCAGGGCTTCGGCATCTGCGCGTAGCAGGTTGCCTTCTTCCCTGGTGATCAAGGTGGCTGTCTCCATACGGTCAAAAGTAGAACTCTGGTCTGACATCGATCGGCGGGTGCCTCACCGTGATCCTATCGAGGATCTTGCGAACGCGGCCCGCCCGGGCCTCATCGAATACCGCGACACCGGTGAAGGCTGACCAGGGCACGGCGCGGTGTGCCAGGCATTCGGCCATGCGACGCTCCTTACGATCTGGATCGTCGTCAGAGTTAGCCCAGTAAGTCGCTCGCATCAGCTCCCAATCGACCATGGTGTCAAGATCAGCTACCTGCGCGCTCTGCCGCGCAAGTTCGAGGACCGCGTTGCGATCGGTGAACACCAGCGACAAACCAGATGACTGCAAAGCCTCGACGGTCGACATCAGGTAGACGATGTCGTTCGAATCGCCAGCAAACGATGGGACTCCACCAACACTGATCGAAAAGATCATCGGACTGCGGGAGGCAAAATAGAACGGCACATAGTCTGCGATGACTCCCCCGGGCTCGACGAGCACAGGCCGTTGGCGCCGCCTCGCCTTGATCACCGGTTCGCCGACCTCAACAATACGAAGCCCCCCTGGTGGCGTGCTGTCACACCGCAGGCCGTGGACAGCGATTCCCTCGAGGTTGTCGAGGTGAGTGAAGTGGGCGACGGTGGTGGGTATCGGTCGAGTCAATTATTCAGCCTGCCTGACCATCGCCAGAGGATGACGCTCCAGGAGTGCGGCGATCATCGCGTATTCCACCCGACAAGACTAGGAAATCCCCCCGACAAATTCAGGCGAGCCCACCTGCACCGATCAGGTTGGATGTTCTCGATTTCCGAACTTGCCTGAGCCTCCAGCGGCCCTCGCTCAACTCGACGACAGATTGATATGCAAAGAAAATCGTGAATCCTTGCCACGTTTTGCGCTTCTGCGAAGGTGCTTGACACGTCACCGGCACGCTCTTCGTCCAGGCCGAGCGAAACCCACCGGGTCTACCCCGGTTTCGGCGACGAATTGTGAGCCCACGACCTGGGGGTATGTAGCGCAAGTAGTGCTACCGTCGGCCGATGGACACGATCGGGGTCCGAGAGCTCAGGCAGCATGCGTCGCGCTACCTCCCCAGGGTCGAAGCCGGCGAGGAGTTGGCCGTCACTAACAACGGTCGCCTCGTCGCACGACTGGTCCCCGTGCGCGATGCGGAGCGTTCCCGCGCGTCCCTGATCGAATCGGGCGCCCTCATCCCGGCGCGCCGGCCGAGCAATCTCCTCGACGTCCACGCCATTGCACCCGTAGACCCGCAGCGCACCCTCTCCGATGTCCTCAACGAGATGCGCGACGAACCATGATCTACATGGTCCCCTCGGCATTGACCAAGCTGCTCATCGCCGAGCCGGAGACACCGGAATTACGCACCTGGCTCACCGCGCAGATCGATCAGGGCGAGAGCGCAGCGACCGCATCACCGGGCAGAACCTAGGAAGCTGGCGGTCGTCGAGGGCTGCTTGCCATACTTGTGCGGTGAATGATGCCGTCACCGCCGTCCTCGCGGGCGCCGATCAGGTCAGCGGTTGGCAGGAGGAGCTCTACAAGGATCTGCACAGCCACCCCGAGTTGTCCCACCAGGAGCACCGCACGGCGGGCAAGGCGGCCGACCGGCTGACGACGGCCGGCTTCGAGGTGATCAGCAGTGTCGGCGGTACCGGCGTGGTGGGCGTGCTGCGAAACGGCGACGGCCCGAGTGTGCTGCTGCGCGCCGACATGGACGCCCTTCCTCTCACCGAGGACACCGGCCTGCCGTACACGAGCACCAACAACGGCGTCGCGCACGCGTGTGGGCACGACATGCATGTGACGTGCCTGCTGGGTGCGGCGCAGCTGATGGCCGACTCCCAAAAGCATTGGAGCGGAACGCTTATTGCGCTGTTCCAGCCCGCCGAGGAGACCATCAACGGGGCCGCGGGGATGGTGTCCGACGGGCTGGCGACACGGATTCCGAAGGTGGACATCGCACTCGGTCAGCACGTCACGCCCCTGCCTGCCGGGTACCTGGCCGCCACCGCCGGGCCAGCGTTCGCCGCGGCGGACAGCATCAAGATCACGCTGTACGGCCGCGGCGGGCACGCGTCGATGCCGCAGACCACCGTCGACCCGGTGGTGCTCGCTGCGGCAGTGGTGATGCGACTACAGACGGTCGTCGCCCGCGAGATCGACCCCGCCGACACCGCGGTGCTGACGGTGGGCAGCATCCTGGCCGGCACCAAGGCCAACATCATTCCCGACACCGCCGAGATTCAGATCAGCATTCGCAGTTACAGCGAGACAACGCGCACCGCGCTGCTCGACGCGATTCGCCGCATCGTCAGCGCCGAATGCCAGGCGTCGAACTGCCCGCGTGAACCGGACTTCGAGGAATTCGAGCACGCGCCACTGACCGACAACGACGCCGACGTCACCGAGAAGGTCACCGGCGCGTTCACCGGACACTTCGGCGAGGCGGTGATGGTGCCCGCGCCGAAGGTGATGGGCAGCGAGGACTTTTCCGACATCGCCAACGGCGTCGGCGCCCCGTACTGCTTCTGGCTCTTCGGCGGATCGGACCCGGCCGCGTTCGCCACAGCGTTCGCGGCGGGCACGGTGGCCAGCGACATCCCGTCCAACCACTCCCCCCGCTTCGCACCGGTCATCCAGCCCACGCTGAACACCGGGACGGCGGCGTTGGTGGCCGCGGCGATGGCGTGGTTAGCGAAGGACGGTCGCCAGACCCTCCCCCCGGTTGACCCCGCGGCTCTGCGCGCTGACATCGACGCCATCATCGAACCGGGGTTGTGATGGGTGTCGGCATGCTCGACACCTCTACGGTGATTCTGCTGGGCCGTATCGCCGATCCGGCCACCCTCCCCGACCAGTCGGTGATCAGCACGATCACGTTGGCCGAGTTATCCGTTGGTCCCCAGATCACCGCCGACCGCGCTGAGAGCGCAGCGAGGCAGGCACATCTTCAACAGGCCGAAAACGACTTCGACGCCATCGCCTTCGACGCGGCAGCCGCCCGAGCTTTCGGCACAGTGGCGATGGCCCTTCGCTCCGCCGGACGCAAGAGAGCGGCACGCGCGTATGACGCTCTCATTGCCGCGACCGCCATTGCCAACGGTCTTCCGCTCTACACCTGCAATCCCGAGGACTTCGAGGGCATTCCCGCACTGGATCTGCACTCGGTGCCGCATCCTGACCGCTAGAAACTTCCATTCGTGCAGAGGTGAGGCTCAGATCCCGCCGAGTTGGCGTTCAGCACACGCGCGACTCAGAGCTTGGTGGAACGCCTCGACATCACCGGCGCACGCGTCGAGTTCGGCGGGGCCGAGTAATGCGGCCAGACCGCGATCAGTGCGAGCGACCACGAACGGCGCGGGTGACCCCACAGCGAGCACGTCCGCAGGCGCATCATTGCGGTGATAGGTATGGAACTCGACGTCGAGTTGATCGCGACACTGCCGCCAGTCCGCGCGCTCGGTGAACAGGCCGTGGGTGATCTCGCACAGCCCGCAGTGCGTCCGGCCCAATCGTGCCCCGATCCAGTAGCGCACTTCGCCGGCCAGGGTGCCGTCGGCGTCGTAGACACCGATGAGTTCCCGCACTGTTTCCGGCATGTTCCGGAGGGTACCGGGAACGGCCGTGAGCCACCGGTGGCTCACGCGGTGTGGATACGGGTCTTACAGCTCGGGTCCCTGCGCACGGACCTCGTCCACCTGTTCCATCGCGGCGCGCAACTTCGCCAGCCACTCCTCGGCGTGCTCGCCGACCAGTCGCACCGACCACGCCAGCGCGTCCGCGCGGGAGCGGGCCACCCCGGCGTCGACGAGGGTGTCGAGGACACGGCGCTCGGGCTGCCTGAGCCGGGTCATCACCGGAACCGCGATGTGGGTGAACAGGATTCGCTCCGGTGCCGCGGCGTCCCCGAACTCGACACCCCAGGACACCGTCCGGCCGAATTGCTGCTGGGCCTCCTCGGCGATTCGCATGCGCTCACTTCGGGAGTCCTCCCGGAATCGTGCGGCCCGGCCCGATGCACGCGCCGGCGTCTCCGCGTCGCCGTCCCCGGGCAGGGTGCCGATGACCGTGATCTCCTCACGATCCACCGTGACGGCGGGTTCACCGGCGAACCAGTCGGTGGGCAATCGACCGGCGAACCAGTCAGCGATTTCAGCGGGGTCGACCCGGCGAGTTGATGATTTCATAATTACATGATTACACCATTACAAGAAAGCGCCACCTGTTTCGCGCGCAGTGAAACCGATCTGCTCTCAACGTGGCTGTTCAGCGCGTCGGAGCGGCCGTGCTGAATCCGAGAAGCTTGTCCTCGATCACTGAGAGCCGGCATCAGCGCGTGGTGGGGACCAGGTCGGCGATGTCGGGATGTAGTGCGACGAGGCCGCGGTCGAAGGTCGCAAGCCTGCCACGGTTGGCTCTCGCCAGTTGGGCGAGGTAGCCGTCGGTCACCTGACGGTGGCCGATGACGCCCTGGAGTTCGAAATCGGTGAATGAGATTCTGTCGGGCCAGAATTCATGTCGCGGGCTGTGGGTCAGGGCAACGACGACCGCACGAGCGTCCTCAGCGTTCTGCCCCTGCCTGATGAGAAGTCGGACGAGGCTGCCCTGGGTGATCGGACAGGTCGCGAAAGCGTCATCCAGTCCGGCGAACCAGCTTTCTGCCGGGTCATGATGGACGTGGTCGGACACGACCAGTGCGATCAACACGTTCGCGTCCAGGAGCGTTGTCACTCCTGATCGTCCAGCGACCGGACGTCCTCGGTGGTCACCACGGTGCCGAGGGTGATGACCGGCAGGCCGGTTATCGGGCTGCGGGACAGCGGTAGCGCAGCATCGGAGCGCAGCCCACGCCGCATCAGATCGGCGGCGGTATCACTGAAGGTGCGCTGGGTATCGCTGGCGATGGCCCGCACCTGTCGGTGCAGGTCTTCAGGCAGATCCACCGTCGTACGCATCTGTGCATCATAACATCACTGCATCATGACGTTCGACGCCCGCGCCGACGGTGACGGTGATGCCCTCAACGCGGCTGGTCAGCGCGTCGGAGCGGGGGTGAGATGGAAGACGCGCAGGCCGCGGCCGGCCCGGTTCTCGTAGGCGTCGTAGAGCGGCCAGACGGCGACGAGTCGGGGCCACACCTCGGCGCGGTCCTCCTCGGAAAGTTGGCGGGCCACCACTTCGGTGGTCCGGCCCTGAAATGACACCGTCGCTTCCGGGGTGGCGATGAGGTTGCCCGTCCAGGCGGGATGGTGGGTGCGGCCGAAGTTCGAGCCGACCACGTACCAGCCGCCGTCGGCGGGCAGGCAGGCGAGCGGGGCGTCGCGGGGTTCACCGGAGCGACGACCGGTGCTAGTCAGGACCAGGCTCGGAACGAGCAGCCGGCCGACGATAAACCGGCCGCCGGTGAGCCGGTGCAGGGTGCGATCCAGGGGCGGCACCACCAGTGGGGCCAGCTGAGCGAATACGGGTGTGGCCGCCATCCGCTGCGTCGCCCTGCCGATAAGCCCGTTGACGTCGAACAGTGCCACGTCCGCAGGCTACGTGATACCGCTCGAGACGTCGGCGAACGGCTTTTGTCGGTGCGCGTTGGTAGACATCGATACGGAAACGAACTTCGGGGGGAAATCGTGATTGAACTATTGGCCGGCCTGATCCTCAATGGGCCCATCCTCAGTGGGCCCGGGGTCGGCTGCACCTATGAGCATCCGGCGCCGACCGCCATCAACCAGGTCTGTACCGGCTACGGCTTTCCGGGCACCAGCTGCAAGGTGAACACCATCAGCTGCAGTCCGGTCCCGGGCACACCGGGTACGTGGAACCCGGACGGCTACACGCCGAAAGTGGGTTAAGCCAATGAGCGCGCGGACGGCTGGCTGAGCGCGACAGGACGCCTCCGTGGGGATGTCTCTCCTTTCCGTCCCCACGACGCGGGCGTATCGGCAAGCCAGGGCGGCAACCTGGGGTCACGAACTGACACCCCGAACAGCCCGGCGAGAGCCCCGGCCCATCTGGTGCTTCTCCACGGAGAAGTCACCGAGGCCGATCTGATCAGCACCGTCCAATCGGGCCGCTTCCGTCCCCAGTTGCACGCCGCCCATTACCTCTAGATCAGCTTCTGAACTTGCCAGCCGGTCGGTGCGATTCGAGG
>Ga0194035_1001177_pt1 | contig 14016 bp, 16 predicted proteins | sample JunL2320m_MetaG_FD_148680 | JGI IMG/M metagenome (GOLD analysis project Ga0194035, IMG submission 148680) | Anoxic zone freshwater microbial communities from boreal shield lake in IISD Experimental Lakes Area, Ontario, Canada - Jun2016-L239-20m | ecosystem: Environmental > Aquatic > Freshwater >...
GAATGTGTCCAGGGCAGCCTCTGAACTGGGAATCAGCCGCCCCACGCTCTATCAGCTACTCGCCCGATATGGATTGAAGAAGCCTGTCGTTCGGGAAATGTGAGTGAGGCAGGCGTGGCCGGAAGGCTGAAGCTGTGCAGGCTGAAGGGTTCGGCTCGTCGGATTGGGACAGGCGCGCAATCCTCAGCCCATCGCCGCAATGCAAACAATGGTTGCTTGCTTGTAAGCTATGGGCGAACGTCTGGCGGCAGACGGTGCAGGAGAGAATCGAATACTTCGCGAGCGAGCACCAAGGCTTCTCTGGCTTCTTCTTCGGTAGGCTCTTCAGGGTTGCCTGGATAGCGAAATCTCCAGGCGTACTCGGTGAGTTCCGCCGCTCGCCTGAGCAAAGGTTCGAGTGTCGGGTCGATCGCAGCGCACGCTTCTCCAATTTCGACAAGATTATGGGTCTTGCGATAGACCCGTCCATGCCAGGTGAGGAATCCCTTCATCGCCTTTTCGGCGCCCTGCTGTGCATGGAAGACGATATCAGCTGTTAATGGTGGGACAGCACCCAGTTCGAACGTTCCAGCGCGCAAGTCGTTTCCGGCTTTCGAAAACCAGGCATGGGTTTCTGCGACGAGGGCCGGATCATGCGGCATGGAGCAGTTTGCCTTCCCGCATGACAGTGGCGGGTAGCGATGCGGCAAGGTGAACCCGCGAGTCGAAGGCGCTCCTGGTCCAGATCACCACGTCGGCAGCCGTGCCAGTTCCCCACAGAACCTGATAGGCTAGTTTGCTTCGTTTCCGTTCTGGTGGGGCGTGGTCTGGCACCACGAGGAGCAGATCGTAATCGCTATCCGGGCCGGCATCACCGCGCGCCCGCGAGCCGAATAGAAAGATCTGTTCCGGTTCATAGGCCGTCACCAGGCGACGAATAATCCTCGCCAGCGCTGGGTCGGAGGTGGTTATGTCTGCGCGAATGTCCATACTGCGGCTCTTGGGATTCCAGAAAAGACTCCAGGCCGGTAGTGTGTTGCAACTCTAAGTCATTTCAAGCACATCGTCAACGCAACGTACAGCCTCTGAAGGGGTTCAGGGGCGAAGGCTGAAGGCCAAAGGTGGGAGTGCGACGTTCCAAAGCCTTCAGTCTGAACCCCTGGATCCCTTCAGCCTATCTTCGTCAGTCTGAACCACTTAACATATTGATATCTTGAACCTTTCATTGATGTAGCTCGCTCGAAATAGCGCGCTCGACCATCTGTAAAAATAATTGACAGTGAAATAGATGCCTAAGCGATTGAATTGATTGATATGACTGCTCTATGGAGTGGGATGTGACGAGCTATGACTGTAAAATATTTTGATAGACCACCGAACAGTCCCTATGACGTACGACATGTAAATGGCTATGTTTCAAGATGTTATCGATATCCATCGTGCTGGCACATGATGTGCTCAATAGGCAGGGCATCAGGCGAAGAGAATGGCTCCGTAGTAAAAAGAATTGGAAGAAAAGATGAAAGCAGCAGCGAGGGCAGAAGCCAACAGGTCCATGGTCCATAGGGGATTCATAAAGTCATTGCCTGTAACAATGAAAGTCACAAAAGGAAACATCATGAAGTTTAAATTGATGATCGCTATATTCGTTTTGTCGCTCGTCAGTGGTGTCGGGCAAGCAGTCGCTATTCCTGTCGACCAAGGCCCTGTCACCATCGTTGACCCATCCTTTTCTATCTTCAATAAAGGCAGCTTGTCTGGGCCGTTCGATCTATTCTGGAGATTCACTCTTGCGGGTGGACCCTATGACACGACTTCCAGTGTGACAACCACTGTCAATGGCCTCAAGGATGTTGACTTCACCAGTATCTTTCTGACCGATAACTCGGACGTCCTAATCTCAGGCGGTACTTATGCTCTGTTGTCAGGCGACCCGAATGAGCATTGGTCGTTGGCGTCGGTGGCACTGGCGGACGGTGCCTATCGGATTCATACGATCGGTTCTGCCACCGGTTCTGCGGGCTTTGCTGGCGAGATCCAGTTCACCAAGAGTTCTGTCCCGGAACCTGCATCCTTGATGCTGCTCGGCGCCGGATTGGCCGCGATCGGGATCTGGAGACGGAAGGCGGCGAAGGGCTAAGTAAGGGATTAAGGCTGAAGGGGTTAAGGTAGGAACACAGGCTGAAGGGGTTCAGGCCGAAGGTTGAGTGCTCGGAAATTTGAACTCCGTCCTTCAGCCTGTATCCCTTCAGCCTTTAGCCTACCGATTCCAGCCTATCCACCTGGGTCGTAGAGAATCGGACAAGCAGGGCCAGCCCTCGCAAGGGGACTGGCCCTTTCTATTTGTGGAAGAGAGACTGGCGCGACAAGCGGGAAGGGCACGACAGGCGCGACGGTTCGAGGTTTTAGGAACTTCGAACCCAGAACTTCGAACCTCGTCTTTTAACCTTCAGTCTGAATCCCTTCAGCCTACCGCGTTCAGCCTGAACCCCCGCAGCCCATTTACCTTCTTGTTCCTATCGTCCGTGGTATGGTTGGCGGCCATCGTGCTTGACAAGTGATATCACCGAAGGTAACACTACTTCATGGGCAAAATTCGTCGGGGTGGCTATGTTTTCGTCACCTGGAAAGGCGATCATTCTCCCCGGCACGTGCATGTATATCGTGACGGAGAGTTCATCGTGAAATGGGACTTGGATAGCAGGAAGCCGATGAGAGGGAAGGCCACGCGTCGAGTTCGCTTGTTAATCGAACAACTGGAATCCGAGGGAGTGCTATGAAGATTCAGTCAGTTATCCACAATAATCGCAGGAAATCGTTCCAGGTGAAGGCTTCGAAGAAGCTATTCCATTTTCCCTATTCGAAAGTCGATCCTCAACCAGGCGGTGCTGATCCAATCATCCGGGTCTTTGTCGATAAAGAGCTAGGGGGCGAAGGGTTCACTTATGTATTGAAATCGGGCAAGGAAGGAACGGTCCACGGTGAGCAGGTATTGGAGTACAATCAAGATCCGCGCTACTTGCGAGATGCGCTGCTGTATAAGTTGACGATCGAGGCGCAGAAGCGAGTCGAAGCAAGTGCCTTGTCGAAGCGTGAGATCATTCGGCGATTGAGGACCTCCGCCACACAGTTCTATCGTCTGCTCGATCAGACCAATTACCGCAAGTCGGTCGATCAACTCATATCCCTACTGCATCTGCTGGATTGCGATATCGAGCTTCTCGTTCGAACCAAATCAGCACATGGGAAAGCCGCGTAACTCTCCCACTCATGCGCTTGGGGTAGAAAAGGGGACTGCTCCGGCTGAGAAGGGGGACAGTCTCCGCCGGTGCCTTGTATCTTGGACCGAGTGCGGCAATGATACGGCTCATCATCAACTCGGGCGTGATAGACCGACAGTGCCGAGGTCCGCAGAGACCGGGGGACAGCCAAGGTCGTCATGCCCTTCACCGGTAGAGCCCGAACAGTTGCCTGGGCCATTGAGCCCGTATCATGCAAGGCTGGGCCACCAAGGAGGATGGGATGACGCGTACACAGGTCTTTGTCGGGATAGATGTGTCCAAAGCGCAGTTGGATATGGCCCTTCGACCGGAGGGACGGTTCTCTGCATCCAATGATGAAGCGGGGTTTGCGCAGATCCTCGAACGCCTGAAGGCGGCACCCCCGACGCTCGTGGTCCTGGAAGCCACCGGCGGATTGGAGATCCCGATCACGGGGGTCTTGGCGGCCGCGGGGGTGCCGGTCGTCGTGGTCAACCCGCGGCAGGTGCGCGATTTTGCCAAAGCCACGGGGAAGCTGGCCAAAACCGACACCCTCGATGCCCAGGTGCTGGCGCACTTCGCCGAGGTGCTGCGCCCGGCGCTGCGCCCCCTGCCGGATGCGCAGACGCAGGCGCTGGCCGCCCTCCTGGCGCGCCGCCGACAACTCGTCGAGATGCTGACGGCGGAGAAGAATCGCCTCAGCAGTGCGCACACGCCCGTGCGCAAGAGTCTGCGCACACACATCGTCTGGCTCGAACGCGAATTGAGCCACACGGATCGCGATCTGGCCCACGCGATTCGGGAGAGTCCGGTGTGGCGCGAAAAAGACGACCTGTTGCAGAGCGTACCCGGGATCGGCCCGGTTGGAACCTCGACCCTGTTGGCGAATCTGCCGGAGCTCGGCACCTTGACGGGGAAGCAGATCGCGGCCTTGGTGGGGGTGGCCCCCCTGAACCGGGACAGCGGCAGCTGGCGCGGGAAACGCACGGTGTGGGGCGGACGGGCGCAGGTGCGGGCGATTCTCTACATGAGCGCCCTCACCGCGACCCGCTTCAATCCCGTGATCCGGGTGTTCTACCAACGCCTGTGTGCAGCGGGTAAGGCCAAGAAGGTGGCCTTGACCGCCTGCATGCGGAAACTGCTGATCATCCTCAACGCGATGATGAAGCACCGAACACGGTGGGCGCAGACCACCGGCTAGGCCGGGCGGTCAGAGACGGTCGGCTTCTCGTCCGTCTGGGGGATACGAGCCTATGGGCGGGCGGGTGATCGTCGATCCTAGGCCCAGGCTGTGCGAAATATTTCTGATGCCTCATCAGAAATATCAGCGAGAGCGTGCTTGACAGTCAAGACAGTTGCTGTCCCCTTTTCCTGTCCGAACTCCGACCTTCAGCCTGCACCCCTTCAGCCTGAATCCATTTTCTCAACTGCTGAGTGAGACAGAAAAGGGGACAGGCTACTTTTCTGACGGTTTCTACGAGCGGCCAGTCTTCGTAAGGGGGCTGGCCTTTTTGCTTTATGCAGAAGGGACTGGCTCCGGCTGAGAAGGGGGACAGTCCCGATGCGGGACAGTCCCCGCCGGTGCCTGTCCCTCTGCCCCTCAGACGGGACAGCTACTTTTCTGGCGGAGCATGGGAGGGATGGGCTTTATGTATAGAAATGCGGGCGTAAATCTTGTTCTGAAATGAATCGACTGGCTTGGCGAAATATGGCACGAAGGGTGCCGGGATCTAATTCGGCGTGGAGGGGGATGGTCAAAACTTGGTGGGCCTCTGTGACGTCACGGACCAGCTTGACGTGGCTTCCTCGTTGGGAGACCTGCTGGAAGCCAAAGCCCTGGAGGATGGTGAGGACATCGCGACCAGCGAGTCTACGAAGCTTGGGCATGGACTGGGTCCAACTCCATGGTCAGCACCAATGTTGGTTTCTCGCGCAACCCAAAGGCCGCCAGGTGCTCTCCCTCCAGATGAAGCGCGGTGGCTTCTTGCAGATGCTTGACGGTTTCATCCAGCGTCCGCCCCTGAGTCACGACGGCAATTTCAAGGCACTCAGCCACATAGCCAGCTTCGTCGCCTGGTCGAATCACCGCTTTGATGGTTTGTTGCAAATAGCTCATGCTGCCCTCCCTCATGCTGCCACTGGTTCTGAGAATAACCTTGTTCATCACGTGAGGCAAGATAAGAAAAGGTATTCAGGCTGAAGGGATTCAGGCTGAAGGCCGGAGTTCGTGATTCAAAGTTCAGAACACTTCAGCCTTCAGCCTGTGCCCCTTCAGCCTATCTACCTGGAACAAGTTGACCGACTCGTTTTTCGTTTTGAATGATGACGGTGGGATTAGGGATTGGGGTAGGAATGGGCAGTCCCTTTTCTTTCAGAAGAGTCAGGTGCTCTTCCATCCCCCACCGTGCCTGGTACAGGCAATCCTCAATGGAGTGGCCTACCCCGCTGAATCCTTGAAGATCGGAGGAGTAAAACCCAAAGAAGGTGGGATCGTCCGTCGCCTCGATGACGAGCGAGTACTTGAGGTTGATCATCTTACTCCTCTATGTTCCAACATCCTTACCAGCTCAGAGAACTTCACGAAGAACCTTGGCTCGGTGTTTGGTGGTAATGCGCAACGTTCAGAATCTTTCAACGAGTCAATGCATTATGTCCTTCGATCCAAAACCTGTCAATCCGAGAGATAGAAGAAGGGGTGCAGAACACGGGCACAGGCTGAAGGGATTCAGCATGAAAGCAGGTCTGTCTCGTCTGTCTGGTCATCTGGTCTATCTGGTTCAACCAAATAAACCAAACAAACCAAATAGACCAGACAGACCTTCCGTCAGCCTTCAGTCTGAACCCCTGAATCCCTTCAGCCTACCGATTTCAGCCTGTGCCCGAGCCTTCAGCCTTAACCCCTAGTCCCCAGCCTATCTACCTTCGTATAGAAAGCCTAACCCCAATGGGGAATTTCAATGTCTTGACCCTGCTCGTACCATGCGAACTACCAGGATCTGCAGAAGGTATATGTAGAAGGTAACTACGCAGGGGTTCAGGCTGAAGGTCACGGGCACAGGCTGAAGGGATTCAGGCTGAAGGGTTCGGACCTCCGGCCTTCAGTCTGAACCCCTAAATCCCTTCAGCCTACTGATTTATGACGTTATGATGATGCGAGCAATGATGAAACGATATTCGCTGCTGGTGGGTCTGTTCGTGATGCTCTGGGCTACGGAGACCATGGCCTATACGATTGGATTCAGTAATTTGGGCGGATCTAATCTGAGTACGTTCACTTCCTACACGGAGCATGGTTACACCGTCAAGGCGACGGGTGGCCAATGGTTGGAGGCACATGTTTTCGGCAGTTCTATTCCTGCTATTGTCGCAGGCCCAATCTATCATCCTGGCGAGTCGCAGATCACCGTAACCGAGGGCGGGGAGCGGTTCACGTTCCAGGGCCTCGACCTGACAAGCAACGTAGCTGGCGGAACGTCGTATACGATTGCAGGTTTTCTGGGGGGGGTAGAAGTTCTCTCAACCTCTGTTGTCATTAGCAGCATCAACACCTTCAACACCTTCGACATGAGCCCAGCTGATTCATTAGTATCCGTGGACCGAGTCACCATCACCGGAACTCCTGGCCGGGGCACTACGTCATTCAATATCGACAACATCCGAGCTGGCCTGGGCGACCTTCCCCCCACTCCTCGCTGTGATGATCCCAATGGCTCCTGTCAATCTGTCCCCGAGCCAGCATCCATCATGCTCCTCGGCGCCGGCTTGGTTGGGATTGAGATATGGAGGAGAAGAAGGGGTTTAGGCTGCGGAAGATAGGCTGAAGGGGTGCAGGCGGAAATCGGTAGGCTGAAGGGATTCAGGCTGAAGGGTTCGGACTTCCGGCCTTCAGTCTGAACCCCTGAACCCCTTCAGCCTATATACCTGAATTCCTGCGGGAACACAGAAATCTCTTTGTCGAATCTGATCGGGGCCGTAGCATAAACCCGTATCGGAATGTTTATTTGGTTTGTTTTGTTCATCTGGTTGATTTGGTTCATTTAGTTCATTTAGTTAGTTTCGTTCAACTAAATAACCAGACAAACCAAACAAACGAAATCAACCAGATGAACCAGTTAGGAGTCTCATGGTTATGAACCGCTATTGGCCTATTTCAGTTGTTGTGCTTCCGCTGCTGTTGATCACCGCTGGTGGCTGCACGAAGGAAACTGCAGAGACTAAGGCGAGTCATCATCGGGAACGAGCCAGCGCCTATTTCGACAAGGGCGAATATCGCGAGGCGATCGTCGAACTTAAGAATGTCGTGCAAATCGATCCGAACGATCCCGACGCCCATTATCGATTGGCGCTTTCCTACTTGAAGCTCGGAACGGTTCCGGATCTTCAGCAATCGTTCAAGGAATTATCCGCTACCGTCGAGTTGAACGCCGGAAATCAGGATGCGCAGCTGAAGCTTGGACAGCTGTTGCTTCTCGCAAAGGAACCGGCAAAAGCGCGCGCGCATGCCGACATTGTCTTGACCTCGGCGCCGAATAACAAAGAGGGTGTCATCCTGCGCGGGGCAAGCTTGCTGAACGAAGGAAAAATCCAGGAAGGCATCGCAGAACTGAAGCGGGCGATCGTGCTGGATCCGCAGAACGTCAACCTCTACATCGATCTGGCCCGGGCCTATGTGCACATCAAAGATTATGGCTCGGCTGAATCCGTGTTGCAGCAGGCGCTGCAGGCCAACCCCCAATCTCTTGAGGCGCGATTCGCTCTCGGCGATCTTCATTTCATCAACAGGAAAGCCGACCTAGCCGAAGCCGAGTACAAGCGCGCGCTCAACGATGCCCCCGATCGGCCGGAACCTCGAGTCAAGCTGGCCGGCTTCTATGCGTCGGTCAATCGCCTCGGCGATGCCGAAGCGACCTACTTGGCCTGGGCCCAATCCAAGCCGCAAGACGACGTTCCTTTGGTGGCCTTGGGAGACTTCTATCGAGCCACAGAGCAACTCGACAAAGCGGCAGCCACGTACCAACAGGCGCTTGCCGTCAATCCGAAATCGATGGCGGCGCGGGATCGGCAGATTGCCATACTCATCGCCACCCACAAGCTCGATGAAGCCGAACGACAGACCACCGCCATTCTGCAAGCGAACAGCAAGGACTCCAGTGGCCGTCTCTTCGAGGCTCAACTCAAGCTGGCCCGTGGACAGATCGACAATGCCTTGCCCCTGCTGCAAGCCTTGAGCGGGGAGGAGCCTCGCTCGCCGGCCCCGCATCACTTCTTGGGTGTGGCCTATGCGAAGAAGGGCGATCTGCCCCAAGCCGTTCAGGAACTCAAAACGGTCATCGAGCTGGCGCCGAATACGATCGAATCGCATGCGGCACTGGCTGCCGTCTACCTCACCCAGGGATCGGCAGACCTCGCCCTCGAACAAGCGCAGGCTGTGCTGCGGCTCAATCCAAAAAGCGTCCAGGCTGCCACGATCATGGGAGAGGCCTATCTGCGGAAAAACGATACGGCAAAGGCCGGCCAGGTCTTCGAGTCCATCGTCAAGGTCGCGCCGAACCATGAGATCGCGCACCACCGGTTGGGATTGATTGCGCGCTCCAACAAGAATCCTGTCGAGGCCCTGGCGCATTTCGAACAGGCGCTCAAGGCGAAGCCGGATTTCATTGAGCCGCTCGCACAGATTGCTGCTATCAAGGCAAGCCAGGGCAAATTGGCAGAGGCGCGCGATCGCATTAAGCAGCATCGCGAATTGGTCCCCAAGAATCCGCTGATCTATAACCTGCTGGGTCAATTCTTCACTGCGACCAAGGAATATGACCAGGCGGAGGCATCATTCAAGCAGGCGATTGCGCTGAATGACGCCATCCTCGAATCCTACACCGGCCTTGCGGGACTGTACATGCAGACGAATCGATTGGATGAGGCGGTTCGAGAGTATGAAACTATCCTGTCGAAAAACACAAAGATTGCCCCGGCCCACATGATGATCGGCATGATTCATGAGTCGCGCCAGCAGTTTGACCAGGCACAATCACGCTATCAGGAAGCGGTTCGCATCAATCCACGGTTCGCCCCGGCAGCCAACAACCTGGCCTGGCTCATGGTCGAGCGCGGCGGGAACGTCGATGTCGCTTTGGGGTATGCGCAGACGGCGAGGGAGGTGACGCCGACCGATCCAAACGTCGCGGACACCCTCGGGTGGATCTATTACCAGAAGAAGGTCTATCTGAAAGCTGTTTCCCTCCTGAAGGAAGCAGCCGATCAACTCCATGAGAATCCGGTGATCTTGTACCACTACGGCATGGCTCAGTATAAAAACGAGAACAAGCCCGAAGCCCGCAAAGCCCTAGAGAAGTCGCTGCAACTCAACGCAAACTATCCTGGCGCCGCAGAAGCGAAGGCGACGTTGGAAGAGTTGTAGGCTGAAGGGATGCAGGGGTTCAGGCTGAAATCGCTAGGCTGAAGGGATTCAGGCCGAAGGTCAGAGGTCGACGTTCCGAACCCTTCAGCCTTCGCCCCTGAGCCCCTTCAGTCTGAATCCCTTCAGCCTCCTCCAACCTTCAGCCTGAACCCCTTCGGCCTTACCCCCTTCAGCCTGCGCCCCGCACGTCAAATTTCTTTACACCTCTCTTATAGCCTCGCCCGTTTCCTAACCAATCGATATCTCACGCAATCACAAAAATCTGTGCGAGTCAGCCATACGATGAGGCCAAGGTCTCTGTATAGTCTTTTTACAGAGTCTGGCGCAGTAAGAACTCCGCCCCTTCATGCGAAAGTATAACTGCTTGATAATGCTCCGTAGCAGAGATTGGGCAGGATATGGCACAGAGTCTGCTTAGGGGTTGCGTAGTGATACGCGACGAAGCCGTCCATCCTGTTCTAGCGTCGTGACGGGTTTTGCAACGCAGGCGCTCTTAAGAAGTGAGAAGCATGAAACGTTATCTGTTACTTGTCGGTTCGTTGGTGATGCTGTGGGGCGCGGAGGCAAAGGCTTCGAACATCGAAGTCGAAACCTATCACGATAGTTCAAAGACAGACGGAGCCTATACGTCGCACAGGCAAGATGACTTTACCGAGCACACGTTCGGAGGCCTAAGGTTTGATGCAGGATATGCCTCCGATACGATGAACCATGGGTATTTCCACGGCGAAACTGGGCAGTCGCAGGATGCTGAGGAATATCGTACCCATGGTGGGACGATATTCAATGATTTCATATACAAGAGCAGTGATCGTGATGGGTCTGACGATGAGAAGTACAAGGTGAAAGGCGACTATCAGTATTCCAAGCATGACCGGGATGATGATCCGAAATATGACCGGGACGATAAGAAGGACTATGATCACGATAAGGATCACCCTAAACATCCCCATCACTATCCAAAAGTTCCCGAGCCAGCATCCCTCTTACTCCTCGGCGCCGGGTTGGCCGGAATTGGGATCTGGAAAAGAAGAAGGGGGTAAGGCTGAAGGAGTTCAGGCTGAAGGTTTCGGAACTTCAGACTCCGACCTTCAGCCTTCACCCCTTAACCCCTTCAGCCTCCTGGAACCTTCAGCCTGCATCCCTTCAGCCTACCTACCTGAGTATCAAGGGCCAGTTCTCGCAAGGGGGCTGGCTTTTTCTTTTTGTGTACGCAAATACTTCTGTGTGAGGTGAACGGAAACATGGTTGGTGTTTGGGTTTGACTCTCCTTTCTGATCCCGTTACGCTGGCGCGAGCAGATGGAGCGGGCGAGGGAATCATTGCAGGGCGCGAAACTCTGTCTGGATGCAGGGTTTGTCAATTCAGCTGCGAGTCGGGCCTTTTATGCGATGTTTCAGAGTGCACAGGTGGCGCTGGCCAGTGTCGGTGTGAGCCGATCCACATGGAGCCATCCTGCCTTGCAAGCGGCCTTGACGACCGAATTGATTCATCGCCGCAAACTGCTTTCGGCTCAGTTGCGGGACTATCTCTCGTCAGGTTTGGCAGTGCGGCATGCTGCGGATTACGGTCGCACCGGGATCAGCCTGAAGGTCGCTGAACGCATTGTGCGCCGCGCAGCTGAGTTTGTACGCGCAATGGAGGTTGTACACCATGATCTCTCACGCTGATCTTGTCAGTCGCCGGGCTGCAGTGGATGCCACATTGACCGATTTGGCCTTATACGCCAAAGCACTCTGTCCGGCCGCCGCCGTCGATGTCAGTCCACTTTCGTATGAAGATGAAGATGGACACGTTGACATTATTCCGCCAATCGATTGGTCCGAGGCCGATGTGGATCGGTTCGATTTAGCCCTTGCCGCACGGGCTGCCGAAATCTTCGACCGCACGGGACTCTATATTGTCTGTGCGGTGCTAGACCCAGCCGAGCGATAATTCTTCGCTGTCGCTCGGCTCCTTGCTCTTTTGCCCTGAATAACATACTGCACGGCTCCGCCGGTGTCCGGCGAACGTTGTCATCCAACCCAGGTGAGATTCTCGTTCTGTTGATCGCGCTTCGTGAATTGGAACAAGGGAAACATCTTGCGGTTGTGTATCGGGAACGGACCGACGACGGATTTATCATCACCGCTTTCGTCACGAGAAGAGTGCGTTCGCTTTCGAAAAGGAGGCAGCTATGGCCATTGCAGACATTCAAGAGTACTTAAATCGGTAGGCTGAAGGGGTTCAGACTGAGGAAGATAGGCTGAAGGGATGCAGACTGAAGGGGTTCAGGTCAGAGGTCAGAGGTCGACGTTCCGAACCCTTCGGCCTGCATCCCTTCAGCCTGTCTTCCTGACTGAAAAGAATTGGACAAGCAGGGCCAGTCCTCGCAAGGGGACTGGCCCTTTCTATTTGTGGAAGAGAGACAGTCGCGGCAAGCGGGACGGGCGACGGTTCGAGGTTGTAGGAACTTCGAACCCCGTCTTTTAACCTTCAGCCTGAATCCCTTCAGCCTATCTACCTAGACACCGGAGTGCCTGATTCACTCGATTTCGTTGACGGAAACTGGAGGTTCTGCCATCCTGGCACAAACCGCTGAGGAGGCATCATGGCGCAGAAGCAAAAGAACGCACGAAAAATTGCCGTTGTTGGACTCGGTTATGTGGGCCTTCCTATTGCTGTCGCATTCGGGAAGCAGCAGCACGTGATCGGATTCGATATCAACAAGGCCAAGATCGCGGAATTGCAGAATGGGCTTGACCGTACGGGGGAAGTGTCTGTCGCGGATTTGAAAGCGACTGACATTCAATATACCTATCAGCCCAGCGATCTCAAGGCTGCGGATTTTATCATCGTGGCCGTACCGACGCCCATCAATGAAGCCCTTCAGCCGGATTTGACGGCGCTTCGTAAATCGTCCGAGCTGATCGGGGCCAATCTGGCGCCTGGGTCGATCGTGGTCTTCGAATCAACGGTCTATCCTGGAGCCACGGAGGAAGTGTGCCAGCCGATTCTCGAACAGGCCTCCGGGATGAAGTGTGGAGTGGACTTTAAGCTCGGCTATTCTCCTGAGCGTATTAATCCTGGCGATAAGGAACATCGGCTGGAAACCATCGTCAAGGTGGTGTCAGCCCAAGACGACGCATCGCTGGAGATCGTCGCCAAGACTTACGAACTCGTGGTCAAGGCGGGGATCCATCGGGCTTCCAGTATCAAGGTGGCGGAAGCGGCGAAGGTGATTGAAAATACGCAGCGGGATCTGAACATCGCGCTGATGAACGAGTTGGCGCTCATCTTTGATCGTCTCGGGATCGATACCAAGTCGGTCCTGGAGGCTGCCGGAACCAAGTGGAACTTTCTCAAGTTTTCCCCAGGGCTGGTGGGCGGCCATTGTATCGGGGTCGATCCCTATTACCTGACGAGTAAAGCCGAGTCGGTGGGCTACCATCCCCAGGTGATTCTCGCCGGCCGGCGCATCAACAATGGCATGGGAAAGTTCGTCGCGGAACAAACGATGAAGCGGCTCGGTCAACTCTACAGACCAGCCAGCGATCTTAAAGTGGCAGTCCTGGGCCTGACCTTTAAGGAGAATGTGCCGGATTTGCGCAACAGCAGGGTGCCGGACATTATTCGTGAATTGCGCGAGTACGGGGTGCAAGTCCTGGTGCATGACCCGATCGCGCAGGCAGAAGAGGCGTTCGAAGAATACGGCATCCATTTAAGCCAGTGGGACGATCTCCACGATGTCGACGGAATGATTGTGGCCGTCGCGCATCGTAAATATACGGATATGGGGTTGCAGAAGTTGCTCAAGCCTCTCCGCAGTCAACGGGACGGCGTGGTGATCGATGTGAAATGTCTACTTGATCCTGAAAAACTGCCAAAGACGCTAAAATACTGGCGGTTGTAGCAGGCCTCGGTCAGGGATTCAGGCTGAAGACGATAGGCTGAAGGGATTCAGACTGAAAGCACTAGGCTGAAGGGATTCAGACTGAAGGCTGAAGCGCTCGGAACTTCGAACTCCGACCTTCCCTGTCCGCCTCTAACTCAGAACTCAGAACTCAGAACTTCTCTGCCCGTTTCGCTCACGCTTCAGGCCCTTCTCGGCTTCTAGAACCCTAAAAACATTCAGCCTATCAATCTGCAATTCCAGATTGGCTCTCGGCACTATTGCACGTGGTTTTGCATCCATCGCCTCTTCGTAAGGGGCACTCCCCCTCTTAAGCGTCATATACAGTTTCCCTGCAAAATACGGGTCTTCGCGCATTCGAGTGGGTCATTCTGTGGTCCGATCCTGCGTGATCGCCTTGCCTGATGCGGCATTCCTGACGTTCTCCCCCGCTTGAAACTGGTGCAGGTTCTGGCGCAGAGTCACTGCAT
>Ga0194035_1001183_pt1 | contig 13970 bp, 9 predicted proteins | sample JunL2320m_MetaG_FD_148680 | JGI IMG/M metagenome (GOLD analysis project Ga0194035, IMG submission 148680) | Anoxic zone freshwater microbial communities from boreal shield lake in IISD Experimental Lakes Area, Ontario, Canada - Jun2016-L239-20m | ecosystem: Environmental > Aquatic > Freshwater >...
CTATTTCACCCCGAAAGCGTCTGCATGTGCCACCATGGCACCCAAGAAAGCTTCATTCTAGGTGCTTTCTCAAATCAGGGGAGTCTTGATGCAGAGCAACAACTCACAAACTCGGCCCACTCGCGGCCTAGCTGCAGGGCGACACACAAAGCGCAGTTTCACCGTTGCAGCAGCCGCCGTACTCAGCTTGTCGCTGATCGCTCTGGCCGGTTGTTCAAAGTCCGACTCCTCGAGTTCTGACTCCACCACTACCACGGTTGCGATTACTACAACTGTCAAAGTCGGAGCACTTCTGGACCTCACGGGCGACGGAAAAACTCTGGGTCTTGCCTCGCAGAGTGTCCTTGAAGCCGGCGTTGAATCAGCCGCTGCCCAAGGAGTCAAGGTTGAACTTGATGTGCGTGACACAGGCGGAGACCCCGCAACTGCTCTCAAAGAACTCACGAGCCTAAATGAGGCTGGAGTCACCTCGGTGATTGGCCCGCAGACCAGCTCCGAGGCAAAGAACATCCTTCCCTATGCTGACGCAAACGGCATGATTCTTATCTCTCAAGGCAGCACTGCATCCACCTTGGCCGTTCCCACCGACTCGCTGTTCCGCATGGTTCCAACCGACAAGGTTGAAGGCGTTGCCTCGGGCGATTTGATCACCAACAAAGGCCCCGTCACCCTCATCACTGCCAACCGCGATGACGCTGGCAACAACGGGCTCGTTTCCACAGTCAGCGCGGACGTTGCAGCCGGCGGCGGCACGGTCATCAAGGGACCTGTCTACGCACCCGAAGATACTGACTTTGCAAGTGTTGCTCAAAAGATTGCGGACGCAGTGGCAACTGCCGACAGCGGCGCAACCAAAGCTGTGTACCTAGCCGGCTACGGAGAAGTTGCGCAGATCCTGGCCGAGGCATCAGGCATTGCAACGTTGCAAAATATTCCGTTCTACGGCGGAGACGGTTCAGCGCAGTCCACTGACCTGACCGATGACGCTACCGGTGCCGCCTTTGCTGCTGGTTCCGCCGATGGCTACGCAAGCCCGCTTCCGGTTATCGGCGATGACGCTGCAACTCCACCAGAGGAGCTCGTCAAAGCCGACCCCGAGCCAGATCCGCTTGCCTATGGCGCCTATGACGCTCTGATGATTCTCACCTCGGTGTTTGCCAAAGATGGCGCAGACCTCAAGGGAGCCGATTTGCGGACTGCCTTTATGACTACCGCCGAGGGCTACAAGGGCGTAACTGGCGTGGTCACCCTCGATGCTTCGGGTGATAGGGCCACCATGCCGTATGCATATTGGGGCATCTGCTCGGCCGACAAGGCATTCGAGTGGAAGGTGCTTGGAGGTTGGGTGCCACCAGCTCCAACTGAGCCAGCAACAACGACCAAGCCTGGAACCATTACCTTCACCGGCTGCACCCCAGGCGCTGATGGCGGAGCAGCAGAGACCCCCTAGGCCCTCCTGCCCTGCCCGAAGCCTCTCAGCGGTTTTCAGCGCCGCTGTCACAGCCCTCAGCCATACTGGCTTACGCATGGCTTCTGACCCCGCAAATACAAACACCTCAGCCGCAGGCTCCCCAACTGCGAAGATCACCGACCTTGGGCCCTTGCGCGATGCCTCTGGCGGCCCCGTCCGTTTTCTTCATTCCTCGGATCTTCACCTCGGAAAGTCTGGGGATACGCCCAAAGCCTTTCTGAACCTAGTCAAACTGGCAATCGAACGAAACGTCGACCTTGTCGTTTTAGGTGGCGACGTGTACGACTCTGCAGACCGATCAGCCTTTGCTCAGTTGCAGTTCACCCAGGGGCTCACCCGGCTGACCCAAGAAGGCATACGCGTCTTTATTGCCCACGGAAACCACGACCCTGTTCAAGCCAACTTTACGCCGGTAGCTCCTCTACCCGAGCGGGTTTATACCTTTACAGCGGGTGAGCCTCAAACCTTTCTCATGACAGTCGGCCCTACCCGCGTGGCAGTCACCGGAGTGAGTTTCGCCACCCAAAAAGAAGAGGCGAACCTTGTGCAAAAAATCGGCGCCACAACTGTGGGTGCCGATCTACGAATTGCTGTGGTTCACGCCAACGTTGAGGGCCTACCCGGCCACGATAATTACGCCGGCTGTTCTCGAGAGGATCTCCTCAACTCAGATATCGACTACTGGGCACTGGGTCATATCCACGACCGCACAGTCACCCCAATGCCAGCCGGGCGGTGGTGGGCCTACCCAGGCAACCTTCAAGGCCGCAGCACCAAAGCAACCGAATGCGGCCCGAAAGGGGTCCTCATTGTTGAAGCCGCCGGCGAAGGGTTCGCCAAGCCAGAGTTTGTGGCCTGCGATCTCAGCCGCTTTCTGCGAGTTCAGGTCGACGTCACAGGTGCTGAACACGCAGCGGCTGCGGTCGATCAGATTTGCGAGCAAGCAACGAGAGCCATTGAGCAAGACAATCCGCTCGGCCTTCCCACCGTTGTCCGCATCGCTATCTCAGGAGCAACAGACGCGCACCCAGGGTTGCAAAATTTGCTTGCGGAGGAGGGGTTTGCTGACTCGCTCACTCCACTCCTCCCGGCAAACGTCAGCATCAAAAACGTATCGCTCGAGACCACAATTCCTTTTGACCGAACCGTGTTGGCCGCTAGGCCCGACGTAGTCGGTGCCGTCCTCACCAAGCTTGACGAACTGCGTACTACAGCAACCAACAGCCAGACCAACGGGCAAGACAGCAACCAAGCCAACAGCCAACCCAACCCGGTCATATCAGCACTGCTTGAACGCGCAGCCAGCACGATTGGTCCAGCGTCAAAGACGCTGACAGAACAGGCACTAGTTCTGAACACTGTTACTCCCGAGGAGTTGCTGGACCAGGTCGAGCGCTTACTCATCGACAGTCTTGCCCCTAGCACCGAGGACGAGAGCGAAGTAGCCGAAGGAAGTGTTCAGCCATGAGCAATCAGCTAAAGATTTCGGCAGTGAGGGTGAAAAACTTTGGCGGGCTGAGCAATCTGAATCTCCGTCTGCCGAAGGGAAAGCTCATCACCATTTTCGGCTCGAACGAGGCAGGCAAGAGCACTCTGGCCGAGGCCATCATGTGGCTCATTGCGGGGCCGAGCGCCTCGAAGTCCGAGATACAGCGCTTCGGTACCGCCGGAGAATCGCTCATCGCCGAGCTAGAAGGTTTGCTCGAAAAGTCCCCACTGCACTTGCAAGCAGAGTTCAAAATTCTTAATCAGGGTGTCTCTAGCCTTTCCCCATTTACTGCGCAGATCGACGGCGCAGCTCTTCTGTCCCGCGAGGCGTGGATCGCCCGACTCGGCAGTACCTCTACGGAGTCCATTCGAGCAGTCCATCGCATTGACGGTGCTGACGGCCACCAAGTCGATCAAGGCGAACAAGTCCTCGAGCTGGCAAGTCAAGGAATGTTCGGCGGAGTCGACCCGCGAGTTGTCGCCGCCAAATTAGTCAAAGAGGCAAAGTCTCTGACTACAGGAGCTGCTGGGGGAAGCCGTTCGGTTGCAAATATCCGAAGAGAGATTCTGGCCGCAGAAGAGGCTCTGGCTGAGGCGAGCAAAAACGCCGATGACTACTCGGCTGCCAAAAACGAGCAGGCAGAAACTCAGGCCAAGGTCACTCTGGCCACAGAGAACAAGCATCACCTCTCTTCCGAACTCGCTGCGCTGGAATCAGCCCGTCAAGCCTGTGTTATTTCGCACCGCAAGACCAACCTTGAAGGAGAACTGGCCAGCTTGGAGCAGGTGGAGCCGAACTGGGCCGCGATAGCCAACCAAATCCCTGATCTTCTAGCCCTGCAGGAGTTCAGCCGAAATCAAGAACCGCAGTTCAACGAACAGATCCGCCGGGGCGAGGACGCGGCGCAAGCCTTGGGTGAATCCGTGGAGCAATTAGCTTCGCTCACGCTCGCCCATGACGACTCCGTCACGCTCACCAATGCCGTTGCTACTCTCGCCCAATCTCAGAGCACAGAACGTGAATGGCTCACCGAGCAGTCGGCTGCCGAGGCGGCCCTGCCCCTTGCAATCTTGGCGCAAGACCAAGCCCTTGCCGCTCTCGGGGAGCAGGCCACACCCGCAACCGTTCTGGCAGCAAACCTTGGCGCAGACTCGCAGGGAGGTATTTTGGCAGCCCAGACACAGATCGAACACAGCTCTGCTGCTCTGACTGCAGCACAAGATGAGTCGCGTACTGCGTCGGCAAACGTGCAGGTTGCACAGAACGCTCAGCAACAGGCCCTCGCCAACTGGGAGCAGTTCAACACGGGAACCACGCCGCAGTCATGGCTCAGCGAGGGACAGTTCCGCCAACCGCCACCTGCTACTGCTTCGGCCTCGGGTGGGGTTGCCCGGTTCATTCCTGCGGTGATTCTTGGGGTTGTTTCGATTGCCGGGTTTGCTCTCGGCCAGCCCATTCTTGGAATTCTTGCCGCCGCGGGTTTCCTCGTCACGTTGGTGCTCGCAGTTCGAGGCCACGCTGACTCTGCCGTCTCAACTACAAGCCCGCAGACGGACCTCTCCTCGCTCAATTCTGCTGCGAATGCAGCTTCTGCGGCTGCGCTAGCGCTCACTCAGCAACAAACCAACCTGCAGTCACGCCAAGCTGCTCAGGCTCAGGCCGAACAAGACCACAGCGCAGCAAAGGGTTCCTTAGATTCCACTTTGCAAAACGCGGGCCTTCCCTCGGTGACGAACTCGTCAGAAGTCAACTCCTTACTCACGAACTACCAAGAAGCTCGCCTTGCTGTTGACCTCGCCACCGCTGCCCAAGACCGCTTGAGCAAAGCCCAGACTGCATCTGTGGCAGCCACAGCGCAGGCTCACAACGCCGAGACAGCGATCAGAGATCAATTAGCCTCGCTTCGCCTCCCAGCCCCTTCACCGATCTCCGCTGCAACAGACACCTTCGGTAGGTTCCGCGCAGCCGCAGATCAGGCCAAATCGGCAGTCGAGGCCACCGCAAAGCTCAGCGTTCATCGCCAGCAGGTTGAAGCGCTGTGCAAGCCCGTAGCGCAACCCGGGCAAGTGCTCGACCTGGCAGCAATACTCACCCAGGCTGAACTTGCCAAAGAAACGCTGACACAAAGAGATCAGCTCGCTGAGCGAATCCGTGAGCAGGATCAGGTTCTACTGGATCAGATCGGAGGCTCCGAACGCATAGCTGCCCTGCTATCGCAGTACTCCAGTGTTGATCAATTCACGGCGCGGCAAACTGCTGTGGAATCAGAGCTCGCTCAAGTTGATACAGAACTCACCGAGCAGAACACCATATTGGGGAGCATCAACCAGCGGATCGAGGATCTTTCCAACGAGGGCGAGATCGCATTACTCAATGAGCAATTAAGTGCCCTCAACGAGGAACAATCCGAGTCTGCCGTTCAGGGTGCGGCCTATGCCCTGGCAGAGCTGCTTCTCAGCGAACAGGCCGACCTTGCAGACCAACAAAACCAACCAAAGCTCATTGAGCGCACGAGCCAACTAGCCCGATCTGTTGCGTCAAGTTGGTCAGCTGTCAGAGTGATACGAGACGCAGAATCTCAAAGCAACAAAGCCAAGCTGATTGTCGATTTGGAAAAAAATGGTTCCATTCCAGCGCATCAACTCTCCACTGGTGCAAAAACAGTGCTCTACCTTGCTCTTCGCCTTGCCGTGGCCGACGATCAGTCCGACCGCACCGGGGTTTGGCTTCCTCTAATCTGTGACGACCCGCTCGTGCACCTTGACGACGAGCGTGCTCCCCAAGCCATGGCCCTTCTTGCGCAGGCCGCACAGAACCGACAAGTGATCCTTCTGACCTGCAACACGCGCAGCCGTGATCTAGCGCAACAAGCTGGCGCGCAAACCCTGAGACTTTCGGACTAAATATGGATTTCTGAGAGGTTTCCCCTACAGTTTTCGTAACACTGTCACCGATACGGCGAACGCAGATCCCACTTAATCAGGGGATACTGGAGGAATCCTGAGACTTTCGTCACAGGGTTTTTCTAGGTCTGCGCGTTAATCACTTTCAGGGGTCTTGACACCACCCGTACACTAGAGGTTCGGTCAGTGTTCGCAGGTGGGTAATTCTCCACCCACAAGCAGTGATCGCCCGCTCACTATCAATGAGGTTAACCGGTGGCAAACCAGCGAGTAGAACGTGACGAGGAAGATCTCGTCAGAATGTATTTGAAAGACATTGGCCAGTACGCCCTCCTCACCAAGGATGATGAGGCTCGTCTTGCCCAAGCTATGGAGGCCGGCCGCGAGGCCCGTGCCGAGCTAGAAGAGGCCGGCAAGAGCGTCTCACCTGCCCGTAAGCGCGAACTTCGCCGCCTCACCCGTGATGGTGAAGATGCCGAGCGCACCTTCGTTCAGTCCAACCTTCGTCTAGTGGTCTCCATTGCCAAGAAATACCAGGCCTCAGGGATGCCACTGTTAGATCTCGTTCAAGAAGGCAACCTTGGATTGATGCACGCAGTCGAGAAATTCGATTGGCGCAAGGGGTTCAAGTTTTCAACCTATGCAACTTGGTGGATCCGTCAGGCACTGACTCGCGGTATCGCCAATACTGGTCGTACCATCCGCCTACCTGTCCATGCCGGTGACACCATGAACCGTGTGCAAAAAGCTCGCACCCGTCTCGAGACTGCACTGGGTCGTCCAGCAACTTTGGCCGAGCTCGCCGCCGACCTAGAGATGCCAGAAGCAAAGGTCACCGAGACACTGCTCTTTGCGGCCGACACACTTTCCCTCTCCACCCCACTTCGTGAAGATGGCGATGCCGAACTCGGAGACGTCGTTCCCGACCGCGGAGCGGTCACCCCATTCGAGGCTGCTTCAGTTGCGCTCCTTCCCGAGGAGATTGGCCGTCTACTGTCCCCCCTTGACGAGCGCGAACGTGAGATACTCAAACTCCGCTTTGGCCTTGATCGTGGTGAGCCACGCACCTTGGAAGAAGTGGGCGAACACTTTGCACTCACCCGTGAGCGCATTCGTCAGATCGAGGCTCGGGCCATGTCCAAGCTTCGTCATCCATCAGCCGACACTGGGGCACGAGACCTCCTCAGCGTCTAAAAATCTCACTCCAGACAGGGTCCACAGCCCCCTGTCACAGCAATCAGAGGGCCGGTATCCGCCGAAAGGGGATACCGGTCTTCTGCGTTCAAGAGCCAAACCCTCGTAGTATGTCGGTGTGTCTTCGCAGATCGAGAACCTAACAACTGCCCTCGCAGTAGCTCTTGAGCCCGATTTGGGAACGGTCAGAATTTCGGGTCTTCATCGCCTTTCAGGCGGAGCATCCAGAGAAACCTGGAGCTTCGAAGCCACTACAGCCAGCGGCTCAATTCACGAACTTGTGCTTCGTCGTGACCCACCAACTCGCCCAGGTTGGCCGGGAACAATGGGAACCGAGGCGCGCTGCCTTCGGGCAAGCTCAAAGGCTAGCCTTGCAGTCCCTCGGGTACTCCTCGATACCGACTCACCGGATCTCTTCGGATCGGCCGGAATTGTCATGCAGCGAGTGGCGGGCGAAACCCTTGCCCGGCGCATTCTGCGCGATGAGCAGTTTGAGCAGGCACGATCAGCTCTAGCAGCGGACTGCGGCACCTTCCTTGCCGGCCTTCACGCTATCGACCCCCAAGTTGTCGCTCCACTAACGAGTGGAGATCCACTCGATCAGATTCGCATCACCCTCAAGGCCCTTGATATGCCCAGTCCGACCTTTGAATTCGCCATTCGCTGGCTCGAAAGTAACCGCCCCCAGACCTCGAGCACAGCAATCGTTCACGGGGACTTTCGCCTCGGCAACTTCATCGTGGGCGAGGAGGGCCTTCGGGCGGTACTTGACTGGGAGCTTGTCCACCTTGGGGACCCCAGAGAAGATCTCGGTTGGCTCTGCGTCAAGGCATGGCGTTTCGGCGCAGCGGACCCAGTTGGTGGATTCGGGACGCGTGAGGATCTTCTTGCTGCTTATCAAGCTGCAGGTGGAGCACCCGTGAGCCTGGCCGAACTGCACTGGTGGGAAGTCTTTGGCACCCTGCGCTGGGGCGCAATCTGCATGACACAAGTACACGCCCATCTCAGCGGCCTGCTTCGTTCGGTTGAACTCGCCGCTATTGGCCGGCGAGTATGCGAAACAGAGTGGGACTTGTTGTTGCTCCTCAAGCCCAAGGTTGCACTGCGCGCTCAGGCTCAAGCAGCGGAGCAGTTGGAGCAGATTCAGCCGACCGAAACCCGAACCATAACGGACGGCCTACGCGGTCGTCCCTCCGCCGAGGAACTCCTTCAAGCAGTCAGAGAGTTCTTGACTGAACAGGTCATGCCCTCAACTGAGGGCACTGTTTCTTTTCACGCCCGAGTAGCGAGCAACGTGATCGCCATGGTGGAGCGAGAACTCGTGCTCGGGCCGCAACAAGATCGGAACCGATTCGATGCGCTCCGCAATCTTGGGCTCAACTCCGAGCGCGAGCTCGCCGCCGCAATCCGAGCCGGCAGGTTCGAACAGACTCCCGATGAGTTGCCCATCATGCTCGCAGAAGGAGTCGTCAGTAGCCTGATCGTTGCTCGCCCCACCTACCTTGATTCAGCAACGTCTTAGCAACTCGTCACATCTCCTCGCCGCCACTTCGTCACTTCCTGAAACGCCACCATCAATGAGTCCGACCAAGGAGCTACCAGATGTCCATCACTCGGCTCAATCATGCAGTTCTCTACGTCAGAAACTTGGAGCGCACCCAGGAGTTTTATGAGAACGTCCTTGGGTTCCGCACCATCATCTTCATGCCCGGTCAGGCCGCCTTCTTACAGGCTTCCGGGTCATCAAACGACCACGATCTTGGTGTCTTTCAGATTGGCGATCAGGCCGGGCCATCGCAGGCCGGCCGCTCAACAGTCGGGTTGTATCACCTGGCCTGGGAGGTCGACACACTTGCTGAGTTGGCGCGGATTCGCGGGGTGCTTCAGGATCGAGGAGCACTCGTCGGGGCCTCGGATCACGTCACCACCAAAGCCTTGTATGCCCAAGACCCAGATGGAATTGAATTTGAAGTCTCTTGGCTGCTGCCCGCCAATCTCATCGATGACGGGATCCGTGACCGGCTTGCCACTCACGGAATCCGACCACAACCGCTCGACATACCTGCCGAAATCCAGAGATACGGTGCGCAGACGCTTGGCGGCCTAGGAGTTTCCATCCCCCTCTAAGGCTCAAATAAGCAACCTGCAAAGTCACTTGCTCATGCCCCCGATCGCCGCACCCGCACGCGTGATGCCCGCCGCGATCATCTTTTGGACTTGGCAGCAGACCTCGTCAAGGACGCTGGCGTCGATGGCCTGACCATGGCAGCGCTCGCACAGGCTGCTGATTACGCAACGGCTCCCCTCTCTACCTACTTCGCTTCAAGAAGCGCTCTGCTCGCAGCCTTCAGCAACGAGCACTGTCGCTTCTGCAGGATCTAGCCGAAGCAGAAAACACCGCTGACGCAGCTGTTGTCGTCCCCGTAGCCATGCTTGTGTTGGATGTACCTCGACGCTTACTCGCCGCTGTAATGGGGCCAATCACACGGCCAATCACCGGGCGAGCAGCCATGATGAGCCGCGAGCACCTTGAGATAGTGAGAGTTCCAAGGCGACTAGCCCTGCTCCCAGAATCTCGCTGTCACACCCCTTGCATAGAGTCGTACATATGTTCGATTCAGAAGGCTCGCCGGTTGATCTACCGCCTATGAACCCACTAGATCTCGATCCGCTCCTGAGTGCTCTGCGTAGCTTTGCAGTGTGGGATTCTTCTGCTTCCACCGAAGGTGAGCTACTCCGTCTTGCACCCCAAACAGAGCAGTTACGACGCCTTCTCGACTCGTTCTCCTGTCATCTACTAGCTGAGCTCGACTCCCGTGGCAGTACCGACTCCGTAGACGGCATGCGCACCGGTCCGTGGCTTGCGCATCTTGCCAAGCTTCCCGTTGGTCCCACCAAGGCCCGGGTCCGAGTCGCAACCAAACTTCGAGCCACCCTGCCCCAGGCAGACACGGCTCTAGCCGAGGGACTCATCAGCTATGAGCACGCCAAAGTCTTGGCCGAGGCATGCAACCCACGCATTGCTGAATCATTTGCTGCAGTAGTACCCGACCTGATTCAGGCTGCACAGCACTCCACGTTTGATCGTTGGCGCAAAGAGGTAGCGGGCCTAGCTGAGCTTCTAGATGCTGACGGCGGCCACACGCCAGGCGACTGCGTATCCGACAACAAACTGTCAATGAGCCGGGGCTTAGAGAACACGCTGCAACTCAACGGGCAACTCTGCGGACAATTCGGACTCAGTGTCGAACATGCAATCAACACTCGTGCCGATCAGATATTCAAACGCATGCATGCCGAGCAGGAACTCACTCCAGACTTGACTGTTCCGCACAGGTCAACCCTTCGGGCGCTCGCACTGTGGGAGCTCATCAGAGAGTCGGGATCTACTGACCTTGGATCCACCCAAGCACCAGTTACCGAACTCTCACTCGTTATTCAGGCAGACCAGGCTCAAGGTGTAACCGATTCAGAGGGCCTACCAATCGGCACTACCGATCAATCCACCCTGCTCTGCGATCCGGTATTTCGGGCTGTGGTCACTGCGGTTCATGGGATCGTGATTGCACTTGGTCGTGATCAGCGGCTTGCTAACAGAGCACAAAGGCGTGCAATCGCTCACCGCGACGGTGGGTGTGTGTGGCCCGGTTGCACACACCGTCCGGCATGGACTGATGCCCATCACATCCAACACTGGCAGCACGGTGGCAGCACAGATCCCTCAAACCTGGCCTCACTCTGCCGCTATCACCACATGGTCACTCATCGCAATGGGTGGAACATGCATGTCACTGATGATCAATGGTTCTGGTGGACATCTCCCACGGGCCAAAGGTTCTGGTCACAACGCCACGGCAAGCAACGCGCCGGGCCAGCGCCAAACGAGTCTCCGCACAGGGAGTGACAGGCTGCGTCACACACCAGTCACCGTTACGGATTTGCTGGAGCTACCGGCCGGTCCGGTGGCCGTCAGCAGATAGGTATGGGGACCCACGCAGGAAAACGGGACGGAATCACTACCTGAACCGCCTTGGTAGTTCTTGTACAGCCCCGGTCCGTCAATTGCGAGTGAAACTACAGACGCGTTTGAGGTGGTCCAAGAAAGAGAGATGTAGGGGACTTGCTCGCCAGCACAAGAAACTGTCTTCGGAATTGAAAAACTGGTGATGACGGGCTTCGGTGGTGAGGTAACTGGTGGAGAGGTAACTGGTGGGGACGTTGCTGGCGGTGAGGTCGCTGCGGGTGAGGTTGCTCGAGGCGCGTTCGGTCTATTCGTTGGCGTCGGCTCAATCGAACTTTCGGGAACGATCGTCGATTGCAGCACCTGGGAATCGCTCGTGGGAACTGTGCTACTCGCGGTGCTACTCACTGTGCTCGTGGCTCCGGATTCAACCGCTGAGTTATTTGTCTCGCCATTTCTCAGGAGCAACATCAAAAGCGCACCAACTCCTAGGCCAACGAGCAGGGCGACTACACCGAACAAAATAAACTTGCGCTTATCGCTCGTTGAATCCTCGGAAGCAACTTCCTCGGGTTCTGGACTGCCATCATCCTCGGGGTCAAGCGTTAGATCTTCCATGGTGGTCTCCTTAGTTTGAGTGTTCGTTCAAGATGGGCTGTGCCGTCATAGCGTCATAGATTCCGCTGGGATGCTCCGCCGTTGCGGGCAACACAATGCGAAGGCCTGCACCAAAATCTTTCATGAAGGGCAGCATGGGTGTGATCTCCGTTTGCATGGCCGCGTGTTCAAGAACTTGAGCAGCAGAATCAAACTTGGCCAATGCAATCATGGTCCGAATCGTCGGAAAGATCATCGTGATGCGACCAGCTTCTTGGTCAGCGAGCGCAGCTTCAGGTGTCACCCACCGTGTGGCTATTACCTCGGCATCATCATGAAGAGCCACTTGTCCCTCGGGAGCGGCCGCCACAAAGAACCGCGTGTCGTAGCGCCGGGGAGCGCCGGGTGGAGTCACCCACCTCGAAAAATAATGGATGTTCCCCACCTCAAGTCGGAGTCGCTCTTGCAGGCAAATCTCAGCGAGCCGACGCCGCCCGCTATCCACATCGCGACGATGGACTTCAAACCGGGCCGCTACCTGTGGATCCGCAAACGAGATCCTCTCCCCAGCCATCGTTTCGGCCAGGAGCAGCCCGGCCTCCTCGAAGGATTCACGAATAGCTGCAACCCAAAAAGCCAACCCGCCTTGGTCAACATCCAAAACACGCGAGGCCGCTGCGTCGGTACGACCAAGAAACATGCCGGCTAGGTCCTCGCCAGCATCTTGAGGGTCCACACCCCCACCAGGGAACACATACGCGCCGCCGACGTAGTCCGACTGCAAGTTGCGCTGCAACATGCAGACTTCAACTCCATCTGGTCCGTCGCGCAACAGCATCACTGTTGCTGCATCACGAACCTCAACCCCGTTGGGGTCAGACTGGGCCATCAAGACCTACTTTTTAGCTGCGTTGGATTCAGCTGGGTTGACTTTCTAGCGCCCGGCGCTCGCTCTCGTTCTTGCCACCCCAGATTCCGTGGGCCTCACCGATCTGAATCGAATACGACAAGCAATCGGTCTCTACGGGACAAGCTCCACAAATTGCTTTGGCGCGTCGCTCTCGCTCAAGACGATCTGCCTTCCGCTCAAATTGCGGTGGTGGAAAGAAAACTGCTGCTTGTGGACCTCGACATGCTGCTTTGGCCTGCCAAGCACTCGAACACTGTTGTGCACTCACTGGTACGAACCCCCTCGCTTCAGTGCCTTTGACCATAAAGCAGTACTTGCACCAAGAACAAGAGGAAATCTGAATTATTTCGCGGGTCCCTCTACCTGTGATTCTGCCTCAGGGTCAGCTTCAGGTTCAGGTTCACCCTTTCGACTCGACCGCATCTCGCGGTAATCCATGGCGCCGCCCTCTTCGGGTTCGATTCCCAGCACAAGCCCGTCTATCTCAACTACCCGGATGCTGTCACCTCGTAGCACGGGAGTGGCTCGGTTGGTTCGCGCTCGCCACTGCGCTCCTCGAATGGTCACCATGCCTTCGGGGTTGATCTCGGTAGTTGCCTGACCAATCTCTCCAATCATCCACTCACGCCCAATTGTTGGCGTGGCAAAGCGGGTACGAATCATTGCGGGCATTCCAGAAAACACCACTACCCCCATGCCCGCAATACCAACCAACAGAGCAATCCAGGTGGGTCGGAACTCGACAAACAAGAACACCGAGCCAACGCTGAAGGCCACCATCGAGATAATCGTCCAAAGTCGCGGTACGCCGGTTTGCATATCAATGGCGAACCCGAAGAACGAGAACAACAACAGGGCCAAGGCCCAAGGGGTAAACGGTAACTCCGCGACCCCAAAGCCTCCGAGCAACACAAACAAGGCGCCGATCACGCCGGCCACGCCAACCCCAGCAGTGAAGAATTCAAACAGCAACAGTCCCAGTCCGATGACCAACAACAGATAGGCAACCGAGGGGCTCGCTGCAGTGTGCATCAGTTGCACCTGAAGCGGAAGCTTCGATAGTCGTACTCGTTGCACGGGTTGCTTCTGCTCGCGTCCATCCACCTTGACTACCTTGGTCTGAACAGAATCAAGGTTGCCCACATGATCAACCAAGGTTGGATCAAAGCGAGTCACAAGACCGACCTTTACCGCAGCCTCACCAGAAAAAGTTTGCGTGAGTCCTGCGGCTATTCTACCGGTAAACAAGTCGCCGAACTGCTGCTCATCAAGGCGTTGCGCACCTACATCACCAATCTCCGAGCCTGGTGTGATCCCGGAGGAATCCGCCACTTGCACCAATTCTGCTGCACCTCCTAACGCAGAGGAACCAGATGCACCGATCCAGACCGAGACGGGAATACGAGAGGCTTGAATCACCGCGGCGACCTCATCGAGGCGGCTGT
>Ga0194035_1001186_pt1 | contig 13959 bp, 1 predicted proteins | sample JunL2320m_MetaG_FD_148680 | JGI IMG/M metagenome (GOLD analysis project Ga0194035, IMG submission 148680) | Anoxic zone freshwater microbial communities from boreal shield lake in IISD Experimental Lakes Area, Ontario, Canada - Jun2016-L239-20m | ecosystem: Environmental > Aquatic > Freshwater >...
TAGGAACAATAGACAGCCAAACTAAATCTGCTAACGGTGCAGTAATATCTGGAACTACATTAGTACTACAAAACGCCGATGCAACTAACGTTGGTTTAGTAAGCATAGGTACACAGACTTTTGCTGGTGACAAAACATTTACAGGCACACTATTACAAAAATCAAATTCGACTACTGCATTTAGATTGCAAGATTCAACTGGAGTTTATAATAACCTTACTTTTGACAGCAACAGTAACCACCTAAGAGTTTATAACGTAGCAGGAACAAGACTAGCTTATGCAGATATTTACTATGACGACGCAACTAGCAGCGCAGTTTTTGCGGCATCGGCTGGTAGTACACAAATTGGTGCAGGAACAGGTAATGTTGACGTAACATTAGTAAACAACTCAGAACAGTTCCACTTTTTACACACAGGTACCAACACTCCGTCTGCAGATATAGATTTTTATATAGGTCGTAACCTAAGCGGTACATCTAATGCCTTAAACGGCGCAATTGTTAAAATAGAAGATCAAAGTAGCTTTACGTCTGGATCTAGCGCCCCAGACGTATTGTTTATTAACCAAGGAAACTCATCGGCAACGGGTAACTTAATAGTTGCAAAAACTGGTGGAGTTACTACTAAGTTTGCTGTAACTACAGACGGTAATGTTACTGCTGCTGGTACTTTGGTGGTAACAGGTAATGTTACAGCAAGCGCAAACTTGACTGTTGGCAGTGGCGCCGGAATTGGTCAGTTTACTAACAACGGTTCTACAGTAAACACTACACTTGTTAAAACCAACTTTGCCGCAGGTGGAACTATAGGAACAGCTGCAACCACAGTAGATATTTATACAAGTATAAGTATTGCCCAATCAACCGCAAGCCAGACTATTACATTACCTATACCAACTGTATCTGCAGCTTATGGCCGCGTTTTATACATAAGCAACGTAGGTACAGTTAGCTTTACGATACTTGGTTCATTGATATTGCCAGGTAATACAGCTAACCTTGTATGGAGTAATACCAGCGGCGCAGCAACTTGGCAATATGCAGGTGACGGTGGTGGTAGCGGTAACTATATTCAAAACCAAAGCACAGTTGACCAAACTGGCGATTCCCGTATTACAGGAACAGCACGTGCCAACACTAGCGTTACTACTCCTTTAGTAGATTCAATATCGGGTGCATTAAGTATTGGTACCACAACTGCAACAGGTATAACTGTTGGTGGTGCAGCAACAACTGGAACAATTGCAATTGGTAACGCCGCTGCAAGCACTATTAGCATAGGTGCTGGTGCGTTTGCACATACTATAAATGTTGGAACGGACTTAACTACTACTCAGGCTGTAACTGTCGGTTCCAGTTCTGCTCTTTCTGCTACTGCAATACAAGGTGGAACAGGTGCTAGCGCCGTTTCTATACAAGCAGCCAGCGGTGGAACAATTTCTGTAGGTAGTGCTGCTGCTAGCACCGTTAACGTTGGTACCGGTGCATTTGCACATACTATTGCTATTGGTACCGATGCTACTACAACTCAGGGAATCACTATTGGTTCTATTAGTGCATCAAGTGCAACAACCATTCGTGGCGGTACAGGCGCCGGTGCATTAGCACTTCAAGCGGGATCGGGCGGAACCATAACTATTGGTGCGTCTGCTGCAGCCACTGTCAATATTGGTACCGGTGCATTTGCACATACTATTGCTATTGGTACCGATGCTACTACAATTCAAGGCATAACTCTTGGTTCAAGCTTTAGCACAAGTGCCACTACTATTTCAGCTGGTAGTGCTGGTATCAGCCTCAACGCATCAATTAATAGCCCAACAAATATCAATACTGGCTCTTCAACTGGGGCTATTACTGTGGGTAACTCAGCAGCCGGCGCCTTATCTGTTACTACCGGATCAACCCTAGGTCTTACTGCTACTGGTGCAATATCTGTCAGTGGCAGCTCTACCTTTGCACTAACAAGCACTAACTTGAATGTCTCTACTGCAGGCGTTGTCACGCTTGCAGGTGGTCAAACAAATGACATTACTACTGCAATCACAGGCTCTCCAAGTACAAACTCAACATCTATTGTGGTTGCAACTGGTGGTACCATTGGCTCTACAAGTAACAGTGGAGCGTTGACACTAAAGACTGGTAACGCAGGCGCATCAGGTGCTTCGGGTGCAGTATCATTGCAATCTGGTAATGCTATATCAGCTAACTCCGGTACTATTACTATCCAATCTGGTAGTGTGGGAACGGCTGGTACAGCAGGTAACGTAGTACTCGACGTTGGAACTTCAGTTTCTGGTGCACCTGCTATCTCGATTGGTACAAGCACAAACTCACCAGCAAAGACAATTACAATTGGCGGATCAAACCAAACTGGCAACATTGACCTAGGTACCGGTACAGGGGTTCAAGCGATCAATCTTGCAACAGGTGGTACCGGTGCAAAGACTGTAATTGTTGGATCAACTGCAAGCACCAGCGCACTAACCCTTCAGGCTGGAACGGGTGCCCTAAACTTGCAAACACAGGGAACAGGTGGCATTAACATTGGCACTAACGCAGTCGCCCAAGTTATTACATTAGGTAACAGCACTGGAGCAACCCAAGTAGTCCTAAACGCTGGCACAGCTGGCATTAACATTGGTTCTAACGGTATAGCCAACACACTACAAATTGGTAACACTACTGGTGCTGTAGCTCAGACTATCAACATTGGCAACAACGCTACAGCAAGCAGTACTAACACGGTTGTTGTTGGATCAACAGTAGCAGGTGCAGTCACTTTGCAATCTGCAACAGCTGTAAACATCAACGCACCGTCACTTGTTACTAACGCTACAACCCTATCAGTCTTTAACACTAACGCTACAACTATTACTGAATACCAAGTTGGTACATCAATTAGCATTGGTGCAACCACTGGTACATTAACTGTCCGTAACGCAAACCAAACATTTGGTAACGCTGCAGGCAGTGGCTTGTTTACTAACAACGGCGCAACACTAAATAGCACGCTAGCACTTGGCGACCTTGCTGCTGGTGCATTAAGCGTTAGCCCAACTACATCAGTGGATATTTACAGCAGCATTAGCATTAGCCCTACAGCTAGCGGTCGTACCTATACTATTCCTAGCCCTACAACTGCAACCATTGGTCGAGTATTGTATATAAGCAATATCAACGCCACAAATACCTTTACTATAGGTTCAACACTATTTGGTGTTGGTAGCACAGCTGCTATGTTCTGGAATGGTAGCGCGTGGGTATTTGCAGGTATGGACGGTGGTAGCAACAACTACATCCAAAACCAAAACACAGCCGACCAATCAGCCAATTCCCGTATTACAGGAACAGCACGTGCTAACACTAGTGTCACCACTCCTTTAGTAGATTCAATCACAGGTGCATTAAGCATTGGTACATCTACAGCAACAGGTATAACAGTTGGTGGTGCATCAACAACAGGTGCGATTACAGTTGGTGCTGGTGGCGTAGCAAACACTATTCAAATAGGAAACAGTACCGGTGCAGTTGCCCAAACTATAACACTTGGAGCAAACGCAACAGCAAGCAGTACAAGCACAGTAACAGTTGGTTCTACAATTGGCACAAGCGCAACTACAATTGCAGCAGGAAGTGGTGCAATTACATTTAACGCCACGCAAGCACAATTTAGCGAAGTTACAGGTACACGTACACTTACAGTACAAACACGCACAGGTTCTGCTGTAGGTGGTAGCAACCTAACAATTCAGGCTGGAAGTTCGACCGCTGCCGGTGCAGGTACAGCGGGTGGTATATTGACACTTCAGGGCGGTAGCGCCAACGGTGCATCAGCATCTGCCAATGGTGGAAACGTTGTAATTGCTGGTGGAACAGGCTATAGCACTGGCGTTAAAGGTTTGGTAGTTATAGATACTGCAACTTATAGCGCATCAACAGTGCAAAACTTTACGGCTAGCGCCAATATTACTCAAGCAAATATTGATACATACGGTTCAATTTTAATTAGTGGTAATGTCGCCGGTTGGGTAGCTACATTAACCGATCCAACAACAACTACAACAGGTAGAGTTGTATATATAACCAACTCTGGTTCGTTTGACATTACTCTTGCCGCAAACTCTGTAGGTGTTGCGCTTTCTATTTCGCTTAAGCCTGCATCTACAGCTACTATGTTCTGGAACGGAACCGACTGGACAGCAGCCGGTGCATCAAGCAGTACCGACCTTCAGGCAGCTTATAACAACACCGCTACAAGTGCTGGTGGTGCCGAACTTGTACTTAATGCCAGTGGTGGTGCGGCCGACGGTTTGACCGTGCGTAACAACGCCACTCCAATTATTGGCGGTATCTTTGAGGCCCAGACATCTGTAGGTAGTAACATATTTAGCGTAAACAACAACGCGACTGAATTTGCTGTAAACGGTGGTGCCGAAACAAGCACTAACTATAGCACTAACTGGCTTGCAGCACCTGCTGGCGGCACTGTAACTCGTAACACAACTAGCTCATCATCTACAGTAGCCACAGGGGTAGCTTCTACATCTGTTGTAACAACTGCAACAGTGTCGCATGGCGCGCGCAATTTATTATCTGCAGCAGCTACTTATAACCTTAAGTATAACGTTTCTTATACCGTCAGGGCAGACAGTGCCACTGCTGGCTTTACTAGCTTAGAAACGATGTATAGTAGTGACGGCACTGCAACAGCTGGCAACGTGCGTGCTTGTGTCACCGGTATCCCGACTTACTTTACGGGTACTGCTAGCCAAGCTACCACAACTATTACTGGCGTTGGTACAACCTGGACAGCAGCAATGGTTGGCCAAATATTCGTGTTTGCAAACGGTGCAAGCGCACTTATCACTGCATTTGGTAGTACAACATCACTTACAACAAGTGCAGCATACAGCCAAACAGTTTCAAGTCAAAACTATAACATGTACAACGCCGGTAATACTGTAAATGCAGGATCATGGTCTCGCGTTACATGTACATTTACTGCACCTTCTAGTGGCACACTTACAAATAACTCGATTTTTATTCGGCAAACTGATGCAACGGCTCGCACGTTCTACGTTGATAACCTTAGCGTAACAGTAAGCGCTGACACAAACCATGCAGTTGACGGTAGTGTAGATGACGCAACTAACTTTGCAACTAACTGGACGGCTGCACCTGCAGGTGGCACCGTAACAAGAACGACATCTATATTGTATGACACCAGTGCCAGCGCGCAAGTTGTTACAACTGCTACTGCTGGCCACGGTATGCGTAACAATTTATCTATAATACCATCTGTTAGCACACAGTATTTAGTAACATTCTACGCTAAAAGCACCAACGCCTTTAGTGACATACGCGTACGTTATACGCGCGATGGTGGTACTAACTTTGTAAGTTGCGCCGACTACAATACCCAAACCGTATCTACTACAGCCTTTACTCGCGTAACTTGCTTACTAACTACCGACAGCACAATTGCTAGCAATCCAGACCTATTGATTGAACAAACAGCAGGCACAGCCCGCACCTTTTATGTTGATGCACTTACTATGACGCTTAACACAAACAACAGCAACAATGTTCAGATTGGCGCTGGTGCCAAAGGTGGTCCAATTACATTGTTTACACTTGATCGTGCTGGTAATGCTCCAATTGCTTCAAACAACGACGCTTACCTAGGCAGCATGTACTATGACACAACCAGTGGCCGTATTCAGTGCTACGAAGCTGACGGCTGGGGTGCTTGTGGTAGTGCTCCAGACAACTACGTAAACTTAAACCCAGAATACGCTGGTGCTGTTTTGAACGGATCTGGTGTAGGAACCATGACTGCAGACTTCTGTGGTAACGGTGGTGGTTTGTCGGTTAACACCAGCCTTTGTGCCAGCGGTGAATCTCGTAACTTCTATAAGTGGACCAGCCCACAGGCTAGCGACCAAACTTATAGCATTTATGTTAGTTATCAGCTGCCAGCGACATTTAAGGGCTTTAGTAGCGACGATACCGTACAGTTAACTGCACGGACAAGCAGTACTACTAACGGTAGTGTTACTTACGAAATGTTCAAAAACGAATCTGGCGCTTTGACTGCTTGTGGTACCGCAACAACTGTTACTACTACTGTGGACACATGGCAGACTGTAGGAATCAACGGAAACGAGTCAACCAGCTGTAGCTTTAGTACATCAAGCGCCAACGCGTTCGTGATATTTAAGATAAACGTAACTGCTAAAAGCAATGCCAATGTGTATGTTGGAACATTAAGCTTTACGACGACGGGTAGGTAATATGATGAAATACCCAACAGTCTTTAGTCACCAGTCACCAGTCGCCAGTCATTACATTTGGCTGCTAACTAGACAAGTGACTAGCGACAATCAACAAGCGACTATTTTAAAATCTATTTTAAGAATTCATTCCTTCGGCGGTCTATCGCCGCCGAAGATTGTGGCTTTTGATCCATAGATAATCTCGCAAGAGTTCTATAAAAATCAAATGCTGCACAAAAACAAACACCAGTTACCAAGGTCAGACCCTGGTAACGAACAAAAAGAACAAAGGTGATGCAAGAAAAAAGTCAAAAAGTAGTCCGAGTTTTCGTTCGAAGACTACAAAAAACAAAATACTTGCCACCAAAAACAAACACTTTAAAACAAAATGGAAAATCCTTACTCGCATGAGGGTTAGCCAACAGATACAGCGGTACATCGCTCCGGCGTTGCCATTGTTATTCGCCTCTCGGTGTCAATCCGGGGTGGTGTATTAGCTGCATCCAAAAAACAAAAACAACACTTTAAAAAGCTAATAATAAAAGGTATTTCGACCTTTATTAGGCCCTTAACTCTTTAGCAGCAACAGGCCGCAGCTGGCTGGCTACAAACAGTATATTTTTACGGTTACTCCTCCAAAATCTATACAGTTTTCATTCAGCAAAATGCACCTTGTTTTTACGCAAAAAAAGTTAAAGTTCTATCTATTAAAAGCTTACGATTATTGCTATAATAATACGCATTAGGGTGAAAAGAATTAGTAATCGTTTTAGGGGGTTAGTAGGTCGGCCACAAAGTGGTGCATCTTTAAGGCGTTTATATGCGTCTCAACAGGTACAGCACGGCCATAAAACCGTTTCGAATACTAGGTCTAATAATGTGTCTCGAACTGCATCGGCTATCAAAAAACTAAGCTGGATACAATATTTACGACTAAGTCTACGTTTTGCAAAGTTGGCGTATAAAGCGTTTGTTCGAAAGCACCGTATTTTGTCGCGCGTTATTGCGGCAGTGCTGGTGTTTTTATTATTATTTGCCATTTTTGTAGAAGTTCAAAACGCACGTGATCGATCACGCCCATTAGAACTAGAATCTGCAATTGATTCGCTGATTGGTAAGCCAATACCTGCGTATGCACCACTGATAACCCAAGATGAAAAAGGTGGTTACAGATTTAATAAAGAGTATAGTTTTAGCAACGATACTAACGGCCAAAAATCTGGTCCTAAAATTACCGCAGCATTTGCATCTGGCAAAACTGGTGCAGTAACCGTTAACGACCCCGTTAATAATGTTGCCTTTACGTTGACTCCAACGTTTATGGTGCGCGACCCTAAAATTAATGCCAACAGGGTTATTTACCCAATTGCTGGCAAGTCAGCTAATGCAATATATTCGGCTAAAGGCTCGGGTATAAAAGAAGATATTGTACTTCGCAACTACACTAAAGACGAGATGAGCTTTAGTTATAAGCTTGGTCTGCCAGAAGGCACCGAACCTCGAATAGAAATAGATGGTTCGCTAGCGGTGTATGGCGTGTCATCGGCATTACTAGGGCAAGTCACAACATCAAGCGAACAAGATGCCAACTTGCTGTCGTTAGCACGTAATAACTCAGACAAAAAACAATTATTATTTAAAGTTCCAGCCCCTGTTATTATGGAGCGAAACCGAAAAGTATCTAAATCTGGCACAGCTAAATTTGAACTTAGTAATGGTGTACTCACTGTGTATGCATTCGGACTTAAAAATGCCAAATATCCACTAAGCATTGACCCGAGTATTTACGTTGAGACTGCAAGTAAGCTGATGCGCGGTAATAACGAAAGTAACGCTGATTTTGATACCTCAAGTGAACTCATTCAAAAAAGTCAGACAACTGGTGCGCGTATAGATAATTGGACTAGTAACGGTAATTTGACCTATGGACTATGGGATCAGCAAACTGTTGCAGCCGGTGGGTATTTATACTCAATAGGCGGCGTCGAGGTATTTAAAAAATCTTTTACTACACAGGGAGCTAATACCGAAACCGTACCGTCTGGAGCTACATCTGCGACGATTAAAGTTTGGGGTGCTGGCGGCGGCGGTGCTGGTGGTGGGTCTACAGGCCTCGGCGGAGCAGGCGGCGGTGGTGGTTATGTCACAGGAGCGGTAAGTGTAACAGGCGGAGATGTATTAAACATATATATTGGTGCTAATGGTGTTGGCGGTCTTTATAATGCAGGTGGTAACGGAGCAGGCGGCGGCGGATCTGGCGGCGGCTATACTCGAGTACAACGTAGTGGTACCACGTTATTAATTGCAGGTGCTGGCGGCGGCGGTGGTGGCGCACGTGATACAACCACTGGTGCGGCAGGCGGAGCGGGCGGTGGTACAACTGCCGTTTCTGGTTCGACCGTAGGCACAGGTAACAACAGTGCACCAGGTGGTGGCGCAGGTACACCAACGACTGGTGGCGCAGGCGGTGTTAACGTATCTGGCGGTAATGATGGTATTACCGGAGCCTCTCTAACTGGTGGCGCAGGAGCAGACGGTCGTTCTGCCGATGGTGTAGACGGTAGTGGTGTCGTAGGTGGTCTAACCGGCGGCGGTAACGGTGGTGTAGCTAACATAAATAACACGAGATCAGGCGGCGGCGGTGGTGGCGCTGGATTTTTTGGCGGCGGTGGTGGCGCTGCGCCAGCAAGTGCTACTGGATTTTCAGGCGGCGGCGGTGGTGGTGGCTCTAGTGCTACAGATGTATCAGTTAGTTCTGTTACTAACACAGCAGGTAGCGGTACTGCACCAGGCAATAGCAGCGATACAGATCGCGCAGGTGCAGGTACAGGCGGTAACGGTGGTGCAGCGTTAAGTACAGGCAGTGCAGGTACAGGCGGTCGTGTTGTTATTATCTACACCATATCTGGCAGTACCTCAGCCCTTACAAATAAAGTATCTTGGGCACACTTAAGCGCAAGTAACGGTACTATCGAAAGCCCTAACCCTGGTAACGGTGTTTGTAGCGGCTGGTGTACTAATAGCTCCTATTATCTACCAACTGCTCTAAAGGGCTTTTCTGCGGTATCTTATAACGGATTTTTATACGTTATGGGTGGTACAGATGGTACAAGCAGGGTAGGTACCGTATATATTGCAAAGCTTGGTGCAAATGGTGAGCCTCAATTATGGCATCCGTCTGGAGGTACGCCAGTCTATTGGTATACGGATACAGGATTAAGTAGTGCAGCTGCCAAAAGTTATTTTGCTGCATACGCATATAACAACCGAATGTACGTATTGGGCGGTCAAACAAACGCAAGCCCAAATGGAGTTACAACAGTAGAGCTGGCAGATATTAACCCCAATGGTACACTTGGATCTTGGTCAACGTCAGGTATGCAGGCTATACCAAGCGGAGCAGGTACGCACAACATGTCTGTGCATGTATACAACGATGTGATGTATATATTGGGCGGCTTTGAAGGCGCAACGACATCAAGTGCAAACTTACGCAGCACTGTGTATTATTCGAAGTTAACAGTAACTGGAGCAATGAACCCTTGGGTATCAACGTCGGCATTTAGTTCGTCGGGCGCACGAGCATCTTATGGCGGTACTTATAGCACCGTTTGGGGCGGCTATATGTACCTAGCCGGCGGCTGTACGGCTGTAAATGCTAGTGGTTACTGTACGACTATGTCTAGTGACACTATTTTAGCGAGTATTAATGCCGATGGCAGCCTAGCAGAATGGAACACCATAATTGGGCTAACCAACCAACGTGTAGGGTATAGTTTTGTTAGTTGGCAGGGTGGCTTATATCGTTTAGGGGGGTGTGCTGCTCAAAATGCAAGTACTGGTGTTTGTGATTCACCTATCAACGAAATAGAATTTGGAATTATAAATCCTGACGGAGAAGCAAGTACAGTAGCTACATCTGTAGCGAGCGGTACGGCACCGTGTAACGGCTCGGCACCAATTGGGTGCAATATTCCTTCGAGCGGTGTTGGAAACCTACTTAATGCAACCGCCGTTATGAACGGCTATTTATACATTATGGGTGGTTGTACGGCAAATGCTTGTGGTACAGCGAGTAACGGTGTTATGTATACTGCCATCGGTAGCGATGGTTCGTTAAATAAGCCTGCGTCGTGTGTTGGTACTTATAGCGACAGTTATTGCGTAAGTTCTAATAACTTACCTAGTACAGTCGCTTCTGCGGGTACGGCCATTTTTAATGGTAGGTTGTATGTAGTGGGCGGGTGGCCAAGCGTAAACAATTTTTACTATACAACGGTAAATAGCGATGGCAGTATTGGTGCGTGGAGCACGACAACTTTTGCAAGTGCGGGTGTAACGAGTGTCTCATATTCGTTTGCGTATGCCCGCGCTAACCCAGCCTCAGCGGGGTCTAACCCAGGTAACTTTTATATATTCGGAGGTTGCACAACCCCTACAACGGTATCTTGCAACGCTCAAACCCAAAACGTATATAAGTGCACTATTAGTACTGCGGGTGTTGTAGCTGGCTGTACAACAACTGGGCAGCTTCAAATAGGAACAGTAAACACAGTCGACCCAATAACACGTGTTGTTACAAACGGCGCAGGCAATGGTTTGGGCACACATGCAGGAGCGGTGTACGCAAACTACATATATCTTATTGGAGGGTTAGGAGGCGGCCTGCAAGATATAACTACCATTAGATATGCAAAGTTTAATGACAGCAATAACGTTGTACATCCTACTACAGGTTTGGCAACCGGGTCGTTTTTAGAGGACCAAACTAATGTTATGGACATCGGTCGTAGACGTGGCGCAGCATTTGGGTATAACGGGTATCTGTATGTACTTGGCGGGTACGATGCTGCCGGAGGTGGCGTTAACGGCGTGCTCGCCGATATTGAGTTTGCCCGCATAAATGTAAGCAACGGTAGTTGGGGTGTGTTTGATATATCTTCTGTAAGCATTAATGAACGCTGGGGCTTGAGCGTTCCGGTTTCTAATTCTTATGCCTATGTTGTAGGCGGTTGTACGTTGGGCGCGGCACCAACGAGCTGCACTGTTCGTACCAATACGGTGCAAACATTCCAGATGTATAACAACGATAGCGGCGCCATCAAGTCGTTCACAAATGCCAGCGATGATACCTTTGCAACTGCAACAGATAGGTGGGGGGCAAGTTCTACTATTTTGAACGGGTATTTGTATGTTTCTGGCGGCTGTACAAGCTCAACAGACTGCACGTCAGCAGTTGGTGATACACAATATGCACCAATCAGCGCTACCGATGGCAGTATAGGCACTTGGGTAACGGCTAGTGGCGCGTTCCCATCGGCTGCCGTGCGTACCTGGGGTAAACTTGTGAACGTAGGAGGATATTTATATTATCTGGGAGGTCAATCAGGCACAGCCACCGACGAGCGATCTGAGATTTTTTATGCATTACCAAGTAGTAATGGAGACATTAGTTCGTGGTCAACGGCAACCAAATCTATAGGTGATACCGGCGCAGGTGGGCAAGAACGAACAAAGTTTGGAGTTGCAGTATGGGACGGAAGAATCTATGTCGTGGGTGGTCTAAATGTGAGCTCGGCGGCAACTAGTACGGTCTTTATAAGTCCTCAATTAACAAGTGGTGGAGATATCACAGGCAACTGGACATCTTCAACTGCATTTAATTTTGCTCGCTATGGTGCTGCTGTTACTGCCTACGCAAATAACTTGTATGTATTTGGCGGTAATGACGGCACAAACTATCTGAACGATAGTCAATTTGCTGCTTTTGGGTACCGTACCGGAACATTTGCTCAGTCTGGCAATACAATAACGGGTTCTGGCACCACGTTTACAAGTGCGATGGTTGGTAAAAAGTTCCAATATGCAAGCGATAGCTCGGTAGCAACAATTACTGCGTTTAGTAGCGCAACATCAATTACTGTAGATATAAGTCGTACCGTAAGTGCGGGTGGTTTATATACTATTCAAGACGGGTCGGTTGGTCCTTGGGGCTACACAACAAGCCTACCAGGATTATTAAGCCAGGGTGAAGCGTTTGCCGCTAACGGGTATATGTATATTATTGGCGGTAGATCAACAAATACAAACTGTGCGCCTAATACACTTATTGCACCACTAAGTGCTAACACAACTATTGCAACTGGCAATAACCCAACAGGAGTTGGTGAATGGTATGAAACAAATATTAGATACGCTGGCGGTCGTTATGGTGCAGCTGTGTCATACACGCAGGGAAAAATGTATATAATGGGCGGTGGTTGTACATCACCTCAGGCCGCAAGTTATAACACTGGCACAATTTCTCAGTCTACAAATACTGTTACTGGTAGTGGTACCAACTGGACAGAAAATTACCTAGGTGCAACCATAACTTACGCTGACGCATCAACAGCAATAATTACGGGCGTTAATAGTACAACATCTTTGACCGTAAACGTCAGCAAAACAGTTACAGCGGGTAGTACCTACACAATAACTATGCCAAGGCATATGTATGGGGTAGTAAAGTCTCAACCTCAAATCGCTAAATATTCTCGTATGATCGATACAGATACAGATGTTTTTCCGACTGGTTGGCTAATGAACGGATTAGATAATAGTATTGGCGCTCGTTGGCAAACAAAATACCGCAGTATGCACGACCTTGACGCTAATACTGCTCCAAACGAAGATTGTGGTACAACTGCAACTATGGCGCAAATGACTACGTGGGGACATGAACGTAACTTCGGCGATACTGCCCTAGGCACGGTTAATGGCTATACTGCGCGCAATGGATTTTCGACCTCAGCAGGCACGATTACTCAATCTGGTACATCGGTGACAGGTTCGGGCACTTCGTTTACTAGTGATTATATAGGCGCGATTTTGTATTATGCCGACGGTACAGTCGACACTGTAGTATCTGTAAACAGTACGACATCGCTTACAATGAGCAACAGTAAAACCATAGCGAGTAGTCAAACGTACACATTAGCAGGTGGCAACATTAACTGCGCTCGTTATTACTACTTTAGTATTAGTATAGACAGCAGTCAGACGTTTGGTTACCCAGATGACGTAACGCGTGGACCAACAATAACAGATATTTCACTATTTTTTACTGCCGACCCTAGCAAGCGCTTGCGACATGGTAAAACTTTCACGGGTGGCGAACAACAGCCGCTTGATACACCTTGTCGTGTCAGTGGTGCAAACCCTGGCGGTAGTCAACCAAACTGTCCACTACCGTAGCGCCGCCTTACGAGACGCCTTAAAAGTGTTTCTCGTTGCGCAGGTAAAATAGTGTGACTTTTTGCCGGGTTGCTATGCCCATATATCATACTTATCCTGGCCTATTCACCCCTTGCACGTTCGTCCGGGTTGCTCTTTTCATTCGCTCCTAGTTGCATAACCCAATTAGCTACAAAAATTGTTTTGTTTGGGGTGGGGTTTTAATGTTGTAGCATAATCTGTTAGCATAAGAGTATATATGGACGGGTTGCCAAAAAATAAGAAGCCTTGGGGTAAGGCAGAAGCACCAAAGCAGATTGGGCTTGATGATTATTTGTTTGGGCGCAAGCTTCAAGAAGTTTATGACAAAAAACAGGCAAGCAACGATTTTCCTAAACTGTTTAAAAAGGCAAAAAGTAGTCTTAAAAAGTTAAATCTAAAATCTGTTAAGTTTGCTAAGCGC
>Ga0194035_1001189_pt1 | contig 13946 bp, 20 predicted proteins | sample JunL2320m_MetaG_FD_148680 | JGI IMG/M metagenome (GOLD analysis project Ga0194035, IMG submission 148680) | Anoxic zone freshwater microbial communities from boreal shield lake in IISD Experimental Lakes Area, Ontario, Canada - Jun2016-L239-20m | ecosystem: Environmental > Aquatic > Freshwater >...
CGGACCGCCCATCACATGCAAATGCAAGTGATAAACCTCCTGCCCTCCATCTACACCATTATTCACCATTAACCTAAAGCCGCCATCCTTACCAGGACGGCAACCTTGCTCTTTGGCAAGACGTGGCGCTAATTCCATCATTCTACCCAGCAAAGGGGCATCAATGCTTTCTGCTGACTCCAGCATAGGGATATGTTTCTTGGGAATCATTAGAAAATGAACTGGTGCGGCGGGGTTGATATCCTTAAATGCAAAGATTTCGTCGTCCTCGTAGACCTTCTGGGACGGGATTAAACCCTGTGAGATCTTGCAAAACAAGCAGTTTGGATCGTGTGACATGATTTATTCCGAATTTATTCTTTACCAGATGCTTTTCTAGCAGCTTTCTCTTCAATGCCAGATATCCCTAAACGGCGATCTAATTCTGCAATCACATCTTCTGGGCGTAACTTAAATTGGGATAGGGCAATCAGGCAGTGAAACCAAAGATCTGCCATTTCAGCAACTAGCAGCTTTTGCTGCTCTGGGTCCAAGTTTGAATTCCGCGAATCTTTAGCGGCCATGACTGCTTCAGTTGCCTCTTCACCTATCTTCTTTAGAATTCCATCATCACCCTTTGAAAAGAGTAGAGCGGTGTACGAAGTCTTAGGATCGGCTTGACCCGCCTTAAACGCATCACGACGTTGATCCACGACATCGGCTAAATGAGCAAATGCGGAATCTAAATTTTTAGTGTTATTCATGAATACGCTTTGTTGGGACTATACCGTCCAGTCCTCTACTTTTAATTTACGAACTCTTTTAAAGGCTTGGTCATTGCTTACAAGAACTGCACCAACCTGGGATGCGTGTGCTGCAATTTGCATATCAAGAGGTCCAAGTAGAGTGCCAGTAGCCTCTAATTCAGCCCTTAAAAAACCATAATGCTCAGCCACATCACTATTCCAATCCAAGACATCAACTCGTCTTAAAAATTCTTGTACTACTCGATGAAGCTTCTTAGCGTCTGGCTTTTTAGCTAGGCCATATAGAATTTCTCCTTCGGAAATTACCGATAAGCATAGTCTATCCATCGGCAGGCAAGCTATTTTTTTGCTTACTAATGGGTTCTGCTTGATGAGACTGCTGACAGTATTGGTATCGAGCATATATCTCATTACTCATTAACCCCATCAAAAGGGTCTCGATTTTGAGAGCCTTGATTTCGGTCTTCGGGGTTTAAAAAATCCGATGGAATATCAGCATCGTTTAGCGCAAAGAAAAATCCATCCCAGTTTTCAGGCTTTCTAGACAAAATTAAGTCCCCAGTATTTGCATCGCGTCGGATGAATACCTCTTTTTCTTCAAAACGAAACGCCGCAGGTAACCGTATTGCCTGACTTCGCCCATTCATAAAGACTTTTGCTATTTGACTCATCATCTTAGCTCCTTGGTATATATCATAATATATACCATATTAGCCCTTGATTCTAATTAAATAAATCAGAATATCTGGCACTTAACTTAGGTTTTTCTGATTAATTGCCAATTTAAGCTTACAGAATCCCATTTACGAAAGAAACAGCTGTGCTCACCAGTGTGACAGGCGATTTCATCTTTTTGTTCAACTATTAACAAGATCGTATCTCCATCGCAGTCTAAGCGAATTTCTTTTACCTTTTGTGTGTGGCCAGACTCTTCACCTTTGTGCCAAAGTTTTTGACGAGAGCGTGTCCAGTAAACCGCCTCGCCTAAACGTAAGGTTTCTAAAAGTGCATCACGATTCATCCAGGCCATCATCAATACATCACCACTACCTACTTCCTGCGCAATGACAGGCACTAGGCCTTGCTCATTCCATGCCACAGCATCTAATAGGGTTTGGTCTTGAGGATTTTTATCTGTATCTGACATTTCCTCAATTTTGACAGAATTGTTGAGGCCAAACCGAATAAGCAGTTACCAGTGCCCACAGCAATGACCCGCCCCGCCTCATGGACACTCAGCATATTTGTGTGTATGATGTGTATGTAATCTATCATTTGCGGATGAATAGCAAAGAACTAATTAAGGCCTTAGAAAAAGATGGTTGGGTATTGTGGGGCTCAAAAGGTTCTCATCATGTTTTTAATCACCCCCATAAAACTCGGCATATTACTTTTCCTCACCCCAAAAAGGATTTAGGAATTGGGTTAGTTCAAAAGCTAATAAAACAAGCAGGAATGAAATAGAGGAATCATCATGAAATATCCAATTGCTATAGAACCGGGTGGAGATAAAACGGTGTGGGGCGTAATCGTTCCTGATTTGCCAGGCTGCTTCTCTGCCGCTGATAGCGGAATTGATGAGGCCATTGAAAATACCAAAGAAGCGATTGAGCTTTGGATTGAGTCAGCCTTAGATGCCGGCGAAGATGTGCCAAAGCCCAGCTCAATTACAGCTCTACAGAAAAAGAAAGAATTTAAAGGTTATATCTGGGCAATTGCCGAGATTGACCCAGCTTTGCTTTCAGACGATATCGAAAGAGTCAACATCTCTTTACCAAAAAGAGTATTAGCAAGATTGGATGCAAAAGCTAAATCAGCAGGTGAAAATCGTTCCGCTTTTATCGCTCACATGGCGATTAGCGCATAAAAGTCCCGACTAAATACGAACCGGAATTCCTTGGGCGGCCATATATTCTTTTGCCTGTCCTACGGTGAATTCGCCATAGTGAAAAATACTAGCAGCTAATACTGCATCTGCATGGCCCTTGGTAATACCGTCAACAAGGTGCTGTAGATTACCTACGCCGCCCGATGCAATTACCGGTATAGATACCGCATCACTCACGGCCGCCGTTAAAGCCAAATCAAAGCCATCTTTACTGCCATCACGATTCATGCTGGTAAGTAAAATTTCGCCGGCGCCGCGTTTGGCTACCTCACTAGCCCACTTGACTACATCAATACCAGTAGCTGTTCTGCCGCCGTGGGTAAATACCTCCCAATTACCGGCAGAAGTTTGCTTAGCATCGATCGCAACCACAATGCATTGGGATCCGTAATAAGCAGCAGCATCAGAAACTAAATCTGGATTAGCGACTGCCGAAGAATTTATGCTCACTTTATCTGCACCAGCATTCAGTAAGCGGCGCACATCAGCGACGGCACGCACCCCACCACCAACAGTGAGGGGAATAAAGACTTGTGAAGCCACATCTTCAATGATGTGTAAGATTAAGTCACGCCCATCAGATGTTGCAGTAATGTCTAAGAAAGTGAGCTCATCCGCGCCTTGGGTGTCATAGCGTTTGGCGATTTCTACAGGATCACCTGCATCTCGTAAGCCAACGAAATTCACACCCTTAACAACTCGCCCTGCAGTCACATCAAGGCAAGGAATAATTCGCTTAGTGAGCACTAGATAATTTTCTTTGCGTACTTGAGAGTTAACTCATCTGCATATTTTTGAGCTACTGCAAGATCAAGGTCGCCAGCATAAATAGAGCGGCCAGCAATGACGCCCATCACGCCCTCTTCTTCTGCCTTGCAGAGCGCTTCGATATCTTTATTACTTGAGAGGCCGCCGCTTGCAATTACTGGAATACGAATAGCCTGAGCAAGCTTGATGGTAGCGTCAATATTGACACCCTTGAGCATGCCATCGCGACCAATGTCGGTGTAGATGATTGCTTCAACACCCCAGTCTTCAAACTTCTTGGCAAGGTCAATCACCTCATGACCAGTGATCTTGCTCCAACCGTCCGTAGCGACCTTGCCATCGCGAGCATCTAAGCCAACCATGACATGGCCAGGGAATGCAGTACACGCATCTTGCACAAAGCCAGGACGCTTCACTGCAGCAGTACCAATGATCACAGTACTAATGCCGTCATCCAATAAACGCTCAATCGTTTCAAGATCACGAATGCCACCGCCCAATTGAACGGGAATCTCATTTCCCACTGCTTTGAGAATCGATTTGATGGCAGATTCGTTTTTGAGTTTGCCTGCAAATGCACCATTGAGATCTACTAGATGCAAGCGGCGTGCTCCTTTGCTAATCCAGTGTGCTGCCATCGCACCAGGATCTTCAGAGAAAACCGTGGCTTTGTCCATATCACCTTGTTCAAGTCGAACGCAGTGGCCGTCTTTGAGATCAATTGCAGGAATCAGCAGCATATCTAAAGGTTAGAGAGTTTTAAGGTTGCCAAGAAACAAAATTTTGATAAAGCTTTAATCCGTATTCTGCACTTTTTTCTGGATGAAATTGTGTAGCGAAAATATTATCTCGTGCCACTGCAGAAGTAAACCAGTCTCCGTACTCTGTCGAGCCTGCAATATCTTCTTTGCGTTGCGGCACAACATAGTAGCTATGGACAAAATAAAAGCTGCTTAAGTCTGGAATACCACTCCAAAGGGGGTGTTTTGAGTCTTGACGCACCTGATTCCAGCCCATATGGGGAACTTTATAAGATGAGCCATCAGCCTGCTTCTTGCCGGCCAACTCAAAACGACGGACCTCGCCAGGAATTAAGCCTAAACAGGATGTCCATAGGGTTTTTTCTGTTGCGCGAACTTCAGCGCTTTGATCAAATAGCATCTGCTCACCTACACACACTCCAAGTAGGGGCTTATTTTTTGCTGCTTCTAAGAGCGCCTCTAACAAACCAGACTCTTCAAGATGTTTCATGCAATCAGGCATGGCACCTTGACCCGGTAAGACAACGCGAGCTGCAGAACGAATATCTTCCGGCTGATGCGCAATCAATACATTGTCACCTGGAGCTACATGATGAAATGCTTGATACACGGAACGAAGATTTCCCATTCCATAATCAACGATCGCAATAGTTTGCGCCAATTTAACTTATCTTTCGCTGTTGTCTACAGAGCAACTATAAGGTGTCTAGGTTAGAGACTGCCTTTAGTTGAAGGGACGGCACCAGATGCCCGTGGATCAATGGCTAGAGCCATACGTAAGGCGCGGCCAAAAGCCTTGAACACAGTTTCAATCTGATGGTGCGCATTAATGCCACGCAAATTATCAATGTGTAAAGTCACTCCAGCGTGATTCACAAAACCACGGAAGAACTCAATGCTGAGATCAACATCAAAGTCACCAACTCGAGCGCGAGTAAATGGCACATTAAATTCTAATCCTGGACGACCAGAAAAATCGATCACAACGCGAGAGAGGGTTTCGTCCAAAGGTACATAGGCGTGGCCATAACGGGAAATGCCTGCCTTATCACCTACTGCCTTAGCAAAAGCCTGACCCAAGGTAATTCCCACATCTTCAACAGTGTGGTGATCATCAATATGGGTATCGCCATTGGCAACTACTTTGAGATCAATCATGCCGTGACGAGCAATCTGATCGAGCATATGGTCTAGAAAAGGAACGCCAGAGGCTAGCTCAGCCTTACCAGTACCATCTAAATTGATGGAAATTTGAATTTTGGTTTCCGAAGTGTTTCGGGTAACGTCGGCTTGCCGCATTTCATTGCGCCGCGAGGCGAAGTGTTGATTGAAGCCTCATAATATCATTCCTAGAAGATATATAAATGCAGATATTGCTTCACTTTCCTTCTGATTTTTGAGCTGAGTACCCTAATGAGCCGTTTTTGGAGCCCTGTTGTTCAAACCTTGACCCCTTATATCCCCGGGGAGCAACCGCAAATGCAGCGGCTGGTAAAGCTCAACACAAACGAAAGTCCTTATGGGCCCTCACCCAAGGCTCTTGCAGCGATTGATGGCCAAAACAACGAAGATTTACGTCTTTATCCAGATCCAGAGGGCGCTGCTCTGAAGCAAGCCATTGCCAAGTTACATAGCTTAGATCCAAAACAAGTCTTTTTAGGAAACGGCTCAGATGAAGTTCTGGCCCATGTATTTGCTGGCCTACTCAAACATAGCAAACCAGTTCTCTTTCCTGATATCACTTATAGCTTCTACCCGGTCTACTGCAAACTGCTTGGCATTGACTACAAGGCAGTGCCACTGGGAAAAGAATTTGAAATCAATCTGGTAGATTACAAAGCTCCAAATGGTGGAATTATTTTCCCCAATCCAAATGCACCAACTGGCAGATCTATAACGCATTCCGAAATTGAAACTCTTCTCTCTCACAATACAGATTCTGTAGTGGTGATTGATGAAGCCTATGTTGATTACGGCACGCAGTCTTGTATTCCATTATTACGTGGCGCTACTTGCCCAGATAATCTTCTAGTCGTTCATACACTCTCCAAGTCACGAGCCCTTGCTGGTCTGCGCGTTGGTTTTGCGGTAGGTCATCCCAATTTAATTGAGGGCTTAGAGCGAGTAAAAAATAGTTTCAACTCCTATCCTCTGGGGCGTCTAGCCCAGGCAGGTGCAATCGCTGCGATTGAGGACCAAGCTCACCTTGAGCAAACCTCTGCAAAGGTAATGCAAACACGGGTAAAGCTAGTCAGTGATCTAGGCAGTCTAGGATTTGAAACATTGCCCTCAACTGCAAACTTTATTTTTACTAGCCATCCTGAGCATGCTGGTGCAAAACTCTATCAAGCATTGCGAGATCACGGCATCATCGTGCGCCACTTTAAATTGCCACGTATAGAAAATTTCTTACGTATTACGATTGGCACAGATGAACAAAGCGGCGAACTTGTCGCCGCTTTAAAAGAAATCCTAGCTTAGATTTATTTTTTCAGGCGCATTTCAGCTGCACGTGCATGGGCTTGCAAGCCCTCGCCATGAGCTAGGGTGCTAGCAACGATTCCTAAGGTTTGGGCACCAGCTTCACTCACTTCAATCATGCTAGAGCGCTTAATAAAGTCGTACACACCCAGTGGTGACGAAAAGCGGGCAGTACGGGCTGTTGGCAACACATGGTTAGGTCCAGCACAGTAATCCCCAAGCGACTCACTCGTGTAGTTACCCATGAAAATAGCACCGGCATGACGAATTTTCTCTGCCCACTTGCGTGGCTCGGTAGCGCAAATCTCCAAGTGCTCTGCGGCAATTGCATTAGCAATCTCACAGGCTTCACTCATATCCTTTACCTGAATTAATAAAGCGCGATTCGTCAAAGATGCTTCGATGACTTTAGCTCTTGGCATTTCAGGAAGCAGATTATTAATGCTAGCCTGTACTTGTTCAATAAAGCTGGCATCTGGACACAACAAAATGGACTGGGCTTGCTCATCGTGTTCTGCTTGAGAAAACAGATCCATCGCAATCCAGTCGGGATCACTCGAGCCATCGCACAGGATCAAAATTTCTGAAGGGCCGGCAATCATGTCAATACCAACAACTCCAAATACCCTGCGCTTAGCAGCAGCAACATAAGCATTGCCTGGACCAACAATCTTATCTACCGATGGAATGGTTTTAGTGCCGTAAGCCAAAGCACCAATTGCCTGGGCGCCGCCAATCGTAAAGACGCGATCTACACTCGCCAAATAAGCAGCAGCTAATACCAATGGGTTACGTGCACCATCGGGTGTTGGCACAACCATGATGACTTCCTGAACACCGGCGACTTTTGCCGGAATAGCATTCATCAAAACGGAAGAAGGGTAAGCAGCTTTACCGCCGGGAACATAAATACCAACACGATCTAATGGCGTGACTTTTTGACCTAAACGTGTACCGTCTGCCTCTTCATATTCCCAAGAGTGACAGCCTGCTTCGATCTTTTGCTGCTCGTGATAGGCTCGCACTCTTTGTGCGGCAATGTCTAATGCGCTCTTTTGCTCAACTGGTAAAGACTTATAAGCCTGCTCCAAATCTTTGCGTGAAATTTCTAGTTCAGAAACCTGATTAACATTTAAGCGGTCAAATTGTTTAGTGAAGCCTAAGACTGCTTCATCACCCTTATCCTTAACTGCTAAAAGAATCTTGGCGACAGTAGCATCAATCGCGTCATCATCAGCCATAGGCAAGGAAAGGCTAGAGAGCAAGGTTTCTTTGAAACCCACATCCTGGCTATTGAGGCGCTTGACTTTGATTTGTACAGACATTTGAGTGGGAAGTAAGGTTGCGCTTTACTTCAGCAACTCAAAAATAGGTTGCAGTTGAGCACGCTTACGCTTGTATGAAGCTTGGTTCACTACTAGGCGCGCACTGATATCAGCAATCGGTTCAACTTCAACCAAGCCATTAGCTTTAAGCGTATTACCAGTAGAAACCAAGTCCACAATCGCATCCGCTAAACCTACTAGTGGCGCCAACTCCATAGAGCCATAGAGCTGAATCGTATCAATGTGTACGCCTTTGTTAGCAAAGTGCTCACGTGCGCAATTGATATATTTCGTTGCTACCTTTAAACGAGAGCCCTGCTTAACCGCTGCAGCATAGTCAAAGCCTTCACGTACTGCAACCGACATACGGCACTTTGCAATATTGAGATCGTATGGGACATAAAGACCATCAGTCCCTTTTTCCATGAGCACATCCAAACCTGCCACACCAAAATCAGCACCCCCAAATTGCACATAGGTAGGCACATCTGAGGCGCGCACAATAATCAAGCGCACATCTGGATTTGAGGTCTCAATAATGAGTTTGCGTGACTTTTCAGGATCTTCCTTCGGCACAATGCCGATCTTAGATAAGATCTCTGCAGTTTCTTCGAAGATGCGGCCCTTAGAGAGGGCTAAAGTCAATTTCATGGACTAATTATCCATCAGGCTTACTTGATACGCTCAATCTTTGCGCCTAAAAGTGTCAATTTATGCTCCATACGGTCATAGCCACGATCTAAATGGTAGATCCGATCAACCTGAGTTTCACCTTGAGCTGCCAAGCCAGCAATGACCAAACTAGCAGAGGCACGTAAATCTGTAGCCATCACAATAGCACCTGAGAGCTTTTCAACGCCCTGCGCAATAGCGGTATTTCCTTCGATTGCGATATCAGCACCTAAGCGATTTAACTCTTGAACGTGCATAAAACGATTCTCAAAAATCGTTTCGGTAATCGTGGAACTGCCACCAGCGACTGCATTGACAGCCATCAATTGCGCCTGCATATCAGTTGGGAAGGCTGGGTACTCTGAAGTACGAAAGCTCACAGCCTTGGGACGGCCCTGCATTGAAGCCTTAATCCAATCCGAACCCACTTCCATTTGTAGGCCAGCCTCTTTCAGTTTGACCATCACCGCATCTAAAGTATCAGGGCGGCAATGCTTCACAAGCACCTCGCCACCAGCAGCAGCCACTGCGCACAAGAATGTACCCGCCTCAATGCGATCTGGAATCACTGCATGCTCAGCGCCATGCAGTTTTTCAACACCTTCAATGACTAAACGATCACTGCCAATACCAGTAATCTTTGCGCCCATCTTCACCAATAACTCGGCAAGATCACCAACTTCTGGTTCGCGTGCAGCGTTTTCTAGAATAGTTGTGCCTGATGCTAAAGTAGCGGCCATCAATAAATTCTCTGTGCCTGTTACCGTAATCATGTCAGTCAAAATTGATGCGCCTTTGAGACGATCTGTTGGCGGCTTGGTTTCTGCTTGGATATAGCCACTCTTAATCTTGATACTTGCGCCCATAGCCTTCAAACCCTTGATGTGCTGATCTACAGGGCGAGCACCAATCGCGCAACCACCAGGTAAGGAAACCTTAGCGCTATGCATTCTGGCGAGTAGGGGGCCAAGAACCAGAATAGAGGCCCGCATGGTTTTCACCATCTCATAGGTTGCTTCTGAACTCTTGATCACAGTTGCACTGAGTATTAAATGACTACGATCACTCGCATCCGGAAATGTAACGGTCACACCAATTTCCTGCAAGAGTTTGAGCATCGTGCGCACGTCCTGCAAATCTGGAACATTGCGCAATACCACTGGTTGATCGGTAAGTAAGCATGCGCAAAGAATTGGTAAGGCCGCATTTTTAGCCCCTGCGATAACTACCTCACCTCTGAGGGGTATACCGCCAACCATTCTTAATTTATCCATGAAAGGATTCCAGTAAAGACTAATGTAGTTCTATTATTAATATTTTTAGGCCACAGGATTCTGAGAAAACTCTTCAGGCGTAAATGCTTTAATCGATAAAGCATGTACTTCGGCTTTCATCCGATCGCCCATCGCGCCATAGACCAATTGATGGCGCTGTACTAAACGCTTGCCTTCAAATTCTGGGCTCACAATCGTTGCAAAAAAATGCTGGCCATCACCTTCTACCTGAATATGGGTACAGACAATTCCCTGCTTAATATAGCCCTCAATTTGCTCTGGGGTTGGAAACATCAATCTCTCCTAATAAAACTAAATCATTAATGGCGGAGCTTATAGCCCTTTTGTAATAAGCGCAAAGCAATAACTGAAACGGCAATAAAAAAACAAGTAATGATTGCCAAACTGTTCCACGGGGAGGTATCAGAAATCCCGAAAAAGCCGTAACGGAACCCATCAATCATGTAAAAGAATGGGTTGAAATGTGACACAACCTGCCATGCTGGTGGCAGCGAATGAATTGAGTAGAAAACCCCTGACAACATCGTGGCAGGCATGATGACGAAGTTCTGAAAGGCAGCTAGCTGATCATACTTATCTGCCCAGATGCCAGCAATCAAACCCAAACTACCTAGAATAGCGGCGCCCAAAAAGGCAAAGATCAAAATCCATAATGGATACTCTATTGCAGGCAAGCCATACCAAGCAGTAATTAAAAACACACCAAAGCCCACTACTACACCACGGAACACGGCTGCCAAAATATAGGCCGCATAGAACTCAAAATGGCTCAAAGGAGCAAGTAAAACAAATACTAGGTTACCCGTAACCTTGGACTGGATTAATGAGGATGAGGTATTTGCAAAGGCATTTTGCAGAACACTCATCATCACTAAGCCTGGAATTAAAAACGCCGTGTAGCTTAAGCGACCATAGACTTCTCTACCTTCAAGAACCTGGCCAAAAATCATGAGGTATAAAACAGCGGTTAATACTGGGGCAGCTACAGTCTGAAATCCCACTTTGTAAAAACGGAGTATTTCTTTACGCAACAATGTTGGAAAACCGCTGCCATACTCTAAAGGCGGCCTACTCAGTCCATGCTTCACAAAGCACCTCCGGACATGATGTTGACAAACACCTCTTCTAAATCCGTCTTACCTTCACCATCTTTTTTTACTGAACCATGACGTGCCAAAAGATTAGCAGTGGTATCCAAGGCAACAATCTTGCCTTGCTTGAGCATAGCAATGCGCTGACATAAAGCTTCGGCTTCTTCTAGGTAATGGGTAGTTAACACTATCGTGTGGCCATCTTGATTGAGTCTGCTAATGAACTGCCATAAGGACTGACGTAACTCTACATCTACGCCAGCAGTGGGTTCATCCAGAATAATGACTGGAGGTCTATGTACCAAAGCTTGAGCAACCAATACTCGACGCTTCATGCCGCCCGATAAAGAACGCATATTGCTATCTGCTTTTGATATGAGGTCAAGATTAGCCATGATCTCGTCAACCCATGCATCGTTATTGCGAATACCGAAGTAGCCAGATTGAAAACGTAAGGTTTCACGAACTGTAAAGAATGGGTCAAATACTAACTCTTGTGGAACAACGCCTAACATTCGGCGCGCTTCACGAAATGTTTTTTGCACATCAGCGCCCATAATTGCTGCATGGCCTTTATTTGGCGTAACCAAACCTGCCAAGATAGAAATCAAGGTCGTTTTGCCAGCGCCATTAGGGCCGAGTAAACCAAAGAATTCGCCTGGCTCAATACTTAAAGAAATATCATCGAGAGCCTGAAGTGCGCCGTAATTTTTAGATATATTTTTAATGGAAATTGCAGCTTGCATGCTATTACAAACCCAGCAATGCGGATACACCATAGACACTGGCTAGTACTTTCAACTTTTCAGGGGCATGCTCTACAGAAAGAGAGTGGCCATCAGCCTGCAACTTTTTTTGCCACGCCAATAGAACAGTTAATACCGTGGAATCAAAATCTGCTAAAGAAGAACAGTCAATCATTCTTAAGTTAGCTAAATTTAATAGACCTTCTTTTTCTAGCTGTAGAGCATTTTCCTGCGTAACTATCTTAGGTAAAGAAAAGGTCATCGTTAAATATCTAAATTAATCTTGCTATGAATTTGCAGGCTTGGCACTAGCCAACTGTTTGTTACGGTCTTGTAAGAACTTCACTAGACCATCAATTCCGTTTTGACTAATCTGGTTTGAGAACTGATTACGATAAGCCTCAATCAACCAAACACCCATGATGTTCATGTCGTAGACTTTCCAGCCCTTATCAGTTTTCTCAAGACGGTAATCCAAAGGCACTGGATCTCCACGACCGAGGACAACCGTTTTAACAACGACTTCCTTATCATCTGGGGCAGCACGAAGTGCCTTAAATTGCACAGTCTGATCACGTAACTGACTTAAAGCTCCAGAGTACGTGCGTATTAATAAATTTTTGAATTCAATCACTAATTGATTTTGCTGCTCAGGAGTAGCTTTTTTCCAATTGGGGCCCATTGCCATTTCAGTGGTGCGGATCATATCGGTATAAGGAACAATTTTCCTCTCAACCAACTCAACGATCTTTGGAATATTGCCTTTTTGAATATCTGGATCTGACTTTACAGAAGCCATCACATCTGTCACAACCATTTTAATTAAAGCATCTGGAGGAGTTGCTTGATCGGGTGTTTGCGCAAAAGCAGTACAGGAGATCAGGAGCAAACCTGTTACCAAGAACTGAATGATTCTTTTGAAACTTTTCATATCTAATGATCTCGCTATCTTTATCTAGATTGAGGCTCATTTTAGCCCCCTCAAGCAAACTACTTATTGGTAAGGATTCTCGTAAACCGGCATCGTAGGCTCTTCATCATCACGGCCCTCGTTAATCTGATACTGACGACGCTGAATATAAGCATCTCGCATAAAGCTGTACTTATCAATTGCGGCTCCATCCAACAAATCACCAGCTTCGTAATAGGTATTGCGAGCATTTACAACACGCAAACCTGTAATGCTGTTTCGCAAGGCTACATCTGGCAATAATCTAAACAGGTAATCGGACTCTAAGTCAGCAACAGTACCAAAAGTATCACGCACGCTACTTGGCCCAAAGAATGGCAATACTACGTATGGGCCTGCAGGTACACCCCAGACACCAAAGGTTTGACCCCAGTCTTCTTTATGCTTTTCAAGACCCCCGGGCGTTGCCAGATCCAAGAGTCCACCCAATCCCATGGTGGTATTGACCACTACCCGCATGAAATCATTGAATGCATAACTAGGCTTACCTTGCAATAGGTTATAGAGTGCTGTGTAAATATCACTGTAGTTACTAAAGAAGTTATAAATACCTTCACGCACAAATTCAGGCAAAACAAAACGATAGCCAGTCACTACTGGCTTTAAGACATAGGTATCCAATCCTTCGTTAAATTCAAAAATGGAGCGATTAAATGATTCCCATGGGTCTTGCGGAGACGGCTGTACACCAGCAGGAATCGAGGCACAGCCCACCAAGGCAGAAGCTATACAAAATAAGATGCATTGCCTAGCCCTACTAATAAACTTGAAAGCTGACAACATTATTTTGCTGCGCCCTTGTCTTGACCGCTATCTGCTGCCTTGTTGTAGAGAAACTGGCTAATGAGATTTTCTAGAACAATGGCTGATTGAGTCTGTGTAATTTTTCCACCATCAGCCAATAAATCATCTGAGCCGCCAGCCTCAAGGCCGATATATTGCTCGCCCAATAAACCCGAGGTCAAAATTTTGGCAGCAGAATCTGTTGGGAATTTATAAGACTCTTCAATCGTCATCACAACGGTTGCTTGATAAGTTTTATCATCAAAAGAAATATTAGCAATCCGACCAACAACTACACCGGCACTCTTTACTGGTGCACGAGGCTTTAAGCCGCCAATATTGTCAAAACGTGCAGAAATTTTATACGTCGGTGCAAATGACACAGCGTTCATATTGCCAACCTTTAATGCCAGAAATAAG
>Ga0194035_1001192_pt1 | contig 13940 bp, 13 predicted proteins | sample JunL2320m_MetaG_FD_148680 | JGI IMG/M metagenome (GOLD analysis project Ga0194035, IMG submission 148680) | Anoxic zone freshwater microbial communities from boreal shield lake in IISD Experimental Lakes Area, Ontario, Canada - Jun2016-L239-20m | ecosystem: Environmental > Aquatic > Freshwater >...
ACCCGGGATATCTGGGACACGGTCTGTGAATGGAAATTGATAGTTGGAGAAGAGATTATTGATGAGACTGTTTGGCCTGGAAAATACATTCCGATAATTCGGTGTGTGGGAGAAGAGAAGGTCATCGAGGGCCGGATGGACCGGAAAGGTCATACCAGGTATATGAAAGACCCGCAGAGAATGTTGAATTTCAACGCCTCTGGGAGTGTGGAATTTGGAGCTCTGCAGTCGAAGATTCCGTATCTGGCTGCTGCTCAGGCTATTGAGAACTATGAGGATTATTGGAACACTGCAAATACCGAAAACCACTCTGTTCTTCCGTTTAATCATCAGGACGACCAGGGAAATCCTCTGCCGCCGCAGGCTTTACCGCAGAGACAAATTCCCCCACAGGTATCCCCGGTGTTTGAAGTTGGAATGCAAACTGCGATGAACCAGATGATGATGACATCTGGACAGTTTCAAAATCAACTGGGAATGATGGGGAATGAACGGACTGGTGCTGCGATTGAACGGAGACAGGATCAGGGTGATACTGCAACTTTTCACTTCCAAAATAACTTCGACACCGCCATTGTTTATACTGGGGTGCAGTTGGTGGATCTGATTCCAAAATTCTATGATACAAAGAGGATGGTTCTGGCTCAGGCTGACGATGGTCAGGACATTGAATTGATGATTGATCCAGGGGCTAGACAAGCTGCACAGCTGGAAATGGCGCAAGACGGACAGGTGTTGAAGAGGATTTTTAACCCCCAGCTAGGGCGCTATGATGTTAGAGCGGTGCCGGGTCAAGCTTTTGGCTCGCGTCGAGAAGAAACAGTCCAGGCACTTACACTGATATTGACCCAGGCGCCGGGATTGACCGGGGTCATTGGGGATTTGCTGTTGAATGCCATGGACTTCAAAGAGGCCAAAGAAGCTGCGCTGAGATTGAAGAGAATGGTTCCGCCGCAAGCGCTGGGAACTGGGCCGACGCCACAAGAACAGGCCCAGACCCAAGAGATTGCACAGCTTCAAGCTGCGCTGCGAGAGACTTTGGATAAGCTGGCGAAAGAAAAAATCAACATGGTGGATAAGGCCCAGCTACGTGATATTGGGGTTTACAAGGCTCAGACCGAAAGAATGAAAGCTCTGGTTGATGCGAAAAATCCAGAGGAATTTGATCAAACTCTGCAGGATTTGGTAAAAGATGCACTGCAAATGCATTTGCTGCCAAGAATTGACGAGAAACAAGAGCAGCTTGGCGAATTTACCTCAGAAGCCGGGATTGAAAGTGAGCCTCCGCCGATGCCTGGGGCAAATAAAGCCCCGGATGGAGAGTGGTATTTGCGCGACCCGACAAGAAAAGGGAAGTATTTGAAACTTGCCCCGCTGGTGGAACAACGAATGCCATTGGCTGAACATCCAGGGAGTCAGACATGAGTGAGACTTTGGGGCCGAAGGCCCCTGGGACTTTTGCTGATGCAATTCGCGATAAAGGAGAGAGGTCTGGGGCTAATGCGGTCAGCCCCAAAGGTGCTTTTGGGGTAATGCAGGTAATGCCCGGAACCGCGCTTAGTCCGGGGTATGGATTACAGCCTAGTAATGGTAGCCCAGAGGACACTGAAAGGCTGGGCCGGGATTATGCGAATAAATTGCTGGATATTTACGGCCATCCGGTGTTGGCTAGCGCTGCGTATAATGCCGGGCCAGGAAGGGTGAACCAGTGGCTGGTAAAGAACGGGGACCCAAGGACTGGAAATGTGAGTTGGACTGACTGGATGGCAAAAATTCCCTTTCAGGAGACTAGGGATTATGTCCAGCGAGTTAATGCGGGCGGAATTGGTGCGGGGTTGGATAATTCAGATAAGCCTGGGCCAAGGGTGGGAAAGCTGGCATTGGATTCCGCACCAGGGGGGCCTTCGGCCCCTCCACAAATGACACAGTTGCCGAATTTGCTCTCTTTAATGAAAGAGAGGGGCTTCGCCCCCCAAGATGGGTCAGATGCGATTAAGGGTTTTTTCGATCCAAAGGTGCTGGCGCTAAGGGCGCTGACCGGGCTGGTGCCCGGAACACATAAGCTGCAAGCTGTAGATTATAACCCGTATGCTAAAGGGCTGCCAAATGGCAGAGAATGAGCTAGACCCTTTTACCAAGCCAGATCCGATGTTGGAAGAAGCCGGCTTTAACAGATGGCAAAGACTCAGAAATGATGCGTATAAAGAAGGATTAGTTGATCCAACAACCGGGCTTCCAACTAACAAAGGTTTGATTAAGGCTGGGGAAGCGACGGCTGATGTAGCGCGAATGTGGGCTGAGGGTATGTCGCCAGGCAATCTCATAGGTGGCGGGGCTATGGGAATTATTGCTGGGCGGAATGCACGTAATGCTAATATGCTGAATGCAGCGAAGGCCGCAGAAATGGCAGGGGAAGTAAAAAATCCAGAAAATGCTTTAGATGTCTGGAATAAAACAGGCTGGTTTAAGGGACCAGATGGAAAGTGGAAATGGGAAATTCCGGATACTGAGGCAAAACTAAACCCCGCACCCGACAGTGTCCGGTCTTCTCCCCCACAGGCCCAGACCACCAGCTTCTTAACGCTTGGTGAAATTTTAGACCATCCAGAATTGTATAAAAATTATCCAGAACTGGCTAAAATACCCATTAAACCATTAGTTGGGCCTGGTGCGCTGGGGGCTTATGCTGGTGGTAAAAATCCTGTAATTTACATGGGCGGGGCAAAGCCGGGAGATTATCGTTCCACGTTGTTGCACGAAATTCAGCATGGGGTGCAAGATATTGAAGGATTTGCCAGAGGGGGAAATCCAAATGAATTTCTGCCTCCGGGGTATTTTGTAGCGTATAATAATGAAAAAGCTATGCGTGAGGTGTTGTCAAATATGCTACCAAAAACACCAGAGGCGCCAGCAAATTTTAACTGGGATGATCTAACCGGTGCCTTAGAAAAACGACAAAAAGGAGTGAAGATTGACCGTTCAACAGAGCCTCTGTTCTATAAAGAGTATCTCGAACATTTGAAATATTTTGATAGTTTTTCAAACGAATTAAAAAAGGATGTTAACGAACACATTTTTAATTTTGGAAGATTACGTAAGAAAGTATTCCAGACAGAAGACGCTGCATTTGAAAAATATCAACAATTAGCTGGTGAAGTCGAAGCCAGAAACGTGCAAGAACGTGCTGCACAGGGGGATTATACAAGCCATCCAATGCAAACTGAAGGGTATCCTACTTATCCGCAGATTGTAAAATTCTACAATGGTCGAAATGCTCAACTAATCCCCATTGTTCATGATCCATTTCAGGTGCCAAAATGAACCAAATTTCTAACCCGAGGTGGCAGCAGCAACTGCCAATAAACAACAAAGCTGTGGCTCATAGGCTAGTGGCCGAGACCGCGATTGCCATGGCTCATGAGTTGTATGATGCGCTGATGCAAAATAATGATTGGTGGAAGCGCTGGCGTGAGTGGCATTCAGGAGCTTCACGAAGTGAGATGGAAAAAGATTTTGTTCGCAGGAATGCCGCCCAGATGTTGCCAAAGGCTCGGGCCGTTCTCGCGGCAATGCTCGCGCAACCCATAGATGAAAACTTGAAAGAATCCATCATTGATGCTTTGACTCTTGATGCAACCTTGCGCCAAGGGCGGCTGGTTAACTAAGGTAATTTCATGACGCTTTTTCGCAGTTTATCAAATCTTCAAACCTGGCAAGCAGAAGGTGGGTCAGAGAGTGAAGCCCCAGCTCCAGGGGCCGAAGGTCCGGGCGAAGCCCCTCCGCCAGAGCCTTCGCCGGAGGTCCCACCGGAGGTCCCATCGGAGACCCTGCCACCGCCGATTCGAGATCGAAAACAAGAGCGAATTGATAAACTAACCGCGAGACTACGAGACGCAGAAGCCGCACGAGATTCTTTGGCGGCTAGGATTAGATCTGGGGCCGAAGGCCCCCCGGAAGAAGGAACTTTAACCGAGGCTGAGGTTGAACGTCGGGCACAAGCCCTTACCGCGCAGCGTATATATGACCAGCAATGCAATGATCTGGTAGTGCGTGGGAGGGAAACTTTCGGGACAAAAGAGTTCGATGCAAGGATCGAGGGGTTAAAAGCCCTGCCTGATCCGGGAGACATCAAATCTGTAACCGCTTACACTACCTTGATTCAGACTTGTATTGAAACCGGGGAAGGGGATAGGATTTTATTTGAGCTGGGGGCAGATCCGGATAGGGCAGAGGATTTGCTAAAGCTGAGTCCGGTGAAAATGGCGTTGCAATTGGCCAAAATGACCACAGGGGGTAAAACCCCGGCCGAACCGTCGAGAGCGCCTAAGCCAATGTCTCCTGTTGGGGCTAAAGGTCCGGCACTGACTGAGGTTGACCCTCGGGATGTCGAAAGAGCAGATAAATTATCCACCGCCGAATGGATGAGAAGGCGGACGGCGCAGTTAGCTAAAAAATCATAAGGGGGGCCGAAGGCCGAGGCCGGGGGGCCGAAGGCCCTGGGGTGACTTGGGACACTAGTATATCCCATGACTGGACTTGACACCGAATTTGTCATGACAACAGGCCAGTGGCCTAATTTTACGACCTGGGGCATTAGCCCTGTTGTCTAGGAACAATCATCTGGGGCTTAGTCCCCTAGGAAAGGATCTGAAAATGGCAAATTCGCTTCTTACTATTAACATGATTACCAGAGAAGCTGTGCGGCTCTGGAAAAACTCCAACGCGTTTATTCAAAATGTGGACATGCAGTATGACTCCAGCTTCGCGGTATCTGGTGCAAAAATTGGCTCGAGCTTGCGGATCAGGCTGCCCAATGACTACGTAGTCACGACCGGGCCGGCGCTTTCTGTCCAGGACACCACGGAACAATCTACTACGCTGGTGCTGGCAACCCAGAAACACGTGGACGTTTCTTTCTCGACCGAAGACCGGACACTGTCGTTGGATGATTATTCTCGTCGGATTCTTGCTCCGATGGTGAATAATCTGACCGGCCAGGTGGCCGTGGATGTCATTGGTGGAGCCGAAGGCGGGATTTGTAACATCGTCGCGAACCAGGACGGTTCAAGCAACATTCTCTCGCCGATCGCGTCCAGCTATCTCACTGCCGGGGCGAATTTGGATTCCAATTCCGCACCTATTGCTAATCGCAAGATCGTGAACTCGCCGTTTACCGAAGCGCGAGTTGTGGCTTCATTAGCCGGGCTTTTCAATCCCCAGAACGAAGTATCTCGCCAGTATGTCTCTGGTCGAATGTATGACGCGCTGGGCTTTATCTGGATGAAAGACCAGACAGTCTATAGCCATACTACCGGGACGCTGGCGCAGGCCTCCGCCACGGTAAATGGCGCTAATCAGACCGGGCTGAGTTTGACGGTCAATGCCCTGGCGGGGACTCTGGCCATCGGTGATATTATTACCGTGGCGGGGGTAAACCAGGTCAATAGAATTACCAAGCAATCGACTGGTAGGCTTCGCCAGTTCGCCGTAACAGCGAACTGTGCGGTGAGTGCTACAAGCATTCCGATCTATCCGGCGATTGTCCCAGCGGTAAGTGGCCAAGCGGTTCAATACCAAACCGTAACCGCCAGCCCGGTGAATGGCGCGGCTGTGAACCCGGCGCTTGGAATTGCCGGTGGAACGACGTATCTGAAAAACTTCGCCTATGCACCAGAGGCGGTGACACTGGCCACTGCGGACCTGGAAATGCCACGTAATGTGCATGAGACTGCCAGGGAAGAGTTCGATGGTGTGAGCATGAGAATGGTCACGGATTACTTTATCGGGACGGACCAGCTGATCACCCGCCTGGACGTGCTGTATGGGTTTCTGTGGATTCGACCTGAGTGGGCGTGTATTGTCTGCGACGTGGTGTAATGCAAGCACAGGATTTGCCAGAGCTTAAGACCAAAATCGCGGCGAGAGTTCATGGCTCGCCGCAGTCTCTCAGGTTGTTGGCTCTGGCAATCGCGGAATTGCGGGGTGGAATGGAGAAGCTGGGTAGCATGGGTTACCCAGTTTATCTAAGTGAAACCCCTATCGAAGAGGGCATCGCCCCCTGGCCGAGGATTTACTTTCACCAGACTAGCGCCCCCAATGGCCGGATGGTTTTAGGGGAACGGGAGTTGGAAGAACTAGGATCTGGATGGTTCGATAACGCACAAGCCGCAGCACACTGGGATGGGATGGAAACACAGTTTGCTGGGAGGGGCGGAGTGCCCAGAACCGGCGCTTTGCGTTTGATCTCGGATCAGGTGAGTGATTTTTTCGAGCCCCCAGAAGAAGTAAAAAAACGAATTATTGCTGAATTTCTGGCGCAAAGAGATAAAGTTGATGAGAATTGAAGAGATTAAAGCTGGGCTAGGCCCCCAGAGCTCTAGGTTAATTACAATTAGTCTGGATCCGAAGTATGAGGAAATTATACCTGATTCTCTCTCGCCGGTGCTTTAGCCGGACTGGGGCCGAAGGCCCCTCACTAACATCTAACCAAGAGCAATTCAAATGGCAAGACAAGTTCGCGCGACTGTGTATGATATGATGGATGCTCAGGGGATGTTTGCCAAAAACCCTGCGAATATCCAAAGCATTGGCTCCGAAGGCACCTCGCTCTACAAAGGTCCGCAGGAATATCCTAAAATGCTCTACCACCCGAAAGGGTTGATGCGGCAGGTTGAGCAGGGAGAAATTCTGGTGACTCCGCTGGGTGCCAAGGAGGTGAATAAACGATTTGAACTTATCTCGGTTATGGTTCAAAATCCAGAAGAAGAAAAAGAGCTCCGAGGTGAGGGCTGGCATCTGCATCCAGGAGATGCTATGGAAGCCGGGGGTGGTCCTGCTGCGGTAAAATCTGCCACACAGGTGGCGGAAATGAATTTCGCTGATGCACAAGCCAGAATTAAAGAGTTGGAAGCCCAGCTTCTGGCTATGACCAAACAATGAGGGCGAAGCCCGGGGAAGCCCAATGACGATACTGAATCCCCTTGCTACGACTGCTGGAGATCTGGCCCTCGCGGCTCTGCAAGAAGCCAGAGTCATTGGCGAGGGGATGTCGGCTAGTAGCGATCAGCTAAACACAGCGCAGACGCGCTTGCAATGGCTGTTGATTGAATGGCAGAGAAAAAATCAACTTGTTTATCATCTGGTGGAATATGCTGTGCTTTCCACAGGGGCAAATAATTACACGTTTGGCCCTGGCGGGGACATAAACACAGGTGAGATTAATGGCAATTTTCCGATCTCGGCCAGGCCGTCAGCAATTCGCTCGGCTTTTTTGAGACAATGGGCAGGAGGCCAGGGGCCGGGGCTAAGTACATTCCAATTAGGATTTTCTTCTCTCGGAGGCAATGATGCGATATAAATTGTTGGCACTAGCCGGATTGGCCTTAGCCGGGATGCCAGGGGCTGCGAAAGCTGCTTGCACAGTGGTGAATTACACTAATGGCGTGTTCAAGGACGGATGTCTGAGTGCGAGTGATTTAAATAATTCCTGGACTTCCCCTCCGATAATTGGTGCGGCAAGACCGAATTTGGGGAAATTTAACGGACTGCAAATCTCCAACGGAAATTGGTTTCCGACTTGTCCGGCGGGCAATTGTTCCGGGTCGTTCGCTGCGCCGAATACCCTGGCTCAATTTGTGCAAAACACAGTAGCTACGCCGTTTTCTGGTCAGCAATTCGGCATGAGCCTGGGAATGTATAATAACCAGGGTCGTGGATTACCCCCCACCGAGGGCCAAAAAGTCACTCTTTATGCCGGGCATGCCCAGGATGTAAATGCTGGAGCTGGCTGGGCGTTGAACTTGGAGATCATTCGCTGTGTGCATCCCAATGGCTGGGATGGTACAGTTGGTAGTGGTGCTCAGTGTTCTGGCAGTGAACATTTAGACGTCACTACGGGATCTACGGGATTGGAGCTGGATGTATCGAATTTTGACGCAGATGCCGGAATTGGATACGGGCCTTTTGTTGGAGGGATAGTGGTATATGCACTCAGTGCATATACCTCAACCGCGGCGTTTTATGTAGCCCCGATCAGTGGGTATACTGTCCCATCCTGGCATGCTGGAATTTTATTCCAACCTGGAAGTGTAAAAGACGCTACTTTTTGGGACGCCACAGATGCGGAATTCTCACACATCAGCAGCGGAACTCACTTAGCGACTGTCCGTGACAGCGGGGGTGGCACATATGGATACCACGGCACGGGAACAAAAACCCAAGCAGATATCATGCTAAGCTCGGGATCACCTAGGGCAATTCGTCTAGAAGGTGCGAGAGCAACAGCAACGATTGACGACACGACAACTGGACCTGTTGGATTAAACATCACGGGAACAAAAACCCAAGCGGATATCCGGCTAAGCTCGGGATCGCCTAGGGCAATTCGTTTGGAAGGTGCGAGAGCAACAGCAGCGATTGACGATGCAACGGGTGGACCTATTGGATTAAACGTCACGGGCACCAAAACCATAGCAGATATCATGCTAAACTCGGGATCGCCTAGGGCAATTCGTCTGGAAGGCATGAGATCAACAGCAACGATTGACGATGCAACAACGGGACCTGCTGGATTAGTCGTCGCCGGGACAAAAACTCTAGCAGATATCCTGCTAAGCTCGGGGTCGCCCAGGGCAATTCTTCTGGTAGGCGAGAGATCAACAGCAACGATTGACGACAATACAACGGGACCTATTGGATTAAACGTCACGGGCACCAAAACCATAGCAGATATCATGCTAAACTCGGGGTCGCCTAGGGCGATTCGTCTAGAAGGTGCGAGAGCAACAGCAACGATTGACGATGCGACAACGGGACCTGCGGGATTAGTCGTCGCCGGGACAAAAACCCTAGCGGATATCCTGCTAAGCTCGGGATCGCCTAGGGCAATTAGTCTGGTAGGCGTGAGATCAATAGCAACGATTGACGACACAACGGGTGGACCTATTGGATTAAACGTCACGGGAACAAAGACTCTAGCGGATATTCGGCTAAACTCGGGGTCGCCTATGGCGATTAGTCTGGTAGGCGAGAGATCAATAGCAACGATTGACGACAATACTGGTGGACCTGTGGGATTAAACGTCACCGGCACAAAAACCCAAGCAGATATCCGGCTAAGCTCGGGGTCGCCTAGGGCGATTCGTCTAGAAGGTGCGAGATCAGAAGCAACGATTGACGATGCGACAACGGGACCTACGGGATGGCACATCAGTGGGACACATAGCCTCGCGGATGTTATTATTTCCAGCAGCTCTGCGATTGCGTTTTATACCGACGGAACACACGCGACGGCGGCGATCTCCGACGAAAGCACCGGTGGCGAGGTGGGTTTCCGGGTCACGGGAACCAAAACCCAAGCAGATATCCGGCTAAGCTCGGGATCGCCTAGGGCGATTCGTCTAGAAGGTGCGAGAGCAACAGCAACGATTGACGACAATACAACGGGACCTGTGGGATTAAACGTCACGGGAAACAAAACCATAGCGGATATTCGGCTAAACTCGGGATCGCCTATGGCGATTAGTCTGGTAGGCGAGAGATCAATAGCAACGATTGACGATGCGACAACTGGACCTGTGGGATTAAACGTCACCGGCACCAAAACCCTAGCGGATATCCGGCTAAGCTCGGGATCGCCTATAGCGATTAGTTTGGAAGGTGCGAGATCAACAGCAGCGATTGACGACAGGACAACGGGACCTGCGGCATTACACATCAGCGGACCACATAGCCTCGCGGATGTTGTTATTTCCTCCAACTCTGCGATTGGGTATTATACCAACGGGTCACATGCGACGGCGGCGATCTCCGACGAAAGCACCGGCACGGTGGGTTTGAAGATCGCAGGCACTAAATCCGCACAGGCGATTCTTCTTGAGGATTCGTCGCCCTCCGCAATTTCCATATCTGGAGCCCGTGCCACTGGCACCTATATTGACGTATCGACCGGAGTGAGCGGCATATTGTTGGCGGGGACAAAAACCTCGACCGATCTCGCGATTACATCGATGACGCCAATCGCGATTGCCACATCCGGGACGCACACCACGGCTGTCTGGGAGGATTCGTCAACCAGTCCAACCGCGATCAGTGTGTCTGGGACGTATGCACTCGGCGGTATTCTTCTTCAGGATTCGTCGTCTATCGGTTTGCGGATTGCCAACGCTCACGCGACGGCGGCGATCTACGACGACAGCACTGGCACGGTGGGTCTCTCGGTCACCGGCACAAAAACCCAAGCAGATATCCGGCTAAACTCGGGGTCGCCTATGGCGATTAGTCTGGCAGGTACGAGATCAACAGCAACAATTGACGACAATACAGGTGGACCTGTTGGATTAAACGTCACGGGAACCAAAACCATGGCGGATATCCGGCTAAGCTCGGGGTCGCCTATGGCGATTAGTTTGGAAGGCGTGAGATCAACAGCAACAATTGACGACAATACAGGTGGACCTGTGGGATTAAACGTCACCGGCACCAAAACCATGGCGGATATCCGGCTAAGCTCGGGGTCGCCTAAGGCAATTCTTCTGGAAGGCATGAGATCAATAGCAACGATTGACGATGCAACGGGTGGACCTGTGGGATTAAACATCACGGGAACCAAAACCACGGCAGATATCCGGCTAAGCTCGGGATCGACTAGGGCGATTTTTATGGAAGGTGAGAGATCAACAGCAGCGATTGACGACAGGACAACGGGACCTACGGCATTAAACGTCATGGGGACACATAGCCTCGCGGATATCCGGCTAAACTCGGAATCGCCTATAGCGATTAGTCTGGCAGGCGCGAGATCAGATGCAACGATTGACGACAATACAACTGGACCTGCGGGATTACACATCGGCGGGACACATAGCCTCGCGGATGTTGTTATTTCCTCCAGCTCTGCGATTGGAATTTCACTAGGTTCACCGCAAAAAGTTTGCTTTGCTGGACTCACCAGCTGTGCGTATTATTCAACTGGTGCGGCCAAGTGGTATTTCACGGATAAAAATGACGTGATTTTATTTTCTGTGGAAGAAACCTCGGGTAATGCCAGGTTTCGTGGAACTGTAACTGGGAGTGTCGTTCCGTGAGAATTTTAACAATAACCTTGCTTGCACTTAGCATTACCACAGGGGTAAGGGCCGAAGGCCCGGGCGAAGCCCCCCCTGGGGCTGCGGTGCCAGTTGCTGATCCCGGTCCGAGGCCGAAGGCCCCGGAGGGGCCTCCGCCAGCGGTATTGATTCCAGTAGATCTGATCTCTGCGATTTACAAATATCTCGATGGGCAGCCCCATCGAGATGTTTATGGTATGTTGAATCAGCTAAACGCTTGCTGGTCACTTCAGTTGTCTGCGACTGGTCCGCAAGGTGAATGCCCTGCGGTAAGTGCAATGATTGCGAGAGCAAAGTCCACCAAAGGCAAATAACATGTCTGGGTTTCAGGCTGTTGACTATCCGCTGGAAATAATCAAATCCAAGCTGGATTATGATAAAATCGCCATGAAGACTATGGTCGGGTTGTCGAGATATTTGTTCTACGACTCGACCTGGCCACTCGGTGTATTGTATCCATATCCAGTGCCTAATGCAGGTTTATACGAGCTGCATGTTTCAATCGAACAGATCCTGCCACCGGCGTTTGTAACCAGTTCAACTGTCTTGACCCTGCCCTTTGAATACTACAACGCGATTGTGTTGAACCTTGCACTGCGATTGCGGTCATTTTATGGAATCCAGACTTTTCCCGGCGACATGCTACCGGGGTTGGCTAAAGATGCGCTGGATACAATTCGAGGGGCGAATTTGCAAATAGCCAGGCTGGGAATGCCTAGAGAACTCTCTGGGTTTGGAAAAGGTTATAATATTTTCTCGGATCAACTTAGTTAAAGGTGGGAATTAAATTGTGTCCAGATTCCCACTTACCGGCGGGGCCTACCAGTCCAGGACAGTTATTGCCAATGCCCAGCGCTGTGTTAATCTCTACCCGGAGATAAATCCTGCCCACTCTCCGGTCCCGGTTACTTATTACCAGGTGCCGGGGAAACGTCTGCTAGTGCCCAATCCATTTCCAGGAAATGGTGGGGCCAGATGTCTGTATCTGGCCTCAAATGGAACTGGGTATTATGTCGCCGGGAACAGGGTTTATGTGATAACTCTAGGGAATACTCTTGACTTGTTGGGAACAATCAATACCTCAACTGGAATTTGTTCCATGGCAGACAATGGAACTTATGTCTGGTTAGTCGATGGGTCTGACAAAGGTTGGACTATAAAATTGTCTGACAATTCCTTTGCGTTGTTTGTTGATCCTACTGGCACATTCACCGGGGCCACGAAAGTTGATTATCTGGATACTTATTTGCTGTGGAATTTTCCAGGCACTGATAAATGGGGCTCGACATTAAGCAACACCTTAACCATTGACCCCACATACATTGCCACGAAGACGACTTATCCAGATCCACTGCAAACCATCATTGTCAATAAACATGAAATTCACTTGCTTGGGACGTTAAAAAGTGAAATCTGGTTCGACGCCGGAGGAGCACTCTTTCCTTTCGCCGAATTGCCTGGGGCATATTTCGAGCACGGGACAGTAGCAAAGTATTCTTGCGCTAGCTCCGACATTCATGTTTATTTTCTTTCCCAGGATTACCAGGGCCAGGGAATGGTGCTGAGAATCCGAGGATATGAGATGACCAAGATATCCAACCACGCGCTGGATTATCAAATCCGTAAAATGTATCAGAATGGTGGGAATATCTCCGATGCGGTGGGGTATTGCTACCAGCAAGACGGCCACCTATTCTATGTGTTGAATTTTCCATCCGCAGACCAAACCTGGGTTTGGGACGAAGCGACGCAGGAATGGCACCAGCGAGCTTGGGTGGACAATAACGGAGCCCTGCATAGGGATAGAGTTCAATGCTGTGCTCCGATAAATGGACTAATGCTGGGTGGTGATTGGGAAACCGGGGATTTGCTGGTGCTTGACCAGACCGTCTATTCAGACTACGTGGCGGGGAGGTATTATCCGCAGCAGTGCATCCGAGGGTTTCCACATTTAATGCAGGGAATGATCTCGCTGGGTCTGCCGGGATATGATAAAGCACGGGCGGGGGACGGTAAAGTAATCCAGGTTGAAAGTTTTCAACTAGACCTTCAGTGTGGTACAGGGGTGCCAGCGGAAGTGATTGTTCGTTGGAGCAACGACCGTGGATTAACCTTTGTTAATTCTAGGTTGTTGGCGTTGGGTAATCCTGGACAATACGCGTTTCGTCCGCTGACTAGGAATTTGGGACAAACCTGGGATTTTGTCTTCGAGATTCAGTATTCTATAGACGGCGAAGCTGCTTGTCAGGGCGCTTGGGTGACTAGTAAGGTTTTGGAACAATGAGCAATCCATGGATTGGGCTACTTTCAGGATTTCCGCAATTAAACACCCCACTGGTGGACCCTACGACAGGGAATATCACCAGGCTTTGGTGGTATTTTTTGAATTCACTGTGGACCAGAACAGGAGATTCTCAAGGAGCCTCTACCGTGCAAGCGCTGGAAGATGCGCAGAATGCCCAAGCTAGGTCGATTGCGGCCCAGGCTAGCGCGACTGCGGCCCAGGCTAGCGCAAATGGTGCTGTGGCTGGGGTTGCGGCGGAGACTGCTAGAGCACTAGCCGCAGAGGCACTGCTGGCACCATTGGCTGGGGCGAACTTTACCGGGGCAGTGGCCGCGACGCAGTTGGGACTGGGAACCGGGGCAAATTGGACGACCGGGGCGGGAGTTCCAACTTCCACACAACCGAAAGGTTCGATTTACAGCAGAACTGGTGGTGGTATTGGATCGACTTTGTATGTGACACAAGGGGCTGGGGTTTGGAACCCTATCGCCGGGGTTTGATGCCCAGACCATTTATTATCTATTCTCTACCCAGATCGCGAACTTATTGGT
>Ga0194035_1001195_pt1 | contig 13934 bp, 15 predicted proteins | sample JunL2320m_MetaG_FD_148680 | JGI IMG/M metagenome (GOLD analysis project Ga0194035, IMG submission 148680) | Anoxic zone freshwater microbial communities from boreal shield lake in IISD Experimental Lakes Area, Ontario, Canada - Jun2016-L239-20m | ecosystem: Environmental > Aquatic > Freshwater >...
CTCATCGATGCCGGATTCGTCCTACGCCACGAGGACCCCATCCGGAACCAGCGCCCCACGTATGCACTCGACGACCCGTATCTCCAGTTCCACTACGCCGTGCTCGAACCGCACGGCGCGAACCTTCGTGACCGCAACCTGGTCGACGTCTGGGCGGATCGGCTGCGCCCGGTGTTCAGGTCGCAAGTGCGCGGGCCGGTATTCGAACAGCAAGCTCGGACCTGGGTCCGGCGCTTCGCCAGCGACCAGACGCTTTCGGTACGCGACTACGTCGGACCCTCGCACGCCACGGCGGAGGGCAAAGACCGGGGCCTCGATGTGGTAGTTGCTGGCCCTGGGGAGGTTCCGGCTGAGCGAGTGATCACCGCGCTGGGCGAGGCCAAGGCGGGGGAGACCATGTCTGGGAGCCACCTGCACCGGCTCGAACTGCTGCGTAGCGCACTAGGCGCACGAGCGAGCGATGCGAAACTCTTGCTCTTCGGTGTGTCGTTCGACTCCGCACTCCTTTCCCATGCATCGAGTCGACCCGATGTGGAGATCATCGACCTCGAGCGCCTGTACTACGGGTCCTAGGTACGCCAGCTCGGTGGGTGGATGTACCCAGAAAGACACATCCGCACCTGACCTCCTGTCCGTGGACACCTCCGAACCGGATGCAACCACTCGCCACTCGACTGAGCGACCGCATTCCGGTCTTCTCTGTCCTCGGGTCAGCATTGTTCGTCTCCGGTCGTAGCCCGGCGACGTGCTGGAGGAAACACCACTGGCTGAACCACTTATCGAAAAACTGGCCGGATCTGGTATCGAATCAGATACCGCTCCAGCGCCGATTCCTGCCAACGCCCACCCATATGCGAGCTGGTGACCTTCTGGATGGGGGCTTTACCAGTTGCCAACTTCTTGGCCAGGCGCCGGGTGGACTCGGTGAAGGTGACCGACGGCTTAGAACGGTCCCGTGACTTGATCCGGGGGAACCCGAGCGGCTGTACTACGCCCGAGGAACCAGCGCGAGCTGGCGGGACTGGGCAACGAAGCGGCCCGTGCTGTCCCACACCTCACCGTCTTCTTCCAAGAATCCGCCGGTGATGAACCGGGTGGTGAAACGGCACCGGAGCCACCCAGGGGCCGGTCGGGCCCGCACGTGGGTGGTGAGCTCCACCGTGGGGGTCCACGCCACCGGCAGGTCGGCGTTGAAGATGGTCGGAGGGAAGGCATCGAGCGCGCACAGCAGGGCGACGGTGTCGACCGACTCTCCCTCGGGGAGCCGGAACCACCCGGCTACCTTCAGCTCGCCGCTGCGCTCGGCCCGGACGAACCCGACATCGTCGGGGTGGACGAAAAGGTCGACCTTTCCCATGAACTGCGGGGGGAACGTATCGGTCGGCCGGAGGAACACGCACTCGTCGGGTGGGGGCAGGTCGGGAGGCGAACCATCGACCAACAGGTCGTCCTCGACTTCGGTCAGATCCCCGAAGGTGCCCAGCACCGACACGAGCGCCTTGCCGTCGGCTCGAATCACCGCCGAGGCGTTGGCCAGACGCCGACCCTCCTTGATGACCTCGACATCGATGTCGATGGGTCCCGGCTTACCGGGAGACAGGAAGTGGGCAGTGACGGTCACCGGATCGGGACGCCCGGTGGCTTCGGCCATGGCGCGGGCGGCGATGGCGATGAGATAGCCCCCGTTGGCGTTGCTGGCGATGTCCCAGCCCGGTTCGATCGTCGCCCGCCACGACGTCTCATCGTGGCGTACGACAGCGGTGGCCGATGCGAACTGCCCGTCCATTCAGGACCCTCCGAGGACCGTCGGCTCCACGCCGTCCCATAGGCCGACCGGGGCCTTGCCTACCGGGTAGTGGCCCGGCTGGCGGCCCGAGGCCATCTTTTCGATGCGGGCCGTCATGCCCGGGCTGAGGGCATCGGCCTGGATCATCTCAATGTAGGTGTGGGTAGCGTTGCCTACATCGAAGAAGTCGCGCTGCCAGCTCCACTGGTGGTTGCCGCCGTAGCGGAACCAGCTACCGCCCAGCCCGGCTATCTCGTAGTGACTGCCGTCCGCACGGGTGGCATCAGCCACCTGCTTCCACAGGCCGAGGATCTCTCCCTGGACCTCGTCGATGAGGATGCGCTGATAGGGGTAGGTCCATCCGCCCAGACCGGCCATCTCCAGGCCGACGGCGTACTCGCGGATCTGATCGCGGCCCACGGCCATGAACTCGTCATTGGGGCCGACGTTCCAGCCGTAGGTGGCGTCCTCGGTGAACATCTCGGCCAGGGGGAGCCAGTCGAGGTTCTCCTCACAGGTGCGGTTCAGGTCCAGCCAGCGCTGCATCGTCTCTTCAAGCTCACTGCGAGGGTATGACGGCACGGGGCAACTCCTTGTCGGTGGTTCGTGGGCAGTAGGGGTCGGTCAGGTAGGGGTCGGTCGGGTCGTGTGGAACGGGGTCAGTCGTCGATGAGCGAGAGTGCATGGGTGGGGCAGAAGCGCACCGCGGCCTCGAGCGCAGATCGCAACGTCTCTGGCGGGTCCGGGTCGAGGATTACCACCATGTGATCCTTGCCTACGGCGAATACGTCTGGAGCTTCTGACTCGCACACACCGTGGCCTTGGCACAGGTCGGGGTCGACTGCGATCCGCATCAGCCGACTCCCGTCGGTGGGGCGCCGACACCACGGGTGCTGCGGGCAACGGCTCGGCGCCGGTAGCGGACGTTGCAGGGCTGGGCCAACTGGACGACCATCTTGGAGTGATCGTTGCGGTAGGAGGCGGCCGGTTGGGCCAGGTCGAACTCCCAGTCGAGGAGGAGGACGCTGAAGATGGCCTTCAACTGCATCATGGCGAAGGCTTGGCCAACACACCGGTGTCGTCCGGCGCCGAAGGGGATCCATGTCCATGGATTGCTCCGGTCCTCTTCCATGGGCACGAGGTAGCGGGCCGGCTGGAACGTGTCCGGGTCGGGGAAGTCCGACGCGATCCGGTTGGACACCGACGGGCTGGCTCCAACCATCTGGCCCGCCTCGATCGTGTATCCCTCGCATTCAAGATCCTCCTTGGCCACCCGCAGCAGAAGGATGAGCGGGGGATGCAGGCGGAGTGCTTCTTTGATGGCTGACTCAACCCGGGGCATCTCCCGCAATGCCTGGTAGCTGACCTCAGCACCTCCGGCGTAGAGCTCGGCCAGTTCGTCGTCGACGATGGCCATCTCGCCTTCGTTGCGTAGCAACTCGATCAGGGTCCATGCCGCCGTGCCCGAGGTGGTGTGGTGCCCGGCGAACATCATGGAGATGAACATGCCGGTCACCTCGTCAGCCACAAACCGGTCGGTGCCGTCGGGGTTCTTGATCGACATCAGCACATCGAGCAGGTCACGGTCATCATCGGCTGGAGGTGGTTCGAGGGCTCGGCGATTCATGATGGCCTGGACCAGCTCCACCAAGCCGATCCGGGCGGCATCGCGCTGACGGAAGCTCTCGATGTCGGCATACGGGTCGACGTAGGCGATGGCGTCGGTGCCCTTTTCGAGGTCGTGGTAGAGCCGGCCGAAGCGCTGGTCGAGCTGATCGCGGAACCGCTTACCGATCAGGCAGGCCGAGGACGTGTAGATGGTCAGCTCGGCGAACCAGCCGAGGAGGTCGATCTCCCCTTCGTCGTCCCAGTTGGCCACCATGGCCCCCACCTCGGCGGCGATGGTGGCGGCGTGGCCCCGCATGAACTTGTCGCGCAGCGCCTGGTTGTGGAGCATCTCGCGCCGGCGCTCGGGCGGGGCGTCGAACACCACGCCCTCGCCGAACACCGGAGTCATAAAGGGGTACGCCTCGGCCTGGTCGAGCACCTCCTCGGGGGCTCGAAAGAACAATTCGTTGGCCTCGGCGCCGCTCAGCAGAACCACGTCCTTGTCGGCCAGCCGGAAGATCCCGACATCGCCGCACTCGTCACGCACCCGTTGCATGAGACCGATCGGATCGACTCGTAACTCCTCCAAGTGCCCGGTTCCTCCCTCGTCCCCTGAGACCCGGGGTGGCAGACGTCTTCCAGTGTCGATGGTCATCAGGATGCGCCTCCTGGGTGTGGGTCAGTTGGGTGCGGGTCAGTCGATGAAGATTCCGCTGGTGCGGCGATGGGCGCCTCGGGCTGCAGTTCGATGACGGTGGCGTGGGTACCTCGGGGCAAGGAGACGGCGGCACAGATCGCCTGGGCCACCCCGGCGGGCCGCATGAAGTTGGCGTGGCGGGCGAACCCCCAGGCTGCCCACTCCTCGATGACCTGGCCGGTGACCTCGGGGTCCCAGTCCATGCCCATCCCGGTCAACGTGGGGCCCGGACGCAGGATGGTGGCCCGCACTCCGGATCCTTCGAGTTCCATCTGGAGCGAGTGCACGTAGCCCTCGAGGCCCCACTTGGAGGTGACGTAGGCGGCCATGGCTGGCCTAGGGCGCTCGGCTACGTCGGAGGTCACGAAGACGATGTCGCCTCGCTGCCGCTCCACCATGGCGGGCAGGAGCGCCCGGACCAGGTGGTGGGTTCCGACCACGTTGACGGCCAGCACGGCCTCGAGCGAGGCGGCGTCGGTGTCGAGCACGGATCCGGCCATGTTCTGGGCGGCGTTGGAGACCACGATCTCGATCTGTCCGAGGGAGTCGACGGCAGCGGCGGCGAACCGCTCCACCGAGGTGCCATCGGCCAGGTCGAGGTGGATGGCCACCGCTTCGCCACCGGCGGCCCGGATCTCAGAGGCGGCGTCCTGGCACTCCGACACCCGGCGGGCACCGAGGACCACCGGATGGCCCAGGGCGGCAATGGCAATGGCCGTGGCTCGGCCGATGCCCGACGACGCTCCGGTTACAACAGCCGGGCGCAGTTCAGGATTTGGAGGGAACTTGGCCATCAGCGCATCACCACCGTGGTGGGCAGGGCGGCCAGGCCCCGGACGTTGATGGAGTGGACCCGTTCGATGCCCGCGGCATCGATGTCGTACTCGGCTACCCGGGTCACCAGTTCGTGCAGGGCGATGCGGGCCTCCATGCGGGCCAGCGGGGCACCCATGCAGAAGTGGCGGCCGCTGCCGAAGCTGACCAGCTTGGTGGTATCCCGGTCGAGGTCGTAGCGGTCGGCGTCGGCAAAGACCGATTCGTCTCGGTTGGCCGAGCCGACCAGCAGCAGCACCCGCTCGCCCTCGGCGATGGTGGTCTCGTGCAACTCGATAGGAAGGCGTGCCACCCGCAGCAGCATCTGGCTCGAGGTGTCGTAGCGGAGGGTCTCCTCGGCCCAGTCGGCCACTCGACCCGGGTCGGCGAACGGCTTGGCCCGCTCGTCCGGGTTACGCCATCCCCAGTACCAGGCGTTGCCGAGCAGCTTGGTGGTCGTCTCATTGCCGGCCACCACCATGAGGAAGAGGAAGGCGATGATCTCCTCGTCGGTGAGCCGGTCGCCGTCGATCTCGGCATCGAGGAGCGCAGACGTCATGTCGTCGGTGCGCGACTTGCGGCGTTCGTCCACCATGGACTGGTAGTAGACGACCAGGTCCAAGGCGGCGGCCATGCCTTCAGGGGGGACGTCGTAGACGCCGTCGTCGCGGTGGAGCACCAGATCGGCGAGGCGACGGAGCTCGGCTCGGTCGACGACGGGCACGCCCATCATCTCGGAGATCACGTCCATCGGCACCTTGCCAGCGAAGTCCTCGATGAAGTCGAAGGTGCCGCGCTCCAAGGCGGGCTCGAGATGCTCGAGGGTGATCTCGCGGATGCGATCTTCCATGGCGTTGACCTTGGTCGGAGTGAACCCCTTGCCGGCCAGCGAGCGCATGCGGGTGTGCTTGGGCGGGTCGAGGGCCAGGAACGACATGGTCCGATAGGCCTCGGGGCTGAAGGCGCTCGGGTCGAGGGATACGCCGTAGGCGTTGGAGTAGTCGTCTACGTTGCGGAACGCGCTGAGCACGTCTTCGTGGCGGGACAGCGCCCAAAAGTCGAACTCGTCGCTGCGGTAGACGGGGGCCTCGGCCCGCAGGCGGGCGTAGGTCGGATAGGGGTCCTCGTGCATGCCGTATGCGTAGGGGTTGTAGGTAACAGGCCCGCGCACCTCGGTGGTGGTCATCGTCGGTCTCCGTTCGCCGGGGTGCCCTGGACTGGGGTGTTGTGGGACGAGGCACCATCCACCAGCAGGGTGGCCGCCTCGGCCAGGAAGACCGGGATATCGAGGAACGAGCGATGGCCGGTGCCTGCGGCCAGCAGCGCCCCCGAATACGAGGCCTCCAGCACCCGAACCACCAACGGGTCGACCTCAGGCCCGACGGCGGCAGTCAGGCGCCGGTGGGTGAGGGCGCCGATACGGTCCCGCAGGTGGGCCACATCGGGCGACGGGCTGATCATGGCCACGGTGCAGGCATCGATGAGGGCGGGGCGCTCGGCGGCAAAGGGGATCATGTCCCGCACTGTCTGCTCGATGCGTGCGGCCATGGGGACCGACTCGTCCGTGTCGACCGGAGCGAGCGCCTCCATCCGGCGCCAAAATACCTCGGCCAGCAGGTGATCCTTGGAACTGAAGTAGGTGTAGGCGGTGGCGGGGGCGACGCCTGCCCGCTTGGCCACGCCTCTCACGGTCAGTCCGGCGTAGCCAACCTCCTCGGTCTCCTCTTCGGCGGCCCGCACCAGTGTGGCCACGGCTTCGGCCTGGCGGGCACTGAGCCGACGCCGGGTGGCCTCGATGTCGACGACCGGCGAGGTGCTGTCCGTAAGCGGGGTGGCAGCGGTAGCGGTCACGGTGTCCTCGTGACGGATCCGGGCACCGGAAGGTCGACCCGCGACGGCAGGTGAGGGGTGCCATCGCGCATGGGCGGAAAGGCGAAGGTGGCCGCGGTAGTCATGGAAGTGATCTTGGTGATCTCGGCCTCGGGCAGGGTGACGTTGTCGTCGTCGATGATGACCTCCCACCGGCAGTGCGGCGACTGGTCGGAAGGGACCCGAGGAGGCCGGTGCACGTGGGTGACGTGGGCCTTGGGGTTGATGGCCTGGGCGGTCACGTCGAAGGTGCCGTCCTCGATGTGGTGGCACATCCCGGTGACCATCTTGTCGCCCCACGGCTCGGCATCCATCAGTGCACCGCAGTAGGCGAGCTCGAAGAAGCCGTGCTTGTCGTCGACCACCTCGTAGCGGACATCGAGGTAGTGGTGGGGGAAGCCGGGGTCGAGCTGGAGGACCTTGAAGATGTCCTGGACGGTGTCGCCCCGCACTCCCATGATCCGACGCAGGCGCTGGCCGTAGACCGGGCTGGCTCCGCGCCACTCCTCGATGGCCAAGCGCTCCATCTCCTCCATGCCGTGCGACATACCGATGGCTGCACACATCGACCGGTCCAAGATGTGGACGGCCTGGGCGTACTCGCGGACCAAGCGGACCAGGGCTGCACGCGACAGGTCTTCGTAACGGAAGTCAGCCCGGAACTCACCGGAGTAGTCGGCCATGCCATCGGCGTCCGATGGTGACGCTTCGGCACCGGCGTGCGCATTGGTATCGGTCATGTGTCCAGACTATAGTCCAGACACTTGTCCAGCAACGGGGGAGATCCTGTGTCCGTAGAACAGACAGCATCGGACGGTTCGCCGGGGGGCGACACCGGACCGACCATCGGAGTCATCGGGCTCGGAGCCATCGGGGACGGCGTAGCCGCCAGTGTCCATGCCGCCGGGTTTTCGCTCGTGGTGTGCGACGTGCGCGTTGAGGCGACGGATCGGCACGCTGGCTATGCCACCGTGGCCGCATCCCCTGCCGATGCCGCTCGGGCTGCCGACATCGTGGTGGTGGCTGTGGTCAACGACGACCAGGTCCATGCCGTGCTGTCCGGACCTGACGGTGCGCTTGTCGCTGGGGGGCCCGACACGACATTCGTGGTGGTCAGCACGATCACGGCTGCATGTGTGGCTGCCATCGGGGCCGAAGCGGCAACAGTCGGTGCGCCGGTCGTCGACTGCGGGGTGAGCGGTGGCCCGTCTGCTGCTGCCTCGGGCGACCTGGTCTGCATGGTCGGTGGCGACAGCGACGTAATCGCTCAGTTGGCTCCGCTGTTCGACGCCATCGGATCGCTGTCGGTCACCATGGGACCGTTCGGCACCGGCTTGGCTGCCAAGTTGGCCCGCAACCTGGTGCAGTACGGGGGATGGCTGGCCGCCTACGAAGGCCAGGTGCTGGCTGAGGCCGCGGGCATCGACCTGTCGAAGCTGGCCAAGGTGATCAAGGCCAGCGATGCCCGCATCGGCGGGGCCTCGGCATTGATGTTCCGGTCCACGGTGGCCCCGTTCACCGACACCGATGACAAGGGTCTGGTGGGCGCCATGCGCTCGGCAGCAGCTCTGGCCCACAAGGATCTCCAGGCCGCCCTGGCCCTGGCTGGCGACCTCGATGTGGACCTGCCGCTGACGGCCATGACCGACGAACGCTGCGACGACATCTTCGGGGTCGGCGGGACTGACGGCTCAACGACCAACACGAAGACCGAGGAGACAGCAGAGTGAGCACCGATACGAAGAGCAGCCTCGGTCCGATCGTGGGCGAAGAGCGGATGCTGGTCGACGGGGTTCTGCGCCCAGCCCGGTCCGGCAGGGTATTCGAGACGATCAACCCGGCCACCGGTGAGGTCCTGGGAGTTGCCGCTGACGGTGGGGCCGAAGATCTCGACGATGCCATCGGCGCGGCCCGACGGGCGTTCGACGAGACGGACTGGTCGACCAACGTGGAGAAGCGAGTGGCCGGTCTGCGCCAGCTGCACAGCGCGCTGTTGTCCCATGCCGAAGAGCTTCGGCCTATGACCGTGGCCGAGGTCGGATCACCGCTGAACATGACGTACCACGCGCAGCTGAACACCCCGATCGAGTCGCTGGCGTGGGTGGCCGACCTGCTCGAGGGATATCAGTTCGAGACTGACCTTGGCAACGCTGCCCCCATCGGCATTCCGTCGCACCGTTGGGTCCGACGGGAGGCCACCGGCGTGGTGGGTGCGGTCACACCGTGGAATGTGCCCCACCAGATCAACCTGGCCAAGTTGGGACCCGCTCTGGCCGCTGGCAACACGGTGGTCCTCAAGCCCGCCCCCGATACCCCGTGGTGCGCCACCGTGCTGGGTCGGATCATCGCCGAGGAGACGGACATCCCCCCGGGTGTGGTCAATATCGTGTCGTCTGCCGACCACGCTGTCGGGGCGCTGCTGTCCACCGACCCCCGGGTGGACATGGTCAGCTTTACTGGATCCACAGCCACAGGCCGCAAGGTCATGGCTGGCGCCTCGGAGACGATCAAGAAGGTCTTCTTGGAGCTCGGCGGCAAGTCCGCCTTCGTGATCCTCGATGATGCTGACTTCGGTGGGGCGTGCGCCACCGCAGCCTTCACCGTCTGCACCCATGCTGGCCAGGGGTGCGTGATCACCACCCGGCTCATCGTGCCCCGCCATCGGTTCGATGAGGCCGTCGAGTCCACGGCCAAGGTCATGGCCGCGCTGCCCGCTGGTGACCCGACCGATCCGGGCACGGTGTGTGGTCCGCTGATCAGCGCCCGCCAGCGCGACCGGGTGGAGGGCTACCTCCGCATGGCCGCCGACGAGGGTGGCTCGTTCGTCCTCGGTGGCGGTCGGCCCGAGGGGATGGGGAACGGCTTCTTCGTGGAGCCCACCTTGATCGTGGGTCTGCCCAACTCGTCGCGCGTGTCCCAAGAGGAGATCTTCGGGCCGGTCCTGGTCGTCATCCCTCACGACGGGGATGACGATGCTGTGGCCCTGGCCAACGACTCGATCTACGGTCTCTCGGGCTCGGTATGGGGCGAACGTGAGCGGGCCGTGGCCGTGGCCAACCGGATCCGCTCCGGCACCATGGGCATCAACGGTGGCCTGTGGTTCAGCCCCGATGTGCCCTTCGGCGGGTATAGACAGTCGGGCGTAGGACGCGAGTCAGGCGTGGCTGGGTTCGAGGAGTACTTGGAGACCAAGTCGCTGGCTGAGCCGGCCTGACGATCCAGACCGGGCCAGACCGGGTCAGACCGGGCCGGACCGGGCCAGACCATGACCACGATGACGTGAACGACCAGAAGAGTGGAGGCACCATGAGTGAGACATCGCAGAGCGCACGGGCCGCAGGCCGGGCCAAGATGGACGAGGTCTACGGATTTTCTGTCGACCCCGACACCATCGAGGGCCCCTACGTCGACGTCACCGTCGACCACCTGTTCGGGGCCATCTGGACCCGGGAGGCCCTCGAGATTCGGGACCGCCGGATGCTGACCATCGGGGTGCTGGCCGCCCTGGGCCAGGCACCGCTGCTGGAGATCCAGTTCCGCTCCGCCCTGGAACGGGGCGAACTGACCGAGGAGCAGGTCCGCGAGATCGTCCTCCACCTGGCTCACTACATCGGCTGGCCGCTGTCCACCGGGGTCAACGCCGCCGCCGAGAAGATCATCGCCCAATGGGCCAAGCAGGCCGCGGCCGACACCGCCGACACCAAGGAGTCCTGACCATGACCGATGCATCCGCAACAACTACTGGACCCACCATCACCTTTGACTTCACCAGCAAGGTGGCTATCGTCACCGGGTCGGCCGGCGGGATCGGCCAGGCCTATGCCGAGGCCCTCGCTGATGCCGGAGCATCGGTGGTGGTGGCCGACATCGACATCGACAAGGCCGAAGCCGTGGCCGCCGGGATCCGCACCGCGGGTGGCCAGGCCATCGGCGTAGCTGTCGACGTGGCCGACCCAGCCTCGGCCGAGGCCATGGCGGCGGCTGCTGTCGATGCCTTCGGAGGCATCGACTACCTGGTCAACAACGCCGCCATCTTCGGCGGCATGAAGTTGGACTTGTTGTTGACCGTCGACTGGGAGTACCTCAACCGGTTCTTGTCGGTGAACATGCTGGGCGCCCTCAACTGCGTGCGGGCCTGCTACCCAGCCATGAAGGCCCGAGGCGGCGGCGCCGTGGTCAACCAATCCTCCACCGCCGCGTATATGTACGCCGGTTTTTACGGGCTGGCCAAGGCCGGAGTGAACTCGATCACCCAGCAGATGGCCCACGAACTCAGCGGTGCCCACATCCGGACCAATGCCATCGCACCCGGTCCCATCGACACCGAGGCGTCGCGCAATGTGGTGCCCGACGTCTTTATGAAGCCGATCCTGGCCGGACTGGCCATCAAGCGCCAAGGTGTGCCCGAAGATCTGGTGGGGATGTGCCTGTTCCTGCTGTCCGACGAGGCCTCGTGGATCACCGGCCACGTGTTCAACGTCGATGGTGGCCAGGTCGTGCGCCCGTGACGGATGCCAGTGACGGAATGGCCGGTGACGACACGTTGGACGACCACCGGATCGAACTCGAGTTCCTCGACAGCGTCATGGTCATCACCTTCGACCGGCCCGAGGTCCGCAACGCCTTCGACAAGGCCATGTACCGCGCCGTGGCTGGTGCCCTGTCCGGGGCCCTCGAAGACGATGAGGTCCACGCCGTAGTGCTGACCGGCCGGGGCAAAGCGTTCACCGCCGGCCAGGACCTGCGGGAGATGGTGGCCATCGCCACCGGTGAGTCGGGCCCTGACGCGGGCGTTGGGTTCCAAGACCTACTGGACGTCATCATGCGGTTCGACAAGCCGCTCCTGGCTGCTGTCCACGGTGTCGGCATGGGTCTGGGGTTCTCCATCCTGGGCCACGTCGACCTGGTGCTGATGGACGAGAGCGCCCGACTGCGTGCTCCCTTTGCTGAAATGGGCGTTCCGCCCGAGGCAGCTAGCAGTGTGCTTCTGCCGGCCCGCATGGGGTGGCAGCAGGCCGCAGCCGTGCTGCTGGCCTCGGAGTGGATTACCGCCGAGGTCGCCGTCTCCTCGGGGCTAGCTCTGCGGGCCTGTCCAGACGGGACGGTGCTCGACGAGACGCTGACCCTGGCTCGCACCATCGCCTCGTTCCCACCGCATGCCACCCGCCAGATCAAGCGGTTGATGCTGGCTGGCCGGGGTACGTCTGTTGCCGACGCCCGTCGACGTGAAGAGGCAGCATTTGCCGCTCTCTTCGCCGACCCTGCGGTCAACCCCGGGGCTGCGTTGGCTGCCGGGCTTGGGGACTGACTTCCGTGGAACTCGGGATCACCTGCTTTCTGACCGACCGCGACATGGCGCCGGCCGACCTGGCCCGTGCCGTCGAGGAGCGGGGCTTTGCGTCGCTCTATTTGCCTGAGCACACCCACTTGCCAGTGCGGGCTGCCACTCCACCGGCGCTGGTGGAGGGAGTGCGGGCTGACGACTACAAGCGCAGCCTCGACCCGTTCGTCGCCCTGGCCACGGCGGCCCCGGTGACGACGGACCTCCGGCTCGGCACCGGAGTCGTGCTGGCTGCTCAGCACGACCCGATCGTCTTGGCCAAGCAGATCGCCACCTTGGACCATTTGAGCGGGGGCAGGGTCGTCCTCGGTATCGGATTCGGATGGAACCGCGAGGAAGCGGCCGACCACGGGGTCGAGTTCAGTGCGCGTCGCCAAGTTGCCCGCGAGCACGTGCTCTGCATGCAGGCCCTGTGGCGTGATGAACAAGCCGAGTTCCATGGCACCTATGTCGACCTCGACCCGTGTTACAGCTGGCCCAAGCCAGTTCGGGGTCGGGTTCCAGTACTGCTCGGCGGCGGGCCGACTCCGGACAACTTTGCCGCCATCGCCGAATACGGCGATGGGTGGATGCCCATCGGTGGTTCCGGCATGGGTGAGGCCATCCCTGAACTGCGCCGTGCGTTCGAGGAGGCCGGTCGGGATCCAGCAGATGCCCGGGTGATTCCCTTCGGCACGATTCCGACCGATGCCAAGCTCGAGTATTTCGCTGGCTTAGGTGTCAACGAGGTCGTGCTGCGGGTGCCCGGAGGGTCACGGTCAGAGGTGTTGGCCGCACTTGATGCTCATGCTGGCTTCGTCGGACGGTTCGAAGGTGATCATGCCTGACGGCCCGGACGACAGCGATGCCCTTGCCCCGTTTAGGGCACCATCTGGCCGGCCGTGGAGCGGCGGTGGACGCGAGGACTTGGCGGCAGCACTTCGCCGATTGATGGAACTCACGGTGACCTCGACGCCGGCCCCAGGTGCATTTGCCGATGCAGCAGCCACGGTCGAGGCCCTGTCGCGGGCCCTCGAGTCTTCGGTGCCTGAAGAGTCAGATCAGCCCCAACCGCGGTTTTCCGAGCAAACGGTTCGTTCGGAAGAAGTGGCCACGCTGACCTCGGCCATGCCGTTCGACATGATCGTCGGTAGCTGCAACCCGCTGGCCCCGCCGATCGAGATCTGGTTCGAGCCGCCGCTGGCCAAGGGCAAGGTGATCTTCACCCCTACCTACGAGGGCGCACCGGGATGCGTGCACGGGGCTGCGCTGGCTGCTGCCTTCGACATCATCTTGACCGCAGCCAATGTGCTGTCGGATGCGGCAGGCCCGACGGTGGTGCTCACCATCCGCTACCTCAAGCCGACCCGGATCGGGGTCGAGTCGCTGTTCGAGTCCGAGGTGACCGAGTTGACTCCTCGCCGGACACACAGCATCGGCCGCCTGATTCAGAACGGCATCGTCACGGTCGAGGCGGTGGGGGAGTTCGTCAACTTGGACCGCTCCAAGATCAACGCGTTGCACCGGAGCAACGGCGGGTCCTGACCCTAACGACCCGGACGAAGCGATATTGGCAGTCCGGTCCACGTTGAGACCCGGCATTGGTCGGAGCCTGGCGTTGCAGCGCCCGTGGTCAGCTTCGACGCGGTTGTTGGCGTAGTGGGTGGTGTCGTGCAGTGCCTCCGGTAAGAGCTCTGAGGCGACTCGGACCAGGCCGAGGTCCCTACGGTGGTGAACCTGGCCGGCGGTCGATGGGCAGCGATCGAGCTAATGAACTTCGTGGAAGCCATGATGTCTCGCTTGTTCGACACGAACACTTCGATGACCTGCCCCTCTTGATC
>Ga0194035_1001197_pt1 | contig 13908 bp, 13 predicted proteins | sample JunL2320m_MetaG_FD_148680 | JGI IMG/M metagenome (GOLD analysis project Ga0194035, IMG submission 148680) | Anoxic zone freshwater microbial communities from boreal shield lake in IISD Experimental Lakes Area, Ontario, Canada - Jun2016-L239-20m | ecosystem: Environmental > Aquatic > Freshwater >...
ATGTTGCCATCTTTCGTGAACTCGATCCAGTTGGGATTCCGGCCCACCTTGATCGACGGAAGGATCGTACCGGCGGCCCCGCCGTCGGTGACGGTGATGGGCGTGACGGTGTCGCCGGCCACGTCGTTCGTGCCCCAGTTTGCGACGTAGCAAGTGCGTCCGTCCGGGGTGAAGGCTACCGTGTTCGGGCCCGCATGCGGGATGTCGAGGGTCTTCCCCACCCGTCCGGTGGCCAGGTTGACGGTGGTGACCGTCTGGCCTCCGTAGTCCGCGACCCATGCCCACTGCTCATTGGTCTGCGGGACGAACTTGACGTCGACCGGCTCCTTGCCAACCGTAATGGGCGTTCCCAGCTCGCCCGTGGCGAGGGTGATGCTCTGGACCGAGTTGGTGCCCTCGTTTGAGACGTAGGCCGTCTTGCCGTCCGGGGTCACGATGATGTCGTTGGTGCCCGCCCCCTGGCCGAGCTGAATGGGGGTGCCGGGCGTTGCGTCACCGAGGTTGACGGGGATGACTGTGCCGACGCCGGTGGTGTTGTTGTTGTCGGCGGCGTCGGTGACGTAGGCCGTAAGTTCGACTGGGGTGCTGCTGGACGAATTGCTGGATGTGGAGTTCGAGCAACCGGCAACCAGCGCAAGGCCGAGAGCCATACTCCCCACGAGAGCCGGGCCTTTGAGTCGCAGGGACAGAGTACGGACTCTTCCAACAGAACGATCCACGGGATCACGGTAACACAGCGAGTTCGCATGCTCGGTGGATAATCGGCCCGTGAGTCTGGCGCGCTCTCGTAACCGTCTGGCCTGAGTGTGCCCATCCCGCGACCAAGGGTGACAGTGAGAACACCGTGACTGAATCGCTCGGGGTTTGGTGCAGGGTGTGGTTAGACCAGGACCGGTTGGTTCTGGTTCCGGGTTGAAGCGCAGTAGTTCGCTTCTTTCTCGGCTGGTGTGATCATCCCGATCTGTTCATGCAAGCGTCTTATGTTGTACCAATCAACATATCTGTCGATCGCCTCGACGAAGTCTTAGGAGGAGGTCGTCTCGAGTCTCCCGCGAGATATTCGCGAGATGCATTACCCTCTCCCATTCTAAACCCTGACAGCGACCCTCCAGAATCCCCTGCGATTGCAGGGGATTCATGTGAGTACCCCCAACGGGATTCGAACCCGTGCCGCCACCTTGAGAGGGTGGAGTCCTAGGCCGCTAGACGATGGGGGCCTATGCACCCTGGATTGCTCCAGAGATCTTGTTGCTGGCTTGCTAGCTCGGGGGGGAGGACTCGAACCCCCAATAACTGGACCAGAACCAGTTGTGTTACCGATTACACCACCCCCGAAGGTGATGGCATCCCGAAGCATGCGGGCGTCACTTTAGCCGAGACTGCTCAGAGTTCAGAATCCACGGAGCTTGGCTATCAGCCTCTGCCAGATCTTGCTCCTCTCGGAGCTAGGTTGCTCCTAGCTGAGGAACGCCGATACTGAGTTGTTAGGTCTCGTTAGCGGGGCGTTTTGCCAGAAGGAGCAGAAGAGATCCCAGCAGGATCAGGCTCAAGCCAGCAGCGGTCAGCAGGTTTGAGGTTGAACCGGTGAAGGCAAGCTCTTGCGCCGGGGGCGCTTGGGTCAGGGTTGCCGAAAGCACCGAGGCCCCAGGGTCTGGCACCGTAGTGGCAGGCAGAACGCTCGCAGGCACCGTGGTGCTGGTGGTCGTGGTGGTGGTCGTGGTGGTGGAAGTTGTCGAAGCAGTTGTCGGCGGTGGGCATGGGAATCCCCAGTATTGCTGAGCTGTTGCTGTGTCCAGAGGAAACAGCATGGGCCCTGGCCACTCACCCGTTGGGCTGATGGTCTGCGGTGTTGCACCAGTCACAACATCAAACTGCACGGGTAAGCAGTCCTTCGAAAAGGTAATCACCGTGGTGCCGGCTTGAGAGATGGTGAATTTACGCGCCTCAGCGAGTTGCTGTGGCCAAGCCACGCCTTTGCCCGGCATTGAGTAGATCACCGCTGTGGCAGCTACTGGAGTGCACAGCGGGGCTGAGGCAATCACCGTCAGAACGAATTTAGTCTCTGAGGAGGAGACTCGATTGGTCAGGGCCAGCACTCTGGGGAGACAAGATCCTTGCACTGGGCTTGCGGTCTGAACGACTGAAATCTTTGACGGAGCTACCGGTTCAGCAGCGGGGGAAGCGGCATCACCTTCGGAAGCGATTGCGATTGCAGGTGTGAGAAGCAGGGCTACGCCACAGGCGAGAGCCGCTAGGGCCACTGACTTTCGCAGGGGTCCGAACGCTCCGAAACAGCGTCGAGGTAGCTTCTCTTCGATCTTTGGCACTTGGTAAATCCTTCTTGGAATGAGGGAATCTTCGCCAACACGAAGAAAGGTTTAGTGAGGCTAGACATGGACCGATCCGCGAAAAATGAACTCTTCTTAGTTGAGCATGATTTGGTGTTATCAGCAACAAGTAATTTTGACTTCCGGGCTGCTCCGCAACGGGGTTGAGCAGGCAAGGATGCGCTGAGCGCCGCCGGTTTGGCTTGAGAATTCGTCACAAATCAGGAAAATCACTGCATCGAGTTGAGTTCACCGGGAGTTGTTCTGCGCAGCAACCTGATGCACAAGGTAGTCAATCTCCGTTTCGGTGTTGTATACGTGCGGCGAAGCTCGAACTGCCGCCTCGAGACCGCGCTGATCCATATCTAACCGAGTCCATGCAGCGCGGGTTACTGACACGTTTATGCCGCCAAGATTGAGTTGCTCGGCAAGATCATCACAGCCAACGGAGGGCAAGGTGAACGAGACAATTCCCGATTGCGGCCCTGCGCCATCATGAACCTGGGCTCCCACTTGGCTGAGTCCCTCACGCAGCATCTCTGCGAGCATCAGGATTCGGTCAGAGATCTCGTCGATTCCTAGATCTAGGGCGTAGCCAACCGCAACGCCTAGTCCGATCTGCGCAGCGTACGAGGTTTCGAACTCCTCAAAGCGTTGGGCTCGTGGCAGGAGTTCAAGGGTGCGTTGGGTGGTCCACGTGGCCGATGAGCCATCAACTCCTGGCGGCTGCATGCGCTCAGCCCACTCCTGACGAACGAAGAGCCAGCCCGTGCCCCGAGGTCCACGAAGGAATTTTCTTCCGGTTCCGGTGGCCACATCACACTGAATCGCCGTCAGGTCTAGTGGCAGTTGCCCAGCCGACTGGCAAGCATCAAGGAAAAATGGAATCCCCAGCGGACGTGTGAGTGCGCCGATCTTCGCCACATCCGCAACGGCGCCTTTATGTGTTCCAACATGAGTCGCGGTAACCATCTTGACCGAGGAATCCAACACCGTTTCAAGGTGATTGAGGTCGATGATTCCGTCCGAGTCAGATTTCATGATCTCGATGCTCAGGCCGAAGCGCTCCTGCGCTTGGAGGAGCGCAAAGTAGTGACTGTTGTACATCGCAGGGTCGACCAAAACCCGTCCTCCCGGACTGAACCAGCCGGAAAGAGCGAGGCCCCAAAAAGATTTTGACCAAGCTGCAGTATCGCTCTGGGTAAGGGCAATGTCGGCTGAGTCAACGCTGAGGAGTTGACTCAGAGCGGAGCGGGCGTCTGTCAGCAGTACCGTCGAAGCCTCGGCAGCTTCGTACCCGCCGATGCTGGCCTCGAGGCGGAGATACTTGATCACTGCCTCGGTCACGACCTGCGGGGGGAGTGCAGCTCCGGCATTATTCAGGTGAACGACCTGCTCACACCCCGCAGTATCGGCACGCAGTCTGTCTACGTCAAGGCTCATCCTTTGAACGTACCCCGATTCGACTGCAACGGTGGTCTGAGCTGATCCGCGACACAATGAGTCCCCAAGGTGTCACTAGGGGTCGCTAACTTGTACGTAGATACCATTCTCTTTCACTTCCCCCGAAGTCACCAAGCACACAGGAGCGATCATGGCCTTCGGTCAAGTATCCGGGCCACCGGCTGCAGTTCAACAACTCAATCGGCTTACCGAGCTGTTGGCCGAGCGAGGTTTCGACTCCTTTAAGGAGGCTCGTCACCCGTTCCGTCTGACGCAGCGACAGGCTGGAGGGAAGTTCTCAAGCGAAGAAGCAGCCGAGCTGATCGATCGACTCGAGGCAGAAGCCATCGTGTCAGCCGATCCCCCCAACAAGGCCGATGTTGCCAGCTCCGCGAAGCGCAATTCCGCCAGCGTAGCTGCCAAGACTGCGGGTAGATCGGCCACGGCAGCGGCAGGTAACAGCAGCAAGACAACGGGAGCTGAGGTTCCGCAGAGTGCTGCGGCGCAGGCTCGTGCGATCAAGAAGCGGCGTGCTCGAGAAGAGGAAGTTGCGACGCGCATCGAGTCCGAGGTGATGGCCAATGAGCTGGTCTCTCGCGGTTGGTGCTGCATCGCTCCTGAGTAACCCGATTCTCCCGCTCGGGGTCGCTCGCAGAAAATGGCTGGAATTGACGGTGAGCTCAGACCTGGGGTGAGGCGGTACTCAGAGTCCAGTCGACAGGGAGTCTGCCTGCAGCGCTGAGCGCAGCGTTAGCTCGAGAGAACGGTGCAGATTCAAAGAATCCTCGATAGGCCGAGAGGGGCGATGGATGAGCAGATTCAATGATGAAGTGGCGCTCTGAGTCGATCATCGCTCGCTTCTTGCGCGCTGCTGCACCCCACAGAATGAAAACCACCGGATCGGAAAAGTTGTTGACCGTTCGGATGACCTGATCGGTAAACAATTCCCAACCCCGGCCTTGATGCGAACCTGCCTCGCCGGCACGCACAGTCAGGGTGGTGTTGAGCAGCAGCACGCCAGCGCTTGCCCATTGCTCCAAGGTCCCCTGAGCGGGTGCAGCAGTTCGCAAGTCTGACTGAAGCTCGGTGAAAATATTGCGTAACGAGGGCGGTACTGGCACCCCGGGAGGCACCGAGAAACACAAGCCGTGGGCTTGGCCGAAGCCGTGGTACGGGTCTTGTCCGAGCAGCACAACCTTGACCCGATCCGGTGGCGTTTTTTGAAATGCTGCGAACACCTGATCGGGTGGCGGAAAGACTTGGTGCTCCGCTCGTTCCTCTTTCAGGAACTGCCGCAAACTGGCCCAATAGGGTGCATCAAACTCGCTTGCGAGAAGCTGCCCCCAATCGCCAAGTTCAGAGACCTCAAACGGCTCTCGGGCGAGAATTTGGCCTTGAGGGGTAGAAATGCCCGGCAGTTCTTGCTGGGTCACAACGGGGATGCGACTACCTGCAACGGGCCGCCGTGCCGCTGCTGCCAGTCGGTGTAGCGGTCAAAGAATTCCGCTCCGAATGGGTCCTCGCCGAGGAGCTTCATGCCTGCGCGCCAAATCGTAAAGTCGTCGGGTGCGAGTCGATCAGCCAGTGCCACTCGCGCCCGCGCTGCTTCCTCAAAACCGTGCCGTTGCAACTCAAGGGCAAGGCGGAACTCGGTGCGCGCCTGCCGCTGATCAGTGCTGAGTTCGCCGATCTGCTTAGTCGGCTGGTCCTTCGGGGCAGGGAGTTCATCGTTGAGGACCCAGTTGCGCACCGCGTCTAAATGCGGCGCAGAGGCAACACCATGTATCTCAGTGAACTGGTCATCAGAGAATTCCGCCGATGGCTGCCGCACAATGTTGCGCTCCTCGTCGAGCCAAAACACGGTTGGCACATTCGTGAGCCCGTAGGTGTCGGCAAAAGTGCGATCAGTATCAACAAACACGGGGTAGTCAATGTTTTCAGTCCAGGGGAGCACGTCTTTCACTGACTCATCAATGGCTACGGCCACTACGTTGAACGAGGCGTGAGCGAGCTCATCCTTGAGTGCTTTCCATCCGGGCAGGTCATAGCGGCAACCGCACCAGCTCGAGAAGGCAACCACCATGGTCTTGCCGGTAGCAGCGTCAAACAAACCGTGCTGAACGCCATCTACTCCAAGAAGGCTCACATCAGGGGCTCGGCCCGATTTGAGGGTTCGTGAGGCGTCGACACGGGTTCCGATCACGGCAATCCGTTGCTTCTGATCGATTGCGACTGCTGTACCGAGCACCTCTGCAATCTTGGCGGCGCTGAGTTGATTCGCCTTCGCTGCGGGGCCGATGAGTGAGGCCGGAATGCACTCGGTTCCCCGGCACCACCCCTCAGGTTTTTGTTCCCACCCGGTCACTCGTTCGAGGTCATGCACGGCCAGCATCGGATTCGACCCCGTCCCGCCAGGAGCGCTTGCCGATTCACCGATGATGGTCCAAGTCTTCATGCAGCCAAGGTAGCAGTCTGTGAAGAAGCTAACCCTGCTCGGATTGCCATGCGAGCAGTGCTTCAACGCTGAGCTGGCGAACGGATCGTTCAAGACCAGCTGAGGCAGCCACAAGATCCTCGTGCTCAGGCTTTGCACCATAAGGGCCAACCTTGATGCGCACCGGGTAGCCCTCAATCTCTATGTTGTGAATGGCGCGCGGGAGTTCATGCTTGGTGAGGTTCCACTGGCGAAACCCAAGCGTTGCAGTCTCGCTGCTGATGAGTTCCACGATTTGAGGTGCAAGCTCAGGTGTGCACAGCACGCTGAGTTGATGTGCCGAGCGGGACTTCTTCATGGTGATTGCGCCGACCCACGCGTCGTCGGCACCTAGGGCAAGTGCAGCCGTGATGACGTGACCCAGAATCTCGGGGGTGACGTCGTCAAGGTTGGTCTGGATCATGGTTGACGTGCGTGAGGCTCCCCGTTGTTCGCCTTCAGTCTCAGTCTCAGTCGAGATAAGCACTGCAGTGACAACATTTGCGTGGGAGTCAGGGTCTTTGGTTCCCGCACCCCGGCCAGTTCTTCTGATGATGCCAGCGGGCAGATGTCCCCAGGTGTCAACCATCGCAGCGAGGAGGGCGACGCCAGTCGGGGTGGCAGTTTCAGAATCCCAATCCACTGCAACGCTGGGGAGACCGACCAAGAGTTCAAGAGTGGCGGGTGCGGGCACCGGAATCACCCCATGTGCCATTTTTTGCGTTGAAGTCCCCAAACCAATCGGAGCCGACTGCACTTGGTTTACCCCTAGTGATACCAGTGCTGCCCAGGAGCCCACGATGTCGACGATGGCATCCACCGCTCCAACTTCATGAAAATGAACTTGGTCAATGGCAATTCCGTGCACCTTGGCTTCGGCGGTTCCAAGGAGCCAGAAACTCTTTCTCGCTCCCTGCACTACCTGTGGGTGAAGTGATGAGTTGCTCAGCATTTCGTCAATACGAGACCAAGAACGGTGATGGTCCGGGGTCGGAACCTGCACCGTTACAGAAGTCGCAATCAGGCCACTTCGATGCGTGGATGTCACCGTCATCGACCACCCGGGTAGGTCCAAGGCAAGAAGTTGGGAGCGCACAAAAGTTTCATCAGCGCCAAGGTCCAACAGTGAGCCGAGAAGCATGTCTCCTGCCACCCCGAGCGCAGGATTAATCCACAGTGAACGGTTCATCGGGGACTCGATATCGGCAGGGCCTGTGCATCAGCTGGGACTTCAGACAAGGGGTGAGTCATATGCAACATGCGCACAGCGGCACATGCGGCGCCGTACCCGTTATCGATTCCAACCACGCTCATTCCCGGCGCGCAACTTGCTAGGGCAGAGAGCAGCGCCGTGACACCTTCAAGGCTGCTTCCGTACCCCACTGAAGTCGGCACAGCGATAATCGGGTTTGGAATCAGACCTGCCAGCACGGTGCTGAGCGATCCCTCCATTCCGGCCACCACAAGAACCACCGAGGCATCCGAGAACTCTTCGAGCGAGTCCAACACTCGATGTAATCCGGCCACTCCAACATCGCGAACCGATCTGGTCGGCACCCCGAGTGCTTGCAGGGTTGCGACTGCCTCGTCCAGAACGAACTGATCTGAGGTTCCACCGGAGACCACCACTGCGGGGCTGACCGCCAAGGGCTGCAGATGTTGCCAAGTGAGCGTGTTGGAGAACACTGAATCGGGCTGCAGTTTCAGGAGTTCCGCTTTCTGTTCGCCGGTGGCCCGCGTGACGATGATCGGATCATCTGTCTGTGACCGCAATCGAGAGACGATCTCGATGCACTGCTCCACGGTCTTGCCCGATGCAAAAACTGCCTCTGGCATACCGAGGCGCCGCATCCGATCCAAGTCGAGCTTGGTGTGGCCGAGGTGGCCTATTCGTGCTGAGTCAGACACTGGCGTGTCAGTCATGCTCGTTGCCTGTCCCTACATCAACTGCCTGAACGGGGGGAAGAATCGATGCTGCCGAGCGGGGATTTGCTGAAGGGATATTTGAATTGACCTTCGCTTCGGATACCCCAATTCCCAAGGATCGGTTCAGATTTCCTGATTGCAGGCCTGCGAGATCCAAAGTGACATAGCTGAAGCCCAACTGCGTGAGCGCTGCAACCATCTGTTCCGCCTGCTGCGCTGCTCGGGGTAGCTCGGCGGAAGGAAGTTCAATTCGTGCTGTCTCCCCATAATGGCGCACGCGAACATCGCTGAATCCGAGTGCCCGGATAGCAGCTTCGGAGCGGTCGACACTGCGCAGCAACTCCACGCTTACTGCGGTGCCATACGGGATTCGAGAGGCAAGACATGGCATAGCGGGCTTGTCCCATACAGCCAGCGCGTAGTGCTGAGAGAGTCCGCGAATGAGTTGCTTATTGAGGCCGGCTTGAACCAGAGGGAATGATGCGCCCCGCTCTTGCGCAGCGCGCTGGCCGGGCCGGTGGTCGCCGAGATCATCGCAGTTGACGCCAAGGATGACCGTGGCCCGCCGCTGCACGGCAATGGGAATGAGTGAATCCATCAGAGCGGTCTTGCACCAGAAGCAGCGGTCTTTGTCATTGACTCGGTACTCGGGGTTGTCAATCTCGCGCGTCTGAACGCTGCGCCAAGGCAGCCCCCACTCCGCTGCAGTGCTGCGACAATGGTCGAGTTCCCCGTCCGCAAGGGAGTCTGAATCGGCTGTGACTGCCAGAACCCGGTCGGGTCCTAGAGACTTGAGGGCTACATAGGCGAGAAGTGCTGAGTCGACTCCTCCAGAGAACGCAATCACAACCGAGGCGAGCTTCAGGAGTGACTCGCTCAGGCGTTGCGCTGCCTCGTCGAGCCCTCCCGGGGAAGGGCGAGGAACCACGAGGAGCGGGTCCAGGCTCATTTCCTGCAGCGATTGCTGCTGGGCGGATTGTTGAACGGAGGGACTCACGACAGAGATGGTAATGGGCAGCGGGCGCAACACCGGGCAGAACTGACTGAGGGCAGCTTGGTGCTACTTGCTTCCGGTCTTCTTGGTGGTGCTGTCTTTGGCTGATCGAACGAACGCAAAGATCCCAATTGCAACAACGCCCACAAGAGAAACGATCAATATCACGGTCATGAGATACTCCTCTGGCCCGGTACGATTCGGGCAACGTTGACTACTTGGAGTGCTAAATGAACTCGTCCAATGCTGCCACTACTCATCACTGGGGAGAAATTGATGGGGTATCCATCGACTTTCCGATGGTGGTTGACGAGATGCATCAGGCGACCTTGACCTACACCGTTCCTCTCGAAGCGGCTCAGGCCCTCATCCCGGGAGACGGTTTTGAAGTGTTCGAGGTAGCTCCGGGATCTGCAATGTTCCTGCTGGCTGTCGTTGACTACGTGCAAAATCCTTGGGGCGATTACAACGAGGTGAATTTCGGTTTACTGGCATACCCGACTGGTCAGCCCGAGCGAGTCGGTGCCTTTGTCTACCGGATGCCGGTAGATCAAGAGTTCACCATGAAGGCTGGCAACCAAGTGCTTGGCTTGCCAAAGACTGTTGAGGACCTGAGTTTCGTGTACACCGAGGACTCGGTTGTCGTTGAGTTGTCGATGGGCGGCGAGCCCACCATGAAATTAACCCTGCCTCGCGTGCAGACTGCCGACGCTCCTACATCGACAGAGACAGTCACATTCTCGTACCTCAACGGAGTGCCAACCGAATTGCCGCTCACAATTGAACTCGGTGCCGGAGTGATTTCTCCTAGCTTGGTCCAGATGGAACTGGGAACTTCTTCGGTGGCCGAGGAGCTTCGCAGCCTTGGTCTTCCCGGTGTACCTGATATGGCTGTGTGGGGGGAGAGCCTATGTGGAACGTTTTTGTTGCCTCGACCCGTGTGAATCCGTTTGTTGACGACCTAGGCCTGGTGTCACAAACGTGAACAACTTAGCTAGTGATGTCTCTGGCAGCGATGCGTCAGGTGGCCTTCGCGTGGGTGAAGCTGAGGCTGATTGGACGGGAGACGCTCAGTACTTTGAGTATTCGCGTGCAGCGAACCCCATCGGTGCCGGCATCACATCGAAGGTTCCCATCAGAACCTTCTCGGCTGCTCTGCATAGCGGGGCGGACACCACTGTTGAGGTGCTTGACCTCTCGACTGAGCTCAACACGCCATGGCCTGCGACGAGTCCTGCCCTACAAGCCGCCTTTCTGCTGATTCAAGCGGGGGAGTCCTTGAGCACTACTGCGCTGGCAACCTCTCAGCTGTTCTATGTGCTTTCGGGTTTGGGAAAAAGCGAACTTGAGGGTCAGGAACTTCACTGGGCTGAGGGGGATGTAATTGTGCTGCCGATGTCTGCCTCGGTGGTTCATTCTGCTGAGCAGCGGGCGGTTCTGTATTGGGTGACGGATGAACCGCTCATGCATTACTTGGGAGTGGCGCCCAGTTCGGCTCGCTTTTCGCCGACCCGGTTTCCTGCCGAGCGAATTCGTCACGAACTTGATCTCATTGCTAGCGATCCGAGAGCCATGGATCGGAATCGGCTGAGCGTGTTGCTCGGCACCTCGCCGCAGACCCAAACACTCACCATTACCCATGTGCTGTGGGCCATGTTTGGATTGTTGCCAGTCGGCGCAGTTCAGAAGCCACACCGTCACCAGTCAGTGGCGCTCGACCTGATCGTGCAGTGCGAGCCAGGGTGCTACACGCTTGTGGGGGCGACCGTGAATGCCGAGGGCGAAATTGAAAAACCAACTCGGGTGAATTGGGAGTCGGGTGGAGCCTTCGTGACGCCACCCGGCCTTTGGCACGCGCACTACAACGAGTCAGGTTCTGCTGCGCATTTGCTTCCCGTGCAAGATGCGGGGCTGCATACCTATCTACGTTCGCATGATATTCGCTTTGTCTCGCCAGCTTCAGGCAGCTGATTTTTGTTTACGCCGACGTAACAGCGACCGCACAAGGAAGAACAGGCCGACTAAGCCTGCGAGGATGACTCCCACAATCAACGCGTCCTGAACGAGTGCCTCAGCGGCGGCTGCTTTGCCAGTGCGGGTGGGGAGTGCGTCGCCTTGTTGAAATCCGAGTTTGTCAAGGTAGAGCCGGCGCTGGCCGCCAGGCGTTCCAGCCTGATTCGGCAGCCAACCGTGATGCACCATCCAGACTCCGGGTTTGCCTGCAGATTCGAAGAACTCTTGACCGCCAGGCCCTTTCGAGAAGGTGCTCGAATCCATCCATGGCTTCTCCTCAGGTTTGGTGCATGGACCAGTGACCGAGGTGCAGGTGGCCGCCCCGATTGCATAGTCAGTGGTGTCCCACTGATTTGCTGAGTAGAACAGGTAATAGGTGGCGCCCTTTCGAACCATGGATGGCCCCTCAACGAGGTTGCCTTCCCATGGTTGGCTTGCGGTGATCAACTCAACGGCTGGCCCGGCCACGCTGAGCCCATCTGGGCTGAGTGGCTGCGAGTAAATCACCGTAGGTAAGTTGCAGCAATTTCCGTCGCTCTTCCAGATCAGGTAGAGGACATCGTTTGTATCGACAAAGATGGAGGCATCGATTGCTCCACCTTGGCTCAGTGGGCAGATAAAGGCTTCGGTCGAGTTGTCGACAAAGGGGCCAGCCGGGTCACTACTCGTTGCTCGAGAGATGCATTGTTTACTGCCAAAACCAGCCGAGGACGGGGTGGTGTAATACATCACAAAACTGCCACCCGGAGCAGCCCAGACTGAGGGTGCCCATTGAAACCCCTTGACTGTCCAAGAAGGCAGTGTGGGAAGTGCATCGCCAAGGTATTGAGCTTTGAAGAGCTTGTTTTTTTGAATGCGAATGACCGGAATGTTCACATCAACGGTGTTGGTTGCATAGATGTACAACGCGTTTGGCTCGGCAAGAGCAAAGGGATCGGCGAAGTCGCCCTCGACGATGGGCACACCCCTGAGCAGGCCGTCCACAAGATTCACATCGCGCTCTGCCCGTGGTACCGAGTTAGTTTTGACTGGGCCTCGAGTGGGCAGGCGCTGACCTGGCTGCGCGTCGTTTGAATCCTGCGCTCCGGCGGCTTCAGCGCTCATCAGGCCAGCAAAGATGCTCAGTCCGATGAGGAGCGTGAGGCCCAAAAGAACATTCCGGCAAGCTACAAGCATCGAGTGCCGAGGTAGGCGGCTACTGGCGGATGTAAGAGTCTCCTCATGCGGCTGAAGCTGGAGCGTGACCGGCAACCGAATGAATAGCATCTGTTGAATCTACCCGGTTGAGTCTCATGTATCGGGTAGCTCGAACCCGGTCGGTGCGTCACACTAGTGAGATGTCTGCTGATTCGGAGGGGTTCGCAATTCCACATGCTGCGCAGAACCGCGTGGCCGACTACCAACAGGTGAGTGCGGAGTTCCCTCAGCCCGAGCTGATTCGGTACGCGGCTGGGCTCTTAGGCCGTGGGGCTTTGGTGGCCTTTCCTACTGAAACTGTCTACGGCCTTGGTGCTCAGGCCAGCGACCCCGTTGCCGTTCGTGATGTGTTTTTGGCCAAGGGCAGGCCGCTCACTGATCCGCTGATCCTTCATGTTGCTCAGGTGCAACAGGTTCACGAGCTGGTCTCGGTTTTTCCTGAGACTGCAGCTCAGTTGGCATCGCAGTTTTGGCCTGGTCCATTGACCTTGGTGCTGCCCCGTCACCCCGATGTGCTTGACCTCGTTACAGCCTCGCAGCCCACGGTTGCGGTGCGAATCCCCTCGCACCCTGTCGCTCAGGCACTGCTCATCGAGGCTGGGTTTGCCGTTGCGGCCCCCTCTGCGAATCGATTTGGTCGAATCAGTCCGACGAGCGCTGCGCACGTGATAAGTGAGCTAGCTGGCGAGTATGACCTGCTGCTAGACGGGGGCACCACAACCGTAGGCGTTGAGTCCACCGTGGTGGACCTTTCGGGGGAGGTGCCCCGATTGCTGCGACCGGGTGGGGTCACCTTGGAGCAGTTATCGGCTGTTGTGGACCAGATCGAATACGTTGAACGAAGAGTCGCTCCTGAGGCAGAAAACGTGAGTGCCCCGGGGCAGTTTTTGCGTCATTATTCGCCAGCTACTCCAATGGTCTTGTTCGAGGCTGGGGATGCTCAGGCGCGGCAACTCATCGCTGCTCTGAGTGAGCGCGATGTGACTGCGCAGATCGTTAAGATCCCGCAAGACCCCGTTGTTGCAGCCCGAGAGTTGTACCAGATCCTTCGTCAGGCCGATGATTCCAAGTGCCAGTTGCTCCTGGTGCCACCCACAGAGCCATCGGGTATCGGGACAGCAGTCAACGACCGACTGTTTCGAGCAGCTCAGGGCCGGAGCCTGAGCGATTTCTCTAACGAATCAGTGCGGATTGCGCTGTCTATCGTGCTCGCTGTAACGGCGTAGATCACTGCGACTAACCTTCCAGTTCTGTGTTGAGTTTGGGGCCCACCTTCAACGTAAAAAGAGTTTTTCTCGGCACGCTTATTTGCGCCTGCGCTCTTCTTGCTGCTTGCACGCCCAGCGGCTCTCAGGCCGGAACTGTTGAGCTGAATTCCAAGATTGGAAACTTTCCATCTCAGCCAATCAGCCAAGGCAGTGCTTCCGATACTCAATCTGCCTCTGTCGAGATTCCAGCAGAGGTTTTTGCCGCCGGCGTAGTCGCAACTCCGTTTCCTGCCAACGATGCGTCAGGCCAGCAGGCAGCGGAGGTAA
>Ga0194035_1001198_pt1 | contig 13903 bp, 11 predicted proteins | sample JunL2320m_MetaG_FD_148680 | JGI IMG/M metagenome (GOLD analysis project Ga0194035, IMG submission 148680) | Anoxic zone freshwater microbial communities from boreal shield lake in IISD Experimental Lakes Area, Ontario, Canada - Jun2016-L239-20m | ecosystem: Environmental > Aquatic > Freshwater >...
GGTTTTTATTTTGACAAAGTTCTAATCCGTGAACTCGCCGGTATCGCAGTTGCGTTAATTGCTTTTGCCACGTTGGCCAAAAAATCTGCAAAATTTGATTTGGTTGCAGTGGCAATCGGCGCAGTCGGATTAGTTGCTTCGGTGGTCTCAAGTAACAACGCGATTTTAGTTGATCTATTGCGCGTGCTTGTCGGTGCGGCATTTCTTGGTGCGGTCACAGATTTGATGTTGCTTGGTCATTGGTATTTAGTTCAACCAGGAATGACGCGCAAGTTGCTGAACGAACTAACTAACGCAGTGCTCGTTTTTTGGCCACTCGAAATTGCGGTAATGCTTTTACCAACCGGAATGATCAGCGTGCTCAACGGCACGATTGATGATGGCTGGAACGGCATTCTCGGATATTTTTGGGTTGGGTGTGCATTGCTAACTGGCATTCTCGCGTGGTTCACTCGCGCGGCATTGAAAGAGCGAAGTTACTCAGCAGTAATGGCGGCGACTGGCTTAAGTTATTTGGCGATCCTCACAGCTTTTGGCACAGATCTCGTCGCGCGCGCAATTCTCGCACTTTAATTTCAAATTGTCCGCAAATTAGATTTCGTCTACTATCGCCTATGTGAGTGGTGATTACAAAGTTGATGACAAGTGGGATGCCGTAACTAAACAGTCGATTAAAGTCGGTCGACAGGGTTGGCATTCATCGGTGCCACCGAACGGTCATACCAATCGGGCATCCGCAGAAAACTTAAAGTACAACGACAATCCGCTAGGTCTAGATACTCCCGAAAATGAAATTGAGACAACCCCGGAGCACAGAAACTTAGTTGCAGGAGACCCTTCGTGTGCAGGCTGGACGCGTGAATTCAGCGATCCAAATGTTGTAAAACTGCGTGAGAGACTGAAGAACCACAACGGAATCCGCGGTCTAGAAATTGTCTTGCCATCAGAGGTTGAACGTGCTGCTGAATTATTTCATCGTGACGGTTTTGTCGTAGTCGCTGATGCAATTAAACCTGAACAACTCGTACGAATGCGAAGTGCTGCTAACCGTGCGATTGATGAGATGCTGGCAGTTGATCCAGACTGTTCAGTGGGCGGTGGTGCCGGTGGATTGCCGCATCGTTATTCGTTCGGCAGTAGTTCGGCATCGCGTCACATGTTGCACACAAATGAATGGGTTGAGTTAATTGACATGCCGACGACGACGCCAATAATCACGGCAATTTTCGGTTCGCCAAATTACATTGTGATTGGTGGCGGTGGAGATATTGCGATGCCAGGTTCTATCGAATATCAAGGTTTACACTCAGACAACACTTGGGCAGAGCCGCATGACCCGAGTGGGCGAATAACTATGCGCGAGATGCCGGTGCCCGCAGTGACAATTAATTTTCCGATGATTGATTTAACTCCTGAGAATGGTCCAATACGACAAATTCCTGGCACACAAAATTCACGAGAGCCAATCCCGAGTTTGCACAACGAACCACAGTGGATGAAACTCAGCACACTTTGCCCAGCACCCGCCGGGTCAGCAATTATTCGTGATTTGCGATGTTGGCATGGTGGGACACCTAATTTGTCGCGAGATGTTCGAGCGATGCCAAACATTGAATATTTCGCGCCGTGGTTTCGCAGTGAAGCAGTTGTTCGTTCGATGCCTTACGACCAATGGAAGTCGTTGTCGCCGCACGGTCAGCGAATTTCTAGATACGTAATGTGTGGCAAAGATGAAGTTGTAATTGGTGCCGGTTTCATTCATCCGAAATCAAAAATGCGCGAATCATTCAAAGCAGAACAACTTGCTGAACTTGGTACAGAGGCCGCCGCGGAATACCTACGCCGCCTCTAACCAGATTTCAGTTCGGTTTTTTAATTTTGTGTCGTAATAAGAGTTTTACGAAGGACGGATTCAAGCTGGGCTCCACCCGAAACTGTCAAATGATCCTCGTCTAGATACCAAACCTTTCCGTTCTTGCCACCAAAACAAGTTTCTTGATCACACAACGAATCAAACGGATCAACAATTATGAGGTTGATGTACTTTTTCTGAAGTTCTCGAAGGTATGTAAGGCGCAAATTGTTACGCAATTGTTCTGATCGAGAGCGCGACTGATCCGCTGGCCCACTGATTAAAGATGGGAATCTCGAACCTTGCATATAAGGATTATCTAGAAAAACAATTAGGTTTTTTACTTTTGGATTTTGAAGGTATCTCTCCCAATGTTCTGCATACGACTTTTCGATTTTGTCGCTATACGGATCTCGGAAATAGGAAAATATTGAAAAATGCTCGCTGTTGAATAATTCTGTGCCATCAGACAAAACTTTTGATCCGTTAGCCGTAACTCGACTACTAATCTTCAGTTCTTGGGTGATTTTGATAAATGTGTGGACAATCGATCCGGCATGTGAATTGCCTTCAAGGAGAACCAATCCATTTGAATTCGGAAAGTCAATATCGCAGTTCATAACTGGGCCCGTACAACCCGCAGGTATTTTCTCCCATGCTGGGTATGCCTGTGTTTGGTTGTAGCGGAGATTACCAAAACCCATTAATGCCGCCATCAGGCAGAGAGTACTTATCTGTCCAATGGCGAATAGTTTCAGAATATTTCTGTTTTGGCCACCATCTCGGTCATGATATCGATATTCGACTTTGCTAAATAAAAACTCTGAGCTAATTATTGATAGAACCAAACACAAAATTTTTAGAGTTGTCGAAGTGCCAAAAATTTGACGGCCAAAAAGAATTATCGGCCAATGAACCAGGTACAGCGAATAAGAGCGACTACCCAGCCAACTAATAATTTTAGGAAGACCCAAGAGTTTTGAGTTTCTCAATGCGAGTGGCATTGAAAAAATAAATAGCGCTGTTGAAAGTGTGATTATCAGTGCATCAATACCAAGTTGGTGTTCTTGTGCGCCGGCGATGAGCCCTCGTAAAATTCCTAAAAAAGAGACAGTTGCGACGACCTTTGCAATGTTGACTTGAAATTTTAAGCGCTTATTCGGCAATCTTTGAATGATTTGTGCAACGAAAACCCCAGCCAATAACTGCCATGCTCGAGAATGAAAAGAATAAAAGGGAAACAAGTCTGGATTTGGAAAGAAGCGCTGAGCATCAGGGAGATTTCTAAAATTGAAACAGCTGTAGAGACTCAATGCAGCAAGTACTGCGACTATGACCATCGCGAACAAGCCTGAGAGGCTCATTCTAAATTTTTTCATCAGGATGAATAAAATTCCAAGTGTGATGTAAAACTGCTCTTCAACTGAAAGCGACCACGTGTGCGTGAGTGGGTTTGGATACAGCGGATTAAAGTAGTCAATTTTTCGTGCGAGTAGAACATAATTTGCAAAAAATAACGATGCTCCAACGCCCGTGCGGGCCGTCTCTTGCTGAACGTGAATAAAAGACTGAGTTATAAACGAAACAACGAAAACGCAAATGATCACCACGAGAAATGCAGGGTAAAGTCTTTGCGCGCGTCGTTTGAAGAAAGTCAACAACGAGAATCCTTTACGGACAGATTCGTGTCTCAAAATTGATGACATAATTACAAACCCAGACACGACAAAAAATACGTCTACTCCTCGGTATCCGGCGGGAACAGAAAGAAATGCAAAGTCAATGTGGTTGAGAACTACGAAAAGAATTGCGATTGCGCGCAGTAACTGAATGTCATGGCGAAAACGAGTCGTCTCCGAATTTTGCAAACTACTCAGCTGATTCATCTGAGAAGTTAAGGGGCTGTGAGTGGCCAGGGTTGGGTGCGCTCGACAGCAAGGGCGAGTTCTAGAAGTAGTGGCTCTTCGAAATGTCGCGCCATGATTTGCATGCCAATTGGTAAGCCGTCAACAAAACCAACTGGCACCGAGATGCCAGGGTTGCCATAAATATTTGCAGGAAAAGTCAACACGCCGTTGTTGCGCGCACCCGCAACGAGCCCGCCAAAAGTATCTGGCAACGGACCCTCAGCATCAAACGCGATGTCAGGGTTTGTAGCAGTGATTATTAAATCAACTTCACTAAAAATTTGTGCCATTCGATTATTGAGTTCAATCCGTCGCTGTTCAAATTTTCCGCGTGCCTCGGCGCCGTAAAGATTTTCAGTCATTTTCTGGCCATACCGAATCTCGGGCGTCAATTGATCAGCGCAGGCTGGCCAATAATCTTTCAGAGCAGTTCTTATCGCAACCGAACCAGTTATCGACCACGCAGCACCAAGTCGTGGCAACGAAACATCAACTGACTCGCGTCGTTGCAACCCAGCAGACGCTATTAAATTCTCTGCGGCACGCTCGATCACTTCCCACATTGCAGGCGAAACAACTCCACCACCAAAATTTGGCACAACAGCAACACGCAAACCTCTTGTCGCCACGCTTCCGAGTCCGGCTTCCCATCCGAAAACGCGCGGCAAACTTAACGGGTCGTGCGCTTCGTGTCCATTTGCAACATCAAACCATCGCGCCGTGTCACGCACGCTTCGCGAAAGACAACCAGTCACAGTTGTTAAGTTTCCATTTGATGCACCAGGCCCGCGTGGGATTCGACCAAAAGTAGCTTTTAATCCAAGCAAACCAGTGAACCCCGCAGGAATCCGAATTGATCCACCACCGTCGCCGCCAGTTGCGATGCTTACTAATCCGCCAGCAACGGCAGATGCAGTGCCGCCAGAAGATCCACCTGGTGTACGACCATATTTCCACGGGTTATGAGTTGCGCCGTGCAATATTGTCCGCGTTAAATTCACGCCACCGAATTCGCTGGCGTTTGTCTGACCAACTTTCACTGCACCACCGACACGACAAATTCGATTCACTTGTGTATCAGTTGTTTTTGAAATTCTGTCTGCAAAAACCACGCACGCTTCAGTGTCGGGCCAACCCGCAACACCATCAAGTTCTTTAACTCCAAACGGTACGCCACCAAACGGCAAAGAAATATCTGCGTTTTTTGCATCACGCTCGGCAGCTTCTTGATCTAAAAAACAAAATGCGTTGAGTTTGCTTTGCGAAATTGCCGCGAAAGTTGCCCGCAACTCTTCAAGTGGCGAGCGCTCACCATTTCGAAATGCCTCAACTAGCGAAACTGCGTCGCCTAGCCATGGAGTATCTGTCACGCATCAAAACTAGTCTGTGATGCGCCCTGAGTTATTAGAGTGAAGTGGTGGATAGTCGCAGTTTTCTTGGATTAAATCGTGTCGGCGAGACTTTAAGTTTCGAAATGCCAGTCGACCTTCGCATTTCAACGGGTGGCTCTTTTCTTTTTGGCGGTGCAGGTCTCGGTGCTTGCATTAGCGCACTTGAAACAGTTTCGAAACGCAACTTAGTTTGGGCAACTGCGCAATATTTGTCTTTCGCTAAAACAAACGAACTCGTCAAGATTGATGTAACTCTCGTTGTCAATGGTCCGCAGATCACGCAAGGTCGCGCCGTGGCTCGCGTAGGTGATCGCGAAATTCTTACTGTTAACGCCGCTTTTGGCGATCGCAATTTTGAAGCGTCTGGTCAGTTCACAAAAATGCCTGAGGTGCCCACTCCTGAGGACGTTCCGCCGCGACAACATCTACATGATTCACCTGGCACAATTCATGATTCATTGCAACAACGCGTGGTCAAGGGCCGCGACATGTCGCAACTTGATGGCTCACTCAGCGATGGCAATGTCGTGATGTGGGCGCACATTCCCGCACTGATTGAAGATGTCGACGCAACTGCGCTTGGCATTCTCGGCGACTTCGTGCCAATGGCAATCGGTCAAGCACTTGGTCTCGCAGCGGGTGGCAACAGCCTCGATAACACAATCCGCATTGTCAAACTTGTACCGACAAAATGGGTATTACTCGACATATATATAGACGCGATAGAACGTGGATTCGGGCACGGCCGAGTCAACATGTTCGCGCAAGACGGCACACTCATGGCAACCGCCAGTCAAAGTTGCAAAGCACGAAAGTGGAATACTAAGTAGATGCAACAACGACCCGGAATGACAGTGCCGCTGCCCGGCCACTTGCACGCACAGCGTGATAATTATAAAAAACTTGCTGATCTCGGTTACACAGATATTTGGTCTGCAGAATCAGATGGTGCAGATGCATTCACGCCGCTTGCTATGGCGGCAGCATGGGAGCCGCGCTTGCGACTTGGCACTGCGATCGTTCCGGCTTATACGCGTTCTCCGGCATTGATGGCACAAAGTGTTGCGACTCTTGCTGATGCTGCACCTGGAAGATTTGCAATCGGTATTGGTTCGTCAAGCAATGTCATTGTTGAACGCTGGAATGCGATTCCGTTTGATGAGCCTTATAAAAAAGTTCGAGACATAGTACGGTTTTTGCACGATGCATTGACTGGTGAAAAAATCACAAAGCAGTACGACACATTTAAAGTCGATGGTTTTCGTCTCGGCATTCGTCCAGAAGAAAAACCTCAAATTTTAGTTGCGGCATTGCGTGAAGGCATGTTGAAACTTGCGGGTCGCGAAGCAGACGGGGCGATAATCAACTGGTTATCGGCAGATGATGTTACAAAAGTTGTCGGTGTGGTCAATGACGCAGCGAAAAAATCGCAAAACCCAGGCGAGCGCGAAATTGTTGCGCGAATTTTTGTTTGCCCAAGTGAAAACGCAGACCTAATTCGCGAGTCTGCAAAACGGTTGATTGCCGCCTATCTCACGGTTCCGGTTTACGCCGAGTTTCATCGTTGGCTTGGTCGCGCAGAAAAGCTTCAGCCAATGTGGGATCTTTGGAAGGCGGGCGACCGTAAAGGTGCAGTTGCGGCAATACCAAATGAAGTTGTTGACCAACTATTCGTTCATGGCAGTGCAGCAAAATGTCGTGAAACAATCAAAAGATATTTCGACAACGGTGTCACGACTTCGTCGCTTGCAATTGTTGCGTTTGATCCAGAAGTAAATTTCTGGGATTGTGCCGAAGCACTTGCACCAACCGCGGTTTAATCTATGTCGGTAAGCGAAACAGACTCAGAGGTCTCTGCACGTCTCGAACTTGAGCAAACACAGCGCAGCGAAGGTTGGAAACTTCTTCGCGGGTTACTGCGCGATCAACGTAGAAATCTCGTCATCGGTGGAGTTATTGGAATCACCTGGGCGTCGTTCAAAGTTGCGATCCCGCAAGTTACAAAGTTTGCAATCAATAATGGCATCGAAAAAGATGGACCACTTCTTGGATGGGCTGTAACTATTGCGTGTTTGGGTGTTGTCACCGGCGTTCTCTCTGGGCTTCGCCGATATGTCGCGTTTCGAGAAAGTCGCTGGGCCGAAACGCTGTTGCGTGAAAAATTGTTCTCACATGTTCTCGGATTGAATATCGGCTACCACGACAAAACGCAAACTGGGCAATTGATGAGTCGTGCGTCGAGTGACTTGATGCAGATTCAGGCGTTCATTGTGATGATTCCGATCACTTTGTCAAACGTCATTCAGATTTTCGCTGTCGCGACAATTTTATTTATCACAGACCCAGTTTTGGCAATCGTCGCAATGTTGCCATTGCCTTTTGTAAATATCTCTGCGCGCCGATTCAGCAATCGAATTCATCCGATTTCAATTGCTGTACAGGCCGAGCAGGCACAACTCGCGAACGTCGTCGAAGAATCAGTTTCTGGTGTTCGGGTGATTAAGGGTTTCGGTGCTGAACAAGTGCAATTCGAAAAACTTGAGAAAGAAGCAGACGATATATTCGGCGAAGCGATGAAAGCCGCGAAGATTCGCAGTAATTTTCTGCCAGCAATTGATGTACTACCAGCACTCGGCGCCGTTGGTGTGCTCGGGGTCGGCGGTCACCGAGTTCTCTCTGGTCAACTCTCAATCGGCGATCTCGTTGCATTCAATGTTTATTTAACATTATTGGTTTGGCCGTTGCGAAATATAGGCATGATCGTTGCACTTGGTCAACGTGCAGCGGCAGCACTGGTGCGAATTCAAGAAGTACTCTCAACGAACTCAGAAATCACCGACCCACAAGTTGCTAAGTCTTTGCCACGCGCAACTAATTCGCAACTTGGCGCGATCAAGTTTGACCATGTGCAGTTTGGCTACGACCCAGTGCAACCTGTTTTGACGAATTTCAATTTAGAGATCATGGCAGGCGAGTCGATCGCAATAGTTGGCGCAACTGCGTCGGGCAAATCAACAGTCGCAAGGCTGTTGTTGCGCTTTTACGACACAAATAACGGCCACATTTTTCTTGACGGTATCGATATTCGCAAACTCAAACTCCGCGATTTGCGGCAAGAAATTGGCGTCGTTTTTGAAGACACTGTGCTTTTCAACGACACGGTCACGAACAATATTTCTTTCGCCAAGCCCAATGCTGCTCAGGCTGATCTTGAGCGTGCCGCAAAACTCGCTGGTGCGCATGACTTCATTTTGCAATTACCAAACAAATACGAAACAATAATCGGTGAACGGGGCTTTTCACTTTCTGGTGGGCAGCGCCAGCGCATTGCGATTGCCCGTGCAATTATTTCTGATCCACGTGTTCTTGTGCTTGACGATGCAACTAGTGCGGTTGACCCGAGCAAAGAAGGTGAAATTCGCGATGCGATGCGCACAGTGATGAGCGGTCGAACAACTATTGTCATTGCCCACAGACCCGGCACGATTGCGCTGGCCGAACGAGTTGTTTTTATTGACGACTCAACAATTGCTGCGATCGGTAAACATGAAGAACTCGTTGCAAGTAATACTCGTTATCGCGAAGTACTTGCAAGCATGGAGCAATCAAAGACACTGCGTTCCACAGAGAGTGCAAAATAATATGTGGCACGCCGGTGGAGTAAGCGACGAAGATCGTCTTAGCCGCGCGCAAGCCCGCACAATTATTGGTCGTGTGTTCAAAATGGCGGCGCCATTTAGAAAGACAATTTATTTATCTTTTGCGTGTGTGATGGTCACAACAGCGACAACACTGTCTGCACCGATAATTGTTCGCCACGGCATTGATGCAGGAATTAGAGCCAAAAATTCTGGCGAACTAAATAAATCAGTAGTTCTATACCTAATTGTTGTTTCACTCACATATACATTTGGTCGACTTTTGTTTGTGTTTGTAAACCGTACCGGAGAGTCATTTTTGCGTCTGTTGCGCCTCGCCGTGTTTAGGCAAATGCAACGGCAGTCAATGGCTTTCTTTGATCGCAACAAAGCTGGTGTGCTTGTCGCTCGAATGACTGCCGACATCGAGTCAATGTCAGAACTCGTGCAATTTGGTCTGTTGCAGTTTTTGTCAGCGGCACTGATGCTAATTTTTGCAATTGTTGTGTTGCTCTTGCTGAGTTGGCAATTGACAATTGTTGCGTTAATCGTGATGCCAATTTTGGTTTTGGCTTCAATTAAGTTTCAGCGTGACTCAAACAAGGCTTATCTAGTTGTGCGCGAACGTGTTGGCACCAATCTTTCGGCGCTGCAAGAAGGTATAACTACCGTGCGAGTGATCCAGGCTTACGCTCAAGAAGAAGAGGCGATTCGTAAATTCAAGATTTCAAACCGCGCGCTTTTCGCAAGTCACGAAAAGAGCGTTCGTGTTTCAACATGGTATTTCGCATTAATCGAGTTCTCCGGTGTTCTGGCAGGCGGTTTAATGATTGGTATCGGTGGATGGTTTGTTCACCGCGGCACAGTCACACTTGGCACTGTTGTTGCTTTCGTATTACTACTCTCAAGTCTGTTTGATCCGGTTCAGCAACTCTCACAGTTATACAACACGGTGCAATCAGCTGGCGCGGCTCTCAATAAGCTTTTCTCAATTCTTGATTCAAAACCAGAAGTTGACGAACACCCGGCTGCAATTGAGTTGCCAAAGACCGGAGACCTCAAAGTCAAAAATATCTCGTTTACGTATGCAGCTTCAGAGATTCCGGCACTTAATGATGTTTCAATAACAGTTGGAGTTGGCGAAAAACTTGCGCTGGTTGGGCCGACGGGTGCAGGTAAATCAACATTGGCCAAATTAATGGCCCGACTTTATGATCCGGCTGAAGGCACGGTTGAGTTTGGTGGTGTCAATTTAAAGATGGCAACCATGGGTTCTCTACGCAATCGAATCGTCGTTGTGCCGCAAGAAGGTTTTTTATTCAACGGCACAATCCGCGATAACTTGCGCATTGCCCGCGTCGAAGCAACTGACGCCGAAATTGAATCAGCGATCGCCGCAATTGGCGCAACCGAACATTTCGCTCAATTTTCTGATGGGCTCGACACACAAGTTCGTGAACGCGGAAGTCGATTGTCGGCAGGCGAGCGGCAATTAGTTGCACTTGCTCGTGCCGCACTTGTTGATCCTGCAGTGCTGGTGCTTGACGAAGCAACTTCAAATCTTGACCCCGGCACTGAAGCCGAAGTTGAATACGCACTCGAGCGATTGATGACTGGCCGCACTGTTATTGTCGTGGCTCACAGACTTTCGACTGTGCAGCGTGCCGATCACATAGCTGTCGTTGTCGATGCAAAAATCGCTGAGTATGGCAGTCACAATGATTTGCTTGCACGCAACGGCCACTACGCACAACTTGCCCGCGCCTGGGCGCAGTCGCATTCAATAACTAGCTAATTTTAATTTTTACTATTGCGTCAAGACCAACGCCGCTAGGCGATGGCGCAAGTTCTAAATTCATATTGCTTGTGAGGGCTAATTGCGCAGCAATCGCTAATCCGAGCCCGCTGCCTTGCACTCCAGTTGCTGAATCTCGATGGGTCGTCCCTCGCCAAAATCGATCGAATGCGTGTGCTCGCTGATCGGCAGTAAGTCCAGGCCCTTGATCGCGGATAGTGACTACGACTTGATTTGACATCAGTTGTGCAATCACAATTATTTTCGCACTCGGCGGTGAGTGCTCAATAGCATTATCTATGTAGTTGCTAACTATTTCACGAAGTGCAAGTTCGTTGGTCAGACAATTTATTTGATCTGTAGTTTCAACGACAAGTTCAATTTCGTTTTCTGCAGCAAGAAAAGACCATTCGTCGCATAGTTCATTTAGCACACTGTTCACATCAACATTTTCTATTTCAAGAACGGCGCCTTCTGTACGAGCAAGCCGCAAAAGTTGCTCAGTCAAATTCGTTAGTCGGTCAGTTTCGTTAAGGGCCGCCTCAATATGTTCGTTCGCGATCGTCGGTGAGCCTTCGACCGAATCTCCAGCCTGTTCTAAACGCAGACGCAATGCGGTAAGTGGGGTGCGCATTTGATGAGCAGCATCACCAGAAAAAGACCGTTGACGCTCGAGCATATTTTTTACTCGGATTGCCATGGCGTTAAAAGACTTTGCTAATTCGCGAGTTTCAATTGGTCCATGTTCGTCAACAATCGCCGAAACATCACCATGGGCGAAACGATCGGTCGCAGTTCTTAAATGGGTCAATGGTCGAGAGACGACCGATGAAAGCAAAAATGCTGCGATGATCGCCATAGCGACAGCGACTGCCGCAGCTATCAGAATCCCGCGAATTTGATGATTGACCAGATCGTCAATTGTGCTTTTCGGATACGTAAGTCTGACTACACCCAGAACATTTTCACCGAAAACTATTGGAATCGCGACAAAAATTAATTGTTCACCAAGAGTATTTGATAGTCGCTCACCCGATCTGAATGATCCGGCAAGCGCAGCAGCGATTTCTGGTCGCGATTTGTAATCTTCGCCAGCGATGTCAGTTGCCGAACTCGAAGCTAATAAGTATCCATTTTCGTCAACAATAATCGCAGTCGAGTCACTAAATTCCGCAAATTCGTTTAACAGTTTCGTGGCGGTTATGGCGATAGCGCTGTCTTTTGTTAGCAAAATTTGAGAGGCTTGCCCACTTAGAGAATATGCGTCACGTTCAAGAGTAATGATGATTTGATCGCGCTCAATTCGAGACAGGTGCGATGCAAGCGGCACATCATGCGCGATGAGAACCAAAATTACGACTCCAACTACAACGAACAAGAACCTGAGTTTCATTTAGGCTCCGCAAATCGAAATCCAACAGAACGAATTGCAGTTATCCATCCTGGGTTGCCAAGTTTTTTGCGGAGTGCTGCGATATGAGCATCTAAAGTTTTCGTTGGACCATACCACTGCGTATCCCAAACTCTTTCAAGTATGTCATTACGACGATGTACGACACCAGGTGATGTAGCGAGAAATTCAAGTAAATCAAATTCTTTTGCAGTCAGAAAAATTTCGTCATCGTTGAGTGTCACTTTTCTGTTCTGTGCATCAATATTCAGCTGACCCAAAATCAGATTGACCTGTGGTTTTGTTTCTTGTACCGTCAAACGTCGAGTGACTGCTCTAATCCGAGCAATCAATTCGCGCAGCCCAAAAGGTTTAGCAACATAATCGTCGGCACCAGACTCAAGTCCGAAAACACGGTCAATTTCGTCAGCTCTTGCCGTAAGCATGATTATTGGCACTTGTGAAACGAGTCGTACTTGTCGGCACACTTCAAAACCATCAAAGTCAGGTAATCCAATATCCAACAGCATGATGTCGTACGCAGTTGCTTCGACTGCTTGCTTGCCAGTAGCGACGTGAGTCACAGACATTCCCGCCGCAGTGAGCCCGAGAACCAATGAAGTCGCAATTGGTTGATCATCTTCAACAATTAATACATGCACATCTACAGTGTTGTGGCTCAAGAGTGCAAATATGCATAACTTGAAGTGAGTTTCTGGTTTCATCACAAAATTGGATGAATCTTGGATAACTCATTACCTTTCGTTTAATAACGACCATTAACTTAAAAGATATGAAACCAGCAATCGCCACTTCACTTTCTTTCGCAGGTGTTCTTCTCGCAGGTGGACTCGCATTCTCAATAAACTCAAACGTCTTAGATAACAGCACTTCAGTAGCTAGTGCAGCGCAGTCGATTAATTCAACTGTTATTAAGGATGTATCTGCAAGGTTGCCATCGTCTGCTCTCTCTAGCGCTGGTCAAGACACTTCATATGAGGTTGCAGGCGTTGGAATAGCAACAATAAGAATTTTGCCCACAGGCTTAAGTGTCGTAAAAGTTGTGCCTCAAAGTGGTTTCACCTTCGAAGTTAGCCAAGTGAAGACAAACCGAGTCATGATTAATTTTAGTTCTCCGGGCGAATCAATGGCATTTAAGGCTCGACTCGTAAATGGGCAAATTGTCACAGCCGTCGACATAACAACTCCGCCTGTATTGAGCGTCCCAAACCGCAGTCGCAATGATGATGACGATGATAAAAATGACGCTAACGAGAAATCCGAAACGCACCACAGTGGCTTCGAAAGTGATGACGACTGATATGAGCACATTCTTTGGTCTTCCAGCACATCCACTATTGGTTCACGTGCCTATCGTCTTGATTCCGCTTGCGGCAATAACTGCGATCATCTCAATCCACAAAAAGTACCGTCGAGAAATGTTGTTGGTTACTGCAGCGATGGCGGTTATCGGCGCAGCGTTTCTTTTTCTTGCCGCAGGTGCTGGCGAATCATTACAGCACGATCTGCCGAGATCGCGATCAATTCACGAGCATGCTGAGTTAGGCGATAAATCACAAGGGCCAACCGCCGTGTTTGCATTTGCCGCAGTTGGCGCAGTTTTATCACTCGAAGCATCGCGCCGTAAGTTTGAATATAAAGGCAAGTCGTTGCCAAAGTGGTCGGCAGTTGCTTTACTCGCGCTAACAGTTGTTGGTGGAGTCGCCGCAACAGTTGCAGTTTCTCAAGCAGGCCACTCAGGTGCCAAAAGTGTCTGGGAGTCACGCCTTGCCGAGAAGAAGCCTTAATAACTAGCATCGGTCTATGGCGGCTGATGATCTCGCCAAAGCGCGCAGTGACTTTGCTGACCGAAATCCGCAGAGTCACAAATATTTCGATGAGGCGCGAAAGTATTTACCAGGTGGACACA
>Ga0194035_1001203_pt1 | contig 13869 bp, 14 predicted proteins | sample JunL2320m_MetaG_FD_148680 | JGI IMG/M metagenome (GOLD analysis project Ga0194035, IMG submission 148680) | Anoxic zone freshwater microbial communities from boreal shield lake in IISD Experimental Lakes Area, Ontario, Canada - Jun2016-L239-20m | ecosystem: Environmental > Aquatic > Freshwater >...
TCACTCCCGCATGACCACCATTGAGTAACTCGTCCGCGATCTCAGCAAGCACACGCGCGTTGTGTTCATAGATACGACGCGCGGATTGCTCATCGGGATAGATCCGGTCACCTGCCTGATCACGCACGACCATGTCGGATCCATCAATGGTGTTGTCCTGATCCTGATCGGCTAACTGTCCGGTGTGGTAGTTCGTGTTGCGTCTGCCTTCCAAGATGGTGGCGAGTTTTGTGCCGTTCACGTGCGTGAACCATCCACTGGCCATGTAACCATCAGCAACGGGGGTGAGTTTAAAAAACTCTTTGCCTTCGAGCTCTAACGCACTCGCGCGTAACCCGTCAGGATCAACCGCGGCTCGGATCCGTTTCACCGCCGCGATCGTGTAATCCACCGAATACTCGGTGGAAACGTTGATCAACGCGGCTTCTGATTCCCGGCGTGCTTCAGCACGTAGGGATGGTTCCACAGCTTTCATCGCGGTGTGCACGCCCCGAACGACGGTGGATGCGTGAGCGGTCGTGATCTGACCGTTCAACCACGCTGAACGCGTCGCGTGATAGGAGTCAGATAACAAACGCGCAGTACGGATCTGATCACGACACGATCTGGCATCAAGGCGGGTCTGATCACGTAACCAAGACGCGGTCGATAGGTATCCCTGACCATGAGCAACCCCAGCACGATCCACCACCGCAAGAGCAACCGAGCGAACCGCGGACGCATCCTCCACCACCCGCGACAGGTCAGACACATACTCGCCCACAACAACATCCCGAACATCACCGAACACACCATCGGACACCAACCCCGCAAGCTCCGACAGAGCCACCCGAGCCGTAGCAACCAACTCAGCACACCGAGCAGCACGAGCAACAGGCGTCACGACCACAGGCATCGGATCACCAAGGATCTGATCACCAAGGATCGGATCACCAAGGATCGGATCCCTAGGGATCTGATCACTAGGACACCGTCCCGCATCCACCTCGTCAGTATCGTACATGTGTACTATTCTGCATCATGATCGGAAACCTGTCAACCCCGAAACACGTTTATCCCCAACCGATTACACGCGTCGCGACACCTGTGGAAACGAGCGATAAACAGGCGGCAAGACGTGCCGAAACATCAGCCGAGCAATCCAGGTTCTTTTGCGCGGAGGGTAGGGGACCCGTCACTACGTTCCTCCTCGAATCACTCCACCAACAGCGCAAAAAAGGACGCCCCTGACGGGACGTCCCTTTTTGCGCGGAGGGTAGGGGACCCGTCACTACGTTCCTCCTCGAATCACTCCACCAACAGCGCAAAAAAGGACGCCCCTGACGGGACGTCCCTTTTTGCGCGGAGGGTAGGGGATTCGAACCCCTGAGGGGTTTCCCCCAACACGCTTTCCAAGCGTGCGCCATAGGCCACTAGGCGAATCCTCCGTAAAGAAGAATAGGGGCTACAGCCCCAAGGCTGAAATCCACCCGGTTTCCGGCGGGCGCCGGCTCGCGTAGACTGTCCTCGACCCCCCGTGTGGCGTCATCTCGCCGAACTCCCCCAGGGCCGGAAGGCAGCAAGGGTAAGTGAGCTCTGATGGGTGCGCGGGGGGTCACTATATTGCGCGTTTCGAGAGTTACAGTGGACGCGTGATCTTCAAATCGGTGGGGGACCGACGACCGTATCCCGAGCATGGCCGAGGGCCAGCGCAATGGGCTGACTTACCGCCCAGACAAGTTCGCCTCGCAGACCTGATCACAACCAAGCGCACCCTCGATCTCGAGGCACTTCTCGACGAGCAATCCACGTTTTTCGGCGACCTCTTCGGTCACGTCGTGCAGTGGCGGGGTGAGCTGTACCTCGAGGATGGTCTGCACCGTGCATTACGCACCGCACTTCACGGACGACAAATCATTCACGCTCGAGTCTTAGATCTTGACGATCCTAAAAATCAAATAGCAACGGCCAGCGACAGCATCAACGAAGGTGCAGCCCGAAGATGAGCATGCTGTCTGGCCCAGGGCCCCGCAGATCGCCAGCGCGAGACCGCGGTATGCCGTGGACGACCATCATCGGGGTCGTTGTCTCGATGGGTCTTTTGTTCGGCGCGGCATTCGTTGGAGTCCGTTTGATCCGAGGCGGGTCAAGTGCAGCGGAAGCATCCGGGGTTTCGACTAGTCCGAGCCCGTGTATAACCTCAACAGTTCAACCTGCGGGCACACTGCCAAAAGCTTCTACCGTGACGGTTAACGTTTTCAACGGGTCGCGCCGCAAAGGTCTAGCCAAGACTACGGCCGCGGAATTGCAGCTGCGCGGCTTCAAGATTGGCCTGATTGCCAACGATCCGCTGGGCCAGCACATCAAGTCATTTGGTGATATTCGCTATGGGGTTAAGGGCGCCATGAACGCAGCTCTGTTGCGCAACTACGTCCCGGGCGCCACGCTCACCCTAGATAAGCGCACTGACGGAAAAATTGACCTCGTGACAGGCGAAGACTTCACCGGCCTAGCGCCACAAAGCCAAGTCGATTCGGCCATTGCGGCCCCAACCCCGACGGCAACCGCAGTGAGCTGCCCAACTGGCAAGTAGCGAGCTACATGCACTCGAAGAGACAGTAAACCGTTGTCTACCAACGCAAATTGGCTACCACTTCAGGTGCTGAACACCCATCTCTCTAGCCAACCGGGATCCAGACGCAGCGGAAGTCAGTGACAGTCACATCGCTCTTCGACAGAGGAATCTCCTTGGTCGTAATGTTGAGTGCCCTACTCTGCCAATCCTCGTGGATCGTCAAGATCTCCGAATTCAGTTGATTATCAAGCTCCTGATACGCCTGCTCGGCAGCGGTGTACTTCGCCGATGCCGTATCAATCTTCGCCTGGGCTTCACGTTGACGACGTGCGTCGGCTGCCAAAGAAGAACCGCTCTTACGCCCACCAAAGAGCCCGCCAATTGCCGATGTCACCATCGCGCCGAGACCGTAAGCCGCATCGTACGCACGCTGATGTTGATCGACAGTGATGCTCGCATCGGTGAGCTTCTTCTTCGCAGCTGTCACTTTAGTTTCATACTTCGTACGAAGTTTTGCCATATCCGCATCTGATGCTGAAGCGGCAAGCTGGAGACACCGCGCGGTGAATTCCTCACGGGTCTCCCCGACGCGCGAATACGCTTTCAGATCCGTGTTCGCCAGAATCTCGGTCGACTTGGAGCGAACCAGTTCATCTACAAGCGCCTTCTGAATCGAATTCCAATACGCCTTCGTCTTGACTTCGCTCGGCAGGAATCCGTAGACACTGCCGACGGGAGCTGTGGCGATCAGATCGCGATCGTCGTAGTCAACGGCGACGAACTTGCGTCCATCTGGGATTTGGGTGAGTGGAAGCAATACTGCCTCGTACTCCTCATCGAGAATCAACTTCGATGGGGTGTCGTCGTAACGAAGATTCACCCGGGCAACGGCTGCGGCACGAAGATGCTGACCACCATTGACTCCCCCGACCTCGGCCAACCACGTCGTCGCCGGATCGACGAAAGCAACCGCGATACCCGCTGCAATTGCTGGCATTACAGGCGTCTCGTCCGCACCAGCCTGTACAGGCGCAGAAGATGGCAACGTCGATGGAGCCATCGCAGGTGCTGGCGAAATCTGCGTCGCATCACTTGTACTGGCGACGGACGGTGGCGCCATCGTTGGCTCGGCGACGACAGCCTCCGCTACTGCAGCCGACGGCGCCACTTCCTCTGTCACGACGCTTGCGACAGGCGAATCAGCCGCCGCTGCGCTCACTGCCGCTGCAGTTTCGGCCGGCACGGTGGCCGCGGCTGCCGGCCCATCCCCCATCGCCAACTTGATTTGATCGCGGGTAAGCGGGCCGCGGAGGTAGCTCATAGCCCAACGCGAGGTCATCACCTCGGGCACGTCTTTCCCCGCCCGACGTAGCAGGAACTGGCGCTTGCCCAGATTACTGATCGTGTCACTAACGGCCGAAACGTCAACGCCACCAGCAGCACTCGTCAGCCCATCGACGAGACGCTTCTTATCCTGCTCGGTCTGAAGGCGGCCAACCATCCAGGTTCCGGTATTCGACAGCGCTTTGTAATCAAGATCGACAGGGTTCTGCGTCGAGAGCACGACGCCGAGACCAAAGGCACGCGCCTGCTTGAGCAGAAGCATCATCGGCTTTTTCGTTGGCGGGTTAGCAGTAGGTGGCAAGTACCCTGCAACCTCGTCCATGTAGAGCAACGCGCGCAAATCACTCGTGCCACTCTGACGACGCATCCATGTGACCAACTTCGATAGAACAAGCGACGTCACAGACTGACGCTGGTCGTCACTTAGATGTGCAGTTGTCACGATCGCGCAGCGAGCCTTGCCTTCGGCAGTGAACAGCATCGACTGAATATCGATCGGGTCGCCTGTGAGCCACGCAGCAAAGGAAGGTGACGCCAGTAATCCGTTGAGCTTCATAGCAAATGCTAGGCGGTCATTCGGTGGGAAGAACACGTCAAGCTCAAGCACCCCAAGCTTACGAATTGGCGGTTGCTGCACCTGCGCAAGGAGCGTGGGCAGATCCAAACTCTGACCCTGCGCCCAAGCATTCTGAATCAAGTTCGCGAGCAGAATATGCTCTCGAGACGACAGCGGGTCGCCATTGATGCCGATCATCCCGAGGACGCTGGTGACATATCCATCAATCTCGTCGCTCATAACTTCAGGATCAGTGTCGGCCGGCGGCGCGTCCAACGACCCAACAATGTTCAGCGGCCGACCAGCAGATGATCCCGGCGTATAGATGGTGAAGTCGACCCTCGACTTGAGCGCCTCCAAGCGCTCAGGAGTGATCTCCCACCCGGCTAGTCCCTCTCGCCATGACGTTGCCTGTTGCTCAGCGAACTCATCGAGCCCGAGCCCAGCCTTCTCGGCATCACCATCGTTGATCCACGGTCGGAAGTCGCTGCCACGCAATTCGGGGAAGATGAGCATCAGGTTCGTGAGATCACCCTTGGGATCGATGAGCAGCGCAGGAACGCCACTGTTCAACACCTCCTCGATGAGAACCACACCCAAGCCGGTCTTACCCGACCCGGTCATGCCGATGATCACACCGTGCGTGGTGAGATCACCGGACGGCAGAATAGAAGCGTCGGACGAGCGGGTACCGGTCGCGGGATCGATGCGACCACCAAGATGAAGATCAGCCATATCGGCAGCCTAGGGCCCGATCACATCAACCCGCCGCACGTACGCGCAAACCGTCACCGAAGGTCATCTTGATTTAGGCTCGCACTGCGGCCATTCACAGATGCCGCCCTTGCCGCACCGGACAAGAACTACGGGGATTCGTTATGACGAACCAGTCACCGCCCTGGTCAAAGGCCGGGCCATCTTCGTACTTTCCTTCGATCGAGAAGAAGTACGGGCGCTCAATCACCGAGTGGCAGAAAATCATCTGGGCGTGCGACCTCGAAAAGCACATGCAGATCGTTAACTATCTGAAGTCTGGGTACGAGGTTGGCCACGGCCACGCAAACGCGCTGGTGCACTGGACCCTCGCCGGCAACGTCGCCGTCGAGCCCGCTCCTGATGCCTGACTAGTCTCGCGACGGTTCGTCGAGGCCGTACATCGAGACGGGCAGGGTCGGCTCCTGCGGTCTGTGATCATCACCAACGCGCTTCATCTCGTGCGCGATGGGCACCTCATCGGCTTCGACGAGGGGTGCGTCTAGGACGTCGCCCACTGGTTCGTCGTGCGATGTGTGGCCAGCATTCGACACCAAGTTGGTAGCCCGACCATTAGAGAACCAGCGGTTCTCATAACGGCCGTACGGATCCTTGTACCAGCCTTCGATTTCCATCCCAATATCCACACGATGGACCCTACCGGAACGTCAGCACTTCCAAGTTGCCCCAGCGGGGCCTGCCTTACTCAAAGCGGTGAAACCGTCAGCTGGCCCTCCGAGCCAACGACGGCTCCCGCAACCTCATGCAACATAAACAAGGGCATCCCCCTTCAGGGGATGCCCTTGTTTATGGCGGTGGCGGTGGGAACCGTCAACTGCTTCGCAGTTTCCTCCCAAATCCCGCTGCACCCTTCAACATAAACAAGGGCATCCCCCTTCAGGGGATGCCCTTGTTTATGGCGGTGGCGGTGGGATTTGAACCCACGGAGGGCGATTAACCCTCACACGCTTTCGAGGCGTGCTCCTTTGGCCGCTCGGACACGCCACCGTGGACGAGGGTACAAGGTGACGATGGGCAGACAGAAATCGAGGCGGGCGAACGGACCAACAATCGCTAGCGACGTTCAGTGAAGAACTCAGTCAGCAACTCCGCGCACTCTGCCTCACGCACCCCACCCACGACCTCGGGACGATGGTTGAGACGGCCATCGCGCAGCACATCCCACAGAGATCCCGCCGCTCCGTATTCAGGGTTCCAGGCTCCGAAGATCACCCGATCCACCCGCGAGAGCCACGCGGCACCAGCACACATCGGACACGGCTCCAAGGTGACAGCCAACGTCATCCCGCTCAGCCGCCATTCACCAACCGACGCTGCTGCTGCGCGGATCGCTACAACTTCCGCGTGCGCCGTCGGATCCCCATCAAGCTCACGGCGATTACGTCCAGCGCTCACGATCGATCCGTCAGCGCCCATCACAACCGCACCGATCGGTACGTCACCTTCGTCCAAGGCAAGGCGCGCCTGACCTAGTGCGGCTAGGAGCGCACGATCATCATCTGGACGAACCTGCATATCCGCGGGTTTAACTCGTCAGCTTTTCGACGATACGCGTGAACTCGTCACCAAAGCCGATCCGCTCAGCAATTGTCGCGAGCAGCTCATCAGGCCAAGCGTCCGGATCGTCGAGAATGAACTCGAGCTCATCCATGCGAAGACCCAGATCTTCAAAGATGCGCAGGTCGCCGGCCGGCACAATCTCCTCGTCGTCCTCATCGTCGGGCGCCGGCACTGACAACCGATCCAACGCCTCAATGCCTAGGTCGTAATCCTCCGCAGCGAACAAATCGCTCACCAAGATCCGAACCTCTTCGCCACGCAACCGGATCAGGAGGAAGAACTCTTCGGAGATGCACACCAAGCCAAGCGTGCCAACCTCGCCCGGATGAGCCCGAAGCGCAGCGATCAGCGAATCAAGATGTGCGTGAGTGCGTGGCGGTAACTCTTCTAACCGCCAGCGTCCATCCTCGCGCCATGCAGAGATCGCGTAGTCGACATCATCAGCCACCGTGTCCACCTCCGCTCGCTCGACCGATCCACGTAGGCACCATCGTCGCAGATCAGCGGCGGGGTAAACGCACGTTAACGTCCTGTCACCATTGTGTCCGAAGTCAGAGTGTCACGATTCGTGGCATCAGCGCATGGAGTTTGAGATCCAACAAGCTGCTGGCCAGCCGATTACAAAACCATCGACCGGTATACGTCGACGCGGGCGTCCGAAGTCATCTGTTCAAAGGCCTCATCAATGGCCACGAATGGACCTTCACTCGGACGCCAACCTGCGCATCCCGCGTAGGCTCGAATCTCGAGTTCGTTCAACCTGCGAACGAGTGCTTCCGTCAGCTGCAGTCCATCCACTTCTGACGTGTTGCGCAACAGCACGCCGAAGTGATCACCGAGGCGAGCCGCGACGGCATCGCGAGGCAATACTTCGCGCAGCGCAGTTGCCGCTCGCCTGATCACATCATCAGACGACGCCGGATAGCGCGGATCACTCTTAACGCTCAGGAACACCACACAGGTCGGATCAGCAAGGCGGGTGAACCGTTGGAACTCCTGATTGATCGCCGAGTCCCACGTCCGTTGCCCAGCCAGACCGGTGAGCATGTCACGATCAAGAGCAGCCTCAAGTTCGAGTGCGAGTCGCTGCGCCTCGCCCAGCAATCGCTCGCCTCGCAGTACGTCGCTTAGCAATCCTCCGAGCAAGTCAAGCAGTGGTTGTTGCTCCGGGGTCGGCCCATGGTGCTCTTCTGGGCTGATACCGCAGATAACGCCGAAGACCGAGCCATCTACATCAAGAATTGGTGATCCGCTGTACGCCCGAATAGGTACCGCCTCGCGAACGGCTGCAGCGGCATAGGCCGGTACGTCCTCCACAACCGGCGCAATACGCGGCCCCGCATTGTCGACCATGCGCACGCAGATCGAACTGGCCCACGGGTGGGAACCGCCCGGCGGCAACCCGTAAGCGTTCTGACCGAGCACGAGATAGGTCTGACGACCGTTCTCCACCCGGGTGATTGACCAGAAGCCCATCGAGTGATGCTCGCGTAAATAGGCGAGCACACGCTCTGACGATTCGCGGAAATCAACCGGAAGTGAGGTATCCGGTGCGCCCGGCAAAGTCTCTGTCATGTTGAACCCCCTCCAACTCAATATAAGCATCCTGACCAGCGTCGACGCGAGGTGAATGCGATGGCCCTGCATCGAACAGAGCCGCAGACGTCGTCTCCTGCTGGCGGACACGACCATTCGGGCGTATCGCGACCACGGTTGCCCCCGCTATGAAATCATGGGAAAGTTGAATACTGAACTATTTGGAGGTTCTGATGCCAGCCGTTTCCGTCGAAGACATCACCGTTGTGCCGCACATTCGCCGCCCCGATGCGGGCCTGGTGCGGCCACGACCTGTCGCCAACATCACCACTGCTCCCGCTGGCTTCGAAGGTGAAGGGTTCCCCGTTCGCCGCGCATTCGCAGGTGTTGACGCAGCTGCTCTGGACCCCTTCATCATGATGGATCAGATGGGTGAGGTTGAGTACGCAGCGGGTGAACCCAAGGGCACCTCCTGGCACCCACACCGCGGCTTTGAAACTGTCACGTACATCATCGACGGTACCTTCATTCACCAGGACTCACATGGTGGCGGTGGCGTAATAACTAACGGCGATACGCAGTGGATGACGGCCGGATCTGGCCTGTTGCATATCGAGACTCCACCGGAAACTCTCGTGATGTCCGGTGGACTATTCCACGGCCTGCAGCTCTGGGTAAACCTGCCCGCCCGCGGCAAGATGAATGCACCGCACTATCAGGATGTCCGCGCGACAGATGTGCTTTTGCTGGCATCAGACGATGGCGGTGCGCTGCTTCGCGTGATTGCTGGCGACGTAGCTGGGCACGTCGGACCTGGCTCAACGTTCACCCCAATGACGATGGTCCACGCGACTCTGCAGCCCGGCGCCTCCATGACCATCCCGTGGCGTCAGGATTTCAATGCCCTTGTCTACAGTCTTGCTGGACGAGGCACCGTCGGTGAGGAGCGACGCCCGCTTGCTACCGGGCAGCTCGCTGTATTTGGCAACGGCGGATCGATCACGATTTCTGCTGATCAGGCGCAGGACAGCCGCACACCCGCATTGGACGTGGTGATCCTCGGTGGCGAGCCCCTACGCGAACCGATTGCTTGGATGGGTCCGTTCGTCATGAACACGCAGCGCGAGCTCATGCAGGCAGTCGAGGACTACCAGTCGGGACGACTCGGGCAGATTCCGGCCGGCGGGATCCAGCCGTTCCGCGGCTAGGTTAGTCGCAGGTCGAATCGTCACCTTCGGATCGTGTTACACGATTGGATGAGGACTGACTGAACCCGCCGAGAACACACAGTCCAACTTTGGCGAGACGATTCGCTGGGGCGTGCTCGGCGCCGGTGGAATTGCAACGTCGTTCTGCACCGATCTGCAGTACCTGCCTGACCACCAGGTGGTTGCCGTCGGAGCTCGCTCACCAGGATCGAACACCGAGTTTGCCAACCGCTTCAACATTGCGAACCGTCATGATTCCTACGCCGCGCTCGCAGCCGATTCTCGCCTCCTCGCCGATGCTGCACGCGCCCGAGGCACTTTCCTCATGGAAGCAATGTGGACGTGGTTTCTTCCGCACGTTGTCCAGATCCGCGAGGTCGTTAACTCAGGACGTATCGGCGAAATCGTAACTGTCACGGCCGAATTCGGCGAACAGTTTGGCGCCGATAGCCCCCGTGCATTCGTCCTAGAAGCCGGGGGTGGCGCACTCCTGGACGTCGGAATCTACCCTGTGTCATTCGCGGCGATGCTGCTTGGCAAACCAAGCGACATCATCGCCGCGGCCGACCTGTCAGACGGTGGCGTTGACGTGACAACGTCGATCATCCTTCGTCATTTCGGAGGTGCACATGCCGTCTTGAACACCACGATGCTCGCCGGCACTCGCAATGGCGCAACCATCACCGGCTCACTCGGACGCATAGATGTAGACCCAGAGTTCTTTAGACCCACATCATTTTCGATCGTTGACAATGCCACGGGTGCGCGCGAACACGTTGAAGTTCCACACGTTGGTGGGACCTTAGACACAAGGCTGCCGAAGTCGGCCGATGCCTGCGTTCTGGCCTGACGGAATCGCCGATACTGTCTCTGGCACAGACGATTTCGATCATGGAGACGATCGACGAAATTGCGAGACAAATCGGCCTGCGCTACCCACCTCGACGGTAGCGGTGAGTTCCACACCGCGTGTCGCTGCGACATGAGAATGCCCACGTCGTAGCGTCATCCCATGTTTCAAACTCCGGGCCAATGTCCTGCATGCGAGAGTGCCGACCTTGTTCGCAAAGGTGGCAAAGACCAATGCCCGCAGTGCTTTTACTTGCAGCCATGCTGCGATGGCGGCGATTTGTGCGGCCCAGGATGGTCGGATTCGCGATCAATCTGATGCCGACCCCCTGTGTACGAACGTGGGGATAACGTGGGGATGAATCCCCTCGTTGAGAGGAAAACCTGTGCACAACATGTGCACACAAAAAATACTTCAAAAAATCGAGAAAAACTTTTGCCAAACCCCTTGTGCCCATGGGTGAAACAGCGTTAGAACTCTCTCACGCCAAGAAAGTTCGGCGGGTCGATGGAGACACTCCCTGCGACGACAAACCGGGAAACCGGCGAGACGTGGCCGCGGACTTCAAAGATCTGCAGAATGACTTGGCACCACCGAGAACGATGGATTGCACTCAGATGGGGCCACCCCCAGCTGATGATGGAACGGGCAACCGAGCCAACGTCTAAGAGAGCAAACCGACGAGCCGGTGGAGCGAACGGATGTAAGGTGCCAGGGGGCAACCCCAGCGATTGGGAACGGGAAACCCAGAACACTCGCGTTGGAACCTTCTCCGGGAGCCCGCACTGATAGGACGGCACGAGCCGGAGGTAACTCCACGATTGGCAATCGGGTGACCAACGGCCAATCGAACTCGAGCAAGAGCACAGTGCAGCACGTCAGACTGGTGAGCGGGGAAACTCGGTTCAGCAACGCTGAGGTGCACGAAGGCCCCTCCGATTCATACTCGGAGGGGCCTTCAACTTTCTATAGGATGCCGGACTTCCACCCCGAAGTGACGACACGACACGGTGACACAGCTCACTGGCTTCGCCTAAGGTTTTGCCATGAACGATTCCCAAGGCGAACACGGCGGCGCAGTTGACTTTCGCGGCCGACTAACCCCTGATTACGCGCCGCAGCGCGATGGCGATCCAGATCCCGGCGAAGTGGTGTGGGCGTGGGTGCCGTTCGAAGAGGACCATTCGCAGGGCAAGGACCGACCACTCATCGTGATAGGGCGCGATGCCAGCAACGCAGACACCCTCGTCTGCCTGATGTTGTCGAGCAAGGACCACGACGACGATCGAAACTGGCACCCAATCGGTACCGGTAACTGGGACTCCGAGCGACGGCCAAGTTGGGCGCGCATCGACCGTCCGCTTGCCGTCACGGATCAAGCCATGCGTCGCGAAGGCGGGGTCTTGGACAAGGACATCTTCCTCGAACTCGTCGAACACACCGTTCGGGGCCCCGGCAGCGTCGCCAAACCAGCGCGACCAACGACCAAGCCAGCCACGACTACATCGTCAACCGTTGCAGCCACGCAGCCAACATGGTTCAGCAAACTGTGGGATCGACTGCGCGGAAAGAAGTAACGGGCCGCAATGCCGGAGCCAACCGATGCATGGCGCGCACGACTAGCGCAGATACGACAGTACGAAGACAGCGTCAAGACTGGGCCGCTCACGATGGCCGCAAAGCGACTCGGTCGCACCCGCGGCTTCGCCGCCATCTACCGTCGAATTGGGCCCACGATTGATCCGCGGCTCGCCCCCATCGCCGACGGCAGGCTTATGGCAACTGTGTACGGATTCCCGATGCTGATGTTGAGCACCATCGGCGCTAAGACCGGCCAACCGCGAACATCACCCTTGCTGTACGTCCGTGACGGAGATGACGTTCTACTGATCGGAACAAACTTCGGCCAGCCAAAGCATCCGGGCTGGACAGCGAACCTACTGGCTCATCCGGACGCTCATATCGAGATCGGGCCACACCAACTCCGCGTGAGCGCGATTCCAATAGCCAATCCCGAGTGGGACGCGCTGTTTCCAATCTTCGTCGAGGTTTACCCCGGCTACGCGAACTATGTAGAGCGGCGCGGCGGTTTGGTTCCGCGGATGTTTCGGCTCGTCCCGCATCCATGAAAGGTCGTCGCCTGTTGTTCACCGGCAAGGCGGGACGCAGAGCAGAAAACCTGATTCACTCATCTCAGTACATGCAAGGCACCAATATTGCCAACGGAGGAAACGAACGATGATCGCCGGCTTTTTCAATCTCTTGTGGATCCTCATTGGAGGAACCTTCATCGGCATCATCGCTCGGCTACTTGTTCCCGGGCGTCAGTTTCTACCGGTCTGGGCAACGATTGGTTCAGGTATTGCGGGAATGCTTCTCGGAAACTGGTTGGCCAGTTTGCTCGGGGTTCGTGATACCGGTGGCATTGACTGGATCCGACACGCACTTCAGTTTCTCGTGGCAGCAGCCGCGGTCGCCGGTGTCTCGGCCGTGTATCGCCAGCGGGCGACGGACCGGTTGAGGAATCAACTTGAACAAAGCAACCTCAATCGAGGTGGTGCAGGGAGCGTCTCGAGCCCTCCGAGCAACGTCAATGCGATCCAGCCCACGCCTGAGAAGCCGGCCCTGCCAACGGACAACATCACTCCACCGATTGACTCGATCTAGGCTCCAGCAGTGTTGTTGAACGCCTACGGGCGTTATGCGCTTGCCCGGTTGTCGATAACCTCTGATACATGACTTCTTGGTCCCCTCGCGCTTCTGGCGATCCTGTCGCAGACGGCTGGGTGGCAATTCACCAAGCTGAGTCATGGGCGAGCGAACGCATAGATCATCAAACGTGGGATTACGTCCGCGGCGGAGCAGGTGACGAAGTCTCGCTTCGCGACAATGTGAGCGCGTGGTCTCAGCATCGCTTGCGGCCACACGTCATGACGGACGTGAGTGCATTGGACACCAGCATCACCATATTCGGCGAACGACTTGCTCATCCCATCGTGCTCGCCCCAACCGCAAGCCATGCGCGCTATCACCCAGATGGTGAGATCGCCACGCTACGAGGGGCCGCCGCAGCCGAGGCTGTCACGACCATCAGCACATTAGCCTCGTTTGCGATTGCCGACATCGGAACTGGAGCCGCAGCGCATGACGCGTCATGGTGGATGCAGGTTTATATCCAGCGCGATCGATCGCACACCTTCGATCTGCTTGACCAGGCTGTCGAATCTGGTGCCCGGGCACTCGTCGTCACAGTGGACACCCCATCACTCGGCGCGCGTGATCGTGATAAACGAAACCCGTTTGGGGCACCAGCCGGGATCACATTTCCAAACGTGCCCTCGCACATCGAGGCAGATTCGACACCAGCACATCGACGGATCTGGAATCCACATCTAGCAAACGATGTAACAGCTGCCGACATCACGGCATTGCGCGAGCGCTACCCCGTTCCGGTTCTCACGAAGGGGATCCTGCGACCAGACGATGC
>Ga0194035_1001204_pt1 | contig 13868 bp, 12 predicted proteins | sample JunL2320m_MetaG_FD_148680 | JGI IMG/M metagenome (GOLD analysis project Ga0194035, IMG submission 148680) | Anoxic zone freshwater microbial communities from boreal shield lake in IISD Experimental Lakes Area, Ontario, Canada - Jun2016-L239-20m | ecosystem: Environmental > Aquatic > Freshwater >...
GCTCACTGGCAAGCCCCCCCGCTGAAGGCGACCCGTGGCGTGCTTGGCAAATACGTGCGATGTGTTGCGCCGGCATCCGTGGGGTGTGTTACGGATGAAGTCAATGACCGATAAGCGTCGATTTCGAGGACAGATGCATCCGAACCGTCAGCGATGAAATAGAGCGACCTGGATCTGAACTAACCCGGAGCCGGCAACACGCCAACGGGAGGAAGTCCAGCAGGACCGGGAAGTGTCTCGGGTGCTTGATAGTAGGGTTCTGCCGACGGGATCGGTGATACTCCGAGTCGCTGCACTGTTTTCATCAGGATTCGTTGTTCGAGCAGGCCATCGCGTCCGAGAGGAATCCAACCGGCGTTGAATGATGGGTTGGCAACAGGACGCGGTTGTTCACCAACCTGCTGCCCGAGCGTTGGTAGTGGCGAGCCGTAGCGATAGAGAGAGTCGTCGTTTCGAAACGAAGCACCGCCTGCAGTGGATTTCATTGGTCGGGAGAGATTTTCCAGATCCTTGAGCACAGTTACTTCAAGACGCCAGCCCGACGAATCGGGTGAAAGACGAACAGTTGCTGTACGACGTATCGATTGGAGCGTGCTTTCGAGTCGCTCACGAAAACCGACTGAATCTCCTCGCCAAGGTTCGAGCAAGGTCGCACCGGTCTGCGGATATGTGTCGACCCGTCCTTCGGTGGCCGCCCCTCCGGCAAACGTCACCCGCTGCTCACGTTGAATTTTAAAATCATCATCAATGACGTCCACAAGGATTGGCCAGATTATTTCGGGATCGATCTGAGGGAGTAGAATCGGGCGAGATGGAGGCATCTGAGGAGCTTGCGCCACGGGTGTTGGAGCTGGAGCTGTTGATGGTGGAATAAACCATCCGCCCATGCCATCACTCACTGCGTTGGATGGAAGAGGCATCGGCGGACCCTGAAGAACAGGAGTTGATGCTGGTGCCGGCAGCAGCCCTTGTGCATGCAGAGGCTGCGAATCGAAAAAGAGAGTCATTCCTGCTAAGCACACAGTGAGCCCGCCCCACGTGGAGAGGAATAGATTTCGAAATCGTTTCAGAAAAAAACGCCCAAAGCGATGTGCGGGCATGGAATGCCTCATGGGGTGCATGTGCCAAGAGGAACCCTGAATTTAAAAAAAATCCAAGAAGCTCCGGGGGGCAAAGAGTGGCGGATCACCGCGTCTAACTCAAGACCAATTCAAGCCCGTCACAATCGCAGCGAAATCCCCAGATCACCCAGTACGCAAAAAAAGTGCCGTTCGAATACTTTTTTTCAACAAGGCAAGGCAGTCGCAGAACATTCTTATGACGCCTAAAAAATCACTCGTCATAGGCCCCAAGCCCCTGCCATCAATCAATCGAAACGGAGTCTTCGTCAAAATCTTCATGTACACCCAGTCGATTTTGCATGTCATCAAAGCGTTTTGCAAATCGTGAGTGGGATGTATGCAGATGTTCTCCCTGCGAGATAAAACGAATCCGTTCATCGTGATCAACGCCATACGATTGAAGTATCTCTTCAAAAGGAGTGCGATCTGTGGCGTAGATAATCAGCAGTTTATGCTCGTCAAGTTGCACTTCCATCGGCCGCGATGGATGCATCACAGCAACGCCAGTGCACCCGTCGTCAAGGATGAGATCCTCGAAATCCCAAAGCATGCTTTCGAGAATGAGTCGTTCAATTCCTTCTCGTGTGCCGGAATGTACGAGGTTGGCATGATCACGGTGGCTCGATTCAAGAATGACATCACAGGTATTTCCAAGCGGTTCCAGAAGCGCAAGGAAAACCTCAAAGAGAACTTCACTGCTGGCTGAAGCAATGATTGCTGGGAGCTTCCGGTGTGTTCGTGAATCGACATAGGTGTCGAGGCGATAACCTGCTTGCGGTACGACATCGAGTTGGTATCCAGGTCGAATGGCATTGGTTAGGGTAAATCGTCCATAACGACGACGAGCGAGATGGTTTTCAAGCATTGCATGATTGGGGTGTGCCAGAGCCTCCTGCGGTGGGCGAGAGGTAATCTGATTTTTAGAGTTTCCAAGAAAGTCGTTTAAAAATGTCATAGTGCTGTTCGTCGCGGCTTGGACAGAGGAAGGATTGTTCGATGGAAGAAACCATTCAAGGCAGTGACTTCCGACTGCCTTAAACCTAGGACACACTCGGAGGCCGTGCGGAGCGTTTGAGTCGGTGAGAGACGGATTTGAGGCTTTAATGAAGGATGGTCGTTGCCACACAGGAGGTCTGAGCCGCATAATCAGAGGTTTTCCATCAAGAATTGAGGAAGCCCTTATGGACGGGAAAATCGTCGCAACCGGGATCACCTTTGATGATGTGCTGCTTGTTCCACGCTATTCCGAAGTGGTGCCAGCCGAGGTTGACGTTTCTACAGAACTCACTCGTCGCATCAAACTTAATATCCCGATTGTCAGTTCTCCAATGGACACGGTCACCGAATGTGAGATGGCTATTGCACTGGCTCAAGAGGGTGGCCTCGGAGTCATCCACAAAAATTTGTCAATCGAACGGCAGACTGAGGAGGTTGACAAGGTTAAACGCAGTGCCAATGGAATCATTTTTGATCCTGTTGTGCTTCCACCAACGGCCACCGTCTCCCGTGCCCGAGAGTTGATGGATCAATACAACATTTCCGGAGTTCCGATTACCAGTGCCGATCGACGATTGTTGGGCATCATCACTCGTCGTGATCTGCGTTTTCTAGAAAGTGGTGACACGCCGATCAGCGGGATCATGACGCGGACAAATCTTATAACCGCGACTGGAAACGTAACACTTGAACAGGCCGAGCAAATTCTCATGGGAAATAAAGTAGAGAAATTGCTCTTGGTCGACGGATCCGGTGTGCTGACAGGCCTCATTACGATCAAGGATATAGATATGATGAAGCGGTTTCCGCAGGCCTGCAAAGACGGGCAAGGGAGGCTGCGAGTAGGAGCTGCGGTCGGGGTGTTTGATTACCAGCGAGCAGAGAGCCTGATTTCAAAGGGAGTTGATGTTCTCGTTGTCGATAGTGCTCACGGTCACTCTTCAAATGTCATCGAAACCGTTGCGGCAATTAAGAAGCGATGGGATATTGACGTCATTGCGGGGAACGTGGCAACTCGGGAAGGTTGTCGAGATTTGATTCGAGCTGGAGCAGATGGAGTCAAAGTTGGGATCGGTCCCGGGTCGATCTGTACTACTAGAGTGATCTCAGGTGTCGGTGTTCCACAGATCAGTGCGATCTGGGAAGCAGCGAATGAGGCCGCTGAGCAGGGTGTTCCGATCATCGCCGATGGAGGGATTCGATACTCGGGTGACATTACGAAAGCGATTGCTGCGGGTGCGTGCTCGTGCATGATCGGAGGACTTTTGGCGGGAGTGGCTGAAAGCCCCGGTCAAATGGTTCTTTATCAGGGGCGCACTTTTAAGAGTTACCGCGGCATGGGATCGCTGGGTGCCATGGTGCAAGGATCGAGTGAGCGATACAGACAGCGAACGGGTGATCGAACAGGAGACAAGCTTGTTCCAGAAGGAGTCGAGGGAAGGGTTCCGTTTAAGGGGCCACTGAGTGTGTTCGTGTATCAGCTTGTTGGCGGCCTTCGGGCCGGCATGGGCTATTGCGGCACAAAGACAGTTTCTGAGTTACGAAGAGACGCGCGTTTTATACAGGTTTCCGCCGCCACGATCCGTGAGAATCATCCGCATGACATCGTTATTACGCAAGAAGCGCCCAACTACAGCGTTGAATACAAGGGACAGCCGTAGACGTTTTTACGAGCAACAAAGTTGTTCGTTGCAGACATGCATAATCCCATGGATGGCGATTCTTGCATGCATTCTTTTTCAGTCAAATGCTCCTGCTGCGACCTGGCGTTCCCGAAGCGAGAAGCCTAAAGCTCTCAACGTCAGCGATCAGGTCTCGTTTGCGAAGCGATCACAAATAATTGATACAGAAGAAAATATCTTTTCTGAGAATGATGAAAAAGTTGTACCTCCAAAGGCAACGGTGCCTGCTGAACCAAAAAAGAGAGACCGTCAACAACCCCGAACGATCACTCAGCCAGCGGAGATTGAGGCTGCAGCCCCTGCCGTTCCTCCATGCCAAGACTCAGCTGATCAGTGTCAAGATGCACTGACAGCGCTTCGTTTAGATGGAATCGAAGAGATCAACCTCGATATCCGAGTTGGAGGAATTTCCGGTGACGACTATCCGTGCGAATGCCGACTTGAGGGAGAAGTTTTTAAGCCTCGATCGTGGAGCCAGACGACCGTGAGCTGGTATGCGGCAGGATATTGTCACAAGCCGCTCTACTTTGAAGACTCGAATCTTGAACGGTATGGCCAATCGCGTGGATGGCTCGCCGATCCATTTGTGAGTGCCGCGCACTTCTTCGTCTCGCTTCCGGTATTGCCGTATAAAATGGGCGTGGAACTGCCGTGGGAGTGTGTCTATCCGGTTGGATATTACCGGCCGGGAAGCTGTGCACCTTGGACAGTTCCTGCGGTGCCAATCAGTTTGCGCGGCATGGCAATTGAGGCTGCGACAATTACTGGGATTGTGTTTGTCCTACCGTAATGAGTTTGTGGGCAGCAGCACCCTCTTCGGCGTTGGAATCGTTATGTTCGGTCTTTTCTCCGGCGAATGATTGCGGGTCGTATCGAACGAACAAGCGATGGGGAAGAGGTCGGCATCGTCGTGCCGATCTTTCAAAGGAATCACCTATGAATTGATTCCACACGTTGAGGCATCATCGTGCAACGTGTTCTCTGCCGCGTGAAGATCGACCGGATAAAAGTCGGGGACGACAATGCGAATGTCCTTTTTCGCTGGACTGGCCGCAGCGGCTACCGTTCCAATGGCGATTTCGAGTATGGCACCCCATCTGGCAGGCTTGCCAACGGTTGTTCAGTCAGAAGCGATGTGGACAAGGCTTACTGATGTTGTGAACGGAAAGAAGGATTCAACTGTTGATTCGTTGAGATCATCGCGTGATAAAAGTTCAGCAATTGATGCGACACTTCGGATTCCGGTGGTCGCCATGGAGGAGGCTTTTCGTTACGAAATTACGCCTGCCGGTATCCTCGGACGATGGCCCCGTGTGACCACTGGTTTGGTCAAACAATCCCTTCGAGGCTACCGGGTTCCTCTGGTGAGTGGCACTCGCATCGATGACCTTTCAGGATCGATCACGTACTGGTTCAACTCTCAGGGACGCTGCTCGAAGATAGAGTTTATTGGTCGGACCGGCGATGCGAGGAGGCTTGTCGAATTGCTCGAATCCCGATTCGGACTCGAACAGGTTACTCCGATCGAGCCTGGCACCTATCTCTACCAACTCACATGGAGTAACCAGGCACTTTCCTGGGCTCTCATTCGACCCAGCGAGATCATTCGCGAAAGCGAGCCATTCGACCGATTTGCGATCGAACTTTCATTGTCGGCGTTGTCAGTGAACTAAACCGATTGGAAAACGTTCTCGCGGATCGAATTCTGAAAGTAGCATCAGATAAATCTGTGACGAGTTAGATTTTCACGACTTTAGCGATATAAGCGTAGCGGCTCCCGACTGTTTCAAAAGTCACCATGGCCTTGCCGGAAGCGCCAATCAAGACAAGCGCCTCGTGAAGTTCCGGTCGATACTTTACATGAAAAAGTGCAAGCCATCGCTGCAGTCCGGCTGAAAACCAAGCTGGCAAAGTCTTCTGGTCCCAGAAGTCAACGATCCACAGCGTGCCTCCTGTGCGCAGATTGTTGAGCGCCGCATCAATGGCCGGCTGCCAGGTGGGAATCATTGAAAGACAGTAGGAAAAAAAGATTGTGTCAAACGGTTCTTCTTTTCCGAACATACGTTTGGCATCGAGATCCTCCGCCAATCCTTGTCGCAGAACAATGGGACCAGCGAGTGCTCGTGAAACCGAGAGATCCGCCGTTTCAAGCATCTCGTGCGAAGCGTCGAGACCAAACAGCAGTCCACGATCCTTTCGTCGAGCCAGGCGAATCAAATTTCTAGCCGTTCCGCATCCAACTTCGAGCGTCGAGCTGTTTGAATCGGTAACAATTTGATCCACAAGGCGATCGCGACCAAAGAGGTAGTAACGACGGGTCAGATCATAGATGTGCCGCGTAAAGCGGTACATATTGTCCATGCGATGGGCCTGAGAGTTCTGCTCATTGCGAACAGGCCCACCCGAGAGAGGATTGGCGGGAGAATTCATGTCGAGGCCGCCGTACCTTCGGTCTTTGTGTAAAGATGAAACATCCCGTAGATCGCTGAACGATCCTGCCGATGCAACTCAAGCGAACGGGCTTGATCATAAAAAAAGAGGGAGCTGTTTTTTGGAGAAAGAGCATTTTCGACAGGAGAAAGTTCGCCTGCTGTTCGGAAAATGACTCTGGCATCATGCGATCCAACGCGGGCAATTTCAGTCCACAGGTCATCGATAACCTGTGGTGGCATCCAATCCTGACTATCGAGCAACACAAAACCGTTGAGTGCGCCAGGAGGTTCTTTTCCAAGATAATCGCCAAGCGATGAGACGTGCGTCTCTACTCGATCGACCACCGAGCGTATCACGTCAAAATTTTCAGGCTTGAGATAATCCGGAATCGCTTTTCGATTTTGATGGTCGTAGCGACGTCCGAATGCTTGCCATGTGAAATAATTGTCATCAAGAGGAAAACCGCAGGCAAGCCTTTTGACACGATCGAGGTACATATCGAAGAGCTTGCTACCGCATCCTCCCGATTCTTCGAGCATTGCCGCATGCTGGCTCGGAGGAATACCAAGGCTGTAGACAGCGACGGGTTGTCTACCCATCCAGCGGACGAAAGCATTTCGAAAGAGAGGCTCGTACATCGATTCAAAAATCTGCTTCTGTTCATCAAGCGTCTTGGCGTGAAGAAGTCGCGATGGATCGCGGCGAGTAACTCTGGCGAGGGTATGGATTACTCTAAAAAATTGTCCGAGACGAGCCTGCTCGTAGAAACCTTTTCGAAAATAACCGATTCGCTTTGGACCAAACTTTTTTCCTGGCCAATCGCTCGACTCCCAAAATGATAACGTGAGCGGATCGAGATGATGTCGGATGTACTTCGTGTAGTTTTTGAGATTGTCGGGATGCTGGCCGTAGCCGAAAAAATTATAAAACGACTCATAGTCAGGAAGGTACTTGATGGCCGCAAGTTTGAGTCGCGTTAAGCACATGTGGTTGGCGTTGAGATCAACGGCCACAATTTTTTGTGGCTGGTGGATGAGATAGTTCAGTACGTTGCAGCCACCGCTGGAGATGGTCAGCAGTTTCGAATGGCTTCCCAGATTGAGTGCGGCTGCATCTACTCTGGGATCTTCCCAGATTTGGTTGTAGACGAATCCCTGAAACCAGAGCGTAAACATCCGTTCAAGTATGCCCCGCTTTGTAGCAATACTGTGGTGATGAACGGCCTTGTGTAGGTGTGACTGCGGAGTTGAACGAGCAGTGAGTGTCGACATGGATACGATGGGGAGTGGGTTGGTGTTAAAAATTAAAAAAGTCAGTGGCAGAACCTTTTAGACAACGGTTCCAAAAGGAAGTCTATCGCGATTATTGTGCATGGTGCGAGAGACTCCCTAGAAAAGAGCGTACTTTGCAGAATTTGATCATGAGAAAGACATTTTGAACAACTGCTTGGAGATGGTTTATACAATCCTTTGCTCCAGCATGCAGGAATCACTTACAGGATGTAGCGACAGTGAACAGCGATCATTTGGCCAGTCATCTCATCGTGGCAAAAGAGTCGCTCGATGACAGAAACTTTTCAAGAACCGTGGTATTGCTCATTCAACATGACGATGACGGCACGTTTGGGGTCGTTCTGAATCGAATGCTTCCTGTTGGATTGGAAACCATCTGGGAGCAGCTCAGCGAGACCACTTCAGTGGTCGATCGACCGGTGCACGCCGGGGGTCCCGTGGAAGGACCGCTGATGTGTCTGCACGAATCACCAGAGGTGGCGGATCGTGAAGTTCTCGGAGGTGTCTACTTCACATCAGAAAAAGATCGTTTGGAAATGCTTGCATCTCAGAGCAATGGTCGAGCTCAATTTTTTGTTGGGTTTGCAGGATGGGGCCCTGGACAGCTTGAGTCAGAAATAAAATCGGGATCGTGGATGATCGCCAAAGCCGAACCGTCTGACATCTTTGAAAGAGATCCGATGCTCTGGGCTCTTGCAATCAGGCGAGCGAGAGGCGAGTGGTTTTTGGGTATGCTGGGAATAGAGGGTTCACCCTTTGGTCCCACCGTGAACTGACACAGTCACACACAAATCCACACAGACACTGACGGTGTATCTTCCAAACACAATGTGGACAGCGTCTTGCACGCGGTTCACTGTTTACAAAGCCTGCTTGGCGTGTATGTGAAACAATAAGAAACATTTCATTATGGCGAAGGCGATCGACGGTCGACTTCGATTTCAAGCGTTTGGGAGATCGTGCGAAATTCGGAATCCAGATCCTGAATTGCATTCAGCGAGGAGGCGAGATTTTTGTTCCATGACTTTTGACTGAAACTTTTCAACGATTTTTGTGGCGGTCTGAGCATCAGTCGACCAGCCAGATTTATCAGACATGAGCTTCTCTCGTTCTTCCTTCCGGGTGAGGATATCCTCTTGAGCCGAGGCGTTTGCCTGCTTGAGGGCATCGCGTGTTGCCTCGGTGCCACCAATCAGATTTTCAATTCCTTTTCGCAAAAGCAGAATTCCCTCAACGCCAAATTTCTCATTTCCGCGAAGCTCTGTGAACGGATCGACAAGCGGTCGACGAAAAATCCGTTCTTTGATTTCAACGACATTCTCTTGTGCCAGTTTTTCGGCCGTCTCGATATCGAAAAACGCCTCCGCTCCAGATTCAAACTGAAAGGGTTCTCCTCCTCCTTCCATGTTCTCTTTGGCAGCGGCATCCGTTCGTTCAATCACCTTCGGTGCGGTGAACAAAACCTTCGCCCAGCGAACCCCAGGTGGATAATTCCACTGGTGCTTAAAGCTGGCACCACTGTCGCGAAGGTGTTTTATATGTTCAGCCGGAAAGGCACTAAAAGATTCATCTTGAGCAAAGCTTGCCGGATTTCCGTCGGGCCAGGTGTATGCGCATGGCTCAAGAAACGTGACCGTTGCCCATCGGACTCCTAACGGCGGATCGAGCGACACTGTCGCTAAGGGATTCTCTGGCTCTTCTTCTCCAGGTGTCTCGGCAGGCACTGGATCGAGCGACTCCTCATGCTGCTCAAGTTCTTTTAGTCGGTCTGGAGAAAGAGTGCCTTCCTCAGGAGGAACCTTTTGGGACACGAGATTTTTGGTTCGGTAGTACGTGAGCCATCGATCGAATGGAAGATTTTCGTAAACGGTGATTGACTCGTATGGCTCGTCCCATGACTTTTTCTCGTTGTCATTCGGAATGGATGTAGGAGAAATGTCGAATATATTTTCATTGGCTTTTTGAACGATAAATTCTCCCAGAAACGTTCCGCCCTGTGCCTGCGTTTCTTGAATGCCGAAAAGATAAAGAATGGCACCTGGAGCAATGGCAGGTTTCTCCGAATCTGTGATGGTGATCGTTCCATCATTCAATTCACGTGGCGGTTCAAAGGCTGCCTTCTCCCAGTGCCGGCCTCTCCAGGAATTGACTTTCGAAGCAATTCGCTGCCACTGAGTACGCAGCAGATCAAGTTCCGAAAGAGATTTTGATACTGTCGTACCCTCCTCTCCGAATGTTTCGAGAACTCCAGAAGAGTTGGGAGCCATTGCATCGCGTTCCTTTGCGATTGCAAGTTCATAATCGCGGGCGATTTTACGCCACTGTCGTTCACGATTGGAAACCATTGCGACAAGCACGATAAATCCGATGCTCGCCAGAAGCAGCAGCCATGCTGCGGCAATCGTTCCGTAACTCCAGCCCTTGTGCCCGATTCCCAGAGCGACCATCGCTCCGAGAATAAAAATAACCAAGAACGCAATTGGGATCATTCCCATGATGAATGAACTCGAAAGGAGGTAGTCGTAGATCGGAACGTCCCGATCTACATGAATGAGCAAAGATCAAAATCAGACACGTGCTTATTCAAAGGGAGAATTCAACTCAAACACGAAGTATACCCAGACACTCCCGGCAGACTGCGAGAGCAGTTTTGAAATGAATATTGTCGAGACCGGTGCCTCTTATCGACGCTGTTCCCCTTCGGCAACGCAGGCGTTTCCTCAATTTGTCGCTTTTGGGCGACGCGATCGAGAGAACGAGATCGTACGACCCGATTAGATCGTAAAATCGGGTCGAATTCTTTTTTTTCGACCGTATTTTGGCGACGGCACTCGGACTGCACCTTGAAACGTCAGTCGCCAAGAGTCTTTCAAGGTCGTCCGTCACGCTTCTTTGTTGCCTGACGGAGTTCACGAAAGTGTTTAAGGAGTTATCTCATGCAGTCAGTCGCAGCGTCCTTACAATTGAAAAAAACTCCTCATAAAATAGAGCCAATCAGACTCGGAGCGGTTCAAAGCAATGGGCACGCACCAGGGGCCAATGGCAAGGGAGCGAAATCATCCTTTTTTTCAAAAAAAGTTTCGCCAGCCAGTGTTCTTCGGAAGAAGGACAAAAACAGCAATCATGGCCCGATTGACGATCCAGTAAGACTGTATTTGCTTCAGATGGGAGGAATCCCGCTTCTGACTCGTCAAACGGAAGTCTCTTCGTCGAAGAAGATTGAACACTGGCGCCGACTCTTTCGCAGAACGCTCTTAGCCAACCAATGGGTGCTCTCGGGGGCGATTGCGCTCTTGGGACGTGTTCAAGCCGGAACGGTGCGACTCGATCGCACGATTGAGGTTTCGGTCACGAACACCGCTGAAAAAAAACGTCTGCTGCGGAGGCTTGGACCAAATCTCGAAACCCTGCGAAGAATTGAACAGGAAAATATCAATCTGTTTCGGGTTGCGCTCTCAAGAAAAATGCCGATGAAACAGCGACGTGAAATATGGCACAAGCTCGTGCGTCAGAGAAATAAAGCGGTGCGACTGGTGGAAGAGATGAACCTTCGCATTCAGCGACTCTATCCCATGCTCAAAGATTTGCGTGAAATGGCTCTTCGGATCGACCGCTTTGAACCGGATGCGGATCGGAACACTGCTTGTACTGGATGCACGAAAAAACAGCGTTCCAGTGAACGGAGAAAAATTCTTGCAACAGCTGGCGAGAGCTTGCCGATACTTCGAAGACGACTCGAACAACTCGACGGAATGCAAAACCGATACGACGCCGCAAAACGAGAACTTGCCGCGGGGAACCTGCGGCTGGTTGTATCGATCGCAAAACGATACCGAAACCGTGGCATGAGTTTTCTCGATCTGATTCAGGAGGGAAACTCCGGATTAATGCGTGCCGTGGACAAGTTTGAACATGCCAGAGGCTTTAAGTTTTCAACCTATGCCACTTGGTGGATTCGTCAGGCAATTACGCGTGCAATCGCTGATCAGAGTCGGACCATTCGCATACCTGTGCACATGATCGACACGATGTCAAAAATGCGAGTGATCGCCAGAAATTTTGTGCAAACTCATGGACGCGAACCGATTGTTGAGGAAATGGCAGAATTGGCTGGGCTCACTCTGGCCGAAGCAGAGTGCGTGTGGCGCATGTCTCGTCAACCGATATCCCTCGATCAGCCAATGGGTGACAACGACGAATCAGGAATCGGAGAACTCGTTCGAGATCAGCACGAGATTGATCCACTGAAGGCAATCCACGAAGACTCTTTAAAGTGTTCGATCGGCCGAGTTCTCGAAGGTCTGAGTTATCGTGAACGGGAAATCCTTCGGCTGCGGTTCGGGCTGGCCGACGGGTATAGCTATACGCTTGAGGAAGTCGGCACAATCTTCAGCGTGACGCGTGAACGGGTTCGACAGATTGAAGCCAAAGCTGTGCAAAAACTACGGCATCCCGGATTTCATCTCGATCTGGCAGGATTTGTAGAAGGTATTGTGCCCGAATACGTGCGCCCTGCCGAGGTTCCAAAGAGAGCAAAGACAAACGCGGAGTATCATCAAAAGCTCGATGAGATTTCAATCCATGAAGAAGAGGATAAAGAAATAGACTCCGTTGCCCTTGTAGGTCATTGCCAAAGCAATATTTTCTGATTGCGGATGATGTTTTATCACCGCGCCGTTGGATGCGTTGGTCGTGACGATGCGACATTCCGGGGAGACCAATCACGACGGAGCAGACGTGCTTGTGAATAGAGTACGGCGGCCTCAGGATAGAGCCCGGCCAAGCGGCTGAAGGATATCGAGAAGAACAACCGACTGAAGCGGTGGTTGGCCGACGTCGAACTCGACTCTGGCGTTTCAGGAGGCCGCTTCGGGAAAGTTCTGAGCCCGGCGAAGGGGCAATACGCGGTCGAGCAGACAAGAACTGCTCTCGGCCGTGATCGCTTGAGCGAACGCCGAACATGCAATGTGTTGGGGCACTCACGGAACACGCAGCGACGAACACAGCATGTTCCGAACGATGAGCCCCGTCAGGTAGAGCGGATCGTATGGCTTGGTATGGCTGACCTACGCGTACGGGCGCTATCAATACCGCAGGATTGCACCCCTTTTACACTCTCGATGGATGGTAAACCATGCGTTTTGAGCAAATCTGGTCAGAAGAAATTTTAAAAGAGACTGAAAAGCAGCCAAAACGAAAGAGGCTGTGGCTGAAAGACCGCTCGTGGTTTCGCTTTGGCTGTGTCTCCGGAACCGCAGAGGGCTCCTTCTTGTGGGCTGGAAAACCCCAACTTAAAATTTTGCGTCATTCATAGGAGCGGATCAATGAACGATCCAGACGCAACAACTGATCAGAATAAAAATAATTCTGAAGGAGTCTCGTCGCTCCAGATGCTTCTTGACTTGTCTTCCGGCGAATTCCTCGAACATCCAAAGCAGATTGGTCGCTATCGAATCGACAAGATTTTGGATAAGGGAATATACGGGCTTGTCTATCTTGCCTATGACGATCAGCTGCAGCGTCCTGTAGCAATCAAAGTTCCGCATGTTGAATTGATCGCTCACGCGGATCAAGCAAAAGCGTATATGGCAGAAGCTCGCATGGTTGCCAATCTTGATCATCCTCATATTGTTCCGGTACACGATGTTGGTTCGACGGAACGATATCCATGCTTCATCGTTTCAAAATATATTGACGGAATCAACCTTGCTATAAAAAGCATCATTGACTGTTCGAGACGCGGTTGAATTGGTGACGACTGTGGCTGAGGCGCTTCATTATGCTCACAAACAAGGTTTGGTGCATCGAGACATTAAGCCTGCAAATATTTTGCTTGACAAAAACAATCAACCCTTCGTGGCCGATTTTGGCTTGGCACTTCGAGAGCAGAACGTTTCGAAGGAGTCGTGTTTTGTCGGAACTCCTTCCTATATGTCGCCAGAACAGGCTCGTGGCGAAGGACATCGAGTGGATGCTCGATCAGACATTTTTAGTCTGGGAGTCGTTCTCTATGAATTGCTTACCGGGCGCAAACCATTTCAATCAAAATCAATACCTGAACTTTTTGAATTGATTTGCACGTTCGAACCGAAGCCACCTCGCCAACTCAATGAACTCATTCCAAAAGAACTGGATCGCATCTGTCTCAAAGCGATTTCCAAACGAACTTCTGAGCGTTATTCAACGGCACACGACTTGGCTGACGATCTGCGACTAATCTTGGAAGAACTGTCTCTTTCAACGAATCCCTCCACCTCAGGGCATCTTCAAAATCAATCGCAAGCAAAACCGATCATCTCAAGTGATCTCACGCCACCCATCACTCCAACATCGTCGCCGTATTC
>Ga0194035_1001212_pt1 | contig 13814 bp, 15 predicted proteins | sample JunL2320m_MetaG_FD_148680 | JGI IMG/M metagenome (GOLD analysis project Ga0194035, IMG submission 148680) | Anoxic zone freshwater microbial communities from boreal shield lake in IISD Experimental Lakes Area, Ontario, Canada - Jun2016-L239-20m | ecosystem: Environmental > Aquatic > Freshwater >...
CGGCGCGGCGTTAAGTCTCGCCGCGACAAAGTATGAGGACTTCGCCTACGCCATCGCAGGAAACGGCAACGATGTGAATTACCAGGATCCGCTGGTGATCCAAGCGAATTCCATCGGTCGAGCGGCACTGCGGGCCGCGGCCGGTAACGCCATGGACGCCGCCAACACGCCGGGACTGCCGCCGCAGGTGTCCGATCCGATGCAATCGTGGTCGGTGCGCGCCACCAAACTGTTGGTGATGATGGGCCTGCATGCGGGGGGCAACTCGCTGGATTCAACCGCCACCGATCTCAATACCGATGCGCAGAATGTGCAGATGGCGTGTGCGCTTAATGGCGGACATGCCTGAATTGACTTGAGCTACAACTGAAATGGCCCTCCGCTGTAGCGGAGGGCCATTTCAGTTGTAGCGGTTCAGCGTCAGCTGGCGGCTCCGCCAGAGCCGCCAACGCCGCCTTTACCGCCCCGGACGAAACCGCCACTGGTGCCGGGCTTTCCGTCGGCGCCGGCGGTGGTCCCGCCGTTACCCCTGCCGCCGTTACCGCCGCTACCGCCGTTGCCGCTGATCAACAAGGCCGCACCGCCGTTACCGCCGGTGCCTCCCGTGCCGCCGGTGGCACCGGTGCCACCCTGGCCGCCGACACCGCCGGTGCCGCCGAAGCCGCCCTCGAAGGCGCCGTCGCCGCCGATTCCGGCTATGCCGCCGGTACCGCCGGCGTTGCCGCTGCTGCCCTTGCCGCCGGCGCCGCCGTTGCCACCGCCACCGCCGATATTGCCCAGTGACCTGCCGCCGTTGCCGCCGTTGCCGCCGTTGGCGCCGTTGCCGGCCGTGGACTCGCCACCCGCGCCGCCGCCACCGCCCTTACCGGCCCTGGAGGGCGCGATGAGGCCGGCCAGGCCGCCGTTGCCGCCGTTGCCGCCGGCTGTGCCGATGGGGGCCTTGCCGCCGGCGCCGCCGTTGCCGGCGAGGCCCCCGTTGCCCGCGACATAGGAGCCACGTCCGCCGTCGCCGCCGTTGCCCGCGACGCCTGCGGTCGTGGTGCCGGCACCTGCTGCGCCGCCGTTGCCGCCGGGGCCCCCGGGCTCAGAGCCCCACAGGCCGCCGTCGCCGCCGTCGCCGCCGTCGCCGCCGTTGCCGCCGACCGCGCCACCCCCGTAGCCGTCGCCGCCGTTGCCACCGGTGTGGCTGGTGTCGCCCGAATAGAGGAGCGGGAACTGGGATTCGTTTCCGCCGTTTCCGCCGTTTCCGCCGTTGGGATTGGACGCATTACCGGCACCGCCATTGCCGCCCTTGCCGCCATTACCGGCCACGGCGATTCCGAAGAATCCGGCGCTGCCGCCGTTACCGCCGCTGCCGCCGCTGATTCCATTTCCTCCGGTGCCGCCGCCGGCGGTGAAGAAGTTACCGAGAGTGTCCGTGCCGCCGAGGAATCCGCCCACGCCGCCGTTGCCGCCGAAGTTGTCCTCGCCCGAAATGCCGAAATCGACCGCGTTGCCGCCGTTGCCGCCCTTGCCGTAGAGATAGGCGTTGCCGCCGCTGCCGCCGTCGTACCCGCCGCCTCCGTTGCCGAACAACAGGCCGGCGTTGCCGCCGTTGCAGGGGCTGCCTGCGGTGCAGTTGGGGCCGCCCACATCATCCGCGGTGAAGGTGTAGCCATCGCCGATGAGCAAGCCGGCATTGGGGTTTTCCGCGGTGCCGTTGCCGATGAAGAACGAGATCGCGTCGCCTGCCGCGTTCGCCACGGCCGACGCTGCGGCCGTCGGCGTGCTTCCCGAGGCTGCGGCGCCGATCAGGCTGTCGGTACCCAAGCAGAGAGGATCGCCGATTGAGCACTGGGCCGTCGTGAGTGTGAACTCAGGGCGGTCCATCGTTCCCGTGACGGTGACGAGCAGTCCCGTACTGACCATCGCGGCCCCGGCGACGCTGCTGCCGAGGATCGGAAGGAGTGCTCTGATGAAGGTTGTGCGCTGCTTAGCCACGGTTAATGGATTCCCTTCGGGCGGTTGTCAGGCCTAGGCGGCCCACATCGTGCAAACACGATCAAACGGTGTCTAGCAAACATGATTGAACTGTCACCGCGTTGCGTACGACAGGCCTGCAACTGGCCGGAGGAAGAAGAGAAAGCAAACGGCGAGTGAACAAACCGACGTGATTAACCACGTCGAAGCGGTCACCAGCAAGTCTCGCGAACCCGGCCGGCAATCCGATTGTTCCTCTCGTTGTGATTCTCGTTGACGAGCACCCAACTCGGGGCGCCAGGAAGGATCGCCATGCTGACCCGTTCCCGACTCCTCGCTCTGCCACTACTCGGAATGGCCGTTGCCGCGCCGGTCGTGTTCAGCTCGCTGTCCTTCGCGGATCCGCCGATCATTCCGGAGGCTGGATCGGAATCAGCGGCCGCCACCATTGGGGACCTCGACGATGCCGGATACGACGTGCAGATCCAGTATGAGAGCGGTACGCCGGAAGTTCCGCTGTCGCAGTGCGCGGTCACGAATATCAATACGTTGGGTTCGGCCGGCAGCCAGCCACTGGCGTACATCACCATCAACTGCCCCGGGGCGGGCGGGAATGAGAGCGCGCGGCCTCGGCCGGGTTACTTGCAGAGCCCGCTGATCTTCTTGTTGGACTCGTCGGCCGTTTTCAGCAAATTCACCATGTCCGGGTTGTCATCGGGGACTCCGGCGAGCAGTCTCATCGCGATCGTGTCGAGGGTGCCGGCGAAACTTCGGACGCTGTCCGCGAGCTCTGCCGGTGTGTTGGAGGACAGGGTCCGCAGCAGGTACGTCGAGCCGCCGGACATGGCCAAGCGAGCATTGGCGGCGATCGCTTCCTGAGCGGCAGCCAGCGCCACACCGGGGTCGCCGGTCGGATTGGCGTGGGTGTAGCGGAATACGGCGGCGCTGACCGTGCTGAACGCGTCGCAGATCTGCCGAGTGGGATCCGCGCTGGCATTCGACGTATCGACGGCGGGTGCCACGATGGGTGCGGCGACGGGAGCGGGTTCGGGTGCGGGTTTGAATGCCGCCCAGCCCGCTGTGCCCGCGGCGAGCAGCGAGATCACCAGGGCCAGCGGCGCGATCCAGCCGGCCGTCCGGCGGCGGGAAACCGGGGGCGCAGCTGGGTAGGTCGTTGGCTCAGACATGGCGACGATGCTACGCGTACGCTTGAAAGGGGAAGAAAAATGATGACGACAACGAGACTGCAGCAACTTCTGATTAACGCGGTGTGCGGTGGCACACTCGCGCTGGCAGGTATTGCGCTGGCTCCGTCGGCGGGCGCGCAAACCTGCGCGCCGGGCTTCATCGCCAACCCGTACAACGTCCAGTGTCTGGCGCCGGTCAGCACCCCGGTCATCAGTGGCATTCCCTGCGTGGCCAGCAATATCGGTATCTGCAGTTCGTTCCTGCAGAACCAGCAGCCGCCGCGGCGGCCCCAGTCTTCGGTGGCCAGTTAGTCCTGAAGTGAGCTAGGTGTGCGAGACCGTCTTGTTGAGTAACCGCTGAACCCAGTTCGGTGACACCTGGGACAGGGCGGCCAACACCTTGGTTTGGCGCCCGACCGGGTAGTGCACCCGCGGTAGCCAGGTTCGGTCCGGGTGGGTGGCCGAGTAGATGGCTTCAGCGACGTCATCGGCGGTCAGATGCACACCGAGAGTTTTCGTACTGCCGGTCTGGAGTCCGTCGACCATCGCGGTCGCCACGAACAGCGGCCACATCGCCATCACCCGGATCCCGTACCGCCGCCATTCGAGTTCGAGGGCTTCGGTAAGCCCGCGCACGGCGAATTTGGTGGCCGAGTAGATGGCCAACTCGGGCTGGCCGTAGAGCGCCGACGCCGAACACAGGTTGACGACCTGGGCGCCCGGGGTGTTCCGCAGGTATCCGAACGCCGTGTGCAGGCCGGCCATGGTGCCGGAGACGTTGATGTCGATCATGCGCCGCTGTTCTGCGAGCGCAATCTCCTCGAAGCGGCCGGAGCTGAGCACGCCGGCGTTATTCACCAGGATGTCGAGCCGCCGGGAGGCTCCGGTGAACGCCTCGAGTTGCCCGGCCCACGCGGCGGCGTCGGTCACGTCGAGCGCTCCGACCGTGACATCGCCACCGACGCCGGTGATCTCCTCGCGCAGCGTGTCCAGTCCTGCGGAGTCGATGTCATAGGCGCCGACACGATACCCACGCCGGGCGAAGGACAACGCGGTGGCGCGACCGATGCCGGCGGCTGCGCCGGAGATGAAGACCGTGGGTGAATCCATGATCCCAACCTAACCGGATCACCAGCGGTGCGCGCGGCCCTGCTCCCGGTACCAGTCGATCAGGTCTGGGTTGTCGATTGATCGGGGATCCAGCGACACGTTGGTGTGGCCGGCCATGATCGCGGTGACCGGCACCTCCAGCTTCTTTCCGGTTCGGGTGTGGGGGATGCCCGGGGCCGCGATGACGTCATCGGGTATGTGTCGTGGCGAGAGCCTGGTCCGGATCTGGCTGCGGATCGTGTCAATGAGTGCGTCGTCGAGTGTTCTGCCGTCGACCAGGGTCACGAACAGGGGCATCCAGTAGGCGCCGTCGGGACCGTCGATACCCAGCACGAACGCCTCGGTGACGGCCTCGACCGCTTCGACGACTTCGTAGACATCAGCTGAGCCCATCCGGATGCCGTGTCGGTTGAGGGTGGCGTCGCTGCGGCCGTGGACGACGAGCGACCCGCGGTCGGTGACGGTCACCCAGTCGCCGTGGCGCCACACATTCGGCACCGGACCGTCGGCCCACTCGTGATCGAAATAGGCTGCGCGATAACGAGATCCGGCTGGATCATTGGTGAAGCTGACCGGCATCGAGGGCATCGGGGCGGTGATGACCATCTCCCCGACCTCGCCGGTGAGCGGCGTCCGGTTCGGCGACCAGCTGTGCAGGGCCACACCCAGATAGCGGGTGGCCAACTCACCCGGCAGCGCCGGCATGCCGGTGGTACCGCCGGCGAAGGCGGTCACCACATCGGTTCCCCCGCTGATCGAGGACACCTCGACGGAGTCGCCCACTTCGGCCTTCACCCACTCGAACAGTTCGCCAGGCAGTGGCGAGCCGGTGCTGCCCAGAGTCCGCAGCCGACCCAGGTTGTGCTCGGCGCCCGGGTGCAGCCCGGCCTTGCGGGAGGCCAGGAGATGGCCGGGGCTGGTGCCGAAGTAGGTGACCCCCTCGGTCTCGATCAAGTCCCAGAGCCGGTCGGCGTCGGGATGTATGGGATGTCCGCTATAGCAAACGACGGTGCTGCCGCACAGCAGACCTGCGATCCGAAAGTTCCACATCATCCAGCTCAATGCGGTCTGCCAGAAAAACACATCATCGGCACCGAGATCGGCGTGCAGTACCGCGGCTTTCAGATGTTCCAGGACCACACCGCCGTGGCCGTGCACGATGCCCTTGGGTGCGCCGGTGGTGCCGGAGGTGAACAGGACCCACAGCGGGTGATCGAACGCCACCGGTGTGACGTCCGGGGCGACAGGTTTGGCGCTCAACTCGCGGTAGTGCGCGCTGTCGAGGAGAATCAGATGGGGCTTACCGGGCAGCAGATCCATGAGTTCTGCTGTGTCCGAACGCTTGTCGATCCAGCGCCCGTTCAGTTGGTAGCCATCGCAGCTGAATACGACCTTCGGCTCGAGCGGGCCCAACCGCGCCGCCGCCCCCTGTGGTGCGTAATCCTGACCGCAGCCCGACCACACCGCCCCCAGGGTGGCGGTTGCCAGGAAGGCCACCATGGCATCGGCGATATCAGGCAGATAGGCGCCCACCCGGTCGCCGGGGCCCACCCCCAGGCGCCGCAATTCGGCAGCCACCGCCCCGATGCGCCCCGCCAACTCCGGCCAGTCGATCTGCGTTCGGGTGCCGTCCTCGTCGATGCCGATGATGGCAGGTCCGTCGCGATCGCAGTGCCGCAGCACCTGATCGACATAGTTCAGTCTCACGCCGGGAAACCAGCGTGCGCCGGGCATGGCCGGATCAGCCAGCACGCCGGAGTCGCCCTCACGGGGGCCGACTCCGGCTTGAATATCGAAGAACTCCCAGAGCGCTCGCCAGAACTGGGCCGGGTTGTCCACCGACCACTGCCATAGCGCGTCGTAGTGTCGCGTGGGTGCCCCGTGGGCACTCGCCGCCGAGGCGGCGAATGTGCGCCACCGAGGTTCACCGCGATCTGTCGGAGCCACCACCGTCGACGGCCGCACTCAGATGAATTCGACGCCGGACATCTTGATCTGACCGCCCTCGCGTTCCAGGGTCAGGACCAACCGCCACACCCGCGGTTGTTGTTGGTCCTTGGGTGCCTCCTTACCTTGACGCTGAGAGGTCGCCGAAACCAGCACCACGGCGGAATCGGCGGTCATGGAATCCACCGCGGCGTCATTGACCGTCGCCGTGGTGAGGATTTTCTCCTCCCGTATGGCCTTGATGAACTCATCCGAGGTCTCGTCGAAATTAGCCCTGAACTTCCCGGTGGAGCCATCCAGAACGCGCTGCACACTTTCTTCCGCCCTGGTGTAGTCCATGGACATCAGATTCACCACGTCCTGGCGCGCCGCGGCGGCGAACTCGGCGGCACTCTGGCTGTGTTGGGCCGCCCTGTGGTGTTGCCAGGCCATGTACCCGGTCGCGCCCAGCAGTCCGGCGGTCACCAGTGTGGTGGCGGCTACGGCAACCGTCTGCAGCAGGACAGACGGCGGCCGCGGTGGCGACTCGGCCTGCGTGGCTGCCTCGAGTTCGCCGCGCAATTCGGCAGCCCGGGCGCGCGCGGCTTCGGCACGGGCCTGGGCCGCCTCGGCTTCGGCTTCAGCCGCCCGGGCAAGCTCATCAGCGCTTCCCGACGGATCAGGCTCGCTCATCGTCATGGAACCTCCTCATCGTCGGATCTGTCGAGTCGGCTGACGGTGAGCGACGCTATCACTGCAGCGCGGGAATCTTTCCTGACCTCAGGACTGCGGGGGATCGGATATGCAACAGTGATCGCGTGCGATTGACCGTAGCCGCTGCCGCCGTCCTGATGGTTGCCGGATTCGTTTCTCCCGCCCCGGCGCAGGCTGACGAGTGCAACGACGCGTTCTGCACGCCCGGGATCACCGGCGGGGTGGTGCTGGGTGCGCCGTGCGGGGATACCTCGTTCTACGTGTTCGGGACGACGTCATGGGGCAGGGTGGTGTTCTGTGGTTCGCCGCGGCGCTACGACCCGCGCTACTGGCGCTCGCCGCCCATGATGGGCGTCAGGGACCTCAACTCCAGCTGCTCGGCCAACGAGAACTCCGTCGCGCAGGCGCCGGACGGACTATTCCTCACCTGCTCCTTCGAGAACAACCAGGCGATCTGGGTGCGGGGCGACGCCTGATTTGCCTACCAGGTGCGAAGTGAGCACAACGCGCCCTTGGCGCCGGAGTTCGTGATTACCACTGCACCGTCGACCGCCAGTGTGCAGTGGAAGTTGGGCGGGTTCGGGGACCGTCCGCTGCTGCCCAGCACCATCGCCCAGTACTCCGGGTTGGCCAGCCGGACGGTCAGAACCCACGGTTTATCGGGTCCCAGATTGGCCTCGACATTGGGACTGAACAGGTACGGGTCGTGGCTGTAATCGGCGAAGTTCGCCGGTTCGAAGTCGCGGTAGTAGATTTCGGAGAAGAACGGCGCATCGGTGTAAACGGTGTAGGTGACCTCGTGCATCACCGGATCGTCGGCCGCGGCCGGACCCGCGCTGACGCCTAGACCGGCGGCCAGAAGTACGAACGAGGCACCGATCCGGATCAACCACATGCTTTCAGAGTTTGTCATGACACCTGCGGCGGGGAAGTGGGTTTGGGCCGTCTAGGATCGGTGACTTCGATGTTTGGGAGGTATTACGGCATGACCTCCGAGCGTCCGGACGGCTTGATCGACTCCCCGTCCGGCGGCGATCGGGTGACGGACGTGATGGCCGAACTCGCTGCGGCCGAGGCCGCCGAAGCCGAGGCCCGGGCCGAAGCCGTGCTCGCCAAGGCCAGGGCTGAGCGCCTGCGAAACCCCGATACCGCCGAGGTTGTCGTCGAGGATTCCCCCGAGGATTCCCCCGAGGAGGCATTGCGCTCTCGCCGGCCACTGTGGCTGCGGGCAGCCGCCGTGGCCGGCGGTGCCCTGCTGACCGCCGGGATGCTGGCATTGACCGGGCTCATGCTGTCCAAGCACAGCCGCGTCGCGGCCCACCGTGCCCACGATCGCGAGCTCGTCGAGGCGGCAAGCAACGCCGTCGTGGCGTTGCTTTCCATCGACCATGGCCGAGCCGACGCCGACGTGAAGCGAGTCCTGGATTTGTCGATCGGTGCATTTCATGATGATTTCGCCAGTCGTGCAAGCGATTTCGTTAAGACAGCGCAGGATTCGAATGCCGTCACCAAGGGTTCGGTGACAGCGGCGGCGCTTGACTCGGCCGGCGCCGATACCGCGGTGGTGCTGCTGGCGGCAACTTCGGAAGTGACCAATTCCAACGGGGCGCGCGCCGATCCTCGGCCGTGGCGGATGAGTGTGACGATGAGCCGTGATGAAGACAAGTGGAAGATGTCGAATGTGGAGTTCGTGCCATGAGCACCAGTGAGCAGCCGGATCCGGATCACGCCGCGCTTGAGCTGACGGAGGAGCTTGAGCCGACGGAGGGTTCTGAGCCGACGTCAGCGACCGTCGAGCAGGGCATCGACGAGGCCGGGCAGAAGCCCGTGCCGGCGGAAGGCGGGCGCCGCCTGCGGTGGGCGGTCGCGCTGCCGGTTGCCCTGCTGCTCGCAGCAGCGGTGGCCTGTGGCTCGGTTTATCTCTTCCTGTTCCGGCCCGACCAGCTGACTAACGATGCCGCGCAACAGCAGGTGATCACCGCCGCCAAGGAAGGCTCCGAGGCGGTGCTGTCCTATTCCCCGGACAACCTCGACAAGAGTCTGGCCGATGCCAAGTCACATCTGACCGGTGAATTCCTCGACCGCTACGGCAAGTTCACCGATGAGGTGGTCCGGCCGGCCGTCGCACAGAGAGGCGTGAAGACCGAAGCCAACGTCGTCCGCGCCGCGGTCTCCCAGATGCGCCCGGACAACGCGTCGGTGCTTGTGTTCGTCAATCAAGTGACCACCAGCAAGGATCGACCGTCCCCGGCTCTGGCGACCAGCACCGTCATGGTGACGATGGTCAAAAGTGGTGGGCAGTGGCTGATCTCTGAGTTCACACCCATTTAGGTTGAAACCCATTCAGCAACCGGTAGGAGGATCTCGTGAGCGGGGTGATCGTCACCGGTGCCGCATCCGGAATCGGCCGCGCCTGCGCCGAGGCGCTGGCGGCTGAGGGCCGCCCGGTCGCGCTCTGGGATATCGCGCCCGAGGTGGCCGGCGTCGCCGACTCACTCGGCATGCCCCACGCGGTGGTCGACGTATGCGACGCCACCGCGATGGCCGCGGCCGTTGATGCCGCGGTGGCCGCCCTCGATGGGGTCGACGGGCTGGTGCATGCGGCTGGCCGGGTGATCCCCGAACCAGTGGGCACCTATACCGAAGAGTCCTGGGACGCCGTTCTGGACGTCAACCTGCGGGCCCAGGCGATGCTCGTGCAACTGCTGCTGCCGCATTTGCGGGCGGCGGCCGCCGGGGGAGGCGACGGGGGAGGTGCCCGGGGACCGGCGGTCGTCGGAATCTCCAGTATCGAGGGCCTGACTGCCAATCCGTTCATCCCGGCCTACTGCGCGTCCAAGGCCGGCCTGCTGGGTCTGACCAGATCGATGGCCGCCCAGTTGGGTCCGGAGGGGATTCGGGTCAACGCCGTCTGCCCGGGCTTCATCCGCACCCCGATGTTGCAGGTGGCGATTGACATCGACGAGATCAGACAGGGTTTCGAGCAGGCCGCGCCGCTGGGCCGGCTGGGTCGCCCCGAGGAGGTCGCAGCCGCGGTCGCCTTCCTGATGTCTGAGCGCGCGTCATTCATCACCGGCGCGCACCTGGTCGTTGACGGTGGAGTGACCAGCAGGCACGCCTGAAATCCCCCTCAGCAGAGGACTTACGTCTCTAACGCGAGACCGTCCGCGTCGGCGAGAGTGATTACCGGCGTCCAGAGACGATAAGGCGTGTGACGGAGTATGACCGCGAACTTTCCTGACCCGGAGACACTTCGCGCTGTCCTCACCCTGGCCACCAAGGCCCCGTCGGTCAACAATTCGCAGCCGTGGCACTGGCGGGTCGGTTCCGACAGCCTGCATCTCTACGCCTACGCCCACGCCGACGCCGACCGCCTCCTGCCGCGAACCGACCCCGATCGGCGAGATCTGTTGCTCAGCTGTGGAAGCGCGTTACATCACTGCACGGTGGGACTGGCCGCGATGGGCTGGCTCGCCACCATCGACCGGCTGCCCGATCCGGCCGAACCCGACCATCTTGCCGCCGTCGAGATGGTTCGACAGCCGCCCGGCGAACTCGACGTCATGCTGGCCGCCGCGATCGGCAGGCGCCGCACCGATCGCCGCAACTACAGTTCCTGGCCGGTGCCGTGGGGGGACATCGCACTGATGGGCGCCCGCGCGGCTCGGGCCGGAGTGATGCTGCGCCAGCTCGACCTGCTGCCACGTCGCCGCGAACTCGACGTCAACCCAGGCTGCACCAACCCCGATTCGCCACCCGGTGAGGACAACGCTGTCTTGGTCGCACTGGGCACCGAGAACGATGACGACCTCGCCAGGCTCCGGGCCGGTGAGGCCACCAGTCTGGTGCTGCTGTCGGCCACGGCGATGGGTCTGGCCTCCTGTCTGGTGACCGAACCATTGGAGATCGACGAGACTCGTGAGGCGGTGCGCGCGGACACATTCGGCAGCAGCGGTCATCCGCAGATGCTGGTGCGGGTCGGATGGGCACCGATCAACGCCGACCCGCTGCCGGCAACCCCGCGGTGTCCGCTGCCGGAGATCGCCGACTGGACGTCTGGCGGTGCAATCATCGTGGGCCCGGACCTCGTCGGTGGCGCGAGCATCCCCGGCTGATCAGTCCCTGGAGAGAATCTGGTGGTCAATATCGGATTGCTCCACCAGTCGTTCGATGAACTCGCGCACATGATCCGGGTCGTCCAGGCAGTACCGTGCCGCTGTTGCGCGATCGCCGTCCTCAATGTGGCGGACGATGATGCCTAAGCCGTCGTGCAGGACGGAATCAAACCCGTCCTCGTCGGTCAGGTCATCGCCGATGAAGATCGGCAACAGCGGTTCCTGTCCGGCTAGCCGGGCGGCGATCCACTCCAGCGTCTTGCCCTTGTCCCAATCCACGTTCGGTCGCAGTTCGACCACTTTGCGACCTGATGTAACCCTCAGCCCACTGCGCCGTCCAACGTCATGCACTGCTGCTGTCACGGCGCCGGCCGCTTCCGGTGCCGCATTGCGGTAGTGCACCGCGACGGCGTACCGCTTATGTTCCACCGCTACTCCGTCGATAGCGCACAGTCGTGCAGTGAGTTCGTCAGCTGCACCTTCGAGTACCGGGATCGCCTGTGCAGCAGCCTCATTGCTGTGATGGGTGCCGTCAGGACCGACCATCTCGAAGCCGTGACTTCCGGCGTACCACAGACCCGGTATACCGACCCGATCTCGAATATCGGCGAGGTCTCGTCCGGACAGCACCGCGACCGGGTAGAGCGCGGCAAGCGCGTGCAGTGCCTTGGCGGCCCCTGGCACGAGGGTCGCCGCGGATGGTTGGTCGACGATCTCCGACAGGGTGCCGTCGAAGTCGAAGAAGAGAACCGGCCGTCGTGCCGTCATCACACCGGCGAGTTGACCGAAGGAGTCCAGCGCATCGGGCAGGGCGGACATCCGATGGTCGATGTCGCGCACCGTCACCTCAGCCAGATCACCGATCACCGCGTCGGCCCCGCACGCCGAAAGTTGCGCACCGGTCTCGCCGGTGCGGTCGACACCGATGACAAGGCCGAACCCACCCGCGCGGGCGGCGGTGACACCGGCTTCGGCGTCCTCCACGACGACGGCGCGGCCCGGGCGTACCCCGAGGCGGCGGGCGGCCTCCAACAGCATTGCCGGATCGGGCTTTCCCGGCAGATCGAGTTCCTCGGCGACGACACCGTCCACCCGGACAGCGATGAGGTCGGCGATACCGGCCGACTCAACTACGGCAGCGCAGTCACGACTGCCAGAGAAGACCGCGACTGCCACCCCTGCCTCGGTCAGTTGACGCACCAGTGCGATTGCAGCCTGGTGCAGCGAGGCGGTATCGGTGATGACGCCATCGAGGCCGAAGAGCACGGCGTCGTGGTAGCGCGGGTCGATCCGCACCGGTGCGCCGACGTCCGACATGGGTTTGACGATAGGCCACGTTGACTGGACTGCTGCGCCGAGGCGGGCCCGATCGGGGCTTTCGGACCGGGCATGACGTGACCAAGTGCCCTCTGACCGTCGAAAACATCCGACACCAGGATGAACATCGATTCTCGCAACTTAGGAGTGAAATGGCAACCGCGGCAAGCACTCAGCCGATCGTCGTCGGTATCGACGGTTCTTCGGCGTCGAAGGTGGCCATTGACTGGGCCGCGCGCACCGCCGCTCTGCGGGGAGTTGCGCTGAAACTGGTCCACGTCCTCAACCCGCCGGTGGTCATGGCTTTTCCGGAAGTACCGGTGCCGTCGGGATATCTGCAGTGGCAGGAGGAAGAGGGCCGCAGGGTGCTCGCTGCCGCTGCCGCTGCCGCGGGGCGCTGGCCCGTGGGCTGCTGGGGTCAGTCAGCACAGGTCTCGTTCATCATTCGCACTGCTCGGTGGCGATCATCCACGACGACGACCCACTGATGCCTCACCCGTCGATGGCGCCGGTGGTACCGGGTGTGGACGGCTCCCCGGCGTGGACTGGTCGGTGCTGCAGTCTGGTGGCGAGGAGACCCTCAGCGAGCGGTTGACAGGCTGGGGTGAGCACCGCGGTGGTCACTGCGACGCGGATGCCGGTGATAGTCGCTCGGTGACGACCGGGCGACGCGTCGCTCCCCAGATTCCGACACATATGCCGACCACCGCGCCGCCGGATGCCAGGAACCATCCCCGGGTATCCCGCCCGCGCAGCGCGGCAGCCGCGAGCAGGCCGCCGATCAGGGCATCGCGATACCCCATGGAACGCAACAACAGTCGCGCGAACCGGGTCGATGAGAAACGAAATACCTGACGTGAGACGGATGCTGCCCGCGACAAGCGCCGTGCGGTTGACTGACATGGGCGGCAGCCTAACTCCGCAATCAGATCAGTGGTGCAGTCCAGCGCAGGAGCGTTCCACCGCCCGGGGCTTCGCTGAAGACCAGCTGCCCGCCAACTTCCTCGGCGCGCGCCCGCAGGTTGGCCAGCCCGCTTGCGGTCACGTCAGTCGGCATGCCGCACCCGTCGTCGATCACCTCGACGCTGAACTCGTCCTCGACGCGCACATTCACCGTCAGCGTGCGGGCACCTGCGTGCCGCACCACATTGCTGACCGCTTCGCGCACTACCGCCTCGGCATGGTCGGCTAGTGCCGGTTCCACCACCGATAGCGGCCCGATGAACTGCAGGGTGTTGCGAAGTCCCGATCCGGAGAACGCCGCGATCGCCTGTTCGAGTCGCTGGCGCAGTCGGGTGGTTCCCGGCGACCCGTCGTGCAGATCGAAGATCGTCGTTCGAATTTCCTGGATCACGCCCTGCAACTCATCGACGACGTCGTCCAGACGTGTTCGAACCTCCGGCGAACGGACAATCTGGTTTGCACCCTGCAGCGACAGGCCTGCGGCGAACAGTCGCTGGATGACGTGGTCGTGAAGATCGCGCGC
>Ga0194035_1001213_pt1 | contig 13804 bp, 14 predicted proteins | sample JunL2320m_MetaG_FD_148680 | JGI IMG/M metagenome (GOLD analysis project Ga0194035, IMG submission 148680) | Anoxic zone freshwater microbial communities from boreal shield lake in IISD Experimental Lakes Area, Ontario, Canada - Jun2016-L239-20m | ecosystem: Environmental > Aquatic > Freshwater >...
ATTCTCGAGCAGGCGTTCTTCAATCAACTCGCCGACCGGATCGTCGAGCGCAGCAACCTCCCGCGCACCGGCCGCAATCGCAGCAATTCGCTCCTCGTTCAAGAGCAGCCTGTCGAGCAGCGCTGCCGATAGCCCAGCTTCTTCTCCGGCTGCTAGGTCTAGGGCATTAGCTGCAATCAGTTCATCCGAGCGAGCCTCAAGCGATGACGCGAGCGCCTCAAGGGCGGCGTCCTTCACTTCACGCGGTGCGCGCGCTAACGCTGGTGCGGCCGCCTTCGCACCCGCACAAAGCTCAGCGACGCTGGTCTGTTCAATTGCCATCAGGGAAGAGTAGTCCGACGCGCCAGCGGTCGCTGGCTCTAGCCCAGAGCCAAATAGTCGCGGTGAACGGCTGCCTCGGGCGAGCGGCCGATGATCTGCCCTACCTCATCGGACTTGCGTCCAGCGACGCGGGTCAGCTCATCGGCCGAGTAGTTACAAATGCCCTTACCGATCACCCCGCTAGCCCCGCGCAACTCGACCGCGTCACCGGGTTCGAAGTCCCCTTCGACCTCGCTTACGCCGACCGGCAGAAGCGACGCACCGGCATCGCGCAGCGCCTTCTCCGCGCCTGCATCCACAGTCAACGTGCCGCGCGTTGGTTTGGCATAGCGCAGCCAGAGCTCAAAGCTTGAATAGCGCTCCTCTTGAGCGCTGAAGCGTGTCCCCTCTTTATCTCCGGCGAGCGCGCGTGCCAGAGCCCCTTCGCGGATCCCGCTCGCCACTGTCGTCGGAATGCCTGCAGCGGTTGCCATCTCTGCTGCAACGACCTTCGAGCGCATCCCGCCCGAGCCGAGCCCCGAAGCGGCCTGCCCGATTTCGTAATCGCTGAGCTGAGAGGGGTGATCGATCTGATCGACTAGCGGCGCGCCAGGATCGGTGCGTGGGTCGGTCTGATGGAGACCATCCTGGTTTGTGAGCAGCACGAGCCTGTCTGCCCCAACCATGATCGCTACCTGAGCTGCCAGAAAATCATTGTCGCCAAACGAAATCTCCTCGGTCGCCGTCGTGTCATTTTCATTGACGACCGGCACGACGCCCCACTCCAGAAGGCGCCCAAGTGTCTGACGTGCGTTGAGGTAGTTGTTTCGGTGGCCGACGTCGAAGAAGGTCAGCAGTACCTGGGCGCTAATGATGCCGCGATCGCGCAGCATCTCGTCGTAAACGCGGTACAGCTTGCCTTGACCGACTGCGCTGGCGGCTTGCAGGTCGGCCATCGCCGTGGGCCGGCTCCCGAGCTCGAGCACCTCTATACCGCGCGCGATTGCGCCGCTCGATACGAGCACCACCGAGTCGCCAGCCTCGTGACGAGCCGCTACTTCACTGCAGACCGCTGTTAAGAGGTCTGCCCGCAGCGCGCCAGTTTCGTCAGCGACGATGTTCGAGCCAAGTTTTATTACGTAACGTGCCATCGACTTCGCAGCGTAGCCGCGCGCGCCTACGCCGGGTCCAATTCGAAGCTCACGCCGCCGATCTCGACGTCGTCACCGGCTTCAAAGCCAGCCGCGATGAGGGCATCGATGACCCCCATCCGCCGCAGGCGCTGCTCGACCTGCGCGAGCGCCTCGTCGTTCTCAACGTCATAACGAGCAAGCAGTTTCTCGACCGGGTCACCGCTGACGAGGTAGCCGCCGTCCTCCAGCTCTTCGACCTTCCACTCATGCGCAGCGGCAGGCTTGAAGATCTGATGCTCTGCGAGCGTCTCGCTTGGAGCCAGCTGCGGCGTTATCGCTTCAATGGGGACCCGCTGAACAAGCGCGTCTGCAAGCGAGTCGAGCCCTTCGCGGGTAGCGCTAGAGGTGATGACTACCGCCACATCTGCCCCGAGCCGTGCTCGCCACTGCTCTCCGACCGCCGCCGCATCCTCGGCCGTAACCAGATCGGCCTTAGAGAGCGCGACCACGCGCGGCAGCGCGGCAAGTGCAGCGTTGTATCGGCTCAGCTCGCTCTCGATCAGCTCGTAGTTCGCCTCAGGGTCACTGCCGTCGAGCGGCGCTAGATCGAGCACGTGTACGAGCAGCCGCGTGCGCTCGACGTGAGCCAGGAACTCGTGGCCAAGGCCAGCTCCAGAGCTAGCGCCCTCAATCAGGCCCGGAATGTCGGCTAGGACTAGCTGCCTGCCGCCACGGTCGAGGACGCCAAGCTGCGGTTCAAGCGTTGTGAACGGATAATCGCCAACTTTGGCGACAGCACGAGTTAGCGCAGAGATCAGCGACGACTTGCCGGCGTTCGGAACCCCAACCAGGCCAACGTCTGCGAGAAGCTTGAGCCGTAGATCGATCCAAAACTCCTCCCCCGGCAAGCCGCGCTCCGAAAACCGTGGCGTCTGCCTGGTTGAGCTCTTGAAGTGGTTGTTGCCGCGACCACCGGAGCCCCCACGAGCAACGACCGCCGTGGCTCCAGGTACGACGAGGTCGTGGATCGTTCCATCAGAGAGTTCCGCGACGGTGCCCGGTGGGACATGTATTTCCAGCGACTCGCCCCCGGCACCCGAGCGCAGAGCCCCTTCCCCATGACCACCGCGACCCGCCTTCATCTCGGTCTGGCCTGCCAACGATTGAAGGTCGCGCAGAGATCCGTCACAAACCAGCAGAATGTCGCCGCCGCGGCCGCCATCGCCGCCGTCGGGACCACCGCGGGGTACGTGCGCCTCACGGCGGAACGAGAGGCAACCGTCGCCGCCACGCCCAGCCTGCGCAAAGATGCGAGCCTTATCGTGAATCATCGCCCACAAAACATAGGACCTGCCGACCGCGCGGCCTGAACAGGAGCAGCCATGCCCGAAGAAAAAGTCATCCTCATAACTGGCGCATCAACCGGAATCGGCGCCGCTACGGCCCGCGCCGCAGCCAAACTCGGCCACAAGGTCGTGCTCGCTGCACGCAGCGCCGATGCACTCGAAGAGGTCGCCCAGGAATGCGGCGGCGCGGGTCAGGCCATCGCCGTACCGACCGATGTAACGAGCTGGGAGGCGAACGAAGCCCTCGCTGACGCCGCGTTAGCCGAATTCGGCCGGATCGACGTCGCATTCGTAAACGCCGGCTTCGGCGGCAAGGGAAGCTTCAGCAAAGATGGTGCCAGCGTCGACCATTGGCGCGAGATGGTGCTGACGAACGTGCTCGGCACGGCGTTGACAATCCGCGCCACGCTCGACGCCGTGAGGGAATCAAAGGGGCACTTTCTCCTGACAGGGTCAGTTGCCGGTCGGGTAGCAATGCCGGGCAGCCTCTACTCATCGACAAAGTGGGCCGTCAACGGCATCGGCCAATCGCTCCGAGGCGAGATCACCGGCAGCGGCGTCCGCGTCACACTGATCCACCCAGGCATCGTCGACACGCCCTTCTGGGACAACGGCTCACCAATCCCCGATGGCCTAACCGATGACGACATCGCGAATTCAGTCCTCTACGCGATCTCCCAGCCCCACCACGTAGACGTAAACGAAATAGTCATCCGCCCGACATCCCAAAGCATGTAGGCCCGAACCAGAAGCCGGAGCCGGTGCAGGCGGTCGGTTCGCGGAGGCGGGGAACTCCGTGCGGCCCGCCTGGAAGGCGGCCGGACGCCCCGCTCGGCGAGGCCGACCGCGGGCAACGGCACCGCGTCCCGCTAGTTAGCTAGGCAGCTTCAGAGCTAACGACGTTCACGATGCGGCCGCGGCGGCCACGAGTGAACTCGACTACGCCGGGCGCAGTTGCAAAGAGCGTGTGGTCGCGGCCGATGCCGACGCCATCACCCGGGCGGAAGACAGTCCCGCGCTGACGCACGATGATCTCGCCGCCGGTCACAGCCTGCCCGGCAAAGACCTTTACGCCAAGCCTTTTCGACTGCGAATCGCGGCCGTTTCGTGATGAGCCGAGGCCCTTTTTATGTGCCATTAGTGGTTAAGCCTCCTGCGCTTCGGCTTTGGCCGGTGCGCTCGTCTTTGCAGCCGCGGGCTTGCTGCCTTGACCGATCTCGGTGATCTCGATCCGCGTCAATTCCTGGCGGTGCCCTGTTGTCCGTTTGTAGCCACGCTTCGGCTTGAATTTAAAGACGCGGATCTTCTCGCCGCGCAGGTGCTCAACGATCTTCGCTTTGACGCTGAGCTTCGAGAGTGCGGCCGGATCAAAGATCGCATCGTCGGAGCGCACCATCAGTGGCTCAAGGCTCACCGTCGCCCCTTCGTCCTCGGGCAGGCGTTCGACGAGAAGGGTTTGCCCCTTCTCGACGCGGTATTGCTTGCCTCCGGTCTTAACGATCGCGTACATCAGTTCACTCAGCTTTAGTTGGATTCTTCAGCGGCGGTTGCCACTTCGGGTGTAACGGCGGAACCGCTTTCGGCAGCCTCGTCCTCACTGCCTCGCGGCGTCGAGTCTAGGGCATCTTCGCCGTTTTCTGCGTCTAGCAACGTCGCCGAGGCCGAATTACGCCCAGCCTCCTCTATCCGAACCATCTTCTTCTCGCCGAGGTGTGGCCCTCCGCCGGCTACTGCGACGACGTAGCCATCGATCTTTGCGACCGCGTCATCGACGTTGTACATGTGCGGCTCAACGAGCGTTACAAGCACTTCGTCGCCGACGCTGAATGGCACTGCACGCTCGCGCACGGCTTCGGCGCTGCCTTCCATTGTCACCTCGAAGTGCCCGAGCGGCAGGTTGTCGCCGCCCTCGAAGTGGAAGAGCTTGCCGGTCGACTCTTCGAGCTCGCGGAGCATCCGCGCACCGGCGCCGGTGAACTCAACGCTAACCCTCGGATTGAGCTGGATCAGGAACGCTTCCGTTGCGCGTGGTGAACGCGCCGCCAGCTCTCGCAGCCGGCGGTCGAACTCAATCGCGATCGTCTCTTCACTGAGGACGACGGCGTCGCCGTTGCAGGTAGGACAGGTGCGCGAGATGATCTCCCGGACTCCCTCGGTCACATTCTGGCGAGTCATCTCAACTAGACCGAGCCGCGAGATCTCCGCAGTGAAGGTCTTCGTCCGATCGGCGTCAAGAGCTTTACGGAGAGTCTTCATGACGTCGTCACGGTTCTTCGCTTTCGTCATGTCGATGAAGTCGATGACGATGATTCCGCCGACATCGCGCAGCCGCAGCTGCCTGACGATCTCGTCGGCGGCCTCAAGGTTGGTCTTCGTGATTGTGTCCTCGAGGCGGGCTTGCCGGCCACGGCCGACGTACGAGCCCGAGTTGACATCGAAGACCGTCAAGGCCTCACCGTAATCGACCATCAGGTAACCACCGCTCGGTAGATCGACGCGGCGTGAAGTCAGTCCATCTATGACCTCTTCTACGCCGGCCTGCTCAAAGAGCGGCGTTGACTCCTGCCACAGTTCGACCCGATCGACGAGCTCCGGGGATGTCCGCTCGAAAAATGAGCGCAGCCGGTTGTATTGATCCTCGTTGTCGACGATCGCCCGTTCGAAATCAACGCTGAAGATGTCGCGGACAACGCGAACCGAGAGGTCGGCCTCTTGGAAGACCAGCGACGGCGCAGTCTGCGCCTCAGCACGCTCGATCAGAACCTCGTGCAGCTTGTACAGGTAGGGGAGCTCACGCTCGAAGTCCGCCTGATTTGCACCGTGCGCGGCGGTCCGCAGAATCGCACCGCCCTGTTTGATCTCTAGGCCTTTGACGGCGCGTCGGAGCCGCGCACGCTCTTTGTCCTCAAGACGCTTAGAGATCCCTACGCCTTCACCGGTCGGCGTGTAAACCATGTAGCGACCGGCAATGGTTAGGTCCATCGAGCAGCGAGCGCCCTTCGTCTTAAGCGGGTCCTTGACGACTTGGACGACGACCTCTTGGCCCTTCTTGAGCAGCGAGCTGATCTTCTTTCCGCCCTCTTCACCGCGTCCACGTCGCGGCGTCTCAACGCCGGGAAGGACAATCTCATCGATGTGTAGGAACGCGTTCTTTTCGAGCCCGATGTCGATAAACGCGGCTTCAAGACCGTCGAGCACGTTGTCGACTTGACCCTTGTAGACATTGCCGACAATCGAACGGCTCCCGCGCCGCTCGATATAGAGCTCGGCTACGCGGTAGCCGGCTGATGGGTTTGCTTTTTCAGAAGGGCGCTGATCGCGGTCCTTCTCTGGGTTTCCTGCCTGTTCGAGCAGCGCCACCCTGGTCTCCCAAGGATCGACGCTGACTAGGACTTGTTTCTTCACGAGAACTCTCTTTTCATTGGAATTTGAGCACCCGCCCCTGAGACATCGCGGCCCTGCGGCCTTGGGCATAGATCGACTGCAGCAGACCGATGGCCAACATCGTCGCAATTAGCGACGAGCCGCCATAGCTCATGAGTGGCAATGGGATGCCCGTAATCGGCATGATCCCAACTGTCATCCCGACGTTGACGAAGATCTGGAACATCAGCATCACGACGATGCCACCGGCCAATAAAGCGCCGTAGAGATTCTTCGCCATCGTCAGAATTCGCAGTGCGCGCCAGATGATCAGCGCGTAGAGCGAAAGGACGAGAGCCGCCCCCGCAAAGCCCCACCGCTCGCCAACTACGGCGAAAATAAAATCGGTGTGGTGCTCTGGGAGGAAGTTGTACTTGGTCTGTGTCGCGCTAGCGCCGCGTCCGGTCTTTTCGCCGGACCCGATCGCAATTCGCGACTGATTCTGCTGGTACCCCTCACTGCCCGATGTCTCGGACGGATGCAGGAACGCCGTAAGGCGATCCTTCTGATAATTCTGGAAAACATTGACGCCGACGCTAGGCAGGACCGCCAGCGCAAGTACGGCAGCCGCTACGGCTACCGCTCCCGCTGCTGCAAAGTGCTGCCAGGGAACCCCGGCGATGAATAAAATCGCCGCTGTTATGGCGACAAAAACTAACGCCGAACCTAAGTCCGGCTGAACCATCACGAGCGCCGCAGGCGCTAGACCAAGCGCCATCAGGCGAACGGTCGTACGGCGATCTGCGACGCGGCGTGTCATGTCGATCGTGAACGCTGAAAGCGAGACGATCAATAGGACTTTGCCGAGTTCGGATGCTTGAAACGAGAAGAATGGTAGGTCGAGCGCACGCCGCGAACCGCGGGCAACAGAGCCAAAGACGGTAACCGTAATGATCGAGGCGATTAGCAGTCCGTAGAAGAACACTTTGAGTTCACGAAGCCGTGAATAGTCGCTGCGCCAGAGGAACACTGCAAGGAGCGAGCCGACCACGAAGTAGATGATCTGACGAATCAGAAAGTAATCAGGGCTGCCAGCAATGTCATCAGCCGTCGCCGCCGCAATCGTTAGCAATGAGCAGATCGCAAGGCCCAGCGTGGCGAGAACAAGTGCCAAATCAAACGGGAGCTGTACACCGATCGCGCGTTCACCTTTCACCTCATCGCCGCTCTTGATCACAGTTGTCGCACTCATCGCGTCGTCGATCCCCCGGCAGAGCAGCGACTCGGCTGATTGAACCAGTCCGCGAGCATTGCGCAGACAGCAGGCGCAGCTGCTTCGGCGCCGTAGCCGCCGTCTTCAACGGTTGCAACGATGACGATCGGCTTTTTAGCACTGGGAACGTATGCCGCGTACCACGATTGGTCGGGGCGCGGCGGCCTTTCTGCCGTGCCTGTCTTGCCGTAGACCGGGAACTTATTCTGATCCCATCCACTAAAAACGTCGGCCGAGGTGCCGTCACCGAGCGTCGACTGGTGGAGGCCCTCGAGGATCGCCTTCTGATAGCTCGGATCAATTGCCACGCGCCGTAGCGGCGGCGCCGTGATCCGCTCGAGTTGCTGCCCTGTATCACTCTGAATCGCCATCCCAATGTGCGGTTTTACAACCGTGCCCCCGTTCGCGATCGTCGAATATGCGACAGCCATCTGCAGGGGCGACGCCTGAACATCGCCCTGCCCAACCGATAGCTGAATGTTGTCGCCGACAGACCATGGTCGCTTATCTGAGTAGAGACAATCAGGCGGACACTTCTTCTTGCTCTTGCGTTCCCAGGCAACCTCACGCTTGTTTTGTTCGGCGCGCCATCGGCGGTCCGGGATAGTGCCCGATGCCTCCCCCGGAAGATCTACCCCGGTGGCACGATCTAGGCCCAAGCGCCGGGCCCAAGTCTGGATAATTTGGCCCTTGAGAGGGTTCGAGTCGCGCCCCAATCTGTAGAAAAAGACGTCAGAAGAGACCTGCAACGCGCGCACAAGGCTAAGCGACCCATTGACTTTGCGGCCAGCGTTGTAGAACTTCTGTGTGCCGATAGTCAACACGCCAGGATCGTTAATTGTCGTCTCTGGTGTGATCACGCCGCGGTCCAGTGCCGCGAGTGCAGTTATTGGCTTGAAGATCGAACCGGTTGGATAACCGCCGCTAATCGCTCGGTTGAAAAGCGGCGCCCCGGCGGCGGCACCAAACTGCTTTTCGTAGTCAGCCTTTGTCGCGATTGGCTTAGCGCGGACGCTGGGGTCATAGGTTGGCGCCGAGCCGAGCGCCAAAACGCGACCGTTGCGAGGGTCGAGGGCGACGAACGCCCCGGCTGTGCCGCTGCCTCGAGAGATCGCCGATCCAATCGCCGCTTCTCCGGTTCGCTGAAGATTCGAGTCGAGCGAGGTGCGCAGCGAGTCGCCCGCACGCGGCTCGCGCGAGAGCTTTTGTCCCTTGAGGCGGCCAGCGGCATCGATCGTAATGCTCTTGGTTCCGTCAGCTCCGCGCAGGTAGCGATCATACGAGCGCTCTAGGCCCTCTTGACCGACGATCGCTCCGGAGATGACACCGCGGAACGAGTCAGCCTTTAGCTGTTCAGGGCTCACCTGCCCAACGGCCCCAAGCACCTGGGCCGCGCCTACCCCACTTGGATAGCGGCGCACGAAGACTTGATCGACGCTCACGCCAGGGAACTTGCCCGGCCGCTCCAGCAGATAGTTGCGAACCGAGGTCGGCACGTCGACCTGCACGCGAACGTTGGCGTATGGAATCTGTGCGAGCTGCGAGATGACGCGCTCGTTAATCGTCTTCGCCGAGATCCCGAGCACGGCAGCAAGCAGCGCGTAACGCTCTTCAAGCGCCGCACTGGCGGGAGCGGGGATTGCTGGACGCGGACCACGCTGTTTGCGGGGCGTCGCTGCCCATGCAGTGATCTTTTGGCCCCAGGTAGCCGCCGCTTCACGCGTGGCTGCCGGAAGCTGCTGCGGATCTAGCTGCATTACGGAGGCTGGCCGGTTCTCAACCAGCGTTTTTCCGCTGCGGTCCAGCACGGCGCCGCGTGGCGCGGCAACTGCGACGGTCCTGACACGGTTATTAGCCGCTTCGCGCACGGCTAGATCGCCGGTAAGCACTTGCAAAAACCAAAGCCGGAAAAAGACAATCGCGAATAGCGCCAAAGCGATCCCACCGAGCAATGCGACGCGCATCGCAAGCCGCGGCGTCAACGGGGACTCGCCGATGCTACGCAGAGGGCTGTTTCCAGGCTCGATCATGATCTCGAAAGCGGCGACAGGCCACCTGTTGTATATGCGCGCCGGCGTCGGCGACGAGGATCTTCAGGCAGCACGCTGAGCAAGCAGCGACGGACCACGAGGTAGACGGGGATCGCAATCGCGGCGTTGAACGCCACGGTGCCGAGCAGCTCCCAGAGAAGCGCCCAGCCGAGCGGCACTTCTTGCCCGAGCAAGAAGGTCAGAAGCGAAAAGCCAATCTGCGCGGCTGCCGTTGCCGCGGCCCCCACCAGCAGCGGCACTATCGCCCCTTGCGGATCGCGCAGCTCTCGCAGGCGCCCCGTTGCATACCCGATTGTCAGAAGGATTAATGAGGCCACTCCGACCGTTTCAACCAGCGCGAAGTCGAGCAGCAGTCCTAGCGCAAAGCCGAAGACTGCCCCCGGGAGAGCGCCGCAGACCAATCCCACAGAGGCGGCGACTAGAGGTACGAGGTCTGCATTGACACCAAAGATTTTTACCTGCGAAACGGCGGCGACCTGCAGAATCACCGTGAAGAGGCCAATCAACACCAAGCGCCAACCAAGGCTGCGGTAATTGAGATTCATCGCCGATTCCCATTGATCGACGAGGTCAAGACTTGGACGATCTCGAGCTTCCGGAGGTCGGCAAACGTCCGAAGATAGATCTTCTGTGCATCGGTCTCCGGATCCTCAACCCGCGTAACAGAGCCGATCGGAATTCCCGGCGGGTACAAGGACTCAAGCCCTGGTGAGTTTGAGACCGTTCCAGCGGTCACGACCGTCGCGCCGGGATCGAGCCGGAAGCGCCTAGCGATGAACTTCAAGCGGAGGTCCTCTGGGCCACCCGCACCGGTCTGTGCGACGCCTTGAGCGCCGCCGACGCTAACGCGCGCCGGCACCGCCAGCTCGCCATCGCTGATCAGCGTGACGACTGCAGCGTCGCCTGTGACAGTGGACACCTGCCCGACTAGGCCGTCCCCATTGATAACCGGGTTGCCAACCTTGACGCCGCGGTTGCTGCCCTCATTGATCGTCACCGACGCGTACCAGACGGTCGGAGACTGGCCTATCACGCGCGCCGTTACCGGCTTCGCTGCCGCGAGCCCTCCAGCGTTATCTAAGTTGAGAAGCTGCCGTAGCTGGCCGTTGACTCGCTCAGCTTCACTGCCAGCGATTGCCCGAGCGCGCAGGTTTCTGTTTGAGCGCTCGAGTTCACCGACGCGCCCCTTTGCATCGATCGTGTCGCCGAACCATCCGAAGAGGTCACGGCCAGGCTTAAGCACCCTTGACGCACCATCTTGGATCGGCGCGAAGACACCGAAAACGCCGCGCTGGGCAGAGTGAAGCACGCCGCCTGATGACTCGCCGAAATAAGCGGTCAACAGCAGCAGAGAGAGCGCCAGAAGCGCCGCTAGCGTTAGCCGCCGCCGACGAACAGCTCTGTCGTACATCTTGATTTGAGGGTTAGGCAAGGCATAAGCGATCGTCTTAGCTGCGGCGCCTAGCGCCTGCGACGCTTCCTTGCTGAGCGATTAGAACGGTGAATTGCTTCAAATTCTTCCAACGAGCGGCCCGATCCAACGGCCACACAAGTCAAGGGTGATTCTGCGAGGTGCGCCGGCATGTGCGTCTCACTGCGCAGTCTCTCATCGAGACCACGTAGCAACGCTCCGCCGCCGGCAAGCATGATGCCACGGTCCATAATGTCGGACGAAAGTTCGGGAGGCGTGCTGTCTAGCGTCTCTTTGATTGCGGCGATTATCTGCGCGAGTGGCTCTTCAATCGCCCCCCTCACCTCTTCGCTAGTTAGTGCGATCGTCTTTGGAAGGCCGCTCACTAGGTCGCGGCCGCGAATTTCAGCCTGGAACTCTTCCGCCATCGGGAACGCAGACCCAATCTCGAGCTTCAGTTCCTCTGCGGTTTGCTGTCCAATCAGGAGTTTGTATTCACGTTTTGCGTAGCTGATGATTGCCTCGTCCAACTCGTCACCGCCGATGCGGATGGAGCGCGAAACAACAATCCCTCCGAGCGAGATAACAGCCACCTCGCTGGTACCACCGCCGATGTCAACGATCATCGAACCTGTCGGCTCGCCGATCGGCAGGCCCGAACCGATTGCGGCGGCCATCGGCTCTTCGATCAGGTACGCCTGCCGGGCTCCGGCAGAGAGGCAGGCTTCCTCGACAGCTCGCTTCTCAACACCGGTGACTCCAGACGGGACGCAGACGACGACGCGCGGGTGAGCCCAGCGGCCCTGATGGACCTTCTGGATGAAGTGACGGAGCATTGCCTCGGTCACATCGAAGTCGGCGATCACGCCGTCCTTCAGGGGGCGGATCGCTTGGATCGTGCCAGGCGTCCGACCGAGCATACGCTTGGCTTCGACGCCAACAGCGTGAACCTCGCCGCTCCGCGCATCGATCGCTACAACGCTGGGCTCTGAGAGCACGATGCCGCGACCACGGACGTAGACAAGTGTGTTGGCCGTGCCGAGATCGACGGCCATGTCGCGGCCGCCCATTCCAGTCAAGTAGCTAAGGACGCCCATGGACAGAAATTACGCGGTCGGAACACGATTCCTTGAAAGAATTGCGGACGGACGGCGTTGTTAATAAGTGTAGCGGGCGATTCAGGCGCCGCCACTGGGCAATAGACCTTGCACTAAGCCATTCAGAGCAACAATTGAAAGGCCGACGACGTTGAGTCGATCGGGGCCTATTCTGGCGACCAGATCGTCACCGGAGAGCTGAATCGCGTACCCACCGGCGCGTCCTTCCCACTCGCCTAGCGCAACCTGCGAATCGATCTCAGCGGCCGTTAGATGACGGAATTCGACATCGGTCCGCGTAACCGCTTCGCGGCTAACACCGTCGCTGTCAATCACGACAATCGCGCCGATCACTTCATGCGGCGCGCTAGAAAGCTCAGCCAAGAATTGACGTGCCTGCTGCTGATCAACGGGCTTGCCGTAGATCTGGGAACCCAGCGCCACCAGCGTGTCAGCCCCTAGCACGACATGCGTGGCCGCTTCAGCACTCGACAACGCCGCTCGGCCCGCCTTCGCCTTCGCTCGCGCGTTAGCCAATGCAACCTCCTCCGGATCACCCTCTTGCAGCTCGATAACCGCGGACGGCCTTATGTCCACAGTCACGCCGTGCGAGCGCAGGATCTCAGCTCGCTGCGGCGACGCAGAGGCGAGCACGAGCTTCGACCCGCTCTGCCAGAGAAGCGGCGGGCGGCGCTCAGCCAAGCTCAGGGAAGAAGAGAGCTGTTTCGCGCGCAGCCGACTCGTCGGAGTCGGAGCCGTGAACCATGTTGCGGCCGACCTCAAGCGCGAAGTCAGCGCGGATTGAGCCCATCGTTGCTTCGATTGGATCGGTCGCTCCAATCACCTGCCGAGCGGCTGTGACAGCGTGATCGCCCTCGAGGACCATCGCGACTAGAGGACCACTGGTGATGAACTCAACCAGCTCACCGAAGAACGGCCTTTCGGCATGTTCGGCGTAGTGTGCCTCAGCCAACGCGGTGTCAGCGACCATCATCTTCATTGCTGCTAGCCGCAGCCCTTTGCGTTCAAAGCGGCTGATGATCTCACCGCTTAGGTTGCGAGCGAATGCGTCCGGCTTTACGAGGATCAGTGTCCGTTCCATGAGCTTCTCCGTTTTTGATTGATTAGCGCGTCTGGTCAGGGTCGTCGACCATGACCGGCGCTGACTCTTCTTCAAAGACCGTATCGACAAAAGGCGCATCGAACTCGTCTTGCTCCTCAAGGTCTTGCAGCGGCTCTGACTCAGCGCGCTCCGCAGATCGCCTGAGTCGAGGCTTCGCGGCCGGCGTTACGCCTTCTATCTCAGCCTCGCAATAAGGGCAGAGCAGCCAATCGGGGTCTAGTGGCTTGGCGCATCCTGCGCACGTGTCACGCAACTTCCGCATGCAGTGAGGGCAGCGTAGGAACTGGCTGCCAACAATTTCTTCGCAGTGCGGGCAAGCCTGATAATCGGTCGATGCGAGGCGCGCCGCAGCCGCTTCCATCTCTAGCTCACGTTCAATTCGATCCTCGATGTACTCGGGCGGCCGCACGATCACGTAGACGACGGTGCCGACGAGCGGAAAAATGAACGCTGCTGCGGTTGCTGAGAGGATCAACACCCGGTCCTCGACGCGGCGGCGCGCATCGGTGAACGTGTACCAGACCAGCGCCAGCCAGATCACGATCGCTGACAGGATGATCAGCTGCGCGATCATGTTGAAAATGCCGTCTAGGCCGAATATTGCGTAAGGAATCGTCATCTGTTGGCTCTTAGCGTAGAGCACTGTTCGCCGTCAGTCGCGCAAAGCCTGCCAACGGGCGCAGACAGTGCGCACTGGCTGCGCCGCT
>Ga0194035_1001216_pt1 | contig 13773 bp, 12 predicted proteins | sample JunL2320m_MetaG_FD_148680 | JGI IMG/M metagenome (GOLD analysis project Ga0194035, IMG submission 148680) | Anoxic zone freshwater microbial communities from boreal shield lake in IISD Experimental Lakes Area, Ontario, Canada - Jun2016-L239-20m | ecosystem: Environmental > Aquatic > Freshwater >...
ACTTCATTGACCTCCAGGGCAGGCCCGTCACCGTGGTGGGCGGCACAGAGGAGGCATTGCGCAAGGTGCGTTTGCTGCTGAAGACGGGTGCCGTCCTCAACATCATCGCCCCTGCCCTGCATGAGGAACTCGCCGCCGAGCCTCGCGTCAACTGGATCGCCAAGGGCTATCACGCAGGCCTGCTGGACGGTGCAGCGCTTGTCTATTCCGCCGATGCCGACCTCAACGAGCGCGTGGCAGAAGATGCCAAGGCGCTGGGCATTCCGGTGAATGCTGTCGACAACCCCGACATCTCGACCTTCATCGTGCCCTCCATCGTCGACCGTGACCCGGTCGTCGTGGCCATCGGCACCGAAGGCACGGCCCCGATCCTGGGCCAGGGACTGAGGGCGCGCATCGACGCCATGCTGCCGCAGGCGCTTGGCGATCTCGCCACGGCCGCAGCAGGATTGCGTCACCGCGTGGCCGAGGCCATTCCGCCTGGTAATCGCCGCCGTTCCTTCTGGTACCGCTTCTTTTTTGGCGACGTGCGCGAGGCCTTCATCGCCGGAGAATCCTGCAGCTACCTCGCGGGCGTCGAGAACCTGTTCTCGGCCGATGCGCAGGCGCCGCAGGGTCGCGTCGCCTTCGTCAGCCTTGGCTCGGAAGATCCGGAACTCCTCACCATCAAGGCGCAGCGCAAGCTGCAGGAAGCCGACGTGATCGTGCATGACCGCGCCGTGCCGCAAGCGGTCCTCGAACTCGCCCGCCGCGACGCCGTGCGCATGCCCGTCAAGGGCGAACTCTATGACGGTGCCACCGACCTCCTGCTTGCAGAAGCCAAGGCTGGCAAGCTCGTGGTGCGCCTCTCCAGCGACGTGTCTCTGGAAGAGACCGTGTCGGTCGCCGCCGAAGGCATCGCCTTTGAAACCGTTCCTTCGGTGCCGCAGCCCAAACCCGCCGAAGTGATCGCATTCCCCGTCCGCGAGGACATTCGTGAAGACATTCTGAGAGCCGCATCATGACGACAACTGAAAAGGGACAACTGGTCACCGCCAATCGCCTACGCGACGGCATCGCCGTGTTCCTCACCCGTGGCGGTGACTGGAGCGAGGTGATCGACGAGGCGGTGCTGGCACTGGAGCCGCAGGCCGCCGCCGCACTCGAGGCGCGCGCCCGCGACGACGAGAAGAAGACCATCGTGACGGGGGCCTATCTCGTCGATGCCGAACGCCTGGAAGGCCGCGTGCGCGCCGCGCATATCCGCGAGCGCATGCGGGCTCTGGGACCCACCGTGAGACTGGACCTCGGCAAGCAGTCCGAGGGCAAGGGCGCAGGCTTCGCCGCCCCCGAAGGAGAGTGATTTCAGATGTACCGCTACGACGAGTTCGACCACCAGTTTGTGCGTGAGCGCACCATCCAGTTCCGCAACCAGACGGAACGCCGTCTGTCGGGTGCACTGACCGAGGACGAGTTCCGCCCGCTGCGCCTGATGAACGGCCTTTACCTGCAGCTTCACGCCTACATGCTGCGCGTCGCCATTCCCTATGGCACCTTGTCGGGCCGGCAGATGCGGCAGCTCGCCTACATCGCCGAGAAATGGGACAAGGGCTATGGCCATTTCACCACACGCCAGAACATCCAGTACAACTGGGTGAAGCTCGAGGACGCACCCGACATTCTCGATGCTCTCGCCGAAGTTGAGATGCACGCCATCCAGACCTCCGGCAACTGCATCCGCAATGTGACGACCGACCATTGGGCAGGTGCTGCTGCGGATGAAATCGCAGACCCCCGGCCAGTCGGTGAACTGCTGCGCCAGTGGTCGTCGCTGCACCCCGAGTTCTCCTTCCTGCCGAGGAAGTTCAAGATCGCGGTGACGGGTGCGCCCCATGACCGTGCGGCGGTGAAGGTGCATGACATTGGCCTGCGCCTGCACAAGAACGATGCGGGCGAGATCGGCTGGGAAGTGATTGTCGGCGGTGGCCTCGGCCGCACGCCGATGGTGGGCGTCACGGTGCGTGACTTCCTGCCCCAGCATGAACTGATCGGCTATCTCGAAGCCATCATGCGCGTCTACAATCTCTATGGCCGCCGCGACAACAAGTACAAGGCGCGCATCAAGATCCTCGTCCATGAAATCGGTGCTGACAAGTTCAAGTCGGAAGTCGAGGCCGAATATGCCCGACGGCCGCACCCGACCACGGAAGTGGAAGAGCGCGAGCTTGCGCGCATCGCCGCCTATTTTGCGCCGCCTGTCTTCGAGAAGCTGCCACGCTGGTCAGCCTCCTTCGAGGAAGCCAAGCTTGCCAACCCGGGTTTCGCCCGCTGGGCCAAGAACAATCTTGGGCCCCATCGCGTCGATGGCTACGCCATCGTCAACATCTCGCTGAAGCCGGAGGGCGGCATCCCCGGTGATGCGACGGGCGACCAGATGCGCGTCATGGCGGAACTGGCCGAGCGCTTCGGCAATGATGAGCTGCGCGTCAGCCACGCCCAGAACATCGTACTACCGCATGTGAAGAGGGACGACCTGCTGACCGTCTACCAGGCGCTGGACAAGGCCGACCTCGCGGCAGCGAACTATGGCCTCGCGGGCGACATCATCGCCTGCCCCGGCCTCGACTACTGCGCGCTGGCCACTGCACGTTCGATCCCTGTTGCACAGGCGATCTCGCGGAAGTTCGCCGACTCGCAGAAGCAGGACGAGATCGGCAAGCTCAAGATCAACATATCGGGCTGCATCAACGCCTGCGGCCACCACCACGTGGGCCACATCGGTATCCTCGGCCTCGACAAGAAGGGCGAGGAATTCTACCAGATCACGCTCGGTGGATCGTCTGCCGAGAGCGCATCGATCGGCACCATCCTCGGACCAGGCTTCGCCGGCCATGAGGTGGCGGACGCGATCGAAACCATCCTCGACACCTATCTCAAGCATCGTGAAGCCGGTGAGGAATTCCTCGCCACCTACCGCCGTCTCGGACCGAAGCCCTTCAAGGAGGCTCTCTATGCCACTGCTTAAGAACAACGTGCTGGTCGCCGACACCTGGATCAACGCAGAGGCCGAAGGCGATCTCCCCGCTTCGGGCGACGTGATCGTGCCCTTCGCGCGACTGCTCAAGGACTGGGGCGAGCTTTCGGAACGTTCTGGCAAGCTGGGCCTCAGGCTGTCGAACACCGACCGCCCAGAGGCGCTTGGCACCTTCCTGCCGCGCCTCTCGCTGATCGTGCTTCCCTTCCCCGCCTTCAACGACGGTCGCGCCTATTCGATCGCGCGGTCCTTGCGCGAGATGGGTTATCGCGGCGAGCTGCGCGCCACCGGCAACGTGTTGCCGGACCAGCTGCAGTTCATGCTGCAGGTTGGCTTCGATGCCTTCGAGATCGGCGAGCGCTTCCCGCTGGAGACATGGCAGAAGGCGTCGCGCCAAATGTCACTGGCCTATCAGCGTGGCTTGTTCCGCCGTGGTTCCGAGGCCGAGATCTGGACCGAGCGCCACACTGATGCCGAACCCTGGCTCGAACAGCCCCACGCCGGCTGAACCGCCATGGAGAGGACCATCTTCGAAAGCTACGCAGGCCTCGAGGGCCAGCAGCTGCTGGGACCGATCCTGCGTGATTTCGCGGGCAAGGCCGCCGTCGTCTCGTCCTTCGGGGCGGAGTCGGCGGTGCTGCTCCACATGGTCTCGCAAGTGGACAAGGCGACGCCCGTCATCTTCCTCGATACGGGCAAGCACTTCTGGGAGACGCTGTCATACCGCGCCAAGCTGATCGACCAGCTGGGCCTTACCGGCGTGCGCATCATCACGCCGGACGCCGCCGAACTTGCCGGTCAGGATGCCGACGGCACGCTGCACAAGACCAACGCCGACGCCTGCTGCCACATCCGCAAGACCATTCCACTGGCCAAGGCACTGGAAGGCTTCGAGGTCACCATCTCTGGTCGCAAGCGCTATCATGGTGCTGCGCGCGCAACGCTGGACTTTCTGTCGATCGCTGACGGCCGCCTGAAGGTGGAGCCCCTCGCCGGCTTCTCCGCGCTCGATATTGCGGCCTACATGAAGGCACATGACCTGCCGCCCCATCCGCTCACCGAGATTGGCTATTTTTCGATCGGTTGCGAGCCCTGCACGCAGGCCGGCGGCACGGCTGCCGACCCGCGCGCCGGTCGCTGGGCAGGCTCAGCCAAGACCGAGTGCGGCATCCACTGGACGCATAATAACAAGACCATCGCCGCGCCTTCCAGCACGGCACACTGAACGTCAGTCCACTTCGTCGGACGGTACGATCCAGCTTTCCTTCAAAGCCGCCTCGCGCCACGACGAGAAGGCGGGGGTATTGAGGATCGTGTTCATGTAGGCGCGCGTGTCTTCCGCCACCGGGATGGCAAATGTCTCGAAGCGTGAGACCACGGGCGTATACATCGCGTCAGCGATCGAGAACTTTCCAAACAGGAACTTGCCACCCTTGCCGAACTTGGCCCGGCAGTCGCGCCAGAGCTGCTCGATGCGGGCAATGTCGCGCTTTGCAGCATCGTTCAGTGGCACAGGCTTTGGCTTGCGCCGGATGTTCATCGGGCAGGCATTGCGCAGCGCGCTGAAGCCTGCGTGCATCTCGTTCGACACGGCGCGTGCCATGGCACGGGCCGAAATGGTTTTCGGCCAAAGGTTCTTCTCGGGGAAGAGCTCGGCCAGGTATTCCATGATGGCGAGGGATTCCCAGACCACCTGCCGGCCGTGATAGAGAACCGGCACGCGGCCTGCCGCAGAATGCTCCGCGATCAGTTTTGCCGTTTCCGGCGTGTCGAGGGGTATCACCGTTTCGCGGAAGGGAATTCCGGTCATGGAAAGCGCCATCCACGGTCGTAGTGACCACGATGAATAGTTCTTGTTGCCGATGACGAGGTGGATGTTGCTCACTTCTTTTCCACCTTCTCGACCGGCCCGCCCGCTTCCTTCCACGCCCCGAAGCCGCCCTTCAGGTTCATGACGGGCTTCAACCCCATGCGCTGCAACACCAGCGTGGCCAGCAGCGAGCGCCAGCCTGACGCGCAATGGATGATGAACTTCTTCTCTTCCGCGAAGATGGGCTTGTGATAGGGGCTCTCGGGATCGACCCAGAATTCCAGCATGCCGCGTGGCGCGTGGAAGGAACCGGGAATGCGTCCCTCGCGCTCGATCTCACGCGGGTCGCGGATGTCGATGATGGCGACGTCGGGCTGGCCCAGCACGGCAATCGCATCGGCGGTGGAAATGCTGTCGACCTGGGCCTCGGCCTCGGCCATCAGTTGCTTGTGGCCCACGACGATGTTCTGTGGCATTCGGTCCCCCCATTGTTCTTTCCCGTTTCCTCGCCTGTCTGCGGCAGGCCCGTCAAGTGAAATGCCTTCACCTAACAGTTTACGCCATCCGACAATCGTCGACCTGCTCAAGATTGTGCTGCTTGGGGCAATCTGGGGTTCGGCTTTCCTCGCGATCAAGCTCTCCGTTCACGAGACCGGCCCCCTGTGGCTGGTGATGATCCGGGTTGCCATCGCCTTCCTGCCCATCGCGCTCTTCGCCTGGTGGCGGAAAGACCCGCTGCCGCCAACTCGCCATGACTGGCTGGTCATCATCGCTATGAGCCTGCTCAACACCGTGGGGCCGTTCTTCCTCATCTCGTGGGCAGAGCTGCATATTCCGGCGGGCGTCACCTCGCTGATCATGGGTGTAGGGCCACTCGCCACCATGGTGGCAGCGCATTTCACGACGCCTGACGACCGTTTCACCGGCGGCAAGATCACAGGCATGGTCCTGGGCTTCGCCGGGTTGGCCTTCGTGGTCGGGCCTGAGCTTTCGCAAGGCATCGGATTTGATGCACTGGCCTATGCGGCGGTGTGGACGGGCATGCTGTGCTACGTGGCGGCGGGAACGCTCATCCGCTTCGTGCGGCGCACCTCCGTGCCGATGATGACGGCGGTGAACATGGGGGTGGGCGTCATCGCCCTCACGCCGCTCGTCCTGCTGGCGCGCGACCCGCTGCCGCATCTCTCCGGCACGGCCATGTTGGCGGCTCTCTATCTCGGCCTCGTGTGTACCGGGCTTGCCTACCTGCTGCGCGCCAACATCACCGTCACGGTGGGCCAGAGCTTCATGAGCATGGCGAGCTATTTCATGCCGGTATCGGGCGTGCTGCTGGCCTGGGCGGTGCTGGGAGAGCCGATCACCTGGCACATCATCGCCGCACTCGCCTGCGTGATCGGCGGATTCCTCGTCTCCCGGAGGAAGCCCGCTACAGCGACTTCGGCAAATAGCGCCAGGCCACGTAGCCCACGGCGGCCAGCGCCCCGGAAAGGATGACGAAGACCGCCCCGATCGGCAGCCAAAGCAGCGCGATGGCGAAGACGAAGGCCGGGATGAGTTCAGAGCAGTCGATATAGGTACGGTAGACCGCCGCCATCTTCTGGCGCTCATGGTGGCGCACGGCGCGCAGGAAGGGAATGCCCCCCACCCCGTCGATGGCAGAGGCCGCCACCGACCCCGCCAGCAGGCAGGCGATAGCTACATAGGGTGATGACGTTCCCGCCAGCCCAGCCGCCAGCGAGGCCACCGCACAGACGCTGAAGGCCACCACCAGCACCGCCCGAACGCCATAGCTCCGCGCGAAGCGCCCGGCGACCCAGGCGGTGACCAGCAGCACCTGGCTTCCCGAGATCATGAAGCCGCCAACCCGCTTGTCGAGGCCTGCTTCCACCAGCAGCAGCGGGCCATAGATGAAGAATGTGGTCCAGAAGCAGGAGCGCCCGAAGGCGATGAGCCAGGCAAGCCTCAGTCGCGGCTGCGCAAGGAAGCGCCTGACGTTCACCAGCGGATTGAAGCCCTCGAGATTGCCTGCTGGCAAGGCATTGGAATTGTCGGACAGTCGGAGCCACCAGAACAGCACCAGCAAGGCCGCCGCCGCGGCGATGGCCACCAGCTGCGGCCCCCATGGCCCGAAACTCACGTAGAGCGAGACCCCAAGTGCGGGCCCAATTGTCCATGATGCGGTGGACAGACTGAGCCGGATCGGCTCGGAGCGGGCGAGATCTGTCCGCTTGATGTTCTCCATGATGTAGAGCTGCAAGGTGATATTCAACACCGCCGCACCGAGGTTGCGCAGCAGCATGCCAAAAGCCTGGCCCGCCAGCACATGGCTTGCCAGCGCAAGGCTGGCGGCCATCATCATGCAGATGCCCAGCGTATAGGCCCAGCGGCGGCGCATGCGGCCAAGCAGGAAGGGCAGCAGCAGCGTGGCACTCAGCACGCTGAGCGACACCACGGTGGACAGCATGCTGACCTTTTGCGCGGCGCCGAGAATGTCATAGGCCTGCAGCGAGATGACCGTGGAATTGAGCGAACGCACGAAGCTTTCGACCGCAAACAGCGATGCGAAGGTATAGGCGCCAGCGCGGCGCGGCAGCGGAAAGTCGGTTGTCGTGGCGTCGGTCGGCATGGTTGCTGTGAACCACACGAGCATTTTTCCGGGCTGATCCGCAATGGTCCCCGTCGCTGACCCACATGACGGAAAGGTATGGCTTGAGGCCGTCACAAGCCGGGGATAGACAGGGCCATGTCCAACTCCGAAAAGCTGCACGTCGCTTTCATTTCCATGGGCGCCAGCGCCCTGCTGGCGGGGTCGAAGCTGTTCGCGGCCATGTTCACCGGCTCGCTGGGCATCCTGTCCGAGGCGATCCACAGCGTGATCGACTTCGGCGCCACCATCGTCACCTATCTCGCCCTGCGCGTCAGCGACCGCCCGGCCGATGACGAGCACCACTATGGCCACGCCAAGGTGGAAAGCGTGGCGGCACTGGTGGAGACGGCGCTGCTGTTCCTCACCACCGGCTGGGTGGCCTGGGAGGCGATCCGCCGCCTGCTGGGCGAGGAAACCCACACGGTGGAGGTGACCTGGTGGGCGGTCGCCATCATTGCGGGCTCGATCATTATCGACTTCAATCGAGCCCGCGCGCTGAAGCGCGTTGCCGAGAAGACCTCCAGCGAGGCGCTGGAGGCTGATGCGCTGCACTTCTCCTCCGACATGTGGAGTTCCGTGGTCGTGCTGCTGGGCCTCGGGGCTGTCTGGCTCGGCCTACCGGCGGCGGACTCGATTGCCGCCCTCGTCGTTTCCGTCTTCATTGCTCATGCCGGCTGGCAACTGGGCGCACGCACCATGAACACCCTGCTCGACGCAGCACCCGCAGGCGCCACCGAGATCGTGCGTGACCTCGTCAACGACGTCCACGGCGTGCTGGCGCTGAAGTCGATCCGATTGCGCCCGGCAGGCGCGACCATGTTCACTTCCATCGTTGTTGAGGTGGCCCGCACCATGCCGATCGACGACATCGTCAAGACCAAGAACGCCATCACCGCCGCGGTGCAGGAGCGCTTTCCCAATGCCGACATTACGGTGACGGCCAACCCCGTGGCACTGGACAGCGAGACAGTATTCCAGAAGGTCATGCTCATCGCCAGCCGGCGCAACCTCGCCATCCACCACCTCAATGCCCAGCAGATCGACGGCAGGCTGGCAATCAGCTTCGACCTCGAGGTGGACGGCTCGATGCCGCTGGGCGAGGCCCATGACAAGGCGACCGACCTCGAAGATGCGATCCGCAATGAACTTGGCAGCGATGCCGAGGTCGAGAGCCACATCGAGCCGCAGCCTGACCGCATGTTGCAGGGCCACGACGCACCAGCTGGCCTCACGGCGGAAGTCTCAGCCGCCCTGCTGGCGCTTGCCGCGGCCCATCCGCGGCTCAGCGACGTCCATTCGATCAGGCTGCGCCACAACGAGGAAGGGCTGTTCCTGCATTATCACTGCCGCTGCTCGCCCGATGACACGGTGGAGCAGATCCATGACGAGATCGACCGCGTCGAGGCGGGCCTCAAGGACCGCTTCCAGGACATCCGACGGGTGATTGCCCATGCGGAGCCACTGGGAGCGGAGAACCACGCGCTCTAGCTGTTGCCGTTGCCCGGGTCCCGGTCCATGTCCTCGCCCACCCGGGACAGGCGCTTGATGCGCTCGATCTCGGTCGGCGGCACCTCGACCCGGTGGGCAAAACCGAAGGCCTCGTAATAGGCGAACTCCAGCGGCACCATGATGGTGTGCAACTGAACGGAGCGCGCCAGGTTGCGCATCTCGAGGATCATGTCGGCGAGGTACTCCGCCGTGTCCCGCTGGCGGTCTGCAAGGCTTGGCACCGGCTTCATGCCCGCCGTCACCAGAATGGGGGTAGGCTTGGGAGCCTCTGCACGCCGTCTGTTCATGCCGTCCTCCAGTTGCGTCAGTTTCTAGATTCGCACTCTAAACGTGCTTATGAGGATTTAAAGCAACCTAAACTTGAATGGAGCTTGCATCGGTTAGAAAATTGCCTCGGCTTGAACCCGACGGGCGATGCCTATATGAGGCCCTGAAACCTGAACGGGACCATGTATGACAGTCGTCGTCGTTGAATCACCGGCCAAGGCCAAGACCATCAACAAGTATTTGGGCAAGGATTTCAAGGTCCTGGCCTCTTATGGTCATGTCCGAGACCTGCCCGCCAAGGATGGTTCGGTGCGCCCCGACGCCGATTTCGAGATGGATTGGGAGGTCGACGGCAAGTCCGCCAAGCGTCTGGCGGACATTGCGGCAGCCCTCAAGACCGACGACCGTCTGATCCTCGCCACCGACCCTGACCGCGAGGGCGAGGCCATTTCCTGGCACGTCATGGAGGTTCTGCGGAAGAAAGGCGCGCTCAAGGGCAAGGCCGTGCAGCGTGTGGTGTTCAACGCCATCACCAAGTCATCCGTGCTGGAAGCCATGCAGCACCCGCGTGACGTCGACGTGCCGCTGGTCGATGCCTATCTGGCGCGCCGGGCGCTGGACTATCTCGTCGGCTTCTCGCTCTCCCCCGTCCTCTGGCGCAAACTGCCGGGCTCGCGTTCGGCGGGCCGCGTGCAATCGGTGGCGCTGCGCCTGATCTGTGACCGTGAATTGGAGATCGAGGCGTTCCGCGCCCAGGAATACTGGACCATCGACGGCACCTTCGTGACGCCGAAGGGTCACGAGTTCCAGGCCTTCCTCAACGCCATCGGCGACAAGAAGCTCGGCAAGCTCGACCTCAATGACGAGGCCTCGGCCCGCGCCGTCGAGCAGGCGGTCAAGGGCCAGCCCTTCAAGGTGGACTCGATTGAATCGAAGCCCGCCAAGCGCAACCCCTACCCGCCCTTCCGCACCTCGACGCTCCAGCAGGAGGCCTCGCGAAAGCTTGGCTTCTCGTCTGCCCGCACCATGCAGATCGCCCAGCGCCTCTATGAGGGCGTCGAGCTCGGCGGCGAGACGGTGGGCCTCATCACCTATATGCGTACCGACGGCGTCGACATGGCGCCCGAGGCCATTGCCGCCACGCGCAACGCCATCCTCAAGAACTTCGGCGAGCCCTATGTGCCGCCCACCCCGCGCCTCTACACCACCAAGGCCAAGAACGCGCAGGAGGCCCACGAGGCGATCCGCCCGACCGAGATGTCCCGCCACCCCAACGAGGTGCGCCGTGTGCTCGATGAAGACCAGTTTGCGCTCTACGACCTGATCTGGAAGCGCACCATCGCCTCTCAGATGGAGAGTGCGGAGCTCGAGCGCACCACTGCCGATATCGGCACCGACGGCAAGGACGGCAAGCACTACACCTTCCGCGCCAATGGCTCGGTGGTGAAGTTCGACGGCTTCCTAAAGGTCTATACCGAGGGCCTCGATGACGGCGAGGACGAGGACTCGAAGCGCCTGCCCGCCATGGCGCGCGGCGACTCCGTTGGCGTCAAGAAGATCGAGGGCATACAGCATTTCACCGAGCCGCCGCCGCGCTATTCGGAAGCCTCGCTCATCAAGAAGATGGAAGAGCTCGGCATCGGCCGCCCCTCCACCTATGTGTCCATCATGGAAACGCTGCGCACACGCGGCTATGTGCGGCTCGACAAGAAGCGGCTGATCCCCGAGGACAAGGGCCGCGTCGTCACCGCCTTCCTTGAAAGCTTCTTCCGCCGCTACGTGGAATATGACTTCACCGCCGACCTCGAGGAGAAGCTCGACAAGGTCTCGGCCGGCGAGATCGACTGGAAGCAGGTGCTGCGTGACTTCTGGGTCGACTTCACGGCCGCACTTGCCGACGTCAAGGAACTGCGCGTCACCAACGTGCTGGATTCTCTCAATGTCATCCTCGCCCCACACATCTTCCCGCCGCGCGAAGATGGCGGTGATGCCCGCGCCTGCCCGTCCTGCGGTGGTGGTCAGCTCTCCCTCAAGCTCGGCAAGTTCGGCTCCTTCATCGGCTGCTCGAACTACCCCGAGTGCAAGTTCACGCGGCCCATGTCACCCGGTGCGGAAGGCTCGGAAGCGGTTCCCGCCGAAGGCGTGCTGCTCGGTGTCGACCCCGAGACCGGAGAGAAGGTCACGCGCCGCCTCGGCCGCTTCGGGCCCTACCTCCAGCTTGGCGAGGCCGTTGAAGGCGAGAAGCCGCAGCGTGCCTCCATCCCGCGCAACAAGAAGCCCGAGGAGATCACGCTCGAAGAGGCGTTGAAGCTCCTGTCGCTGCCGCGTGAAGTTGGCATCCATCCGGAATCCGGCAAGCCCATCGTCGCCAACTTCGGCCGCTTCGGACCCTTCGTGCTGCATGACGGCACCTATGCCAATCTCGAAAGCCCGGAGGATGTCTTCACCATCGGCATCAACCGCGCGGTGGACATCATCGCCGAGAAGAAGCTCCGCGGCTTCCAGCGCCCCAAGGCAGGCGCGCTGAAGGATCTGGGCCCGCATCCCTCAGGCGGCGGCAACGTCCAGGTGATGAAGGGCAAGTACGGCCCCTATGTGAAGTTCGGCAAGGTTAACGCCACGCTGCCGAAGGACAAGGACCCGGAACAGCTGACCATGGACGAAGCCGTGGCGCTCATCACCGAGCGCGAGGGCAAGAGCCCGGTGAAGAAGAAGGCGCCTGCGAAAAAGGCTGCGCCCAAGAAGGCTGCTGCAAAGAAGGCTCCGGCAAAAAAGGCCGCTTCCAAGAAGCCGGCGAAGAAGGCAGCAAAGAAAGCAGTCAAGCCGCCGAAGGAAGCGGCCTGACGGTCACGCGCCTTCGCTGCCCACCGTTCATCATGCCCGGACTCGTTCCGGGCATCTTCCTTTGCACGGTCACCCAAAGAGGATCGCCGGGACAAGCCCGGCGATGATGCTTTGAGGGGACTTGGCGCGCCCTACTTCAGCTTCTTGATAATCATCTTCAGCTCCGGCTCCTCGACGGCCTTGGCAGCATCCGTAATCGAGAACCACTGCATGCGGCGCTGGCCTTGCTCGGGCCATTCCCGGTGCTGCACCATCCGCTCCAGCGCAAAAACCGTGACGCGGGTCGGCTGCACCTTGCCATCGTCCACCCGCTTTCCATATTCGAATTCACCGATCGGCTTACTGCTCATCATGCCGCCGAGGCCAGCCTCTTCATAGGCTTCGCGCGCGGCGGCCTGAGATGGCGTAAGGCCCCTGATCGGCCAGCCCTTGGGGATCACCCAGCGCCCTGTATCGCGGGAGGTAATGAGCATGACCTCAAGGCCCCCGCCGCTGTAGCGCCAGGGCAGCGCGCCATACTGTTTTTTGGTTGCCGGTTTCGCCACAGCACCTTTCCAGAACAATCGATTCACACTCCCGGAAGAATGTGACCAGAAGCGACTCTAACATCGATGAAGAGCAAGATTGATATCCACTTGTGGCTTTCAAGACCTTTTCTAGAGAAAAATTCACGTGAAGACGTCATTTTGATTCGTGCCTGCTGCTGGAAACTTCGGGCAATCCGCTGGATTTCAGGCCTGAAACGCGGTTAATCCTTGAACCATGGCAAAACGCCCCGCAGCAAAACCGCAGCTCCCCACCGAAACGGAGATCCTGGAGTTCATCCAGTCCTCGCCGTCGATCGTCGGCAAGCGCGAGATCTCGCGCCATTTCGACGTCAAGGGCGGCGACAACATCGGCCTCAAGGCACTGCTGAAGCGCATGGAGGAGAAGGGCCTGCTGGCCAAGCGCGCGCGCAAGTTGATCGATCGGTCATCCTTGCCACCGGTCACAGTGCTGGAGGTGATCGGCACCGACAATGACGGCGAGGCCTATGCCGAACCCGTGGAATGGGACGAGCGCCAGGCGGGCAAGCCGCCGCATGTGGTGATCGAAGGAACCGAGAAGGCACCGCGCAAGGGCGACCGGGTGCTGGCCAAGATCCAGCCCTCGAAGGACGGCCGCTACAAGTTCCGTGGTCGGGTCATCAAGCTGCTGTCCGATCGCACCAACAAGGTGCTGGGCGTGTTCCGTGTGCAGCCGGGCCTCGGCGCCCGCATCATTCCGGTGGACAAGAAGGCCCGCCACGAGTTGCAGGTGAAGAAGGGCGACGAGAACGGCGCCGTCGACGGCGAGCTGGTCGAGGCCGAGATCATCAAGGATCGCGGCCAGGGCCTGCCCTCAGCCCGGGTGCGCGAGCGGCTCGGCAACATGAACGACCAGCGAAACATCTCGCTGATCGCCATCAACCACCACGGCATCCCCAACGAGTTCCCGGAGCGCGTGCTGCGCGAGTCCGAGGAGTTGAAGCCCTTTTCGCGCGAAGGCCGCACCGACCTGCGGCAGGTGCCGCTCCTCACCATCGACCCCAAGGACGCGCGCGACCATGACGACGCCGTTTGGGGCGAGATCGACGAAGCCACGGGCGGGGCCAACATCATCGTCGCCATTGCCGATGTTGCCGCCTATGTCCGCTCCGGCTCG
>Ga0194035_1001217_pt1 | contig 13767 bp, 11 predicted proteins | sample JunL2320m_MetaG_FD_148680 | JGI IMG/M metagenome (GOLD analysis project Ga0194035, IMG submission 148680) | Anoxic zone freshwater microbial communities from boreal shield lake in IISD Experimental Lakes Area, Ontario, Canada - Jun2016-L239-20m | ecosystem: Environmental > Aquatic > Freshwater >...
CAACCCGAGATGGGCGCCGCGGCGCCCTCACCCCGGGCCCAAGCTTCCGGCGACGATGCTCGCCCCGGCGGCTCTCGTGGCGGCCTGTTAGTGATTGCTGGAGTGCTGCTGCTTGTGGCGCTTGGGATTGGCTTCGGGCTCGGCCGTGTGACCGGCAGTGACGGTTCAGGCTCCGCTAGTTCGTCCACGACTACTGGCACGAATGCCTCGGACGCGCAGGCGACGGCGATCGCACAGGCGGCGCTCAAGCCACCGGCCGGCGGCCCGGCACCCAAAGCGGTCGGCTTCGCCGGTATCTCAGCTCAGGCAAATGAGCGGATCTTGAGCGTCGTTGCTAAGTCGCTGCCGGCGGCGCCCAACGGCTCGCAATATGGAGTCTGGCTGACGGCAACGGGCAAACCAGCGGTCTGGCTCGGCTACTTGCAAGACGTAGGCAATAACGCTGGGGTTGGCCTCCAAGGGACGCTCAACGGCGATCCGAAGGCCTACGGGGGTGTTCGGTTGACGCTCGAGAAGAGCTCCGCTACACCAACCAATCCGTCGACGACCTACCTTGTCGGCCCGCTTCAGTTCGCAGCTCAGTAGTCGTCGCTAAAGCAGCTTGCCGGGGTTCATTAGGCCGCTCGGATCGAGTGACTTCTTAACCGCCTTGAGCGCCGCGACACCGGCGCTGCCGTCCTCATCCTCGAGGTAATCGCGATGATCTATGCCGATTGCGTGATGGTGCGTGATTGTTCCGCCGTGCTTCACAATCGCTCGGCAGGCGTCGTGTTTGACGGCCTCCCACTGGGCATGAGGATCGCTCGAAACCTGTGGCGCGACGAATGTGAAGTAGAGCGATGCGCCGCTTTGATAGAGGTGTGAAATGTGGCAGCCGACGATTGGTGCGTGCGAAGCGAGCACGTCGCCGACTCCGCGATAGAGGACCATCAGGTTGGCCCAGGTCGTGGAGGTTTCGAGCGTTTCCACCATCACGCCGCGCTCTAGCAGGTGATCACGCAGGTACGGCGTGCTGAAACGGTTCTTGGCCCATGTGCGACCGGCGCCGGCGCCAAGGCTGACGGCGCCGTGTTGCTTAACCAATGACAGCGCACCGCGGCGCCGCTGATCGATAGACCCGCTGGCGCCTTCCCAGCCAAGAATTACTAATGAACCTGAACCAGCGCCGCGGCCGCGGAGGTAACCCTCAAGCAGCTTTCCCTTCGCCCCTTCGATGCCCGCAAAGGCGAGTCCCATCTCGGTCTCATGCTCGTCCGATGCGCGAGCCACGTCTGGAGCCTGATCAGCCTGTTCGAGCTCGCGCAGAGCATCCGCGGCCGCGCCGAAGGAGGGCAACATCAGAGCTTCGTAGCGCGTCACCTCAGGCGCTGGGCTGATTTCTAATGATGCTTCGGTTATCACGCCCAGTGCGCCCTCTGAGCCGGCGACGATGGCGCGTAGGTCGGGCCCTGCTGCGCTCGCAGGCCGCGCGGCAAGGTTGAGCTCACCGGCCGGGGCAACGAGCCGCGCGCCGAGCAGCTTCTCGTCGATCCGCCCATAGCCAGTCGACGCTTGCCCCGCAGAGCGCGTAGCGACCCAGCCACCGACAGTCGAATACTCAAAGCTCTGCGGGAAGTGGCCGAGCGTGTAGCCGCGCGCGCGCAGCAGGTGCTCAAGTTCGGGGCCGCGAAGACCGGCGGCAAAGGTTCCGATCCGCGACTGCTCGTCAAGCTCAATTAGCTGCCTCATTCGCCGCAAGTCGAGCGCGATCACGCTGTCGAATGCGCCGCGCAGCGGACTTACCCCACCAACGACACTTGTCCCCCCGCCGAACGGAACGACGGCAATGCCCTGCTTGGCGCAGATCTTCAAGACTGCCCGCACGTCTGCGTGGTCGGCTGGGAAGACGACCGCGTCCGGCGCAGCGATCCGCGAGCCCGAGCGCATTGCGAGCATGTCCGGGTAGCCCTTACCGGCGGAGTGCAGCAGCCTCGAGTGATGGTCGGTCCTGACGTTCGCGCTACCAACTCGCGAGCTGAGCTTCTCCCCTGCGCGCTCAGAAAGGACGCTCTTCCTAAGCCGGACATCATTCTCATCGGGTGGAGCGGTGCGGTTAGAGAGTGGCCCGCCAAAGCGTCGCTCCAGCCATTCGATGACGTGGTCCGAAAGCTCTCCGGCATCGGCGTCTACGCCCCATCCGGAAAACCGCATCTCAGCTGACGGTGCCATGAATCTCTCCTAGTTGTGCGAGCGCCTCGTCGAGTTGTCGCTTGGCTGCGCGCTTCATCATCGGTCCTCCGAAGCGGCCGAGACCACGCGGCTTGCGCTCGAGCGTGATTGACAGCTCCGTCGCGTCGGCGCCGAGCGGCTGCAGTTCGATCGTCGTCTGCGACTCGCGCAGGACGGCGGCGAAGGGCGTCTCCTCGAGTTCTTGGACGATCCGCCAGCGATGTGGCGCGCGATTCTCGGCGATCACGAAATCTGCTCGGATATCGCGCCCTTTCTCGGTCGTCAGCACCTCGGTGAAAGCATCGTCGCCTGCTAGCTCGACGCGAACGACCCTTGGCCACCAGCGGGCAAGCTGGCGTGGGTCGCTGACCTGAGCCCAGACTTTGTCCGGCGCGGCAGCAAGTTCTATTTGACCAGTCACAGAGGCCACAGGATGAAGTTAGCTCCGTCTCGGCCTAAAGCGGCTCGGCTTGGCTCAAGAGAGCATCGCACGGAGGTCGCCGATCAGCAGCAGATGCTTCAGATGGGTCGTTACTGCCGCTAGATCCTCGAGCGCTTCGGTCGCCTCGTGCCGCCGCTCGGCGCTGCGTGACCTCAGCGATGGCGCTAGCAACTGCTGCAGCAGCGCCGACTCACGGTCGGCTGACGTCTTGAAGACGCGCAGGTTTCGTGCTCCGACGCCGTAGCGAGCCAGCTCTACCGCGGCGCGCACGACCTCAGTCTGGTTCTCGTCGTAGCCTTGCGGGCCGCCGTCGGCGGCGGCGCTGATAATGCCGTATGACTCGAGCTCACGGACCAGCTCCGGTTCGGCCCCGGTTGCTTCAAGGAGCTCGTCGAGAGTCCGCACCGGGCCCTCTGTGGTGGTCACTACCGGAGGCATGCGGCGCGGCTTAGCGCGGCCCTTCTGCCCGGCGATCAGCGGCTCGGCCTCAGGATCGGTGCGGCCGATAGCGAGCTCTTGGCGGATTACCCGCAGCGGCAGAAACTCGTCGCGCTGAAGCCTGAGGATCGTCCGTAGGCGCGTCACGTCCTCGGGCGAGTAGAGCCGGTATCCGCCCGGTGTGCGTCGTGGGTTCACAAGCCGCTGGTTTTCGAGGTAACGGATCTTCGAGATCGAGATCTCGGGGAACTCACGTGAAAGCGACTTGCAGACAGCGCCGATCGTCATTGGCTTCGTCCGCCGCGGCTCGGGGCGCGCCGGTGAGCTCGCGATTGTCCGTTGTGCGTCGCGGGCGGAGGGCATCGTTTAGCGCGAGAGGAAGGTCAGTTTGTATTTTCCGATTTGCAGCTCGTCGGCGTCTTCGAGCTGTTGCGTGTCGATCCGGCGACGGTTCACGTAGGTGCCGTTGAGCGAGCCAAGGTCATCGAGGAACCACTGGTCGTTGCGGCGAACAAGCAGTGCGTGATCGCGAGAGACGGTTACGTCGTCAAGAAAGATGTTGCTGTCAGGGCCGCGGCCGATCGTCAGGCGTTCAGAGTCGAGCGCGAAGCTCTCCCCTGCCCGGCCGCCACCGCCGCGGACGACCAGCAGGGCACCCTCTTCTGCAAGCAGATCGTCTAGATCGACGGGGACCAGCTCGCCACTTTCCTGGTCGATCCGGTAGCTGGCCGTTGACTCGCGGTCCTCTTCGCCCGGCTCGCCCAAGAAGGCGCCGCACTTTTGGCAGTACTTGGCCCCTTCGGCGTTCGCGAAGGCGCATTCAGAGCAATGCAGCATCGGCGCGAGCATACCAGCGCTAGCCCTACGGTCAACCTTAGGTTGAGGCCGTGCGCTGCGCCAGCTGATCGCGGGCGGATCGGAAGTACTCGATCGTCGCAATGATCAAGAGAACAAGCCCGATTGCGAGCAATATCGTCGCCGCTAGGCGGGCGCCGCAGATTGCCAAGAAGAGCCCTCCCATTGCCGGCCAGACTCCCCACCTGCCCCACCAGTTGATCTCCAGCCTGACGCCCCGGCGAAGGCCGTAAGAGCCCCCAACCAACATCAGCAGTTCACGGGCGACCAACGCCGCTAAGAGCGGAATTGGCACCAGTTCAAAGCGCCAGCAGACGACAACGCCAGAGATCACAAGCAGACGATCGATCACGGGGTCGAGCATCGCTCCGAGGCGGCTGTACTGACCGGTGACGCGGGCAGCGATCCCGTCGGCGTAGTCGCCCCATGCGACGACGGCGTAGATCGCTGCCGCTGTCAGCGAAGCACCGCCGGCGTTCCAGGCAACAGCTACGAAGATCGGAATCAGGATTAGTCGGACGAGGCCGATCGCGTTAGGGATCGTCCATGGGCGCAGCGGAGCGTCCGGCAGGGTCTCTGGAGGCGGCGGGCCTGAGCGGTCAAGGCCGACGAAGCGGCGAAGCGTCAGCGGTGGCCGCTTCTGCCCCTGCTCGCTCACGGCAGCTGAGCGAGAGTCTCGAGAATCGCTGACGCGCAGCCGTCACCAAGCGCGATCGGGTCAAGCTCGGCCAGTCCGCGGCGACCTTGAACCTCAAGCGTGCCGCTCTCCAGCGAGCGCTTGCCGAGCGTGATCCGAAGCGGGCATCCAAGCAATTCGGCGTCTGTGAACTTCTCCCCCGGTCCCGCGTCGCGGTCATCGAAGAGTACGTCAGCGCCAAGCCCGCGGAGTTCGCTGTAGAGCGCTTCGGCGGCCTCGAGTTCAGGACTGCCGGCTTTGCCCAGAGCGACCAGCTCAATCTCCCACGGGGCGATCGCCTTTGGCCATGCGATGCCCTTCTCGTCGGCGTTCTGCTCGATCGCGGCAGCGGCGATTCGCGCAGGTCCGATCCCGTAGGAGCCCATCACGATCGGCTGCTCCGCGCCTTCCTCGTCGAGGAAGCTCGCACCGAGCGGCTGCGAGTAGCGCGTACCGAGCTTAAAAATGTTGCCAACCTCGATCGCTGCCTCGAGGCGAATCGGCTCGCCGTTAACGACGTCCCCCTCCTCCACCGATCGGATGTCGGCGGCCTCAAACTGGAAGTCGCGGCCCGGCTCGACTCCCTCGAGGTGAAGGTCGGCTTTGTTCGCGCCGGTCACCCAACCTCCGGCTAGAGCGGCGACCGCCTGATCGAGCAAGACACGCAGTTCAATTCCGACCGGGCCGATAAAGCCCGGCGGGCCGATCTGGTCTGCGATCTCCTCATCAGTTGCCGGGCGGAAGCCCTCCCCGAGCACTGAACGGAGTTTGAACTCGTTGACGCGGTGGTCGCCGCGCACCATCGCCAGTACGGTCGTGCCGCCGTCGGTGACAACTGGGAAGGCCTTCAGCAGTGCGCTCTGGTTGACACCAAGCGCTGCCGCAACCTGATCGATGGTCTTTGCTCCAGGAGTCGACACTTCGCTCGGTTCGCTAGCGGCCGGCTGCACTTCTGCGACGCTCGGCTCGGCGCTCGCAACTTCAACATTGGCGGCGTAGCCCGGCGCCAGCGCGACGTCGTTCTCCCCTGCGGGGCAAGGAGCCATGTATTCGTGGGCGCCGCTACCGCCCATCACGCCAACATCCGACTCAACCCGATACCACTCCAAGCCACTGCGATCGAAGATCCGGTCATAGGCCTCAATGTGCTTCGCGTAACTTGCGTCGAGCCCAGCCTGATCGCGGTCGAACGAGTAGGAGTCCTTCATGATGAATTCGCGCGTCCGCAGCACGCCAGCGCGCGGCCGCGGCTCGTCGCGGCCCTTCAACTGGAGTTGGTAAAGAATCAGCGGCAGGTCTCGGTACGAGCGCACGAGCTGCGAGACGTGGAAGGTGACCGCCTCCTCGTGAGTCATCGCCAAAACCAGTTCAGCGCCTTTGCGGTCGCTGAGTGAGAAGATCTCGTCGATCTGATCGCGGCCGGTCTTCTTCCACAGATCGCGCGGCTGAATCAGCGGCATCAGCAGCTCTTGGCCGCCGATCGCGTTCATCTCCTCACGGATGATCGCTTCGACCTTCTGGTGGACGCGCAGCCCGGCTGGCAGCCATGTCCAGAGTCCGGCTCCCAGCTGGCGGATCAGCCCGGCGCGCACTCCAAGCACGTGGGAGAGCGCCTGCGCGTCGGCTGGCGCCTCACGTTCGGTCGGGAGTAGAAGCTGTGACATGCGCATAAGGCAGCCAAGCCTAACCCGTCGGCTGCGGTAAGTTAGGCTTGCCCCTAGATAAGACGACTGAGGAGATAGACAATGGCTTTCGAAGTCCCCGCGCTTCCATACGCATACGACGCACTCGAACCGCACATCGACGAGGCGACGATGCAGATCCACCACGACAAGCACCATCAGGCTTACGTCGACAAGCTCAACGCCGCAGTTGAGGGAACCGACGCCGCCAACATGTCGATCGAAGAGCTCGTCACGGGAATCTCTTCATTGCCATCCGAGATTCAGGGCCCAGTCCGCAACAATGGCGGCGGCCACCTCAACCACTCGCTCTTCTGGGAGTCGATGAGCCCCGACGGTGGAGGCGCGCCGGAAGGCGACCTCGCAGCAGCGATCGACGACGCGTTCGGTTCGTTTGACGTATTCAAAGAAACATTCGAAGCCGCTGGCGTTGGCCAGTTCGGCTCGGGCTGGGCGTGGCTCGTGGCAGACGGCGGCAGCGTTGCCGTTGTAAGCACACCGAATCAAGACTCCCCGCTTACAGACGGCAAGACGCCGCTACTCGGAAACGACGTTTGGGAGCACGCTTACTACCTGAACTACCAGAACCGCCGTCCTGACTACCTGAAGGCTTGGTGGAATACGGTCGATTGGGACGTAGTCGCGGCGCGTTACGCAGCAGCCTGAACGCGAACCGACGCGCCAACGGCAGCAGGCCTGCTCTTATAGGTAGATGACCCGGGGCGTTTGGCTTTCAGCGATCGCGGCGGCGCTCGCGCTGACCGCGCCAGCGACAGCCAGCGCCGGCGCTTCAATGAAGATTGGCGTCGTCGACGACGGATTGATGCAGCGCCTGCCTGGCCGCGCACTTCCAACTGCGACGGAATGGCAAGCCAAAGGCGTCGACCAGAGCCGCCTGACGCTTATTTGGTCGCTGATCGCGCCAGCTCCCTTGAGTGCGAAGCGACCGGCAGACTTTGACGCTCGCGACCCTGACAGCAGTGGCTACAACTGGAGGTCGGTAGACGAGGCCGTCACCGCACTGAGGGCACGTCGCATCGGTGTCGAGCTCGCTCTAACCACGCCAGCGCCGATCTGGGCCTCGCGGGTTCCGTCACGCCGCGAGCCCACCTATCGCCCGAATCCCAGCGACTTTGCTGACTTTGTCCACGCTGCCGCGGTTCGCTATGGCGCTCGCGCCGCCAGCTTCACTCTGATCAACGAGCCGAACCTTTGGCAGTGGCTAACGCCGCAGTGGAGCTGCAGCGGGACAAGCGAAAGCAGCTGCCGAGCCGCCAGTCCGGCGATCTACCGCGAGCTATTCCGCGCCGGTTACGACGAGATCAAGGCAATTGAGCCCGATGTCGCCGTCTGGGGCGGTTCGCTCGCGCCGCTCGGCAGCGCGACGCGACGCGACGCGCAGACGTCGATTGGGCCGCTGCTCTTCATGCGGCGACTGGGCTGCGTGAAGGAGAACTTTGCTCGCGACCGTTCGAGCGACGGTTGCCGCGATTTCAGGCCGGTCAAGTTCGACGCCATCGCCCATCACCCGCATAGCTCTTGGCATTCGCCGAGCGCAGCCAATGGCGTCGCTGACAGCGTCACGATCGGCACGCTCTCGCGCTTAACGACAACTATTGACAAGATCCAAGCACGCGGCGGGATCCTCAATGGTTCGGTTCGTGGAACCGAGTCGCGAACTAAGCATCTCGATCTCGAGATCGATGAGTTTGGCATCCAGACCAACCCCCCAGACGCTTGGTCGGGCGTGTCGCTTCGCGGTCAGGACGATTACCTACAGGAGGCCGCATACATTGCCTGGCGCAATTCGCGCGTCAAGCTGTTTGCCCAATATCTATGGCAGGACGAGCCACTAGACAAGATCAGCGTCACGGCCGGTTCGTGGCAGTCTGGCCTCTATTTTGAGGACGGTCGCGCAAAACCATCAGCGCTCTCATTTCCGAATCCATTCTGGGTTGATTTACCAAGGCGATCACATCAGGCCACGGTCTGGGGGCAGGTCCGCCCGGGCGGTGAAACGACTGTCACTGTGCAGTCGCGCACCGCCGGTCTTGCTCGATACGCTGCGCTGCGGACGATCAAGACCAACCGTTTCGGTTACTTCAGCTTCAAGACAGTGGTGCGCGGTACGACAGCCTTTCGCTTCTACTACGGATCGGACTCGGTAATTACCTCGTCGGTCCGGACCGTAACGCCGCGATAAACGCTCGGGTTTACGGCTGAGAACCGGCGCATGCGGCCGCTCTGGCTGCTTACATGTACTTATGAACCGACCGTTATCCATTGCGGCGCTGCTTGCTGTGCTCGCACTCGTTTTCGCTGCGCCCGCCGGCGCAAACTCATCGCTGAAGATCGGCGTTGACGACGACGGGCTCCTACAGCGCACCCCGCAGACGACGAGCCCGGTCGCGGCGCAGTGGCAGCAGAACGGCGTCGACCAGAGCAGGCTGACACTCGTCTGGACGCGGATCGCCCCAAACCCGACGGGCAGCAAGATGCCTGCCGGATTCAACCCTCGTGATCCAAACAGCCCGGGCTACACCTGGGGTGATGTAGACCGCGCGATAGCAGCGCTCGAGGCGAACAAGATCGATGTGTCGATCGCCGTCGCCGCGCCAAATCCCTACTGGGCATCACTTGTTCCGTCGCGTCGCAGCAAGACCTATAAGCCGAACCCGAAAGCGCTCGGAGACTTCATCTACGCGATCGCTACCCGTTACAAAGGCCGGGTATCGAGCTACATACCGATGAATGAGCCAAACCTTTGGCAGTACATCACGCCGCAGTACTCATGCACGTCGAAGTCGGCGAAGAGTTGCACGCTTGCTGGCGCAGCGATCTACCGTGATCTCTACCGCAGCGCTTACAGCGCGGTTAAGTCGGCCGACCCTGCGGCCGCAGTTTGGATCGGGGCGCTCGCGCCCCATGGCAGGCCGGGGATTTCGCCTACAGCGTCCTCCCCTGGCCCGCTGGCTTTCTTCCAAGCGATGGCATGCGTGAAGTCGAATTACGCGATAGATACGAAGAGCCCGGGCTGCAAGAGCTACAAGCCGCTACTCACCGACGGCATCGCGCACCACCCCCACACTGTGATGCTCTCGCCTACACAGCGTGATCCAGGCGACGCGATTACGACCGCAAATATCTCAGCGCTGGCGACGATCTTCGATCGCCTTCAGGCAAAGGGCCGCATCCTCAACGGCACGGCTGCCGGTGCCGATCAGAAGTTCAAAAAGCTCGATCTGTACCTCGACGAGTACGGCGTGCAGACGAACCCGCCGGACAAACTGCAAGGCCTTTCACTGACGAAGCAGGATGAGTACTACCAGCAGGTTGCCTACATGATGTGGAAGAACCCACGCGTCAAACTTCTTGCCTTCTATCTCTGGTACGACGAGCCAGAGACGCAGGGCAAGTTCTGGGCTTGGCAGTCCGGCATGTATTTCTCAAGCGGTGAGATCAAGCCATCAGGGCAGAGCTTCCAGCATCCGTTCTGGGTTGACCTTCCGAAGGGATCAAAGATCGCCACGGTTTGGGGCCAAGTCCGCCCGGCCTACAGCGGCAAGGTGATTGTTCAGAGCCGACACGGCAGCTCGGGGCCATTCACGACGCTGAAGACGCTCCCAACCAGCGGCGACGGTTACTTCTCGTTCAAAACCACCGTTTCATCGAAGCGTTCGTTCCGCTTTCTATATGGCAGCCCGGCCCAGAGCTCCGAGGTACGGACGGTCACGCCGCGCCGCAAGTAGCGATGCTGTCCGCGAGGCAATCCCTCCTGATGGCGGCGCGTGTCGCCGCTGTTCTTGGGGCGAGTCTCCTAATCGTCGCGTTGACTCCAGGCCAGTCGCTTGCTGCGACGAAGGACCACGCGATGGTTGGGATTACCGATCCCGTAATCACCGGCCCGACCCCAGGGCTACTTGAGGCATTCGCGCCGCGCTGGCGTTCAGCGGGGATCGAGATCGCATCGGTTACTGCGGATTGGCGTGAGATCGCGCCGGAGCGCGACGCCAAGCTTCCTCCTGCCGGCTTCGACGGAGCCGACCCGTCCTCCCCGCTCTATGACTGGACCAATCTCGATCGCGTGATCAGCGTTCTGCGCAGCAACAAGATTGAGCCGCTGCTCACGGTTACCGGGCCGGGGCCGCTCTGGGGCAGCAGCGACCCCGAGCGTGGCAGCGCCCGATATCGGCCCGACCCCGCGCTCTTCACGGCCTTCGCCAAGGCCGTTGCACTCCGCTACGGCGCTCAGGTGGGCCGATACATCGTTTGGTACGAACCCAACGACGCCGCTAATCTGCGGCCGCAGTCGTACTGCTCAAAGGGAATTTGCTCACCACGGTCGCCAGAGATTTATCGCGGCATATTCAACGGAGCTGCGCCGGCGATTCGCTCCGCCGACAAGGGTGCGGCCGTCTACGCTGGCGCGCTTGCCGCGCGCGGCCATGAGCCGGATGAATCCGACGACTCTCTCGCGCCGGTGGCCTGGCTGCGAGCATTCGGGTGTCTCGATAGGCAAGGCGATGCCGACCGCGGGTCGGCGAGCTGCGACAGCTTTGAGCCAAGCGCTATCGATGGACTTGCGTACCACCCTGACCAACGAGCCGGGGCGCCCGGGAAGCATCTCAGCAACACACTCGAGGCAGGTCTGGGCGACAGCGCGCGGCTTACGCGCGTCTTGGACGCAATGCAGCTGACGGGGGGAGCTATCAACGCCGCCGACTCCGCTGCCCCGATCAATCTCTATTACAGCGAATGGGGCTACCAGACTAATCCGCCCGACATTTTTAGCGGCGTCACGCTTGCGACCCAGAGCCGCTGGCTTCAAGAGGGAGCAAAGATTGTCTACAGCCAGCCGCGTGTAAAGCTGCTCAGCCAGTACCTCTGGCGAGACGAGCCGGTCCGTGACTTAGGGCAGGGCGTCGATGCCTACTCAGGCGGGCAGAGCGGCCTTTATGGCTTCGATGGCATCGCCAAGCCGGCGGCGGTTAGCTTCCCGAATCCGTTCTGGGTGACATCGCCGTCCGGCAGTCGCAGCGCGAAGCTCTGGGGTCAAGTTAGGCCCGGCGGCGCTCATAGCGTCTCGATCGAGCGGCGGATTGGTCAGCGCCAATACCGTCAGGTAGCGCAGGCCGAGACCGATGCTCAGGGTTACTTCAAAGTTGTAGTGCCGCTCGGGACGACGGCGAGGTTCCGCTACTCCTGGAAAGTTGGCAGCACCTCAGCGAGTCGCCGCTACTCGGACTCAATGACGGTGAAGCCGCACTGAGCGACAATCAGGCGCGGGTAAAGCGTCGCCCAGCAACCGGCGAGGAATCTTCGTCGATCTTCTTCTTCGCCGTCACGCCGGCCGCTTCGAGCACGTCGTCACCGCCGCCTGACTTGGCGTTCGCCTCGGCCTCCATTGCTGCAAGCCGCTCGGGCGTCATCGCTTCAGCGTCTTCGTTTTCAGCCAGCCACTCTGCGGCCTCGGCCGCAGCGGCCTCGTCGCGCACAACCGTCTTACCGGAGTCGTAATAGCGATCAATCTCAGCGAATAGCTCGTCGACCAGGCGGTCTGTTGGAACCTTCTTCAGCGGCTCACCCTTCGAGAAGATCATCCCAGCATCCTTAGCGCCCGTAATGCCAAAGTCGGCGTGCCGGGCTTCGCCGATGCCGTTGACGGCGCAGCCGAGCACTGAGACCTCGATCGCATCCGGGTAGGCAGCAAGGCGCTCTTCGATCTCAACCACAACCGAATCCATGTCGAATTGCAGCCGCCCGCAGGTTGGGCAAGCGATCAGCACGGGTCCGCGCTCGCGCAGTTTCAGCGCCTTGAGAATCTCCCAGGCGACCTTGACCTCCTCCTCCGCGTGGAAGGTCGAGAGTGAGATTCGGACCGTGTCACCAATGTCATCGGCCAGCAAGGCGCCGAGGCCAACCGCTGACTTAAGCGATCCCGTCCAGCGCGTGCCAGCTTCGGTAATGCCGAGGTGAATTGGGTAAGGAATCCGTTCTGAGAGCCGCCGGTTTGAAGCGATCGTGTTGGGAACGCTGGTTGACTTCATCGAGATTTTGAAGTCGAGGAAGTCGAGCTTCTCCATCAGCTCGACGAATTCGACGGCAGCTGTCACAAGCGCCTCGACCGGATCGCTGTATTCCAGCTCCATCAGGTGCTTTGGCAACGAGCCCGAGTTGACACCGATTCGCAGCGGAACACTTGCAGCCTTAGCCGCCGCCACAACCTCCGCCACTTTCTCGGGGCCGCCGATGTTGCCGGGGTTCAGGCGCACGCAGGCAGCGCCGTTCGCGATTGCCTTCAGTGCCAGCGTGTGGTTGAAGTGGATGTCAGCGATGATCGGGATCGGCGACTGTGCAACGAGCGTCTTTAGTGCCTCAGCGTCCCCTTCGCGCGGCACTGCGCAGCGAATGAGGTCCGCTCCGGCGTCGGCGCAACGAATGATCTGAGCAAGCGTCGCCTCGACGTTCGCCGTCTCGGTCTTGGTCATCGTCTGCACGGCGACGGGCGCGCCACCGCCAATTAGTACGCCGCCTACGTTGATCTGTCGCTCAGAAGCCACTTGCAGAGTGTACGAAGCCGGCGCGCGGATCGGTGCAGGCCGGCGCTTATGCTGCCGGCGAGCGCGTTCGCCAGCTACGAGACCGGGGCGTAAAGAGCGTCGATTTCGGCGGCATACTTTGCGTCGATTGGCTTGCGCTTCAGTTTCATCGTTGGCGTCAGCTCGTCGCCGCCTGGCTCCCACGCAGCCGGCAGCACCTTGAACTTCTTGATCTGTTCGACGCGCGCTAAATGGGAATTGCCCTTTTCGACCGCGGCGCCAATTAGCTCTAGGAGCTGCGGGTTGTCAGCGAGCGACTCGATCGAGTCGTCGGCAACCCCCTGCTTCTGAGCCCATGCGGGCGCGAAGTCGGCGTCCAGCGCAATCAGAGCTGTGTTGTATGAGCGCCCGTCACCGATGCAGCAGACTTGATCGATCAACGGCGACGCGGTCTTGATCTGAGCCTCGATGTTCGCTGGCGACATATTCTTGCCAGCAGCGTTGATGATCAGCTCCTTCTTGCGGTCAACAATCTTGAGATACAGATCGTCGTCAAACTGGCCGATGTCGCCGGTTGCAAGCCAGCCATCGGCGTCGATTGTTGCCGCCGTCTCCTCCGGCATGTTGCGATAGCCCTGCATCACTAGCTCGCCGCGGATCAATATCTCACCATCTTCCGCCAGCTTTAGTTCGACCCCCGGGATCGCCGGGCCGACGGTGCCAATCTTGACCTTCTCCGGCGGGTTTACTGTGCCGCCACCGCAGGTCTCCGACATGCCCCACAGCTCCGCCAGCGGCAAGCCAATCGCGTGGAAGAACTCGAGCACCTCAACCGGAGTCGGCGCCGCACCGACGTTGATCGTCACGACTTGATCGAGCCCGAGCATTGTGCGCAGAGCGGCGAAGTACTTCTCGTCGGCTTCAGCA